>ENA-OQDD01000236-OQDD01000236.1-human-gut-metagenome-genome-assembly--contig:-NODE-236-length-23094-cov-2.041625_pt1 | contig 23094 bp, 31 predicted proteins | sample MGYA00242507_ERZ504598 | MGnify/ENA primary metagenome ERZ504598 (study PRJEB26092, sample SAMD00036318) | human gut metagenome | host: Homo sapiens | study: EMG produced TPA metagenomics assembly of...
TGTCTATCGAGACTTGCAGACCTTACCGTTGTCACATCCGATAATCCAAGAGATGAGGAGCCTATTGGACATAATCAATGATATTTTGCAGGGTGTACACAAGGCAGATGGAGAGTATGTGACAATTCCTGACCGTAAGGAGGCTATCAGATACTGCATGGAGAATGCCAAGGATGGTGATATCATAGTACTTGCAGGAAAGGGACATGAGGATTATCAGGAGATAAAGGGTGTGAAGCATCACATGGATGAGAGAGAATTAATTGCTGATATAATAAAAGAAAATCCTGACATCAGACTTTAATATTTAGTATAGGTTAAATAGTTTAGTATAAAATAGTTCAGTAAAATAGTGTATTTGGGAGGTATATATGTCTCTGTTTAAGGGCGCCGGAGTAGCGCTAATTACTCCTTTCAATGAGGATAACAGTGTAAACTATGAAATGCTTAGGACACTGGTGAAAAGGCAGATAGACGGTGGCACTGATGCAATTATCGTGTGTGGCACGACAGGTGAGCCTGCCACAATGACAGAGGAAGAAAAGCTTTCGGTAATAAAATGTGTGGTAGACGAGACAGCCGGGCAGATTCCTGTAATAGCGGGAACAGGTGCCAACTGCACACAAAATGTGATAGATTTCTCACAGAAAGTTGAAAAGCTTGGCGTAGATGGTCTGCTTGTTGTCACACCTTACTACAATAAAGCCACACAGAATGGTCTTTATGCGCACTATGCAGCGATAGCAGGGGCGGTGGGGCTTCCGATCATTATGTACAACGTACCATCGCGCACAGGATGCAATATACTTCCGCAGACTGCGGCAAGGCTTGGCAGGGATTTTGAAAATATAGTAGGAATCAAGGAAGCAAGTGGCAATATATCGCAGGTTGCAAAGCTAAAAAAACTGGCAGGAGATGACCTCGATATTTATTCGGGAAATGATGACCAGGTCATCCCAATACTCTCACTCGGTGGAATCGGTGTGATATCAGTACTGTCTAATGTAATGCCGGCTGCAGTGCACGATATGGTAACGAAATACCTGAATGGAAATATTAAATCAGCACTTGATATCCAGCTTAAATACCTGGATTTAATAGAGGCACTGTTTTGTGAGGTAAATCCGATTCCTGTAAAGGCTGCTATGAAGCTTTTGGGATATGATGTGGGAGACTTCGTCTTCCGCTCACGGAGCTTGAGGAGACAAATCGGGCAAGGCTTAAAGAAAGCATGGAAAGTCTAAAGGAAAATTAGTGGATATAAAAGGATATTAAAGAAAAATTAAAGGATAAATTAACATATGGGAAAACAAAACTGGAAGCCGGGCAATATGCTAAACCCGGTGCCGGCTGTGATGGTGAGTGTTACTGACAAGGCCGGAAATAACAATATAATAACAGTGGCATGGGCGGGGACGGTGTGCACCAATCCGCCTATGCTTTCAATATCTGTAAGACCGGAGCGCTTTTCTTATAACATGATTAAAGAAACCGGAGAGTTTGTGGTTAATCTGACCACCGAGGAGCTGCTTAGAGCCTGCGACTACTGCGGAGTGAAAAGCGGAAGGGATGTGGATAAATTTAAAGAACTGCATCTGACACCGCTTGCGATGCAGCATGTGTCAGCAGTCGGAATATCAGAAAGCCCGGTAAATATTGAGTGCAGGGTAAGAAAAAGCGAGGAGCTCGGCAGCCATACAATGTTTATAGCAGACGTCGTCGGCGTGACAGTGGATGATAAATACATGGACGGGACCGGGAAATTTCATATCAATGATACCGGCCTCGTGATGTACTCGCACGGAGAGTATTTTGGCTTTGGAGATAAGCTCGGAAGCTTCGGCTACTCTGTAAGAAAAACTAAAAAATAATCTATCGAAGCAGCATATCCATGAGGTATGCGTACACATCCTCGTTCTGATTCTTCCAGTTGCTGCAGATAGCCTCGGCCTGCTCCTTTGTGCCGACTGAGAGAGTCAGGTCGATTATGGTGGTGCTCTCTGAGCGCACCTGACAACGTACTGCATATTTGCGGTCAGTTGTCCTGTAATAGTCGGCAAGAATGGAGTTTTCCTGCCTGAACTCGAGCTTGTTGTCCGTAAAGAAGCTCTTTACATCGGACTCAATACCGTCGGTAATCTTGTCTTTGAAGAAACCGAGAGTCTCTTTTCCGGCAGCAGTCAGAGTGTACTGTGTATTGGAATGAGTAGACTCAAAATTAATTAAATCAGCATTTACTAAATCACCGATAACCTCCTGTACACGGAAGTAGTCGGTGTATTCTTTTTCCAAAAAGAAATTGGAAATCTGTGTGTTTGACAGCGGAAAACCCGCTTTGTCGAGCATGTATAAAATTGTCAGCTTATATATGGTAAATGGCTCAGCCATGATTTTCTCCTTTAAAACAAGTTTAATCGTCCCTGATATGTGTCTCGCACTTCAAATTTTTTATTGATTGTGTTTAGAACCCGTTTTTTATCTGTGCTCCAAAGAGGTGCAACAAGTAAAGAACGTGTCCATCACCGGTCATGCGGTGGATAACCATATCCTTTGGAAGTCTTTCTATACAGTCTACCACAAAATCGCAGTAATCATCCAGCGTAAAAAGCTCAAATGGCTGTTTAATATACATATCAGCCAGTGGTGTGCCCTTTAGCACATGCAGCAGCTGAAGCTTAACTCCGAAAATACCGCTTTTAGCAACAAAATTAACTGATTCAAGCATCATGCCGCGTGTCTCATGAGGAAGCCCGAGTATGAGATGTGCAATAACCTTTATGCCACGGCGTCTAAGCTCATCCGTTACAATGATGAAATCCTCAACACATGTATGTGTATTCATGGCATCAAGAGTAGACCTGTGAATGGTCTGAAGGCCCAGCTCAACCAGACGGGCTTTATTTTGTTTAATTCTGAGAGCAGATCATATATTTCGGTAGAAAAACAATCTGTTCTTGTGCCGATGGACAGCACAGCGACAGATGGATCTTCTATAGCCTCATAAAATATGCGCCGCAGATAATCTACCGGAGCATATGTGTTGGTAAAAGCCTGAAAATATGCGATAAAGTGCTCACAGCTGCTCTTTGAAGCAACCTTTTCCTTAGCGGCAGACAGCTGCTCCTTTATGGAAAGGCTGCGGTCCGCCGCAAAATCACCGGATCCACCGGCGCTGCAGTACAGGCATCCAAGCGATGAGAGTGTGCCATCACGGTTTGGACAAGTCATGCCTCCATCTAAAGAGAGCTTGTAGAGCTTTTCACCGAATGTATCGCGGCAGTATCTGTTGAGTGAATAGTATCTCATATTAAATATGTGACTTACAGCTTCGCTGACAACAGCGGCAACACGAGGGTCAAATGCCTCAGGCATAATAAAATCATCATTTAATTCTTCGTCTGAAACAAGATCGGCCAGTGCTTCTGCGGCAGCAAGCTTCATTTCCTCAGTAATCTGCGTAGCACGTCCTTCTAAGGCACCCTTGAAGATTCCGGGGAATGCAACCACGTTGTTTATCTGGTTTGGAAAATCACTTCTTCCGGTTCCGACCACTCTGGCACCGGCAGCCTTTGCTACATCAGGCATAATCTCAGGAACAGGATTTGCATGGCAAAAGGATAGCGTCCTTGTTCATAGAAGAAACCATCTCGGCTGTGACGATATTTGGAGCGGAAACACCTACGAATATGTCAGCACCCTTTAAAGCATCTGCAAGAGTACCCTTTGCGTTTTCAAGGTTTGTAACCTCTGTCATTTTCTGCTGCATCCAGTTGAGGTTTGGATAGTCCTTTCCTATGATGCCTAGACGGTCACACATGGTCACATGTGTAAAGCCGTATGTCAGAAGAAGTTTAGTGATGGCAACACCTGCTGAGCCTGCACCGTTTACAACAACCTTGCAGTCCTCTTTCTTTTTGCCGGTCAGGCGCAGAGAGTTGATGATACCGGCGAGTACAACGATTGCAGTTCCGTGCTGGTCATCGTGGAATACAGGAATATCGAGCATCTCTTTAAGTCTCTCCTCAATCTCAAAGCAGCGCGGAGCAGAAATATCTTCTAAGTTAATTCCGCCAAAGCCCGGTGCGATATTTTTGACTGCAGCAATAATCTCCTCAGTGTCCTGAGTGTCGAGACAGATAGGAACAGCGTTTACGTTGCCAAACTCCTTGAAAAGTACGCATTTACCCTCCATGACAGGCATGGCAGCGTAAGGACCGATGTTTCCAAGACCAAGCACAGCACTTCCGTCTGACACTACGGCAACGGTATTTGCCTTCCAGGTGTATTTGTATGCAGCTTCCTTATCCTCGGCTATGATCTTGCAAGGCTCAGCAACACCGGGGGTGTATGCAATTGCAAGGTCCTCTCTCGAATTAACCTTTGATTTAGCGATGGTTTCGAGTTTTCCGTTCCACTCTTCGTGGCATTTCAGTGCCTTTTCTTTATTATCCATGGTAATTCTCCCTCTAAAAATTCTTTTGAATAATCATAACATTGCAGGTGATTTAAATCAAGTAACTATGCAGATAACCGATTATATAAAAATATGATAAAAATAAGAAATCGCTTTATATTTTTGAAGAAATGATGTATAATCATTAATTAATGATTCAAAAGTCAATTCAGGCGTTATTTCCCAATAGCTACACATATATATTTGTTAAATAATATTGTTTAGACGAATTGAATAAATACTGTTATCAAATTTAAGGAGAAGACGAAATGGAACAGATGAGAGAAAAATATGAAAGTTTGTCGGCATTTGTGCTTAAGGATCTGGCGAAGGCAAGAGGAATTAAGGGCGTTTCATCACTGAAAAAGGGACAGATTATTGAAAGAATGCTCGAGGAGGATGCAAAAGAGGTTGAGGAGGCTGAGAAAAACGGTACAGCCGAGGAGCGCGCCAACTCTTTTAAAGATGATTATGCAGCACTCGACAGTGGAGAGGAGGCAGAAGGCATACTTGAGGTAATGCCGGAGGGCTTTGGATTTATCCGCTGTGATAATTATATGCCGGGAGATCATGATATCTATGTGGCACCTGCGCAGATACGCCGCTTCAATTTAAAGACAGGTGATATCGTAAAGGGTAATATGAAGGTGAAGTCTGAGCGTGAGAAATTCCAGGCTCTTTTATACCTGACCACTGTCAACGGATATACACCGGATGTAGCACAGAAGCGTACAAGCTTTGAGGATCTTGTGCCTATATTCCCGAATGAGAGACTGCGTCTCGAGAGACCCGGAGCAAGTGTTGCGATGAGAGTTGTAGATCTCATCTCTCCAATAGGAAAGGGACAGCGAGGCATGATCGTTTCACAGCCTAAGGCCGGAAAGACCACATTACTTAAAGAGGTTGCAAAGTCTGTCACTGTAAACAATCCTGAGATGCATCTTATTATTCTCCTTATTGATGAGAGACCGGAGGAGGTTACAGATATCAAGGAGGCTATAGAGGGGGACAATGTCGAGGTAATCTACTCTACATTTGATGAACTTCCTGAGCATCATAAGAGAGTGTCAGAGATGGTAATAGAGAGAGCAAAGCGCCTTGTAGAGCATGGTAATGATGTCATGATACTCCTTGACAGCATAACAAGGCTTGCAAGAGCTTACAATGTGACAGTTCCACCATCAGGCCGTACACTTTCAGGAGGACTTGATCCTGTAGCGCTTCATATGCCAAAGAGATTTTTCGGAGCAGCACGTAATATGAGAAACGGCGGCAGTCTGACAATACTTGCAACAGCTCTTGTTGATACTGGAAGCAAGATGGATGATGTAGTATTTGAGGAGTTCAAGGGAACAGGAAACATGGAGCTTGTGCTCGACAGAAAGCTTTCCGAGAAGAGAATCTTCCCTGCTATAGATATAGTAAAATCAGGAACAAGGCGTGAGGATCTGCTCCTTGATGAGGATGAGCAGGCAGCAGTCGATAATATGCGTAAAGCCTTCAACGGCATGCGCTCTGATGAGGCCGTTGAGAACGTACTCAACATGTTTGCACACACAAAGAGCAACAAGGAATTTGTTAATCTTGTAAAGAAAAACAGAATTTTATAAAAATGTCTTGCAATTGACAGATTCATGTGCTACAATAATTAAGCTGTTTATCGGGATGTAAACGGACGCAACGTGTCGCTCTTGCAGCAAGTATCATATGCGGATCGGGCATACGGGTATAAAGAGTGAAGCTAAAGAAATACGATAAGAATATAAAAGAGGTGAAAATCATGAGAGAAGGAATCCATCCAGATTATTATCAGGCAACTGTTACATGTAACTGTGGTAACACATTCGTTACAGGATCTACAAAGCCGGAGATCCACGTAGAGATTTGCTCAAAGTGCCATCCATTCTACACAGGTCAGCAGAAAGCTAACCAGGCTCGTGGACGTATTGAGCAGTTCAATAAGAAATATGGTATGAAATAGAATCATATAGTTACTTGAAAGGTTGAGGTTGCAATATACCTCAACCTTTTTTGGAATATAGAGAGGTTTTATGAAGTATTCAGGTATTGGCGGTCAGGCTGTCATGGAGGGCGTAATGATGCAGAACAAGGACACATACGCAGTAGCCGTGAGGAAGCCTGACCATGAAATAGATGTCAAGGTGTCAAAGCGTAAGAATTCAAAGACGCTTGATGCAGTTAGAAAGATTCCTATTTTAAGAGGTGTGGTGAGCTTTGTCGATTCGCTTTATCTGGGCATGAGCACACTGATGTATTCAGCGTCATTTTTCGAGGACGAGGATGATGAAGGTACCTTGGCTTCAAAGAAAAAGGAAAAGGAAGAAGAACTCACAGCGGAAGAAACGAAAAAAAGGGCTGCCAAAGAAAAGAAACAGGAAAATGCCATGCTTGGAGGTACAGTGGTACTGTCAATTGTCATAGCACTCGCGCTGTTTTTTGCATTTGCCGTATTTCCTTTCAGGGTTTTTTAAAAAGGTGATAAGCTCACAGATGCTCATAGCGTTCATAGAGGGCGTTATCAGACTGGCAATATTTCTGGGGTATATAGCAATTATATCGCTGACACCTGATATTAAGCGCACATTTATGTATCACGGCTCTGAGCATAAATGCATCAATTGCATAGAGCACGGGCTTCCCGCTTACAGTGGAAAACGTGAGAAAAGCTCAAAGCATCACAAGCGCTGCGGCACAAGCTTTCTGCTTATAGTAATGCTCATAAGCATATTATTTTTCATGTTTATCCGTGTGGATTCAAAGCCGCTGCAGTTATTGTTACGACTTGTGCTTATTCCTGTAATCGCAGGGGTATCTTATGAGTTTATCAGACTTGCAGGCAGATATGACAATCCGGTTGTCAACATGCTTAGTGTACCGGGGCTTTTAATGCAGCGAATGACCACAAAGGAGCCGGATGATGAAATGATAGAGGTTGGCATCGCATCGGTTGAGGCCGTGTTTGACTGGAAGAAATGGCAGGAGGAAAACAATGTGTGTGCACATTGACCGCCGGATAGAAGGTATATATGACATATAGAGAAGCAATTTTACTTGGGGAAAGCATATTACAAAAAGCAAAGATAGTTGATGCAAAAAACGATGCATGGCTGCTTTTAGCCATGGCATGCAGGATAAATCATACATATTACTATGTGCATATGGATGAGGAAATGTCGCAGGAGCAGATAAGGGAATATCAGGCATTGCTGAGTAAGCGCGCTGAGCGTATTCCGCTCCAGTACATAGTCGGAGAGCAGGAGTTTATGGGACTCAAATTCCGTGTGAACAGCAATGTGCTCATACCGCGTCAGGATACAGAGACTCTTGTAGAGGAGGCGCTCAAGGTGATAGAGCCGGGTATGAGAGTGCTTGATATGTGTACAGGAAGCGGCTGCATAATTATAAGCATCTTAAAGAACACGACTAATGTGGACGGTGCAGCCTGTGATATCTCAAAGCAGGCGCTCAATGTGGCAAAGGAAAACGCAAGGCTTAACGGCGTGTTTGTTGATTTTGAGAGAAGCGATCTGTTTGAGCATGTCGATGAGATGTATGATGTGATAGTATCCAATCCACCATATATAAGAAGCGACGAGATACCGCATCTGATGCCGGAGGTGTCGGTATTTGAGCCGCATGAGGCTCTTGACGGCTCTGAGGATGGGCTTTTATTTTACAGGCGTATCATAAAGGATTGCAGGGCAAATCTAAAGCACAGGCAGGCTGCTTTTGAGATAGGCTGTCGATCAGGGCAGACAGGTGTCGCAGATGATGCAGTTTGCCGGATTTAGCGATGTACATGTGATAAAGGACCTGGCGGGAAATGACAGGGTAGTATCAGGAGTGTTTGACAGCAAGGAGGAAAAACATGTTTGATAAGTTAGAAGATCTTATACACCATTATGAAGAGCTGATGAATCTGCTCAGCGAGCCGGATGTGGCAAATGATGCAAACAGATTTAAAAAGCTTATGAAGGAGCAGAGTGACCTTGCTCCTATAGTTGAGACATATAAGAAATATAAAGAGTGCAAGCAGAATATCGAGGATTCACTGGCTATTTTGGATGAGGAATCAGATGAAGAGATGAGAGAGCTCGCAAAGGAAGAGCTTAAGGATTCAAAGGAACAGGTGGAGGAACTTGAGAAGAAGCTTAAAATACTTCTTCTGCCAAAGGACCCTAACGATGACAAGAACGTAATCGTCGAAATCCGTGCCGGTGCAGGCGGAGAGGAAGCAGCACTTTTTGCAGCGGAAATCTACCGTATGTATGTGCACTACGCAGAGAACAGAGGCTGGAAGGTGGAGACACTTGATGCCGATGAGACAGGAATCGGCGGCATGAAGTCGGTCGAGTTCATGGTAAAGGGCTCAGGTGCATACTCTATCCTAAAGTATGAGTCGGGAGTACACCGTGTGCAGCGAGTGCCTGAGACAGAGTCGCAGGGACGTATCCAGACCTCTACATGCTCAGTTGCTGTAATGCCTGAGGCAGAGGATGTGGATGTCAAGATTGATGACAAGGATATCCGAATTGACGTAATGCGTGCTTCCGGAAACGGTGGACAGTGTGTCAACACAACTGATTCAGCTGTCCGACTGACACATTATCCAACAGGTATTGTCATCTACAGCCAGACTGAGAAGTCACAGATACAGAACAAGGAAAAGGCTTTTGCACTTCTTCGTACAAAGCTCTATGACATGGAGCTTCAGAAGAAGCAGGATGCAGAGGCAGAGGAGAGACGAAGCCAGATCGGTACAGGAGACCGTGCTGAGAAGATTCGTACCTACAACTTCCCACAGGGACGTGTGACAGATCACAGAATCAATCTGACACTCTATAAGCTTGACAAGATTCTTAACGGAGATATCCAGGAAATAATTGATGCCTGTATCGCAGCCGACCAGGCGAAGAAGTTAAGCAACATGGAGCATGATGCATAAATATTTGGTATAAAAGAGTCTGAGAAAATCAGGCTCTTTTATTTTATAAACTAATATGATATAATTGTGAATAAATATTTATACAGAAATGAGGAATAATATGAAATCCATTAAGAAAAAACCGATTATGATTTTGCTTATGGCAGCATTAATGGCCACATTCATTGTTGGCTTATGCGCATGCGGCAAAGTGACAGCAAAAAGGTCGCTTGTGTGGACGATCTGGAGGGCGCAAAAATAGGTGTCCAGCTCGGTACCACAGGAGATATCTATGTATCTGATTATGAGAACGACGGTTCAGGCACCAAGGTAGAGAGATACAACAAGGGTGCTGATGCAGTCCAGGCATTAAAGGTCGGCAAGATTGACTGCGTGGTTATTGATGAGCAGCCGGCACTTGCCTTTGTAAAAGAAAACAAAGGACTTAAGATACTGGACGAGGAGTTTACCAACGAGGACTATGCATTCTGCCTGAAAAAGGGTAATACAGAGCTTCGCGACAAGGTAAACACTGCGCTTGAAAAGCTGCAGCAGGATGGAACAGTTCAGAGCATCATCGACAACTATATCGGCTCTGAAGATCAGGTGGGAAAGACTCCCTACGTGAAGAAGGACATTGACAGGTCAAACGGTACACTTAAGGTAGGAACCAATGCAGAGTTCCCGCCATATGAGTACTATGAGGATAACAAGGTCACAGGAATTGATATGGATATCATGCAGGCCATAGCCGATGAGCTTGGCATGGATATGCAGGTAGAGGATATGCAGTTTGACGCAATCATTGCCGCTGTATCATCAGGCAAGGTGGATGTCGGGGCAGCAGGCTTTACAGTGACAGAGGACAGACAGAAAAATGTTGATTTTACCGATACATATATCACCACAAAGCAGGAGATTATCGTAAAAGACAGCCAGTCGGGTTCTTCAATCGGTATAAAGGAAAAGCTCTATGACAACTTTGTCAAGGACAATCGTTACATGTATATCGTAAAGGGTCTTGGCAATACAATAGTTATCACAATATTTGCCGTAATGCTTGGTATTGTGCTGGGATTTTTAATTGCGATAGTCAGAACCAGCCATGACAGAAACGGCGGTCTTGCCATATTAAACGGAATTTGCAAGGCATACCTGACCATCATCAGGGGAACACCTGTCATGATACAGCTTCTTATTATATACTATGTAGTGCTTGCATCTGTGACCAACAAGATACTTGTAGCAGTCATTGCTTTCGGCCTCAACTCAGCTGCATATGTGGCAGAGATTGTGCGTTCAGGAATCATGTCTGTAGATATAGGACAGTTGAGGCAGGACGAAGCTTAGGACTCAATTACAGACAGACAATGAAGCTTGTTATCATACCGCAGGCTGTCAAAATATACTTCCGGCGCTGCTTAACGAGTTATCAGCTCCTAAAGGAGACATCAATCAGTGGTTATATTGGTATGATGGATCTGACAAAGGGTGGAGATATCATACGAAGCAACACATACGAGGCATTTATACCGCTTATTGCTGTAGCCCTTATTTATCTGGTTATAGTGATGCTTTTAAGCCACGGAGTAAGCAAACTTGAGAGGAGACTGAGAAGCAATGAAAGATAATAACGTGATACTAGAGGTAAAAGACCTGCACAAGAGTTTTGGAGAGCAGGAGGTATTAAAGGGCATAAGCACAGAGGTGAACAGAGGTGATGTAATTGCTATCATCGGACCGTCAGGCTGTGGAAAGTCTACATTTTTACGCTCCCTCAATCTGCTCGAGACACCTACATCAGGACAAATCCTTTTTGAAGGAACAGACCTGACAGACAAGTCGACAGACATCAATGTGACCAGACAGAAAATAGGCATGGTTTTCCAGCAGTTCAATCTGTTTGCCAACATGACAATAAAAGCAAATATCATGCTCGCACCGGTGAAGCTTGGTGTGATGACGAAGGATGAGGCATCAAAGAAGGCAGATGAGCTTCTCACCAGAATAGGTCTCCTCGATAAGGCAGATGCATATCGGCGCAGCTTTCCGGAGGACAGAAGCAGAGAGTGGCAATTATCCGTTCACTTGCTATGAATCCTGATGTCATACTGTTTGATGAGCCTACATCGGCACTTGACCCTGAGATGGTAGGTGAGGTGCTTTCAGTAATGAAGGAGCTTGCAGAGGCAGGCATGACAATGGTAGTTGTGACACATGAGATGGGCTTTGCCAGAGAAGTGGCCAACAGAGTGATGTTCATCAATGAGGGTACCATAGCTGAGGAGGGCACACCTGAGGAAGTATTGGCGCACCAAAGAGTGAGAGATTACGGGAATTTTTGTCAAGAGTGTTATAGGAGAAATAAAGCATGGCATCAAAATACTATGCGGTAAAAAAGGGAAAGGTTCCCGGGATATATTTGAACTGGAACGATTGCAAAGCAATGGTTGACGGATATCAGGGAGCAGTGTATAAAAGCTTTAAGACGATAGAAGAGGCAGAAAAATTTATTAACGGAGAGAAAATTATTGCCGGAGAGAAAACCATTACGGGAATGAAATCATCCGGCGAAAATAGTACGTATGCGTTTGTCGACGGCTCCTTTAACAAGGTTACACACACCTATGGCTATGGAGGCTTTCTTGTGACTGACCATGAAAAATACGTGCTGCAGGGGGCAGATAATGATGCCGAGATGGCCACAATGCGCAACGTAGCCGGAGAGATAAAGGGTGCGGAGGCTGCCGTAAAAAAGGCTATAGAGCTTGGAATTAAGGAACTGGTCATATACTATGACTACATGGGCATAGAGATGTGGGCCACAGGGGCCTGGAAGCGAAACAAGGCAGGCACTATAGCTTATCACGAATACATCATGTCGGTTAAGGATAAAATAAAGCTTACTTTTGTAAAGGTAAAAGGACACTCAGGAGTAGAGGGCAACGAAGAGGCAGATAAGCTTGCAAAGCAGGCTGTGGGGATACTGTAGCAGTTTTCCGCATAAAAGAAACAAAAATATAGCATAACAGGAGAAAAAATGAGCATATTCAATGTAGAACTCAAAAAGTAGTAGATGACACATATGATATTGAGATAGGCTACAACCTCTCAGACACCCTTGTATCTGACCTGGAAAATGGTCTTGCGGGCAAGATAAAGAAATTTGCAGTGATTACAGATACAAATGTGCGTGATCCTTATGCTCTTCCAATCTGTGAGAAAATAAAGCATGCGGGATACTCAGTGGATTTGTTTGTTTTCCCGGCTGGGGAAAAGAGTAAGTCACGTGAGACAAAGGCAAAGATAGAGGATGCCATGCTTAAAAAGGGTTACAGAAGAGATTGCTGTATTATTGCAGTCGGTGGCGGTGTGGTAACCGACTTATCAGGCTTTATTGCAGGAACCTACGGCAGAGGAGTGCCGTTTATCAACTATGCAACCACCCTTCTAGCGGCGGCAGATGCATCGGTAGGTGGAAAAACAGCAATTGATACACCTCTTGCTACCAACACCATAGGTCTGTTCAATCAGCCACAAAAGGTATATATAGACATAGCTGCCTGGAAGACACTGCCACAGCGCCAGATGGCAAGCGGTATGGCAGAGACCATAAAGCACGCATGCTTAGGCAGCGAGGATATGTTTGAATTTATAGAGGAAAATCTGGATGATATATATTCATTCAAGAAATTTGCATGTGAGTATATCGCAGAAAATAACTGCCGTATCAAGTACAATGTGGTCATGAAGGATGAGCGAGAGGCGGGGCTTCGCGAAACCTTAAATCTGGCCACACAGTAGGCCGGGCAATCGAGACAGTCAGCGACTACAAGCTGTTGCATGGAGAGGCACTGTCGATTGGAATGGCAGCACAGGCACTTATGTCAGCACGGCTTGGCTATATGTCAGAGGAGCAGGCAGAGCGCGTGATAAAGCTCTATGAGAGAGCCGGTCTTCCGACACGTATACCTGACTATATAGACAGGGAAGAGCTTGTAAAGAAACTCTACACCGATAAAAAGGTGAGAGACGGCAAGCTGCGCTTCGTGCTCCAAAAAGGCATAGGAGCCACTGTTGAGTTTGCACCGGGAGTGTATGCAAAGCTATAGAGGAAGTCTGGCGCGAGAAATTATAATGGAGCTGTAGATTAAATAATTACAACCCCATGTGTAAATTCATTTTGCTGTGAATGACATAGCCTGCCATACAAATCAGCGACAAAAATATCCTTGGAAATAAGCTCGTACGGAGCATCAGCGACTTTTGTAATAATAGGCGCTGATGCTCTTTTTTGAGGAGATGCATAAGCTCTCCTGATGATTTTTTGAAACCGAGTATGCGCAGATAAGGATTATCCATACATATGTTAAAATCATTATTCTCAATATCAAGTAAAATATGCATGAGAACCCTCGAAATACGCGTATAAGTCAGATTTTTACTCTTCAGTAAGTTACAAAACTGCGTAAAACTTTCATATTTATAAATGTTTTTAACTATCTTTGCTGAAAGCTCCTTTGTACAGTCTGAATACTGCGCAAAGCCTTTATACTTCCCGGTCAGCAGGCGATAGTAAAGCATTTCAGAAATATCATCCGGAAACACAATATGACCGCTTAAAATACAATTGACAAGAATATCGGCGCAGTCTGATGGCATTAGCTGACTGAACTTTGTGGAAATCCATGAATTATCAAGCTGCATATTAGTAATAGTGTTGTGTTTGTCTATATCAATTAAGGTTGAAATCACCCCGCGCACAGCCGTAGCGGAAGAAAACTCATTTGTCGAATCAGTGCTGTGATATCCTTCACCGACGCGTTGAATAGGAAATCCTGTAATATCACAGTCCATCAAAGCCTTCTCATATTCAATGGCCAGAATATTATTGGGTGAAGCTATGAAAGCATCTAATTTCTCGGAAGCGCTGTCATAGGTATCTCGAAAATATTCACATAGAGCTCTGCTCCTGGCCGCAGGAAAGCTCATCCCACCCTGAATCAGCCGGGCAAGAGAGGCGGAATACTCAGCAGGCGGATTCTTAAGCACGCCAGCCACAAGCTTTGTAAGTTCATGGTCCACAGACTCCACACCATAGCACAGCGTATCCACAATACCTGTGTTTTGAGTACACTGACTCCGCCACCGGCAAAAAACTCGGCAGAAGCAGTGGCAAAGACCGATGGAAGCTCAAGCACCAGGTCGGCACCGCTCAAAAGCGCCATGCGTGTGCGCTCGTATTTGTCAATGATGGCAGGCTCACCTCTTTGCACGAAATCACCGCTCATTACTACGACGATATAATCAGCAGATGTCTGCCTTTTAATCTGCTCTAGCTGATATTTGTGCCCATTGTGGAATGGATTGTATTCGGTAATCACACCTGCGACCTTCATGTTTTGCTGCTCCTTTAATCAATAATGTTTTTTTTAGAGTTCAAAACCATAATACCACAAAAACACCCTTGTCGCATTTGAAAAATAAGTTTATACTAACAATAGTATTGTAATTTTAAACCAAAGGAGACAAAACAATGAATGTATTAGTAATTAATTGCGGTAGTTCATCACTGAAATACCAGCTCATCAATTCAGATTCAGAGGAGGTACTTGCAAAAGGACTCTGCGAGAGAATCGGAATCGATGGCAGACTCGTATATCAGAAAGAGGGTCTTGATAAGGAAATCACAGAGGCACCTATGCCAACACATAAAGAGGCCATCCAGATGGTACTCGATGCACTTGTAAATCCAAAGACAGGCGCAGTAAAATCACTTGCAGAGATCGATGCAGTAGGACATCGTGTAGTGCACGGTGGAGAGAAGTTCTCAGACTCAGTAGTCATCACAGAGGAAGTAATAGCACAGGTAGAGGAGTGCAACGACCTCGCACCTCTTCACAACCCTGCAAATATTATCGGAATCAGAGCATGCCAGGCACTTATGCCAAACGTACCAATGGTAGGAGTATTTGATACAGCCTTCCATCAGACAATGCCTGAGAAAGCATATCTCTACGGCCTTCCATATGAGTACTATGAGAAGTACAAGGTAAGAAGATACGGCTTCCACGGCACAAGCCACAGCTTCGTATCAAAGGAGGCAGCAAGCTACCTTGGAATGGACTTAAACAACTCAAAGATTATCGTAGCACACCTTGGAAACGGAGCTTCAGTCAGCGCAGTATTAAACGGTAAATGCGTAGATACATCAATGGGACTTACACCACTTGAGGGACTCGTAATGGGAACACGTTCAGGTGATATCGACCCATCAATCATGGAGTTCATCGCAAAGAAAGAAAATCTCGACATCGATGGTGTTATGGATGTGCTCAACAAGAAGTCAGGAGTAGCCGGCATGTCAGGAGTATCAAGTGACTTCAGAGACCTTGAGGCAGCCTACAATGAGGCAACGAGCGTGCCATCGCAGCAGTAGAGGTATTCAGCTACAGAGTAGCAAAATACATCGGAGCATATGCAGCAGCAATGAACGGAGTAGATGCTATCGCATTCACAGCAGGAATCGGTGAGAACACAAGCTTTGTAAGAGAAAAAATCATGGCATATTTAGGTTACCTTGGCATAAAGATCGACCATGTAACAAACGACAAGACACGTGGCGTGGAGGCACTTATCTCAACAGCAGACTCAAGCGTAAAGGTATGTGTCATCCCTACAAACGAGGAGCTTGCAATCTGCCGTGAGACAGTAAAGCTTGTTGGCTAATAAAAAGCAAAAAGTTGTGGATAAATTATAAAATTTTGTTGACAAACACCACTCCAATATGTATAATTGGTTAGGTGTGAATAGGAGAGAGCTATGATTGATATATCAACCATTGTAAAATCTATCAATAAAGAGACAACAATTGAGACAGAGCTTACGCTCACATCATTTGAGTCGCGGTTAGGAGATTATCCTATTCTGAAAAAGCAGCCGATATCACTTCATATCTCAAACGTGGAGAATGCAGCAGTGCACATCACGGGAACAGTAGATATAGACATAGCGATACCGTGCAGCCGATGCTTGGAAGAAGTTCCAACAAACATGCATTTTGACATTGACAAGACTCTGAAAATCACAGACGGAGCATTAGTCGATGAAGAGATGGAGGAAACTGACTACCTGATTGGGTTTGAACTCGATGTAGATAAACTTGTCTACGCCGAAATTCTGGTGAACTGGCCAATGAGAGTTCTGTGCAAAGACGATTGCAAAGGTATTTGTAAAGTCTGCGGGATGAACTTGAATAAAGGCACCTGCAGTTGCGATAGTTTTGTACCGGATCCAAGAATGGCAGCGTTCCAGGATATATTTAACAAGTTTAAGGAGGTGTAAACAAATGTCAATTTGTCCAAAGAATAAATCTTCTAAGGGAAGAAGAGATAAGAGAAGAGCAAACTGGAAAATGTCTGCTCCTACTTTAGTAAAATGCAGCAAATGTGGAGAGCTTATGATGCCACACAGAGTTTGCAAGAACTGCGGATCATACAACAAAAAAGAAATCATTCCTCAGGACTAATAGTAGAAAACCAGTAAAATTAAGGGATTGAACGATATCGTTCAATCCTTTTTTTGATTGATTTTATCCCTTTTTTACCCCATAATAAAATGAAGGTACTTTTTGCTTGTATATAGCTTGCAGGGATGTTATTATACTGAGAGGATATTTAGATATTAAAGAAAGAAGGAAGCAAACTATCATGAATAATATAGACGATTTAGTTGAAATCTATGAGTGCCCGCTCTGTGGCGGTGCCGGGATTCTCGAGGAGGACTGCGGCAGCTCATATTATGTGACATGCCTTGAGTGCGGATGCCACTCTGTGAATATTGATTTTAAATCAGACGATGACAGACTTGATGCAGCAAAGCGCACTGCTGATTTATGGAACTGTGGCAAGGTTATTTCAATGAGTCCTGGAGAATGATGGAAGCCATATAGAGTAGTGAATTGGTTATTGATTTATACTTATGATTATAGTATATTTTATTTAATCAATTAGTAGTTTGCTTTTTAGCAGGCACAGGGAGGTCACAATGCAAAGTACAACAAGGGTCGCACTCGATGCAATGGGTGGCGACAATGCACCCGCAGAGGTAGTAAAGGGTGCGGTAGATGCGGTTAACAAAAGAAATGATATAAAGATATTTCTTATAGGACAGAAGGTACCGGTAGAGAGGGAGCTTTCTTTGTATACATATCCTAAGGAGCAGATAGAGATAGTAGATGCGCCTGAGGTTATAGAGATGGCAGAGCCACCGGTTGTGGCAATCAGACGAAAGAAGCAGTCATCAATCGTTGTTGGCATGAATATGGTCAAGAATAAAGAGGCTGATGCATTTGTTTCGGCAGGAAGCTCAGGTGCTGTGCTTGTCGGAGGACAGGTAATAGTCGGCAGGATAAAGGGCATACAAAGGCCGCCTCTGGCACCGCTTATTCCGACTGAGCGCGGAGTATCTTTGCTCATAGACTGTGGAGCCAATGTGGATGCCAGAGCTGAGCATCTGGTACAGTTTGCTAAGATGGGCTCTATCTATATGGAGCATGTTGTCGGCGTGAAGAATCCAAAGGTTGCACTGGTCAATATCGGTGCAGAGGAAGAGAAAGGTAATGCCTGGTAAAGGAGACCATGCCGCTTCTTCGAGAGTGCACAGATATCAATTTGTCGGAAGCATTGAGGCAAGGGATATTCCAAAGGGAGATGCCGATGTTATAGTCTGCGAGGCTTTCACAGGCAATGTCATATTAAAGCTATACGAGGGTCTCAGCTCAACACTTATCGGAGTTATAAAGAAGGGGCTCATGAGCACACTAAAGAGCAAGATAGGCGCTGCACTTGCACTTCCGGCTCTTAAGAATACGCTAAAGTCATTTGATGCGACAGAGTACGGCGGAGCACCGCTTTTAGGATTGAATGGTCTTGTGGTAAAGACCCACGGCAGCTCCAAGGCAAAGGAAATCACTAACTCTGTTTTCCAGTGTGTTACATTTAAGGAAAAAGAGATTAATGATAAAATTAAAGAATATATTATTAATAAGCCGGCTGATTAGATAGCAGTATTGCTGTATGATTGGTCACTATAAACAGAAATGAGAGGTATTAAAAATGGAATTTGAGAAGCTTAGAGACATTATTGTCGAGGTACTTAACGTGGATGAGAACGAGGTTACTATGGAGTCAACCTTCATTGATGACCTTGGAGCTGATTCTTTGGATGTATTCCAGATTATCATGGGTATTGAGGAAGAGTTCGATATCGAGATTCCTAATGAGGAAGCTGAGAAAATCGTCACTGTAGGCGATGCTGTTGAGCAGATTAAAAAAGCTGTAAGCGAGCAGTAGTATGTTTAACTAATGAAAAGCCCTTTATTATAAGGGCTTTTCGTTATACTCACGGAACATGTAAAATGGATAGATATAGAAATAGAGGAGAAATTATGGCAGATTTAAATGAATTTCAAAGCAAAATAGGCTATACGTTCAAGAATCGACATCTGCTTGAGCAGGCGCTGACACACAGCTCGTATGCCAATGAAAAGCACATGAAAAAGCATTCTGATAACGAACGTCTGGAGTTTTTGGGCGATGCTGTTTTGGAAATAGTTTCAAGTGAGTTTTTGTTTATCAATTATCCACAAAAGCCTGAGGGTGAGCTTACCAAGCTGCGCGCAAGCATTGTTTGTGAGCCGACTCTTGCACTTTGTACAAAGCCACTTGACCTTGGAAAGTACTTACGTCTTGGCAGGGGCGAGGATCATACAGGTGGCAGAAAGAGAAAATCGATTCTTTCTGATGCACTTGAGGCAGTGATTGGAGCAATTTATTTAGATGGTGGTTTTACTAATGCAAAGGAGTTTGTGCTTAGGTTTATCATGACTGATATTGAGAATAAGCAGCTCTTTTATGATAGCAAGACTATCCTTCAGGAGCTTATACAGGGCAGGCATGAGCAGCTTTCCTATGAACTTATTGATGAGAGCGGTCCGGACCATGACAAGCAGTTTACAGTTGCGGTGCTTGTGGACGGCGAGCGTGTCAGCGAGGGAGAAGGCCACACAAAGAAGGCGGCGGAGCAGCAGGCTGCATATCAGGCACTTCTTTTGTACAGAAACAGGGAATAGGAGTTTTTAATGTATTTAAAGAGCTTGGAAGTACAGGCTTTAAGTCCTTTGCCAACAAAATTGTTTTTGAGTTCCACAACGGCATTACAGGTATTGTCGGGCCAAACGGCAGTGGAAAGAGTAATGTCGCCGATGCGGTCAGATGGGTGCTCGGTGAGCAGAGCGCAAAGCAGCTTCGTGGTGCCAGTATGCAGGATGTTATTTTTGCAGGTACAGAGAACAGAAAGCCGCTTGGATACGCGTATGTTGCAATCACACTTGACAATTCAGACCATTCGCTTGCGATTGATTTCAATGAGGTTACGGTTGCCAGACGTGTTTACCGCTCAGGGGAGAGTGAGTATCTAATCAATGGCAATCCGTGCAGGCTCAAGGAGGTTTCGGAGCTTTTTTATGATACCGGTATCGGTAAAGAGGGATATTCCATCATTGGACAGGGCCAGATTGACAGGATTTTAAGTGGAAAGCCGGAGGAGAGGAGAGAGCTGTTTGATGAGGCTGCCGGCATTGTGAAGTTTAAAAAGAGAAAGCTTACAGCGCAAAAGAAGCTCGATAATGAGCGAGAGAACCTTGTGCGTGTCAATGATATTCTGACAGAGCTTGAGAGACAGGTAGGTCCGTTACAGAGACAGTCCGAGAAGGCTCATACATATCTTAAAAAGAGAGAAGAGCTGAAGAACTACGATGTCAACATGTTTTTGCTTGAATCAGCGCGCATTGAGACCGAGCTTAAGTCTGCTGATGAGAAATACGCTATTGCGGATGACGAGCTAAAGGAGACCAACGCCACATACGAGAGCATCAAGGCAGAGTATGAGGGGCTTGGGAATGATATGCAGCAGATGGATGAGCGTATCGAGTCTCTTCGTGAGAGCATCACAAGCACTTCATCCACCAGACAGAAGCTTGAGAATCAGATAGAGCTTTTAAAGGAGCAGATTCACACGGCCGAAATGACGGATGAGCATTTGCAGTCGCGTCTTTTAGCTATCGAAAAGGAAAAGGCGCAGCGTCTTAAAAGCAGGAAAGAGTATGATGACAAAAAAGCTGCACTGGAAGCTGATATAGAGCAGATGAAGCAGAACGAGCTTCTTGCGGTAAACGAGCATGAGGCTGTGCTTGCAGAGGTTAACCGCTGCAATGACGGACTGGAAAAGGGCAAGAATGAGCTTATCGCCCTACTTCAGGAGCGAGGCAGTATCCAGTCAAGGCAGCAGCGTTTTGCCACTATGCTTGAGCAGATTAATATCAGAAAGGCAGAGCTTACCAAGCGTCTTTTAGATAGGAAGACAAGGGAAGCAGGGCTTGATGATATATTGGATGATGCCAATAAGAAGCTTAATGCTGTCAATGAAGAGATAGCCGGTTTAAAGGAAAAGGAAGTCGGCTCTTTTGGCAAAGGCAGGGAGTGGAGAGATAAGTCCGGAGAGAATGCCCGCCTGGTGGAGGAGGCTTCCACAGAGTATCATAAGTCTGTTTCCAGGCTTGAGTCACTTAAAAACATTGCCGAGCGCTATGATGGCTATGGCAACAGCATAAAGCGTGTTATGGAGCAGAAGGCTAAAAATCCGGGGCTTCTCGGAGTGGTTTCAGATCTTATCCAGGTGGATAAGCGCTATGAGATAGCGATAGAGACAGCCTTAAGCGGCAATATCCAGAATATCGTCACTGAGGATGAGGCCACAGCCAAAAAGATGATTGGCTTTTTGAAGGCCAATCATTTTGGTCGGGCTACGTTTTTACCTCTTACGAGTGTGCGTGCAAACAGAAATACTAAAAATGAGGCGGCACTCGGCGAAAAGGGTGTGCTTGGCATTGCAAATAAGCTGGTTAAGTGTGATCCGAAGTTTGATGAGGTTGTTGCATACCTGCTTGGCAGAGTGATTGTGGTGGATACAATTGACAATGCAATTGCGCTTGCAAAGAAAAATCACTATTCACTCCATATCGTGACTGTCGAGGGCGAGTATCTGGCACCGGGAGGATCTATGTCCGGTGGTGCGTTTAAAAATTCATCCAATCTGCTTGCGAGAAATCGTGAGATTGAGGAGCTTGAAAAGAGAGTTGATCAGACTAAGAAAAGCTTAAAGAGCTTAGAGCCAGAAGGATGATATTGCGACTGCTATTGCGCTTGGCGAGGAGGATATAGCAGCCACAAAGACACTGCTTCAGGAGAAGTATATTGAGCAGAACACAGCACAGATTTCTGTTGACAGGGCAGACCAGCAAAAGAAGGAGAGTGCGAATGTCTACGAGGATCTGCGCACAGAAAATGCGGAGATTGAAAAACAGCTCGAAGAGATAAATCAGGGCAAGAAGGATATCGCAGCACAGCTTGAGGCATCAAAGCAGCGTGAGGAGCAGCTTGAGAAGAAAAACAGCTCATACAGTGAGATACTTGAAAAGCAAGGAGTACTTGAGCAGGAGGCTTCACACAAGGCCGCTGCCATTTCACTGGAGCTTGCAAATATCACAAAGACGGCTGAGTTTGCTATAGAAAATATCAATCGTATCAATTCAGAGATAGAAAAATTTGATGAGCAGAAGAAAAGCCTTGTGGAAGGTGCAGCTGCTGCAAAGGGTGATATTAAAAAGAAGCAGGCTGATATTGATACAATTACACAGACCATTCTGGCATCAAAGGACAACAATTCAAAGCTTGACGAAGAGCTTAGGGAGAGCCTTACAAAAAAGGAAAAGATGTCTGAGGATTACAGAGGCTTTTTTGCAAAGCAGGAGGAAGTTTCAAAGAAACAGGCTGCTCTGGATAAGGAGCTTTTCAGACTGAACAGCCAGAGAGAGAAGCTTAAGGAGGCTTCAGAGACTCAGATCAACTACATGTGGGATGAATATGAGCTTACTCCGCATGCGGCAGCAAAGCTTAGAAATGATGCATACGATGATCTGCCTTCATTAAAGAAGCTGATTGCAGGCATAAAGGACGAAATCAGACGCCTTGGCGATGTAAATGTCAACGCTATTGAGGAATACAGGGAGATTTCAACGCGTTATGAGTTCTTAAAGGGACAGCATGATGACCTTATCGAGGCTGAAAAGACTCTGGTTGGCATCATTGATGAGCTTGACAGTGGTATGAGAAAGCAGTTTACAGAGAAGTTGCCGAGATTCAGAGAGAGTTTGACAAGTCCTTTAAGCAGCTTTTTGGTGGTGGACATGGTTCCCTGGAGCTTGTGGAGGATGAGGATATACTGGAGTGCGGCATAAGAATCGTCGCACAGCCGCCCGGAAAGAAGCTTCAGAATATGATGCAGATGTCCGGTGGAGAAAAGGCGCTCACCGCTATTGCACTTTTGTTTGCCATTCAGGCACTTAAGCCATCACCGTTTTGTCTGCTTGATGAGATTGAGGCGGCGCTTGATGACTCAAACGTTTCGCGCTATGCAAATTATCTGAACAAGCTTACAAAGAACACACAGTTTATCGTTATCACACACAGACGTGGTACGATGGCAGCAGGCGGAGCAGCTATATGGTATCACGATGCAGGAAAAGGGTGTTTCCACACTCGTTTCAGTAAATCTGATAGAGAATGATCTGACGCAG
>ENA-OQDD01000237-OQDD01000237.1-human-gut-metagenome-genome-assembly--contig:-NODE-237-length-23051-cov-5.397662_pt1 | contig 23051 bp, 29 predicted proteins | sample MGYA00242507_ERZ504598 | MGnify/ENA primary metagenome ERZ504598 (study PRJEB26092, sample SAMD00036318) | human gut metagenome | host: Homo sapiens | study: EMG produced TPA metagenomics assembly of...
CCAGCAGGATGGTCATGCCTTCCTTGTGCACGTTCTGGATGATATCGAAGATCTCCTGCACCAGCAGCGGCGAAAGGCCCATGGAAGCTCGTCCAGCATCAGCATGGAAGCGTTGCTCATCAGTGCACGGCCATAGCCAGCATCTGCTGCTCGCCGCCGGACATGGTACCGGCCAGCTGCTTGCGGCGCTCCTTCAGGCGGGGGAACAGCTCAAACACCTTTTCCTTGTTGGGTGCAATGGTGGAAGCAGGCTGGGTGTATGCACCCATGTCCAGATTTTCTTCCACGGTCATGTGCAGGAACACATGGCGGCCTTCCGGCACATGGGCAAGGCCTGCTTCCACGATCTTGTGGGCGCGCATGCCCTTGATGCTGCTGCCCTTGTACAGGATGTCGCCGGTCTTGGGCTTCAGCAGGCCGGAAATGGTCTTCAGGGTGGTGGATTTGCCAGCACCGTTGGCACCGATCAGGGTGACGATCTCGCCCTGATCCACCTCGAAGGAGATGTCCTTGACGGCGTGGATGTTGCCGTAATAGACGTTGATGTTATCAACTTTCAGTAACGTATCAGCCATGGCTTAGCCTCCTTCTTGCCCAGATAGGCTTCGATGACCTGCGGGTTGTTGCGGATCTCATCCGGCGTGCCCTTGGCGATGATGCGGCCGAAGTTCAGCACGGCAATGCCCTCGCAGATGCCCATGACCAGGCTCATATCATGCTCGATCAGCAGCACGGCGATGTTGAACTCGTCGCGGATGCGGCGGATGGTCTCGGTCAGCTCTGCAGTCTCGGAGGGATTCATACCGGCAGCAGGCTCGTCCAGCAGCAGCAGCTTCGGGCTGGTGGCCAGTGCACGCATGATCTCCAGACGGCGCTGTGCGCCGTAGGGCAGGCTGCCTGCCTGCACATTGGCGAGGTCTGCCATGTGGAAGATATCCAGCAGCTCCAGAGCACGTTCGGTGCACTTCTTCTCTTCCTTCCAGTAGTTGGGCAGGCGGATCAGGGAGGAGGCCAGATTGTACTTCATGGACTCGTGCAGGCCCACCTTGATGTTATCGATGACGCTCAGTTCCTTGAACAGGCGGATGTTCTGGAAGGTACGGGCCACGCCCATGCGGTTGACCTGATAGGTCTTTTTGCCGGCGGTGGGCATACCATCGATCAGGATGGAGCCGCGGGTGGGCTGGTAGACGTTGGTCAGCAGGTTGAACACGGTGGTCTTACCGGCACCGTTGGGGCCGATCAGACCGGTGATCTCGTTGCGGCCGATCATCAGGTTGAAGCCATCCACGGCGGTCAGACCGCCGAAGTCGATGCCCAGCTCACGCACGTCCAGAATGGGCTTTTTGTCCATGTCGCGGTCGGTCAAAAAGCCGCCGGAGGGCACACTGTGCAGCTTAGTCTGGTATTCACTCATGGTCTTTGCCCTCCTTTGCTTTCTTCTGGAACAGTTCGCCGTTCATGATCTTTTCCACAATGCGGCTCATGGAGAAGTCGTAGCTGCCAAGCAGGCCGCCCGGACGGAAGATCATCATGAGGACCAGCACCAGCGAGTAGACCACCATGCGGTAGCTGTCAAAGCTGCGGGTCGCCTCGGGCAGGATGGTAAGCACGGTCGCGGACAGGATAGAGCCCAGCATGGAGCCCATGCCGCCCAGAACCACCATGACCAGAATTCGATGGACTTCATGAAGCCGAAGGTGGAGGGATCCAGAACGCCCAGATAGCAGGCGTACAGGCCACCGGCCAGACCGGCAAAGGCGGCGGAGAATGCAAAGGCCATGACCTTATAATAAGTAGTCTGGATGCCGCAGCTCTCGGCAGCGATCTCGTTATCGCGGATGGCCAGCACGGCACGGCCGTGGCGGCTCTTCATCATGGCGTGGATGGCAAAGCAGGTAATGACCACGCAGATGAACACATTGGCGAAGTTGGAATACTTGGGGATGTTCTTCAGGCCCTTGGCACCGTAGAACAGCTTGAAGCCCAGCACATCATCGATGTTGTTCAGGGTGATGCGGATGATCTCGCCAAAGCCCAGCGTCAGGATGGCCAGATAATCACCGGTCAGGCGCAGAGCAGGAATGCCGATCAGCACGCCGAACAGGCCCGCCACGATGCAGGCCAGCACCAGACCCACGACAAAAGCGACACCGGAGGGCAGATTGCTGTATTTCGTGAACAGGGCACAGGTGTAAGCACCACGGCCATGAAACCGGCATGGCCCAGCGGCAGCTGGCCCAGATAACCGGTGGCAACGTTCAGCGAGACAGCCAGAATGATGTTGATGCCCACGGTGAGAAGCACCTTGTTCTGGTAGGTGGACAGCACGTTCTGGGTGAGGAAGGACAGGCCCACGAACAGCAGAGCCACCAGCACGGCGTTCATCAGGTAGCGCACGGGCATTTTGAGCGTTTTGCGTTTGGTATTCATCTTCATGCCCTCCTTACACCTTTTCCTGAACCTTGCGGCCAAGGAAGCCGGTGGGCTTGACCAGCAGCACGATGATCAGGATCGCAAACGTGACGGCATCCTTCCATGCGGAAAGGCCGATGGCGGAAACAAAGCACTCGCACAGGCCGATGGCGATGCCGCCGATCATGGCACCGGGAATGGAGCCGATGCCGCCCAGAACGGCTGCAACGAAGGCCTTCAGGCCCAGCATGGAGCCCATGGTGGGGGTCGCCTGCGGGTAGCTGCAGCAGTACAGCACCGAGCCGATACCGGCCAGTGCGGAGCCCACCGCAAAGGTAAAGGAAATGGTGCTGTTGACGTTAATGCCCATCAGACGGGCAGCGTCCATATCCTCAGACACGGCACGCATGGCCTTGCCGAGCTTGGTCTTCTGCACAAGGAAGGTAAGCACCAGCATGGACAGCACCGTGACCAGCAGGGTGATGACAGAGGTGAGGCCCAGCGGCACAGAGCCGATGCGGAAGGTCTGGTTGGTGTAGTAGGCCGGAATGACCTTTGCACCGGAACCAAGGATCAGCTCTGCAGTGTACTCCAGGAAGAAGGACACGCCGATTGCGTGATCAGCAGGGAGATACGGGGTGCGTTGCGCAGCGGGGTGTAGGCGATCTTCTCGATCACAACGCCCAGCAGCGTGCAGGTGATGATGGTGGCGCACACAGCAGTGACCGGGCCAAGGCCCAGCTGATTCATCACGAACCAGGACATGTACGCACCAACCATAATGACATCGCCATGGGCAAAGTTCAGCAGCAGGATGATGCCGTACACCATGCTGTAACCCAGTGCGATCAGTGCATAGATGCTGCCAAGGGACAAGCCGTTGATCAGCTGGCTAAAAAACACTGTCATGGACTGATACTTCCTTTCTTTGCGGCGTTTGCACGCCTTTTGGGGAATGCACTTTTTTACCAAAAAGCGGAGACGGCCGAGCAAAACCTGTTCCGGCGGTCTCCGCAAGGGGTCTTTTATTTCTGAGTGCTGCCTTTATGCCGCACACCGGTGCGCAGGATCAAAGCAGATCAGAACATTTCCTTCAGAACGGGGGTTGCACCGTCGAAGCACAGGATAGCGGTCTGCTTGACGGGGTTGTGGTGCTCATCGAAGGTGAAGGTGCCGGTGATGCCATCGATGGTGCCGCCTGCGATAGCATCGATGACGGCCTGCTTATAGTCGTCATCACCGGCGGCCAGACCGGCATCCTCAGCAGCCTGAATGCCGTAGACAACGGTCATGGCAGCATCGTAGCCCAGAGGAGCGAAGCCGTTGGGGTACTCCTCACCGTACTCAGCCTTGTAGCATCCTCAAAGTCGGGGTTGGAGCCTTTGCGTAGTTTGCGCAGAAGTAGCATCCTTCAGCTGGTCGGCAGTTGCGTAGCCTTCCAGACCATCCCAGCCGTCGCCGCCCAGGAAGGGAACTGCCAGACCGATGCTCTCAGCCTGAGCCAGGATCTGACCGACTTCCTGATAGTAGTTGGGGCAGAACACCACTTCGGGAGCCTTGCCCAGAATGGTGGTCAGCTGGGTCTTGTAGTCCACATCGCCCTCAGAGTAGGTTTCCTGATCGACGATGGTGCCGCCCAGGCTCTCGAACTCGTTGACGAAGTTCTCTGCCAGACCCTCGTTGTAGTCAGCGCCCTTCTGGAAGATGACGGCTGCCTTGGTGTAGCCCAACCGCTGGTAAGCGTAGTCAGCCATCTTGATGCCTGGAACGGGTCGGTGAAGGTTGCGCGGAACACATTCTCGTTCACGGTGTCGGTCTCGGCATCGTAGGTGACAGCCTCAGCGGTAGCGGAAGCGGTGACCATGGGCATGTTGTAGTCTGCGCTCTCGCAGCAAGTGCCAGAGTCGGGGTGGTGGTAACATCGCCCACCAGAGCGGTGATGCCCTGATCGCACATCTTGGTGAAGCAGGTAACAGCCTGAGTTGCATCGCCCTGCTCATCCATGGTGATGATCTCCAGCTGCTTGCCGTTGATGCCGCCCTTTTCGTTGACCTGCTTCAGGTACAGGGTAGCGCCGTTGACAACGGCCTGACCGTAAACGGAAACATCACCGGTCAGAGGTCCAAGAACGCCCACCTTGATGGTGTCGCCGGAAGCAGCGGCACCAGAAGCTGCGGTAGAGGCGGAAGCAGCAGTGCTGTTGGAAGAACCGCCGCATGCAGTCAGAACGCCGGCTGCAGCAACAACACCTGCAGCGGCCAAGAAATTACGACGAGAAATCATCTTTTTCATAGTGAATATCCTCCTTAGGAGCATTCGTGCTTCAGTATAAAAACGGAAGCAAGGCCCTCTTTCCCTCAAAGCGACCTTGCTTCGTTATCAATATTATAGACCTGTGAGCCAAAATCCGCAATTCACAAACCGTCCATACTTTCAGGGGCATTTTGTGGACTTTGTTGCCAAAATAGCCAAAAGCAGTGGGTCTGTTTTGTGCACTATTTCAATTGCTTCATTTTGTTTGTGTGTCAGGTGAACACAATTCACAAGTTGCAAAAGGGTTACAGGGTCTCCATTTCAGCATCTGCGGCGAACTCGGCCTCTGCACGTGCCTCGGCAGCTTCGCCTCTGCTTCCGCTTTGGCCGGAGACTCTGCAAGGACCTTGCGGATGGCGGTGAAGTAGAACACCAGCGACAGGCCGGTGCCGATGCACCAGCCACGGGCCATGCCATCCAGATGCCCGTGCTGCCCAGAGCAGTGCTGCTCAGCACAATGGCGATGCCCACGCGCAGGATCAGGTCGGAGAAGGTGGCGATCATAAAGCGCACCATCATGCCGCAGCCGCGCAGGATGCCGTCAGTGACCAGCTTGAGCGACACCACAAAATAGAAGGGAGACAGGATGCGCAGGAACAGCATACCGGTGTCGATGGCCGGACTGCGGGTCATTCATGAACAGCAGCAGCAGGAAGCGGCCGAAGAAGAAGTACAGGAGCACGATGGGCACGCAGATGATCCACACCAGATTGCGGCCTGCGCCAAAGCCCTTGTGCACACGGTCCATCTTGCCCGCGCCCATGTTCTGGGAGGTGTAGTTGGAGATGCCGTTGCCCAGCGTGGTAAAGGAAGTGATGACCATGTTGTTCAGCTTGACGGCTGCAGAGTAGCCTGCAATGACACTGGCACCAAAGGTGTTGATGACGCTCTGCAGGATGATGTTGCCCACAGAGACGAAGCTCTGCTGCAGGATGCTGGGGATGGCGACCATGGCTACCTTGCCCAGCATGTTCCAGGAGAAGAGCACCACCTTGTGGGTGGACTTGAAGGCGCTGATGCGGCGGAACACCACCACCATGGCCAGCACGCAGCTCACACCCTGGCACAGGAAGGTGGCCCATGCCACACCGGCTACGCCCATCTTGAAACCGGCCACGAACAGGATGTCCACGCCGATGTTGGACAGGGACGAGACTGCCAGAAAATAGAAGGGCGTTTTGCTGTCGCCCAGAGCGGAGAAGATGCCGGTGGCGATGTTGTAGAAGAACATGAAGGGCAGGCCCAGCACGTAGATATCCAGATACAGCGAAGAATCCGCAAGGATCTCCTCCGGGGTGTTGATGAGCTCCAGCAGGCTGTGGCAGCCCACAAGGCCGATCAGCATCAGCACGGCGCACAGCACGGCAGAGCCGATCAGGGAAGTGTAGACCGAAGTCTTCATCTCATCGTAGTCCTTTGCGCCAAAGTAGCGGGACACGATGACCGAGCAGCCAATGTTGCAGCCAAAGGCAAATGCAATGAAGATCAGGGTGATCTCGTAGCTGTTGCCCACAGCAGCCAGTGCATTCTCGCCGATGAACTTGCCTGCAACAAGGCTGTCGGCAATGTTGTACAGCTGCTGGAAGATGATGCTGCCGAACATGGGCAGCAGAACTGCCACAAAACCTGTGACGGCTTGCCGACCGTCAGATCCTTATTCATATAGAAAATCCTCCTCTATCTACCATAAAGAAACATATTAGAACCAAAAACAGTATAGAGTCGCCCTGACAAAAAGTAAAGAAAAATTTTAGTATATCTGCCATATGAAATTCACATGGTAGGCATGACGCATCCCCGCTGCTGCCAGTGGGCAGACTGTAAAGACCAGCTGTTTCCTGCTTTGCCGGAATGTTCTGCCCCATCAGCTGCCGTTTTTTTGCCCCTTAAAAAGTTTACATCCACAAACATGCGCATCGGCTCTTGCACCGGGCCGGAAAGCGTGGTAGGATACTATTGGTTAGTTAGACACAACTATCCTAATTGGCCGTCACCCGTCTGCCCGCCCCGGGCAGCACAGGGAAGGAAATGATATTCAGGAGGTTTTCGAGATGAACTATCTGGAAATTGAATCTGTTGTTGGCCGCGAAATTCTGGACTCCCGCGGCAACCCCACCGTAGAAGCGGAGATCACTCTGGCCGACGGCACTGTGGCACGCGGCTGCGCACCTTCCGGCGCATCCACTGGTGAGTTTGAAGCTCTGGAGCTGCGGGACGGCGATAAGGGCCGCTATCTGGGCAAGGGCGTGACCAAGGCTGTTGAGAACATCAACACCGTCATTGCTGATGCTGTTGTGGGCATGGATGCCTCCGACATCTACGCCATCGACGCTGCCATGATCAAGGCCGACGGCACCAAAGATAAATCCAATCTGGGCGCAAACGCCATTCTGGCCGTGTCCATTGCCGCCTGCCGTGCAGCCGCTGCTTCTCTGGATATGCCGCTGTACCGCTTTCTGGGCGGTGTGAACGGCAACCGCCTGCCCGTGCCCATGATGAACATTCTGAACGGCGGCGCACACGCCACCAACACCGTGGATACGCAGGAGTTCATGATCATGCCGGTGGGTGCACCCTCCTTCAAAGAGGCGCTGCGCTGGTGCGCTGAGGTGTTCCATGCCCTGGCTTCCATCCTGAAGGCCAAGGGGCTGGCTACCTCCGTGGGCGATGAGGCGGCTTTGCCCCCAACCTGTCCAGCGACGAGGAGACCATTGAGACCATTCTGGCCGCCATCGAAAAGGCCGGTTACGTGCCCGGCAAGGACTTCATGCTGGCTATGGATGCCGCGTCCTCCGAGTGGAAGAGCCCCAAGGGCAAGGCTTCTACAAGCTGCCCAAGGCCGGCACCGAGTTCACCTCCAGCGAGCTGATCGCACACTGGAAGAGTCTGGTGGAAAAGTACCCCATCATCTCCATCGAGGACGGCCTGGATGAAGAGGACTGGGAAGGCTGGCAGGAGATGACCCGCGAGTTGGGCGGCAAGGTCCAGCTGGTGGGCGACGACCTCTTTGTGACCAACACCGAGCGTCTGGCCAAGGCATCGGCTGGGTGCAGGCAACGCGATTCTGATCAAGCTGAACCAGATCGGTTCTGTTTCCGAGACGCTGGAGGCCATCAAGATGGCCCACAAGGCCGGTTACACCGCCATCAGCTCCCACCGCTCCGGCGAGACCGAGGACACCACCATTGCCGATCTGGCCGTGGCGCTGAACACCTGCCAGATCAAGACCGGTGCTCCCAGCCGTACCGAGCGTGTTGCAAAGTACAACCAGCTGCTGCGCATTGAGGAGCAGCTGGGCGGTAGCGCCGTTTACCCCGGCATGGCAGCTTTCAACGTAAAGCGCTGAAGCTGTTGAAAACCAATTGATCTTCCGGCACCCGTACTGCTTTTGCAGCGGCACGGGTGCCGTTTTGTTTTCTCCCAATTTTTTCCTGCAATCTGCTGCTCTGCCCAGCCGTATTCCATGCATGCCGGGCATTTTGGCCCGAAATTGCAAAAAAAAAGGAGCAAAACATTCATGTTATCTACTCTGATCTCTCTGTACAAGCTGCTGGGCACCGGCGATTTTGTAAAAGTGCTTCTGATCCTGCTGAAGGGGCTTTTCGGCTGATGCAAAGCCGCCCTTCTCACTGCGGAAACGGGACTGCCTTACCGGCGGTCTCTTTTTTTGCCTTCTCACTTTACTTTCTTAAAAAAATATGCCATAATGAAACCAGTATTTTTCGGTTCAAAAGCCGTGCCCTGTACTGGGAAATCAGGGCCAGAATCCAACAGAAGAGGGGTATTTTGTTATGAGCAAAACCATCATCCCGGCAAACTATACGCCCGCGCTGAACCTGTACGACACGCAGCGCGCCATTGGTACGGTCAAGCGTCTGTTTGCCGACACCTTGTGCGCCACACTGAACCTGTACCGCGTGTCTGCTCCGCTGTTTCTGGAAGCATCCACCGGTCTGAACGACGACCTGAACGGTGTCGAGCGCAAGGTCACCTTTGATATCAAGGAAAGCGGCATTGAGGCACAGGTGGTGCAGTCACTGGCAAAGTGGAAGCGCAAGGCCCTGAAGGACTACGATTTCCGTGTGGGCAAGGGCCTGTACTGCGATATGAACGCTATCCGCCGCGACGAAGATCTGGACAACCTGCACTCCATCTATGTGGACCAGTGGGACTGGGAAAAGGTGATCCGTCTGGAAGACGCAACGAGGCTTACCTCAAGAGCGTGGTGCGCTCCATCGTGTCCGCTGTCTGCGCCACCGAGATGAACCTGCACGCCATGTTCCCCCAGCTGCAGGAGCTGCCGCTGCACAGTCCCAACGTCACCTTCATCACCACGCAGGAGCTGGAGGACCAGTACCCGGACCTGACCCCGAAGGAGCGTGAGAACGCCTTTGTGAAGGAGCACGGCACCACCTTCCTGATGAAGATCGGCGCTCCGCTGAAGAGCGGTAAGCCCCATGACGGCCGTGCCCCCGACTATGACGACTGGGATCTGAACGGCGATCTGCTGTTCTGGAACGACCCGCTGCAGTGCAGCTATGAGCTGAGCAGCATGGGCATCCGCGTCAGCCCTGAAAGCATGGACAAGCAGCTGACCATGGCTGGCTGCGACGACCGCCGCGCCCTGCCCTTCCACAAGGCCGTACTGAACGGTGAGCTGCCTTACTCCATCGGCGGCGGCATCGGCCAGAGCCGCCTGTGCATGCTGCTGCTGGGCAGCGCCCACATTGGCGAAGTGCAGGCCAGCGTCTGGGACGCAGCCACCCGCGAACCTGCGCCAAGGCAGGCATCCCGCTGCTGTAAGCAGGTTTTCCACACAAAGATTCAAAAGGCAGGATACCACCCTCATGGTGATACCCTGCCTTTGTTCGTTTTCTGCCCGTATCCGGGGAGAAATAGTTCGAGTCCTGTACCGCCCACCACGAAAAAAAGTCCCCAGACCAAAGGTCTGGGGACTCGTGGTGGACGGTACAGGACTCGAACCTGTGACCTCCTGCACGTCAAGCAGATGCTCTACCAGCTGAGCTAACCGTCCATAAGTCATATCGACTTGAATAGTTTACCACAGCCTGTGCAAAAAAGCAATACTTTTCTGTGATTTTTTATTTTTCCGCCTTCAGCGACCTGTGGACGATATCGTACAGCACCGGCTTCATGGCTTCAATATCATCGGGTTTGCCCTCCAGCACGCTGGAATAGCACACCGACATGCACATGCTGCCCAGTGCCGTGATGCGCTGGTAGATCTCCCGCTCGGTGCGGCCGGCCATTTCCGGGCTGGTCAGCACCACATTCAGCAGCTTGCGCATCAGAGGCTCGGCTTCGCGGCTGGCCTCGATCTGATCCAGCCCCGGCCATATGAAGTTGTGCTCCAGAAACTTGAGCACCAGCGTATCCTTCCGCAGTGCTTCGATGATGTGGTCGATCACCGCCACCATCTTGTCCGGGAAGTTTTCGAGCTCTGTCTGCTTTTCCACCGCTTCGCACGCATCGCTCAGCAGCTGGTAACTCACCCGGCCCAGCAGCGCCTGCATCACCGCACCTTTATCCTGAAAATACAGATAAAAGGTGCCCTTGGCCACCTTGGCCCGGCTGGTGATATCCTCTACGCTGGTTTTTGCGGCACCTCGCTCCAGAAACAGATCATAGGCTGCTTCCAGCAGCGCCCGGCGCTTCTCCTGCTTTTTGCCCTCCACGGTACCCATATTCCCTGACGATTCCTCTTTTCCGCTCGTTTTCATTCGCTCATTTGTGTTGTCTCAATCATTTTAGCAGTCCTTTTCCGATAGTGCAAGTCAAAAAAGCTATACAATTTCAGGCAGTTGATAAGAAAACTGACTTCTGGTCATTTTTGTACTTGACACCTGGTTTGTCATGGTTATAATAGTGTTTGCTTGGAAATGACCGCCAGTCATTTTACTAAGATTTTTAACCATTTTCTATGGAGGGTTCTCATGAAAAAGATCGCACAGGGCATTGTGCGGCTGCGCAAGCTGATCCTGACAGTAGCATTCCTGCTGTTGATCCCTTCCGCAATCGGCGCAATTGCTACCCGAATCAACTATGACATCCTCACCTACCTGCCGCAGGATCTGGACTCCATGATCGGCGAGGTAGCCCTTGAGGACGATTTCCATCTGGCCTCCACCGGTATGATCACGGTAGAAGGCTTACCCACAAACGAACTGATCGCCATGAAGAAGGACATCGAGGCTGTTCCCGGCGTGACCCAGACCTTCTGGCTCAGCGATGTGATCGACCCCAGCATCCCCACCGAGATGCTGCCCGCCGATGTACAGCAGTTCATGTTCGGCAAAAACGATTCCACCATGCTGATCGTCCGCTTTGACGCCCCCAGCGCCAGCGACGAGACCATGGAAGCCGTCGCTCAGATCGAAAAGCTGCTGCGCAAGGACTGCTTCTTCGGCGGTATGAGCGTTATCCTGCAGGACACCAAGGCACTGGTCAATCAGGAAATGCCCATGTACATCCTGATCGCCGTAGGTGCCAGCCTTCTGGTGCTGTTCCTTTCGCTGGAAAGCACCATCACCCCGCTGCTGTTCATGCTGGGTCTTTTGTTCCCCATTGCGTACAACTTCGGCACCAACATCTTTCTGGGCCAGATCAGCTACATCACCGAAGCACTGGCCACCGTGCTGCAGCTGGGTGTCACGATGGACTTCTCCATCTTCCTGCTGCACCGCTATCAGGAAGAGAAGGAGCTGCGCTCTTCCAACGAGGAGGCCATGTCCAGCGCCATCTGCAAGACCATGACTTCCATCTCCGCTTCCAGCCTGACCACAATCGCGGGCTTCCTTGCACTGTGTGCCATGCGCCTGACGCTGGGCCGCGATATCGGCCTTGTCATGGCAAAGGGCGTTGCCCTCGGTGTCATCTGCACCGTGGTCATCCTGCCTCCCTGATCCTTACCTTTGATAAATGGGTGGAAAAGTACAAGCACCGCACCGTGATCCCCAAGCTGAAAAAGCTCAGCTACTTTGTCTCCAATCACTCGGTGCCCATCGTGGTTATCTTTATCCTCATCCTCATCCCCTTTGCCATCGCGCAGAACAAGACCGAGGTCTACTACACTCTGTTCGACTCCCTGCCGCAGGACCTGACCGGCATCGTGGGCACCAACAAGCTGGGCGAGGACTTCGGCATGACCACCAGCCACTTCATTCTGGTGCATGACGACCTGACTGCCACCGAGGTGAGCGACCTGTGCGATGAACTCAAGGACGTGGATGGCATTACGCAGGTGGTAAGTCTGGATTCCATCACCGGCCCGGGCTTCCAGACCGAGCTGCTTCCCGACAGCATCATGGAGATCCTGCAGTCCGGCGGCTACAAGCTGATTTTGGCCAACAGCTCCTATAAGACCGGCACGGATGCCATCAACAACCAGCTGGACGAGATGATTTCCCTCATCAAGACCGTTGACCCCGAGGGCGTCATCACCGGCGAGGGTGCCATGACGAAAGACCTGATCGAAGTGGCAGATGTGGACTTCAAGAACGTCAACGTCTGGTCCATCATGGCCGTTCTGGTCATCATCGCCGTTTCCTTCAAGAGCATTTCCATCCCGGCGCTGCTGGTGGCCAGCATTGAAGCGCCATCGCCATCAACATGGGCATCCCGTACTTCACCGGTACGCAGCTGCCCTTCATTGCAAGCATCGTCATTGGCACCATCCAGCTGGGTGCTACCGTGGACTACTCCATCCTGATGACCACCCGTTACCACGAGGAGCGCGCCTTTGGCCGCACCCCGAAGGAAGCCGCCCAGCAGTCGCTGGAGCACTGCAGCCAGTCCATCCTGACCAGCGGCCTGACCTTCTTTGCCGCCACCGTCGGTGTGGCTGCCATCAGTAAGATGGAGCTGCTGAAGAGCATCTGCCTGCTGATCTCCCGCGGCGCACTGATCAGCATGGTGGTCATTCTGGTGATGCTGCCCGCAGCCCTGATGCTGTGCGACTGGATCATCCGCCACACCACCCTCAAGTGGATGGTACCCGAATCCGCCAACGCCAAGAAGTCTGAAAAGGAGTAATTACGTTATGAAAAAATCGCTTCGTTTCGCCAGTGCGGCGCTGGCTCTCACCCTCGCCGCAGGCTGTGCAATGCCCGCATTTGCAGCTGGTAAGAGCAGCTTTTCCAAATCCGAGACCGTCTATGCTGTGATGAACGGCGACGGCTCCATCAAGAGCACCACCGTCAGCGAGCACCTGTACAGCGCCTCCGGCCTTGCAAACGTCACCGACAAGACCACCCTGACCGACATCCAGAACACTGAGAGCGATGCCGAGTTCACCCAGAACGGGGAAGAGCTGGTGTGGAACACCAACGACACCGATGTTTACTACAAGGGCAATACCGACAAGGCCCTGCCCATCGATGTGAAGGTGACCTACGCTCTGGACGGTCAGGAAGCCGCCCTTGAGGACATCATTGGCAAGAGCGGCCACCTGACTGTGACCGTCAACCTGAAGAACAACGAGACCGGCACCGTGAACGTGAACGGCAAGGACCGCACCATCGTCACTCCGCTGATCACCGCTGTGGGCGTCATTCTGGGCGGGGATGCTTCCAACGTGACCGCAGAACACGGTATGATCGAAAGCGCCGCCAAAAGCAGCGTTGCCGCCTTTGTCACCCTGCCGGGCGTGAAGGATTCCCTGTCCGGCTTGCTGCCCGATGAGGTGAACAGCATCGAAGACTATCTGCAGGACACCGTGACTGTGGAAGCCGATGTGGAAGACTTTACCTGCCCGCAGGTCATGGTGGCCTGCGCTACCAGCACGGCCGCTCTGGGCACGAGCAACGTGTTCGACCTGAGCAGCATCAACGACCTGACCGACGGCATCAACCAGCTGAACGATGCCATGAGCCAGCTCATGGACGGCGCCTCCCAGCTGGTGGACGGCACCTCTCAGCTGGCAGGCGGTGTTCTGGCCCTGCTGGACGGTGCCAACACCCTGAACAACGGCGCTGCCGCTCTGGACGACGGCCTTGGCCAGCTGACCAACGGTCTGGACACCCTGAGCGCCAACAATGCAGCACTGAACGCCGGTGCGCAGCAGGTGGCTGACGGTGTGCTGGCTTCTGCCAACAAGACCCTGAAGGAAGGCGGCCTGATCGACGAGGACATGACATGGTCGAACTACGAGGCTGTGATCGACAACATCCTCACCATGAACGATAAGACCCTTGCTGCCGGACGCCGCAAGATCGTGCGCACCGTGTGGGAGCAGGAACCCAGCTTCAAGGACAGCCAGCTGGATCTGGCCCTGTATCTGTCCGCGACCAAGACGAACCACGATCTGGAAGCAGCCCTGAAGCTGATGCAGAACTTTGACGCTTCCATGCTGACCGGCGCTCTGGAGATGGTGACCAATGCCGATGCAAAGAACACCGCCAAGGCCGAGCTGAAGTATCAGGTGGAGAACAGTCAGGATATGGCCGATGTCCGCGCCCTGAAGACCAGCCTTTCTCAGATCCAGTTCTTTGTTTCCAGCGTGAACCAGTACACCGCAGGCGTGCAGACCGCTGCGGACGGTGCCCACTCCGCAAAGGATGGCAGCGCACAGCTGGCTGCAGGCACCAAGACCCTGTATGACGGCGTGAACACCCTGAACACCGGTGCAGGTCAGTTGAATGACGGCGCTGGCCAGCTGAACGACGGTCTGAACCAGTTCAACGAGGAAGGCATCTCCAAGCTGACCGGCGCGCTGGATCAGGATCAGCTCCATGGCCTGAAGACCGTGCTGGACGAGATGACCGACCGCCTGAACGACTACACCAGCTTTGCCGGTGCACCGGACGATGCCGAGAGCAGCGTGAAGTTCGTCTACAAGACCGCTGAAACCGTGGCTGCTGCCGACACCACTGTAGCCGAGACCGAGACGGTGAAGGAAGGCAATATCTTTACCCGCCTGTGGCAGCGCATCGTGAACCTGTTCAAGTTCTGATAAGACATCTTCGAGAATTCATGTTGAACCTCTTTCCATAGAGAAGGGGCTGTTGCAAAGCAGCCCCAACGAAAAATGAGATAGGCTTCCCCGAAAGGGGCTGCCTATCTCATTTTTTTTGAGATCTGCCTTTGAGTTTTCAGCATTCTGCCCGTTTTGTACGGTGAATGCGGCAGTTTTCAACATTTTAAAGGGACGCTGTTTTGCAACAGCCCCGCGGGCGATGGAATGGCCCGACTCGTGTCCGGCAAGAAAGCTGCCCGCCCACGATATGCAGTTTACTTGCGTGCGATCATTTCGGTGTAAGCCAGCACCAGCGGGCCGACACCCTTGGCATCGTTGCAGACCACCGGCTCGCTGAAGTAGTAGGCCAGGGAGCCGTCGCGGTGATCCTTGCCGCCAAGACCCGCCACCAGGCAGATGCCGTCCAGCTGCAGACTGCATCCGGTTCTTGGAGAGGTACTTGTCGCAGGTGCCGTAGAAGGCCTTTTCGGCCCATGCGGCCATGCGTTTGGGCAGGTAGCCCAGACGCACGCCTTTGAGCACCGCGTAGGCAAACAGAGCGGTGCCGCTGGTCTCGAGGTAGTTGCCCTCCACACCGGGGTGGTCCATCACCTGCCAGAACATGCCGGTCTCCTCGTCCTGGAATTTGTGCACATCCTCAATGGTCTGCTTGAGCATTGCCATGATGCCGCGGTACTCGTTGTACAGCTGCTCGTCCATCCGCTCCAGCACGTCCACCATGGCTACCATGAACCAGCCCATGGCACGCAGCCAGAAGTTGGGGCTGCAGCCGGTGACGGGGTCGGCCCAGTACATCTGGCGGCTCTCATCGTAGCGTGGTAGTACAGGCCGGTCTTTTCGTCCCGCATGTGCTTTTTGATATTCATGAACTGTTTGTAGCTGTCGATGCAGCCCTGCATCTTGTTAAAGCGGGTCTCGTACTCCATGTAGAAGGGCTGGGCCATGTAGGTGCCGTCCAGCCACACCTGCCACGTAGATGTCCTTGTGCCAGAAATTCCCCTCTTTGGTGCGGGGCTGGGTGGCCAGCTGGCTGCGGATGGTCTCGATGGCCTTGCGGTACTTTTCATCCCCAAAGATATCGTACAGGGTGAACAGGTTTTTGCCCTGATTCACGTTATCCAGATTGTACTCCTTGGGGTCGTAGGTCTTGATGGAGCCATCCTCCTGCACAAAGGAATCAATGAAGCTCTTGGAAAAGTTCAGATACTTCTCGTCGCCGGTGGTCTTGTACAGGCTCAGGCAGGCCGTGATCATGCAGCCGTCGATGTAGTTCCACTTGTTGGGCTTGCCGCTGCGCACCTTCTCGATGTTCCACATGGGTGCTTCGGCGCTGGAATTGGCGATCAGGTAGTCCACGTAATCGCCCAGCATGGCAAGAATTTCTTCATGGGTCATGGTATCAGTCCTCCTCAAAATGGCCGACATTTGCAAAGTGCAGGCGTTCGCCCTCGTAGCCCTCGATCTTCACGTTGTGCAGGTCGATCTCCTTGACATTCTCGGCGTAGATGGCCAGCTTCTTCACCAGAGGGCGGTTATCCGCCATAGCGGCCTGACCGGCCTCGGCATTGGGGTCAAAGGTGATCGTGACGTTCTTCATGGAAACGCGCTCAATGGGCTGCTCCGGCAGGCCGTCGAAGTAGCATCCCGCGAACTGAGCATCGGTGGCGACGATGTCCTCCATGGTCAGGCTGCCCAGCTTCGGGGTGTACTCGTCCACGGGCATGGCATCGCGGCACTGCACATAGGGGCCGTGGCCGTCCGGGTCGCAGAAGTAGAACATGTTGATGACGAAGGGTGCCTTGACACCGCGCATCTCCACGTTGCGGAACACCAGCCCGTCGATGACGGCGGTGTTGCCGCGGCCACGGCGGGTCTTGACGCGCAGGCCGCGGTCGGTGTGATCCATCAGGCACTGGGTGACCACCATATCCTTCACACCGCCGCTCATCTCGCTGCCAATGACGATGCCGCCATGGCCTTTGTCCAACAGGCAGTTGCGGATAACGGTGTGCTCACAGCTCTTTTTCAGCTTCATGCCAAGGAATACTTTGCTGGCCTTCATGGCAATGCAGTCGTCGCCCACATGGATGTTCACGCCGATGATGCGGATATACTCGCAGCTTTCGGGGTCGATGCCGTCGGTGTTGGGGGCATTGTAAGGATTGTTGATGTTGAAGTTCAGCAGGTCAAGGTGCTTGACAAAGATGGGGTGGATCGTCCACGAATAGCTGTTCTGCACCGTGATGCCGTGCAGGCAGATGTTCTCGCTGTCCACAGCAGCCACAGCGCGGGGCCGCCATGCGATGCGCTTGATCTTGGGAGTCACCCACCAGTCGCCGTTCTCAGCATCGCAGTCCAGCGTGCCCTCGCCGGTCACAACGACATCGTGCACCTGCGTGATGTTCAACAGACCCGCAAAGCTGTCCAGCGGGTTGCCCTCCCAGCCGGTCAGGTAGTATTCATCCACCTCGTTTTCGCTGGGGATCACGCCGGGCAGGATGGGGTAGTGGGTGCGGTCATTGTCGCCCAGCAGCACAGCGCCCTTTTCAAGATAGAGGGTGGTGTTGCTTTTCAGGAACAGGCTGCAGGTGCGGTAGCGGCCTGCGGGCACGTACACTGTGCCGCCCTTGGGGCAGGTGGAAAGAGCCGCCTGCAGCTTGAGGGTGTTGTCCGTGGTGCCGTCAGCCACCAGACCGTAGCGGGAAGCATCCACAAAGAAGGTCTCGGCCTCGGTGGTAAAGGTGCAGGTCAGGCTTTCGCCCTCGGCCTGCACACCCACCGTGTACTCCGTACCGGGCAGCAGGGAGAACAGGGAGAACACGTTGGTCTGGCAGGCTCCGTAGACGGTCTTTCCGTTCAGGGTAACGGTGAACGGGTGGGCCGGACGATAGCACAGGCCGTTTTCCAGCTCGAAAACAGCGCTGCGCGTCATGGAACGGATAAGCGACAGATTCATGGGAGAACCTCCTGATGGTTTTGTCTTGCCCGCAGGAAGCGGACATGATATGATAAAGATTAGAATGAAGGGAACCCCTTCCGTCGAACCTCGCGGGTTTGCCACTTCCATCCGTGATGGAGGCTTTGGCATACCGGAAAGCTTTTCCTCTTCGCCAGAGGCTCCCTCTTTGAGGGAGCTGGCGCGGCATCAGTCGCGACTGAAGGAGTTACCTATGAGATCAGAACGTGAAAAGATCACCGGCAAGGTGGCCGCTGCCATCCTGCGGCTGAATATTGGCCGCTACGAGCTGCCGCCGGATGAGGACACCTGCTATCTGCTGCTGGTGTCGGAGGGCAGCGTCACGCTGGAATACGAGGGCGGGAATGTGCTGGTAAACCCCGGCAGCGCCGTGCTGCTTGGCCCCGGCGGCTGCCGCTTTGCACAGACCGGCAGCGCCGTGCCGCAGATCGTGGGGTGCCACTTTCCGCTGGGGATGCTGCATGATTTGAAAAACACAGCCGGGCGGGATTTCGGCCGCCTGTTTGCGCCCGGGGAGCGCACAGTGCTGTACGCACCGGTGCAGTGGCAGAGCCGCATCCGTACCCTGCTGGAAATGATGGCCAGCGCCAGCACCGAGCAGGATTACCCCGGCCCGCTGTACCTGCTGCTGATCCTGCACTATGTGGAGCAGGAGTGCATTGCCGAGAGCAGCGCCGTGGCGCGTCCCCACAACGAAACGGTGGAGCAGATCTGCGCCTACCTTGCGGCCAATTACCGGCAGAAGTTTTCCCTCACCGAGGTGGCGGCGCAGTTTTATCTTTCGCCCTACTACCTGAGCCGTTTGTTCCGGCGGGTAACGGGCCAGTCCATCGTGGATTACATCAACAACCGCCGCATCGAAGCGGCCCAGAAGCTGCTGGAAACGACTGAGCTTTCCATCAGTGCGGTGGCCGAGCAGACCGGCTTTGCCAGCGCCGCCCATTTCCGCCGGGTGTTCCGCGAGGTGATGGGTACTGGCCCACTGCAGTACCGCAAAGGACATAAGAAATAAGAAACACCCCCTGCACCATCTACGGGAACGGCACAGGGGGTGTTTGTTTGTATCAGATGATCTTATGCTGTGCGGGGAAAGGGCTTAGCCCTTGACGGCACCGGCAGAGATACCTTCAACGAACTGGTCCTGTGCACAGAAGAAGACGATCAGCTGCGGCAGGATGGAGATGAGGGACAGAGCAAGGATCTTGTTCCATGCGAAACCGGTATCACCGTCCATGGACAGCTTGACGAACAGGGACATCGGGTACTTACCGGGAGTGCTGACGTAAAGCAGCGGACCCATGAAGTCGTTGCAGCTCCACATGAACTGGAACAGTGCGCAGGACACCAGAGCGGGGCCCAGCATGGGCACGATGACCTTGTACAGGGTCTGGAAGGAGGAGCAGCCGTCGATGGCAGCGGCTTCGTCCAGATCACGGGGGACATTGCGCATGAACTGCACCAGCTGGTAGACGAAGTAGGTCTCGGTCGCAAATGCGCAGTGCACCCAGATAGCCAGATAGAAGGGGCTGTCCAGCCAGCCGAACTTGTTGTACAGCAGGTACTGCGGCACATTCAGAACGACCTGCGGCAGGAACAGGGTGGCCAGCATGATGTTGAACATCAGCTTACGGCCGGGGAAATCGAAGCGGCCAAAGCCGTAGGCAGCCACACAGGCGGAGACCACCGTGCAGATCACCTTGGGGATGACGTAGCTGTAGGTGTTCAGCATGGCCTGCAGGATGTTGATGGAACCGCCAAAGTTGTTCAGAGCGCCGCGGTAGCCATCCAGAGTGGGGTGCTTGATCCACAGGCTGATGCCTGCAAAGATCTCGCTGTTGTCCTTAAAGGTAGCGCTGATCATCCACAGCAGAGGATAGATCATGATGACGCCGACCAGGATCAGGACGAAATACTTGAAGAAGGTCGCGATTTTATTCGATGCTTTCATTCCCATACTGGTCACCTTACCTTTCGTCAGAGTAGTAGACCCACTTCTTCTGGCTGGTGAATGCAATGATCGTCAGGATGCAGACGATGATGAACATGATCCATGCCAGAGCGGATGCCATACCCATGTCATAAGACTTGAATGCGTAGTTGTAGACCAGCAGAGAGATCAGCGTGGTGGAACCACGGGGGCCGCCGTTGGTGATGATGTAGGGGCCATTGAACTCCTGGAAAGCCTGGCAGATCTGAGTGACCAGGTTGTAGAAGATGATGGGAGTGATCATCGGAACGGTGATGGAGAAGAACTGACGCCACTTGCCGGCACCATCAATGGTAGCAGCCTCGTACAGGTCGGCAGGCACGCCCTTCAGAGCGGCCAGGAACAGCACCATGCAGAACCGAACTGCCAGATGCGCAAAAAGCAGATGATCCACAGCGCGTAGCTGGGGTCAGACAGCCACTCGGGGCCCTGCACCAGACCAAAGGTGACAGCGCGCAGCACGGTGTTGAGCAGGCCGTCCACACTGAACACAGCCTTCCACAGAACGGCGATCGCAACAGAGCCGCCCAGAATGGAGGGAATGTAGTACACAGTACGGAACAGGTTGACGCATGCGATCTTGAAGTTCAGGATGTATGCGATGAACAGCGCAAAGACCAGCTTCAGAGGCACGGTGATGAAAGCGTACTTGAAGGTGATGATCAGCGCCTTGGTGATCTTGGTGGTGGTAAAGGCCGTGATGTAGTTGGCCAGACCAACGAACTGGGTACCGCTCTTGAAGAAGTTCATATCGGTGAAGCTGTAGTACAGCGACTGACCGAAGGGAACTGCCTTAAAGACGACGAAGCCGATGATCCAGGGGATCAGATAAAACAGACCCTGATATTTGTCCAGCCATTTCTGGAACGGGGTGCGCCCGACGGCGGGAGCATTGCTTTCTTTCATCTGGGAAATCCTCCTTTTTAAGGAATTTCGGAGCATGAGACGGACGAAGGGGTAACAGACTGGATACAGCTTTGTCAAGAATTTGTAACATATCCCTGACAAAAAAGGGGCATCTGCCGTATGGGCGGCAGGTGCCCCTCCGTATTAGCCAAAGGGTGCCCTTTATATGTACGTTACCGCACACAGCGGCACTCTGAAGAAAAACTTAGCCGATGGTGTAACCAACAGACTCCATGCCGTCCAGCAGGGTGTCAACAACGTCTGCACCGGAAACGCCGTCGTAGTCAACGGTGTCGAACACTTCCTGATAGATGCCGGTGCCGGAAGCTTTCAGGTCGTTGTTCTCGAACAGGGGATCCAGCTTGTTGGTGGTGAAGGCCATGACCTTGGCGTTTGCCTCAGCAACCAGATCCTTGACAGCGCCGGCAGCCTGAGCAGCAGCCAGACCAGCCTTGGAAGCGGGGATGCCGCACTCGGAACCCATGATGGAAGCGCCCTTCTCCTCGTTCAGCAGGAAGTTGATCAGGGTAGCAGCCTCGGCAACGCACTTGCTGGTCTTGGTGATGGCCAGACCCATGGAGACCTTGGAGAAGCCGCCGTTGTTGTCGCCGAACTTGATCTCTTCGCCAACGGTGAAGCCGTCCTTGTTGGCATCATCCAGAGCGGAGGAGTACTTGGAAGCAGCGGAATCCCACTCGAAGATGCCTGCGATCTTACCGGTGATCCACTCGTTGGACTGGTGGGTAGCGGTATCAGAGTTTGCGGAGTAGTAGGTCTTCAGGTTCATCATGACGTGGCCATCCACCAGGCTCTTGATGAAGTCGATGCCCTCAGCGATCTCGTCCTCGGTGTAGTTCAGGGTAGAGGTGACGGGGTCAGCCCAGTCCTTGCCGTACTTGGACTCGAGGTAGAACACCATCAGGATCATACGGTCGTATGCGCCCAGATGCATGGGGTAGTAATCGTCGCCCAGCTTCTCCTTGAATGCCTTGCCGGCAGCCATCAGATCATCCAGAGACTTGGGAACTTCGGTGATGCCAGCCTTGTTGAAGGTGGTCATGTTCCAGAAGAAGATACGGCCGGTCATGGAAACGGGCACGCACTGCTGGCTGTTTGCAACGTAGCAGGCGTCCATGGCAGCGTCATCCCACTGGGTCAGATCCAGGAACTTGGAAACAGTGTTCAGGTCCACGAACTTGCTGCCATCAGCAGAGTAGTTGTACAGCCAGTTCCAGTTCACCTGGCACACATCCTGTGCGTTGCCAGCGATGAAGGCAGCTGCCATCTTCTCTTCCCAGCCGGACCATGCGGCGAAGGTGGGCTCGATGGTGATGTTGGTGTGCTCAGCCTGGAACTCCTTGATGGCGTTCTGGTAAGCCTCGTGACGGCTGTCGCCGCCCCACCAGCTGATGGTCATGGAAACAGGGCCGTCAGACAGTGCCAGGCTCTCGTCTGCAGAAGCAGCGGGAGCGGAAGAAGCGGTGGAAGCAGCAGAGCTGGATGCAGCAGAGTTGCCGCCGCAGGCAGCCAGAAGGCCGGCAGCGCCCACAGCGCCGGTGACCTTCATAAAATCACGACGAGAAATTGCCTTGCTCATTTTTGTTCTCCTCCTAAATACAGAAAACATCATCTCGAACGGGGGTTCTGCACATACCCCATTGTATACAATTATGATAACAAAACAACAACCAAAAAGAAAGACGCAAATTGCAGATATCTAAACAAAAAACGTACAAATATTGCTCTTGTTCCCGCGCAAGAATTGACGCCTTCGCTGAAATGAATAAACTTGGCTCGAAAAACTGTGCAACATGTATACTTCGCTATTTTGCATAGAAAACTGGGATGCATCATAGGAGGAACGTCGAATTTTGCAATAATTTTGTAAACATTCCGTTTCAGAACGTGGAAACGTTGCATACATTGTGGACGAACAACAGCTTAAAAAGCCCGGATGGGAGTCTTTGAACTGATATATCAATAGCGCAAAAAATGTGCACTCTGATATATCAATTGTTTGCGGCGGGCATCCGGCACCGGTCTTCGGGCATGGAAATCGGTGCTTTTTCGCCCTTTGGGGGGGTGAAGAAGCACCGACAGCGACATATTTTGCGCTGTTGTGTGGACTGCGCCTGTGGGCCGGGAATAAAAAAGAAAGGCTGCCGTGTCGTTGAACACAGCAGCCTTGTATACAAGTTTATTCAACCCGCGAAGCAGCTTTTTCGGCGTAGAACGCGCGCTTTGCCTTGAAATAGCACTGGGGGCACATGCTCACGTACTGCACATCGTTTTCCAGATCGATGGCCACCTGCTCGCCCTCAAAGACGAATCTGCCGTTCACTCTGCGGCAGTTGCAGATGCCTTGCGGCCGCAGGTGCAGATAGTCTTCATCTCCTCGATGGTGTGGGCCAGCTCCAGCAGGCGGGTAGAGCCGGGAAAGCCCTTAAGCGAAAAATCTG
>ENA-OQDD01000238-OQDD01000238.1-human-gut-metagenome-genome-assembly--contig:-NODE-238-length-23045-cov-2.775329_pt1 | contig 23045 bp, 21 predicted proteins | sample MGYA00242507_ERZ504598 | MGnify/ENA primary metagenome ERZ504598 (study PRJEB26092, sample SAMD00036318) | human gut metagenome | host: Homo sapiens | study: EMG produced TPA metagenomics assembly of...
GTTTCATACTCAACGTGTGCTGTAGAAATTGTGATACCACGTTCTCTTTCTTCCGGAGCTTTATCGATATTAGCGAAATCTGTAGCTGTGTTACCAGCAACTCTTTCAGACAGAACTTTTGTGATAGCTGCTTGTTAAAGTTGTTTTACCATGGTCAACGTGTCCGATGGTACCAATGTTACAATGCGGTTTTGTTCTCTCAAACTTAGCTTTTGCCATTTTAAAACGTCCTCCTTAAAACAATTGGCTCTTATATTATTATAGAGCATCTTTTCGGTTTTAAACTTGCTATCCTTGATTATATTGCATAATCAGAATATTTGCAAGCATTTTATACAATTTGATAACTTGCATTACCAATTGTTATATCATTACAGTTCACCCACGCCGCTATCACACGAGGTGTTTTGGCATGTATATGCCAAAATTCCATTGCAGAAAACAATCTGGAATGAATTTTTGGCAACGTTACTGAGAACGACGTGAACAATAACGTTATATCTCCTGCAGTCCGTTGGCTTTAAGCACCAACAGACTGCAGATGATCAAAATTATCAGTCTTTCTTAGCAAGGATCTTTTCCTGTACAGACTTCGGAACCTGCTCATATTTCTCAAAGAACATAGAGTAGTTACCACGTCCCTGTGTTCTGGAACGAAGGTCTGTAGCATATCCGAACATTTCGGAAAGTGGAACGTATCCACGGATCATCTTACCACCGCCGATATCTTCCATACCTTCGATACGACCACGGCGGGAGTTGATATCACCGATAACATCACCCATGTAATCCTCTGGTGTAGTAACTTCGACTTTCATGATAGGCTCAAGAAGAACCGGAGCTGCTTTCTGCATAGCATCTTTGAATGCAAGAGAACCTGCAATGTGGAATGCCATTTCAGAGGAGTCGACTTCATGGTAGGAACCATCGTATACGTTAGCATATACACCGACTACAGGGAATCCGCCAAGGATACCAGCTTTCATAGCCTCTTCGATACCTTCGCCAACTGCAGGGATGTATCCTTCGGAATAGCACCACCAACAACTGTGGATTCGAACTTGTACAGTTCTTCTCCGTTGGCATCCATAGGCTCGAATTTAACTTTACAGTGACCATACTGTCCACGACCACCAGACTGTTTTGCATACTTACTGTCTACATCAACAGCTTTGGTGATTGTCTCTTTGTAAGCAACCTGAGGAGCACCTACGTTAGCCTCAACCTTAAATTCACGAAGGAGACGGTCAACGATGATATCCAGATGAAGCTCACCCATACCAGCGATAATAGTCTGTCCAGTTTCCTGATCTGTATGTGCACGGAATGTCGGGTCTTCTTCTGCAAGTTTTGCAAGAGCTTCACCAAGTTTACCCTGGCCGGCTTTTGTCTTAGGCTCGATTGCAAGTTCGATAACCGGTTCCGGGAATTCCATGGATTCAAGGATTACCGGGTGCTGGTCATCACAGATTGTATCACCAGTTGTGGTGAATTTGAAACCGATTGCTGCTGCGATATCTCCTGAATATACTTTATCCAGTTCCATACGTTTGTTAGCATGCATCTGAAGGATACGTCCAACACGTTCTTTCTTGTCCTTAGTAGCGTTAAGTACATAAGAACCAGAGTTCATGGTACCGGAGTATACACGGAAGTATGCCAGTTTACCAACAAATGGGTCTGTCATAATCTTGAATGCAAGTGCTGCAAACGGTTCTTCATCAGAAGAATGTCTTACTACCGGGTTGCCGTCCAGGTCAGTTCCCTCGATTGGAGGAATATCTGTTGGAGCAGGCATATACTCAAGGATAGCATCAAGAAGTTTCTGAACACCTTTGTTTCTGTAAGCAGAACCACAGCAAACCGGAACAGCTGTACACTCGCATGTCGCTTTTCTTAATGTTGCTTTCAGTCTCTCAACAGTTGGTTCTTCACCTTCAAGATATTCCATCATTAAGTCGTCATCAAGCTCACAGATTTTCTCAATGAGCTCTGTATGATAAAGCTCAGCATCTTCCTTCATGTCTTCAGGAATGTCAACGATGGAGATGTCATCACCTTTTTCATCGTTGTAGATGTAAGCTTTCATTTCGAATAAGTCAATGATTCCTTTGAAATCATCTTCTTTTCCGATTGGCAGCTGTAAGCAGATTGCGTTTTTACCAAGACGAGTCTTGATCTGCTCTACTGCACCGTAGAAGTTTGCACCAAGGATATCCATCTTGTTGATGAATGCCATACGTGGTACATTGTAAGTGTCGGCCTGACGCCATACGTTTTCAGACTGCGGTTCAACACCACCCTTAGCACAGAAAACGCCGACAGCACCGTCAAGTACACGAAGAGAACGCTCAACTTCTACTGTGAAGTCAACGTGACCTGGGGTATCAATGATGTTGATACGATGTTCCAGAGCACCTGGCTTCGGTTTGCAGTTCTCTTCCAGAGTCCAGTGACATGTTGTAGCCGCTGAAGTGATTGTGATACCTCTCTCCTGCTCCTGTTCCATCCAGTCCATGGTAGCAGTACCTTCATGAGTATCACCAATCTTATAGTTGACACCTGTATAATACAGGATACGTTCTGTAAGAGTTGTTTTACCCGCATCGATATGAGCCATAATACCAATATTTCTGGTACGCTCTAATGGATATTCTCTTCCCTCTTTAGCCAATGGATTTTCCTCCTATATTAGAAGCGATAGTGAGCAAATGCTTTATTTGCCTCAGCCATCTTGTGCATGTCTTCTTTTCTCTTAACGGATGCACCTGTGTTGTTCATTGCATCTAAAAGCTCATTTGCAAGTCTTTCTTCCATTGTTTTCTCGCCTCTTTTACGAGAGAACATTGTTAACCAGCGAAGAGCCAGTGCCTGACGTCTGTCTGCTCTTACCTCGATCGGAACCTGATAAGTAGCACCACCGATACGTCTAGCTTTTACTTCAAGAAGTGGCATGATGTTGTTCATAGCCTCTTCGAAAACTTCAAGTGCTGGTTTACCAGCTTTTTCTTCGATTCTGGCGAATGCACCGTAAACAATTTTCTGTGCTACACCTTTCTTACCGTCTAACATGATGTTATTGATAAGTTTGGTAACCACTTTATTGTTGTACATTGGATCTGCCAGAACGTCTCTTTTCTGAGTATGTCCTTTACGTGGCACGTTACTTCCCTCCTTAATCATTGTGATTAAATCATCGGTACTCACGCAGATAACTATTGCATGTTCGCACTGGTAAGGTCCTATATTTAACCCGCAACCGGCAGGGTATATGGAATACCGTACAAATTCATAGTTCTAGTCTTCCGTGAATTTTCGATTGATTAATTCCTGCTGTCCTAAACAATAGGATCAGTCTTAAAATTCTTATGAAACCTTTTTAGAATTATTTCTTTTTCGGTCTCTTAGCGCCGTATTTAGAACGGGCCTGTTTTCTGTTAGCAACACCTGCAGTATCAAGAGTACCTCTGATGATGTGGTATCTTGTACCAGGTAAGTCCTTAACCCTTCCACCACGGATAAGAACAACGCTATGCTCCTGAAGGTTGTGACCTTCTCCTGGGATGTAGCTTGTTACTTCGATTCCGTTGGAAAGACGAACTCTGGCGATTTTTCTAAGAGCTGAGTTAGGCTTCTTAGGAGTTGCAGTCTTAACTGCTGTACAAACGCCACGTTTCTGTGGTGCAGACTGTTCAACTGCTTTCTTTCTTAAAGAGTTGAATGTTTTCTGGAGAGCCGGAGCTGTAGATTTCTTTACAGATGTCTGGCGTCCTTTTCTTACTAACTGGTTGAATGTTGGCATTCCATTTCACCTCCCGATTTATTTCTCCATAGATTTTTCTATGGGGCCTTGCGGTTGCTATTCGTGTAATTACGCGCAAAAAAATTAAACGCTCCTTTTGCACGCTTGCTTATTATATCCCGCAAAACTCGCACTGTCAAGGGATTTCTCGTGAATTTTACAGTATTTTTTCATATTTTTATCATAACCAAAAATCCTTTCCTCATACACTACATCACCATATTAAACTTATCTGACAATATGCTCCCCCTCCAACCACTTTACTGCCACTTCCCCACTGCGAATCCCAGCGCCGGATAATATTTATTTTGTGTGCATTTGCAGGATGCTTAGAGATACTTAATCTGCAGAAATCTGCGTTATGAGCAGACCGTCTCACGTGTTTGAGCGAAGTTTGCAACGTAGCGAGTTTGAGAGGGCTGCTCATGCTTTTAGCAGATTTCTGCAGATTTATAGCAGTCCTAGTAAATAATGCATTTAAGACAGTTCAGCAGAGTGCGAAAGACAAGGAAGATATCTGCAGGCGTGCTAACGCACGGCAAAGATATCTGACGCAGGATTTCACACTCTGATGGGCTGGATTAAGATGCATTATTTACTAGAACTGCTATAATATCTCTTAGCGTCCGAAACCGCACACAAAATAAATATTATCCGGCGCGTCCCCTTCACTAACAATTGCATTTCCCCCTCCCTTTTATTATAATAACAACCAAAGTAGGCAAATCAACTTGCAGACACACTATAACATTCTATAAACTCAGGAAAGGACACTATAATATATGAAGAAACCCAGCATGATCAGCATCCTTCTGTTTCTGACAGGACTCCTGTGCATCATAGCCTGATCTTCTTTAACAGGACCACACTGCACCAGATCCTCACCACTGAAAAAGAAGTCGATACAATCTCCGAACAGATCACTGCAAAACACGACGAAGTCAAACAGGCAGTAGACAAGTACACTACCGCCATAGACACAGTCCAGTCAAATATCAATCGCATGAAACAAAAACAACAGACAGCCACACAGAAGAAAACAAAAGAAAAAGCTGAAATCCCGGAAGAAGCTTCATCAAAGCCTTCTGTATTCAGCCAGAACAGCACCAGTGCCTCTTCTGATTCCAGTGCCAGCGTTTTCTCCTCCGATGCCGAAACAGACGGACATATAATAGGAATCGATCCAGGGCATCAGAGTGAGTCCGTAGATATGAGTGCCCCGGAGCCCAACGGTCCCGGTTCTTCTGAAATGAAAGCAAAATGTACCAGCGGAACTCAGGGAACCTACAGCGGTGTTCCCGAATACCAGCTCAATCTGGAGGTCTCTCTTCAACTAAAGGATGAACTGGAACAGAGAGGCTATCAGGTAGTCATGACACGAACAGACAATGAAACAGCCATCAGCAACATGGAACGCGCACAATATGCTGCTGCACAGGGCGCAGAGATCTATGTCCGCATCCATGCAAACGGCGATGATTCCCATACTGCATCAGGAGCACTGACCATGTCGCCCTCTCAGAATAACCCTTATATCCCACAACTGTTTGAACAGTCTGATCGATTATCCCGGTGCATCATCGATTCCTACTGTGCTGCAACAGGTTTTCAGAACCTTGGAATCCAGTACACTGACACGATGACAGGAATTAACTGGAGCACTGTTCCTGTTACGATTCTCGAAATGGGATTTATGACAAGCCAGAATGACGATCTGAAAATGAATGATGCAGAATTCCAGAAAACAATGGTACAGGGAATCGCAAATGGCATTGACAGCTACTTTGCATCATGATGATGTAAGTGTCAAAAAGCATTTTGCCCCTGACTTGATATCTGCGGATTGCTACGCAGCTTCGCAGTTCCCGCAATCCTGATTACAATAATAATAATTACGAAAGGAAAACCGCAATGAATAAAAAGCCAAATGAAAAACCTATTTTTCTCTATATAGTGATCGGCATACTGACTATTGCAGTGATTGCACTGGCAGCTGTTTCATTTTTATCACTGAACCATCTCGTCACACTACAGCAAAAAGTACAGACACTCTCCAAAACCGTAGAGGAGATTTCCACTGATGCAAATACCCTTATCAGTCAGGCAGATCAGTTAGATGAATTAAGAGAACAGGAAAGTTCTGTCAAGGCAGCCACCGGAGAAACATCTCCTGCACAGTCAGAATCCGCTGAACCATCTTCTGAATCCGAACAGCAGAACGGAACACTTTCCCCTTCCTCCAACAACACATTTACCGACAACACTGATTCCAGCATGGACAATCTCCTGAAACAGGTACAGTCCCTGCTGCCGGCTGATAACGGAACCTGGTCCGTCTATGTCTGCAATCTGCCGAAAGATTCTGAAGGCATGATCAACGATACTCCCATGCAGCAGCAAGCCTGATCAAACTGTATATTATGGGAGCTGTATACGAAAACTACGATACCCTCTCCCAGTCTCACAACGGAGACGAAATTGACAGTAATATTTCAGCCATGATCACTGTCAGTGATAATGATGCTGCCAACACTCTGGTAAACTGGCTTGGAAACGGCGATGACTCTGCAGGCATGGCAAAAGTAAATGGCTTCTGCCAGGAACATGGTTTCACCAGCACCCAGATGAACCGCCTGCTTCTCGCAGGTAAAGAAAACGGCGACAACTATACATCCGTCAAAGACTGTGGAACCTTTTTAAAGCAGATATACCAGACTGTCAATGGAACCCTTCCCGCTTCTACTCTTCCAAACGCAGATGCAATGTATTATCACTTAAAAATGCAGCAGCGTAAAAACAAGATTCCTGCACAACTTCCAGAAGGCGTCGGTACTGCCAATAAGACCGGCGAACTTGACACTGTAGAAAATGATGCAGCGATCATCTATGATACAGCCAAAGGAATTGATCTTGTAGTATGCTTTATGTCACAGGATCTTACTGATACCGGTGCAGCCCAAAGCACCATTGCTGCAGATGCACGTGCTATCTACGGATACTATAATGAATAAACACACTCTTCTGAATCTACAGTCTATCCAGATAATTGTCATAAATCAGACAGATATTCGCAACCTCCGCAGGGACTTACTTGATTCGGTTAAAAGAAGGAGGCACATCCCTTAACGGGTTGTGCCTCCTTCTGCAAATTCAACAGGAAGAATCGTCAATGTCTCAATCTCTTCCCCTTTTATTTTCTTTAATAAAAGTTCCACAGCCTTTCGTGCCATATCCGGCACCGGCTGTACAATTGTTGATACCATTATGCCTCTTCAGCTTCCCCCTCTTCATAGGACTTCTCCCATATCTCCGAAAATACTGCCAGCGGACAGTCTGTGAGAAGGCACATGAGAAGGAAACATTCGTATGGATTTACTATGTATATCTCTCCCATTCCACATCGAAGCAGAATATCCTGAATCTCATCCAGAAAATGCTTGTATCTGTTAAAAGGATCATCATCCTCCATTTCCTGGGGATACGATAAAGAATTCCAGTGTGATCAGGTCAAAGCGCTCCACCGGGAGTTTGTGGCTTAAAATATTTGTAATCCTCTGCCTGCTGAAACGCTTCTGGCTGAAATGCTTTGCCAGAATGGAGGCAGACATTTTCTTCAGATTGCCCATTTTGTTGATGGGGATTCCGCTGCAGATTACTTTTTCCACATCAGAAGGTGTAATTCTTTCTGCTGTCCACACCTTATCCCCACCTTTTTCCTCTTCATCATGCTGATACAGTCCGGCAATAATCTGCTTCGCATGATATAAAAGCTTTGTAAACTCCTGAAATGCCTGACTTTTCTCAGATATGGGATCTACTCTTTTGATTTCAGTCGGGCAAGATAATCGATCAGTTTCTCCTCCGTATCAAGGCACAGGTTGCTTCCGTATAAAACCTGAGTATTTTCCACTTCCACAGGAGCGAGTATCTCATATTTTTTCTTCAATTCTTCTGCTTTGTGATAACCCTGCTGCGTACTGTAACAATACCAGTAGATCACCTCGTCCGGATTGTAAAAATCAAAATCCTGTTCTTTCAGTACTCTTGTCAGGAAATCCGACACATCCTCTGTGGTCATTTTCAACCCAAACCCCAGAAGAAAAACAGTTTCTCTTTTTACAGATGCCTGATTCAGCCAGTTATTCACCAGTGCCGACAACTTGGTAGATGTAGGATTCATGGATTTGGGCGTATAGGTTTCCTTAAAGGAATCTACTACGATCTCCTTATACACTTCCTGTGGAACCTCCGAGAAGGGTTCTTCCAGCTCTGCCCTTTCATAAATATATCTCTTCAGATGGTCGCCAAAGGACACCAGTTCCATCTCTTTATATAAATAGTGGAAAATAACATCCGCATCTTCGTCTTCAAAACTGTCCAGGCTTACCACCTGCCGAAATCTCTGTGCCGCCCTTCTGGTAAATTCATACTCCTGTACTTTATCAAACGCAACATTCTGTTCAAAATCCAGATCCTGCATACGGTTCTTCATGCTGCCCCACCTCTCATTTTTTATCTTTCAGATTTTTCATCCATTCTTTCATTCTGCGGACTGTATCCAGCTTCTGTACTTCACAGAGCACGATCGTCACATTATCTCTCCCACCTTTTTGGAGAGCATTTTTAAGAAGATCATTTACGATCTCCGGGATTTCCATATCCTGTGACAGAATCGCCTCTATCTCACTGTCCGAAAGCATATCTGTTACTCCATCTGAACACAGAAGATATCTGTATCCCTCCTTATGCTCGATTTCTGTCACAGAAGGTTCCAGTCTCTGCAGCTCTTCAGGAAGTCCAAGATACTGGGTTAACGGGGCTTTCCCAACTGCCGTACCACCAAAAACATGGTCTGTGGAAATCTGCTGAAGCTTACCGCCATCCATAAAATAAATCCTGCTGTCCCCAAGATTGCAGGCAAACATAGACTCTGGTGTAAAGAGGAGCATTGCCATTGTGCTTCCCATACTCCAAATATGATGCTCTGTTCCATATCTGCATACTGCCTGATTCATCTTCTCACATACATCGTCTATAAAATCTTCCGGCATATCCCTCAGCATTCTTTTATTCGCATTATAAAATTTTCCAAATTCTTCTGATGCAAGAAAGGCTGCAATCTCGCCGCAGCTTTCTCCTCCCATACCGTCAAATACCGCCATTGCCGGTGCTCTGTTACCCGAAATAATCTTTGAGCAGATACCCTTTGTTCCTTCATTGTTCACCGGAAGGGATTCCCCAAAACACCAGAAATTATCTTCATTATTTGCCCGGATATTTCCTGTATGGCAGGTATATGCACATTCAATCTGATACATTGCCATTATCTGTCTTTGTTCCTTCTCCCTTCAATGCTTTCAATGAATTGTTCCAGTATTTCTCGCCACGTTTCACGAATTCCTCATTATCTTTTTCGTTATCGTGACATTTTCCATTAGAATCGATCCATCTTATCAGTTCGCCGTCGTTATAATAATAATATTCTGAAGTTTCATCATACCAGATATATGCAAAGAATAACTTCTCTCCCCAGTAGAAATATTCTTCATAAACTCCATCTCCGGATTCTGCCGGATAGACCAGAGCTTTCATGCATTCACTCTCAATATCCAGATTTCCATCTGCCCGCTGAGTGGTCTTTACCCTTCTCAGATATCGCAGAACAGTTCCTTCTGTTCCAACCCAGTCGTAACTGTTCAGATTATCTGTGATAGTTGTTGCCTGCTCCTTGATCGTATCCAGAGCTTTGGAGAAATCTTTGGATCCGGATTTTGTGGAGCTGTATTTCTCATCATCCAGAATTGCGATCGGATTATCCTCCTGTCCTTCCTGAGCATGATCTGTACTTACTCTGTAATAGACGGCGGCCATCATAAGTATCGCTGTACCTGCCACAATTGCAAGCAATGCCCTGCGCAGCAGCTGTTTCTTCCTGCGTCTTCGCTTTCTGGCTTCCACAGCACGCGCAGATCTTATCGCAACTGTTTCTGATGGCGTTTCCTGTGGCTGTATTTTCTGTTCTGCTACAACTGACATTGTTTCTTTATCTGTAAAGCTGCTCTCCGAAACATTGTTTACAGCACGTTTTCTTTTTGCAGCATTCTGAAAATCTGATGTTTTTTTATTTCCCCGGGTATTCTGTACTGACGTATTCTGCACTGTACTTTTTCGTACATTTTCGGCATCTGATATAACATTCTGTGTTGCTCTGCCGTTCTGTGCAATTGCACTATATGATTCTGTTTTATCCGTTCCTGCTTTCTGAACACCGTTTTGTAACTGCCGGATTCTGCCAGATCTTCCATTTTTCAGATCATCCAGCACACTATAAAGCTCCTCCGGTGTCTGATATCTCTGTGCAGGATCATAAGCACAGGCCTTCATGATAATACGGGCAAACTGTGTTCCTGCATCCACAGGTGCACTCATCTGCTCTCCTGCAACACGCTTATTTAATGCATTTTCCTTATCCCTGTAAGTGATAAACTGTTTTTCCAGACTCATAAATGGCAGTCTGTTATGATTCATCAGCCTGTACAGCACAATCCCAAGAGAATAAATATCTACCCTGCTGTCATATTTCTCACCTTTATACATCTCAGGCGCCATATAAGAGTAAGTACCTTTCTTGGAAAATCCGCTCATGGTTCGTTCAAGTTCACGTGCAATTCCGAAATCTCCAAGCTTAAAATCGCCAAATCTGGATACAAAAATATTCTCCGGCTTGATGTCCCTGTGAATGATCTTAAGTTTCCGGCAATATTCCAGTGCCTTACTCAAATCCATTCCCAGCTTTATTACCTCTTTCTCAGTAAGCTGCTTTTCCGCACAGTAATCCATAAAACTTGTCAGATATTCCATCCTTATGGAAATCTCCCATCCAATGACATCCAGATATTCCATAACCTTAAAATCTTCTACAGAGACAATGTAAGAGTTTCCTCGAAAGTATTCCATGGTACTGATTTCCTGAATACATTCCTCAACCAGATTCTGAAAATACTGTCTTGTGGACTGCTCATCCCCTGTTTCAGAACGTACGCTGTTCAACTCGCTCTGGCTTCCGGTATATTGATGATCTTGATAGCAGAATAGAAAGATTTTCCACGTTCTGTTCTCTGTGCCTTATACACCTTTCCAAAAGAGCCTTCGCCGATTTTCTCTATGATTTTCCATTCCGGCCATGCTGAAACCGGAAGTTCTTTATCCATATTGCACCTCCATTTCTGTTCAATTTCTATTTCCTTCCCTGTCCCGGTCAATGCTTTTTACAAGCTGTTACCGAAAACAAAAATGTATATTTATCATAACTGTAAAAATACTTCACAGTTCATTACCTGCTCATAATGTACTGGTATTATAACACAAAAAGCGGTTTCTTTGTATTTTTCTCTTTTTTCGGCAATGGAATGTTCCGGAAAATAAAAGAGAACTACCTCGCCGGCAAAATCTGTCGGCACAGATAGTTCTCTTGTGAATTCATATCAAATTAGTCCGGATAAGTTATCTACTCCGTTGGATCATTCGTTGTCTTCTGCATCGTCTAAAGCCTGATCAGCAGCTTCGTCTTCAGCAGCCTCTTCTTCAGCAGATTCTTCAACATCGAATTCTTCGTCTTCCGGAAGTTCTTCATCCATTGTGATCATCTCATCATCTTTGATTTCTTCATCTTCCGTAAGTTCTTCGGCTATATCTTCAACCTTTACTTCCGGTTCAGGCATTGTGCTGTTGAGTCTTACATCTCTGTAGCGTTTCATACCGGTACCTGCAGGAATCAGTTTACCGATGATTACGTTCTCTTTCAGACCGATCAGCGGGTCAACTTTACCCTTGATAGCGGCTTCAGTCAGAACTTTAGTTGTTTCCTGGAAGGAAGCGGCTGACAGGAAGGAGTTTGTAGCAAGAGATGCCTTGGTAATACCAAGCATAACCTGTTTTCCATCTGCAGGCTGTTTGCCTTCTTTTTCCATCTGCTCGTTAACGTCCTCGTATTCAAGGAAGTCAACCAGTGTTCCAGGAAGGAATTCTGTATCTCCGTTATCTTCGATACGGATTTTCTTCAGCATCTGACGAACGATAACTTCGATATGCTTATCGCTGATCTCAACACCCTGGAGACGATATACACGCTGTACTTCACGGATCATATAATCCTGAACTGCACGTACACCCTTAATTCTCAGGATATCATGCGGATTTACGCTACCTTCTGTAAGTTCATCACCTGCTTCAAGGATCTGTCCGTCTGTGATCTTGATACGGGATCCGTATGGAATAAGGTAAGTCTTGGATTCACCTGTTTCCTGATCTGTAACGATAACTTCACGTTTCTTCTTAGTGTCATTGATAACAGCAACACCAGGAATCTCTGTGATGATGGCAAGACCTTTCGGCTTTCTTGCCTCAAAAAGCTCCTCGACACGAGGAAGACCCTGTGTGATATCTCCACCGGCAACACCACCACTGTGGAAAGTACGCATGGTAAGCTGTGTACCTGGCTCACCGATAGACTGAGCAGCGATGATACCGACAGATTCACCAACCTGTACCGGCTCGCCGGTTGCAAGGTTCGCACCGTAACATTTCGCACAGATACCAACTTTACATTTACATGTAAGGATTGTACGGATCTTAACTTTCTCGATAGATCCGCCTGTCTGGTTGTCCACGCCTTCTTTCATGATGCGGGCAGCACGTTTCGGTGTGATCATATGATTGGCTTTTACGATAACTTCGCCATCTTTATTCTTAATTGTCTCACAGGAGAAACGACCTGTGATACGCTCCTGAAGTCCTTCGATCTCTTCTTTACCATCTACAAAAGATTCTACATACATACCTGAGATCTCATCTCTGTTTTCACAGCAGTCTGTCTCACGTACGATCAGATCCTGAGAAACGTCAACCATACGTCTTGTCAGGTAACCTGAATCGGCTGTACGAAGAGCTGTATCGGACATACCTTTACGTGCTCCATGTGCAGACATGAAGTATTCCAGTACGTCAAGACCTTCACGGAAGTTTGACTTGATAGGCAGCTCGATGGTGTGACCGGTTGTATCGGCCATCAGTCCTCGCATACCTGCAAGCTGTTTGATCTGTTTATCGGAACCACGGGCACCGGAGTCAGCATCATGAAGATGTTGTTGTATTTATCAAGACCGGTCAGCAGAGCATGTGTAAGCTCATCGTCAGTCTTCTTCCATGTATCAACAACTTCTTTGTAACGCTCTTCCTCGGTGATAAGACCACGTTTATAGTTCTTTGTGATAAGGTCTACAGTATCCTGAGCCTGTTTGATCATTTCCGGTTTCTGAGGCGGAACTGTCATATCGGCAATGGCAACAGTCATGGCTGCACGTGTGGAATATTTGTAACCTGTAGCTTTGATCGCATCAAGAACCTCAGCAGTCTTTGTAGCACCGTGAGTATTGATAACTTTTTCAAGAATCTGTTTCAGCTGTTTCTTGGCTACCAGGAAGTCAACCTCAAGAAGAAGTTCATTTCCCGGAACACTTCTGTCTACGAAACCAAGATCCTGTGGAAGGATTTCGTTAAACAGGAAACGTCCAAGTGTAGATTCTACTGTACCGGTCAGAACGGATCCGTCCGGCATTGTCTTGCTGCAGCGAACATGGATTCTGGACTGCAGTGTGATTACTTTATTCTCATAAGCAAGGATTGCTTCGTTTACGCTCTTGAAGAACTTGCCTTCACCCTTGTTTCCAGGTCTTTCCTGAGTCAGATAGTAGATACCAAGTACCATATCCTGTGAAGGAACGGCTACAGGACCACCATCAGAAGGTTTCAGCAGGTTGTTCGGTGATAACAGAAGGAAACGGCACTCTGCCTGTGCTTCCTGTGAAAGCGGAAGATGTACGGCCATCTGGTCACCATCGAAGTCAGCGTTGAATGCGGTACAAACCAGCGGATGCAGTTTGATCGCTTTACCTTCTACAAGGATCGGTTCGAATGCCTGGATACCAAGACGATGCAGTGTAGGTGCTCGGTTCAGCATAACCGGATGTTCTTTGATAACATCCTCCAGAACATCCCATACAGCAGGCTCCAGCTTCTCAACCATTTTCTTGGCGTTCTTAATGTTGTGTGAAGTTCCGTTGGCAACAAGCTCTTTCATAACGAAAGGTTTGAACAGCTCAATGGCCATTTCTTTCGGAAGACCACACTGGTAAATCTTAAGTTCCGGTCCTACGACGATAACGGAACGTCCGGAATAGTCAACTCGTTTACCCAGAAGGTTCTGACGGAACGTCCGGATTTACCTTTCAGCATATCAGAAAGGGATTTCAGGGCTCTGTTTCCAGGACCTGTTACAGGACGTCCGCGACGACCGTTGTCGATCAGGGCATCAACAGCTTCCTGAAGCATACGTTTCTCGTTACGAACGATAATATCCGGTGCACCTAATTCCAGAAGTCTCTTCAGACGGTTGTTACGGTTGATGATTCTTCTGTAAAGGTCATTTAAGTCAGATGTAGCAAAACGTCCGCCATCCAGCTGAACCATAGGACGAAGATCCGGCGGGATTACAGGGATCACTGTCATGATCATCCACTCAGGACGGTTTCCAGACTCACGGAAGGATTCTACAACTTCCAGACGTTTGATGATTCTGGCACGTTTCTGGCCTGTAGCATCTTTTAATTCTTTTTTCAGTTCAACAGAATCTTTCTCAAGATCAATTGCCTCAAGAAGCTCTTTGATGGATTCTGCACCCATACCTACACGGAAATCATATCCATAAGCCTCACGTGCATCCTGATATTCTCTCTCTGTAAGTACCTGTTTGTACTGGAGTCCGGAATTAGCCGGATCCAGTACGATATAGTTAGCAAAGTAAAGAACTTTCTCCAGAGTTCTCGGAGAAATGTCAAGGATCAGTCCCATACGGGACGGAATTCCTTTGAAATACCAGATGTGGGATACCGGAGCAGCCAGCTCGATATGTCCCATACGCTCTCTACGTACAGAGGATTTGGTAACTTCTACACCACATCTGTCGCAGACAACACCTTTATAGCGAATCTTTTTGTACTTTCACAGTGGCACTCCCAGTCCTTGCTCGGTCCAAAGATTCTTTCACAGAAAAGTCCGTCTTTCTCCGGCTTTAAGGTACGGTAGTTGATGGTCTCAGGTTTTAAAACCTCGCCTCTTGACCACTCTCTGATTTTCTCAGGGGACGCCAGTCCGATTTTGATGGCATCGAAAGTCATTGGCTGATATGTTTCATTGGCGTTAGTTGTTTCTGCCATGTATTCTTTCCCCTTTCTTACTCTTCGTCATTGTCTTCAAGAGCCTCATCCAGCTCAATGAAGTCATCCTCATCTTCATCCTCGTCAATGTCAACGAGTTCTTCTCCGTCAAACTCCTGCTTTGTATAGCCATGTTTGCCGTAGTCTTCTTCTCTGTCATGATGTCTTCTGGAATCTCCCTCGATGACAGAACGAAGGTCTGTGTCACCGTAATCTACAGATTCAAGAAGATGTACTTCTGTATTGTCATCCTTGAGTACCTTCACATCCAGACCAAGAGACTGAAGTTCTTTTAAGAGAACCTTGAAGGATTCCGGAATACCCGGCTCAGGAATATTGTCACCCTTGATGATTGCTTCGTATGTCTTAACACGTCCAACAACATCATCGGATTTTACTGTCAGGATTTCCTGCAGTGTGTAGGATGCACCGTATGCTTCCAGTGCCCAAACCTCCATCTCACCAAAACGCTGTCCACCGAACTGTGCTTTACCACCCAGTGGCTGCTGTGTTACCAGAGAGTAAGGACCTGTAGAACGTGCATGGATCTTATCATCAACCAGATGGTGCAGTTTCAGATAGTGCATGTGACCAATTGTTACAGGACTGTCGAAATACTCTCCTGTACGGCCGTCACGCAGACGCACTTTACCGTCTCTGGAAATCGGAACACCCTTCCACAGTGCTCTGTGGGCTTTGTTCTCATCCAGATACTGCATTACATCCGGTGCTAAAATGTCTTTGTATTTCTCGCGGAACTCTTCAAAGTCTTCTGTGTTTACATAGTCGTTTGCAAGTTCCAGTGTATCCTGGATATCATGCTCGTTTGCACCCTGGAAAATAGGAGTTGCAACGTTGAATCCAAGTGCTTTCGCAGCAAGGCTTAAGTGAATCTCCAGGACCTGTCCGATATTCATTCGGGAAGGCACACCCAGAGGGTTCAGCACGATATCAAGAGGACGTCCGTTCGGAAGGAATGGCATATCTTCAACAGGAAGTACACGGGAAACAACACCCTTGTTACCATGACGTCCGGCCATCTTATCACCAACGGAAATCTTTCTCTTCTGTGCGATGTAGATACGTACGGACTGGTTAACACCAGGTGACATCTCATCGCCGTTCTCTCTTGTAAATACCTTGGCATCTACGATAATACCGTATTCACCGTGAGGTACTTTCAGAGAAGTATCACGTACTTCACGTGCTTTCTCACCAAAGATCGCACGAAGAAGTCTCTCTTCTGCCGTAAGCTCTGTCTCTCCCTTAGGAGTAACTTTACCAACAAGGATATCGCCGGCACGTACTTCAGCACCGATGCGGATAATACCACGCTCATCCAGATCTTTCAGTGCATCGTCGCCCACGCCAGGAACATCACGTGTGATCTCTTCCGGTCCCAGTTTGGTATCACGGGCTTCGCATTCATATTCTTCAATATGAACAGATGTATAAACATCGTCCATAACAAGTCTTTCACTGAGGAGTACCGCATCCTCGTAGTTATAACCTTCCCATGTCATGAATCCGATCAACGGGTTCTTACCAAGAGCAAGTTCTCCGTTTGCTGTGGAAGGACCATCTGCGATAACCTGTCCTGCCTCTACGTGCTCACCCTGGAATACGATTGGTTTCTGGTTGTAACAGTTACTCTGGTTACTTCTCAGATATTTAGTCAGATGGTAATCATCTTTTGTACCATCATCATTCTTAATGCTGATATCTGTAGATGTGGAACGAAGTACAGTACCAGATTTCTTTGCAACTACGCAGACACCGGAGTCAACTGCTGTCTTCACTTCCATACCAGTACCAACTACCGGAGCCTCTGTTGTCAGAAGCGGCACAGCCTGACGCTGCATGTTTGATCCCATCAGCGCACGGTTGGCATCGTCGTTCTGCAGGAACGGGATCAGGGCAGTAGCGACGGAGAATACCATACGAGGAGATACATCCATGTAATCAAACATATGACGCTCATACTCCTGAGTCTCTTCACGGAAACGACCGGATACATTCTTATGAATGAAATATCCTTCTTCGTCCAGAGGCTCATTCGCCTGTGCTACATGGTAATTATCCTCTTCATCAGCAGTCATATATACAACCTCATCTGTTACACGAGGATTCTTAGGATCTGATTTGTCGATCTTGCGGTATGGTGCCTCAATAAATCCGTACTGATTGATTCTTGCATAAGATGCAAGAGAGTTGATCAGACCGATGTTAGGACCTTCAGGTGTCTCGACAGGGCACATTCTTCCGTAATGGGAGTAATGGACATCTCGAACCTCGAATCCGGCTCTGTCTCGTGACAAACCGCCAGGTCCCAGGGCGGAAAGACGTCTCTTGTGTGTCAGCTCACCAAGAGGGTTGTTCTGATCCATAAACTGTGACAGCTGGGAAGAACCGAAGAACTCTTTCACTGCTGCAGTTACAGGTTTAATATTAATCAGGGACTGTGGAGAAATATTCTCTGTATCCTGAGTTGTCATTCGCTCACGAACCACACGTTCCAGTCTGGAAAGACCGATTCTGTACTGGTTCTGAAGCAGCTCACCTACCGCACGTATACGACGGTTGCCCAGGTGGTCGATATCATCGGCATTGCCAAGGCCATATTCCAGATGCATATTGTAGTTAATAGAAGCAAAGATGTCTTCTTTTGTGATATGCTTCGGGATCAGATCATGGATATCTCTGTGGATTGCTGCAATCCTGTCTTCTAATGTGTCATTTTCTTCCAGAATGTTTTCGAGAACAGGGTAGTATACTGCTTCTGTAACACCGATGCTCTTTGGATCTTCGATTTCCGGAAGATAGTGGCGGATATCAACCATTAAGTTAGAAAGAACCTTGATTCTGCGGTCTTCCTCGCCAAGGATCCATACATATGGAACAGCGCTGTTCTGGATGGTATTTGCCATTTCTTTTGTCACAACAGTTCCTTCTTCTGCCAGGATTTCGCCTGTAGAAGCATCAACAACATCCTCAGCCAGTCTGTGACCAACGATTCTTCTGTTGAGGTGGAGCTTCTTGTTAAATTTATAACGTCCAACTTTCGCAAGGTCATATCTTCTCGGATCAAAGAACATTGCATTGATAAGGCTCTCCGCACTCTCAACTGCAAGCGGCTCACCCGGACGGATTTTCTTGTATAATTCAAGAAGACCTTCCTGATAGTTGGTGGATGTATCCTTTGTAAAACTTGCAAGGATCTTTGGCTCTTCACCGAAGAGATCAATAATCTCTGCATTGCTTCCTACACCAAGTGCTCGGATCAGAACAGTGATCGGAACCTTTCTTGTTCTGTCAACACGTACATAGAAAACATCATTAGAGTCTGTCTCATATTCCAGCCATGCACCTCTGTTCGGGATAACAGTACTGGAGAACAGTCTCTTACCAAGTTTATCATGCGCTATTGCGTAATAGATTCCAGGGGAACGTACTAACTGGCTGACAATTACTCGTTCTGCACCATTGATGACAAAGGTACCTGTAACAGTCATGATCGGTAAATCTCCCATGAAAATCTCGTGTTCGTTGATTTCCTCTGTTTCTTTGTTAATCAGTCTCACTCGAACCTTCAAAGGTGCGGCGTAAGTTGCGTCACGTTCTTTACACTGTTCGATAGTATATTTCGCATCCTTCTCGTCAAATGTAAAGTCGATGAATTCCAGGCTGAGCTTTCCGCTGTAGTCCGCAATCGGAGAAATATCATCAAAGACTTCCCTAAGTCCTTCATCAAGAAACCATTTATAAGAATCCCTCTGGACTTCGATCAGGTTTGGCATTTCCAGGACTTCTTCTTGTCTCTGGTAGCTCATACGCATGCTTTTTCCAGTTTTTACAGAACGAATTCTGTTTTTTCCATTGACGTTTCACCCCTGTTTTTTCTTTAAATTTATTATAACTTGACCCTTTTTGCCAAAAGACATAAAGGCACATCTTGCCATAATATAGCATTCTTCACTATAGCACAGCAAGTTGCGCCTGTCAATCACTTTTTTGATATTTTTTTAATTTTTTCAAATAATTACAGCAGTCGCTATTTCTTCGGGATTTTACTGTTTCTTACGTGGATACGATTTGAATATCCATTTTCTTCAAAACGATTGCCTTTATAACTGCTGATATGAGAACGGATAAATTCCGCCGCATATCCTCTGTTGCTGCGGAAGGAATTTCCGTCTGCCGAAATCCCCTTTGATCCGGCAATTCGCAGACCTGATTTTTTATTGGAACCACAGACATTTCCCTGCACAGAAGAATGATTGCTTCTTATATTGAGTTCAATTCCATTGATCGCATTTTCAGAAACAAAATTATCCGCTACCATTGCTGACTCACATCTCTGCAGAAGAATTCCTCTTGCCTTATTTTTAAAACTGTAATTGCCATCAACCACACTCTTATCAATACATTTTACAAGTATGCCATTTGCCGCACTGGTACTGACTCTGTTGTGTTCAATACGGCTTCCTGCTGCAAGCCCTGAAGCCAGAATCCCATCTTTCATAAATCCGGAGACTGTATTTCCGTAAATCCGGCAGATTTTCTGTGAAGCCTCTGTTCCGACTGCATAAATCCCATATCCGTTTCCGCCGGAAAGATTGTTATAGGAAACTCTGATATTGCTTCCCTTGGCAACACTGATCCCCATATTGTTGTAGGTATGACTATCAGAAAGTCTGACTGTGTTCCCCCTGCATGAACAGTCTTCTGCAAGGGAAAATTTAATTCCGTCGCAATTTCCGCTGATCGTATTATTTCTGGCTGTAACTCCGCGAATAATATATCTTCCCGCCGGAATTCCATTGGTCGTCGGATTTGCTGTATTCTCAGGATCATCATCTTCAGAAGGAATAGTTTCTCCTGCTGAGCCAGAGATACCTCGCCTGTGATCCAGATTCCATATCCATTCCATTGTTTGCCATCTATTACGGTTGGTTCCAGAACTGTGATCTGATTATCAGCGATCAGAATATTCTCTGCGTACTGATTTCCCTCCGGAGATACTTCCTGACCGCTGACAGTATGTGCATTTCTGGTATAAACAGAACGCACATAAACACCACCGCCCACATTTGTCATGGTATTTCCCGTCACAACCGTATCCTGATAATTCAGGCACCATATTGCTCTCTTTTTCAGATTATTAAACCGGTTGTTACTGATCGTGATATTTTTATACGGTTTATCAAACATCATGCTGTGGCTCCCAATGCCGGCAAATACATCTTCAAAGGTATTATCCTTTATCACAATGTTCTCACAGACACTTCCGTCATATGGAAGATATCCCGGGAAAATTCTCGGCATACAGGCATCCAGCTGGATACATTCCTGTCCGCCGCCTGTAAACTCTTTCCAGTAGCCCCTGAACGTACATCCTGTAATTTCTGCATTCTTCACTCCTGCAAGTTCCAGAAAATGCGATTTAAGGTTATTAAGAAATGTAACATTCTTCACTGTAACATTCGTAGCATGACCGATCCTAAAACCTACAAACCCTCCAGGTCCCCCCTTGTCTTCCACACATTCATAGTTTGAATCCCAGGTTCCGCCATCGATAGTTATATTACGGTATCCCTCGTATCCGCCTGCAGATTTCTTTGTATCGCCAAGACGGAGCAGGATTTCTTTTCGCGGTGAAGTCTTTGTTATCGTGGCACCCTCTGCATATAGATAGATATTGCTGTACATATGCAAAGTTCCCGTAAGTGTATAATTTCCGGGCGGCACGATAACTTTGCACTGCTTTTCATCCGTTGCCTTGTCCCTGGCCTGTGCCAGCAGTGTATTTAACTTTACAGTAATATCCTCTCCATCCTGCACATTCAGCACAAGTTCCTGCATATTTTCGCAGGACTGATCCGCATCCTCCGACGAAAAAGTTTCAACGTCTCCATCACTGAAACCGTCGTCATCCCCAATTCATTCTCTTCAGGTTTCTCTGCCGACTGCGTATCCGGTATTGACGCATCTTCAAAAGTCTCTGTATCTTCTGATGAATCTTCAAACATCTGTCCTTCTTCCAGTTCAGCCGCCTGTACTTTTGCACCTGCGTATGGAGTCAGGCAAAGCTGGGCTGCAATGATGATACCAAATATGACTGCCGTTTTTCTTTTCATCATAGTCTGTAATCCTCCGGCTCTGTAAAAAAGCAGGAATACCAGTGGCATTCCTGCTTGCAAATCTTCTATATATAATAGGAAGATAATTATTTAAGGTTAACCTTAGCGCCTTCAGCTTCAAGTTTTGTTTTGATTTCTTCAGCTTCTGCTTTGGATGCGCCTTCTTTAACAACCTTAGGAGCTCCGTCAACCATTTCTTTAGCTTCTTTAAGACCTAAGCCAGTTACTTCACGAACAACTTTGATAACTTTAACTTTGTTTGGTCCAACTTCTGCAAGTTCTACATCGAACTCATCTTTTTCTTCTGCTGCTTCTGCTGCTCCAGCTGCTGCTACTACAACACCTGCTGCTGCGGATACACCAAACTCTTCTTCACAAGCTTTTACTAAGTCGTTTAATTCTAATACAGATAATTCTTTGATTGCTGCAATAAATTCTTCTGTTGTTAATTTTGCCATTTTAAATTCCCTCCATATAATATTATTTAATTCGGTAACTCTTCAGCATCCTCGTGGATGTGGATGGTGATTTTCGAATAGTTACTAGATTCGTTTTATGCCTCTGGCATCAAAAATTATTCAGCTGCTGCTTCAGAGCCGTTTTTCTCAGCGATCTGATTAAGCACACGAGCGAAGTTTGTAATCGGAGACTGGATGCTTCCAAGCAGTTTGCCAAGAAGTTCTTCTCTGGACGGGATTCCAGCCAGTGCCTGAATACCTGCCTGATCGTTGTAGTTTCCTTCAACGATACCTGCAACTAATTCTAAAGCCGGTGCTTTCTTTGCGAATTTATCAAGGATTCTTGCAGGAGCAGTTGCGTCTGTAGCAGAGATTGCTATAGCGTTTGTTCCATGTAAGTGCTGGATAAGTTCTTCGCACTGAGTACCTTCGAATGCACGATGCATCATTGTGTTTTTATATACTTTGTATACAACACCAGCTTCTCTTAATTCCTTACGTAAAGCAGTATCCTGTTCAACTGTAAGACCGCTGTAGTTAACAAGTACTACAGATTCTGCATCTTTCACGTTGTTGATGATTTCGTCTACGATTGGTTGTTTAAGTTCTACTTTTGCCATGAAATGGTACACCTCCTTATAGATTTTGTATACCGCTGCAAATGAGTAAATAAAAAGCCTTACTGTCTGGCAGTAGGGCTTGCGTAATCTTACATAAAAATATAAAGAATACTTAGTCCTCGGTAGGCGTTTACAACTTATGCCTTGCGGCACCTACTGTCTTCGGCAGCGTTCTGGTATAAGATAGCATATGAGATTTGGGTTGTCAAGAGGTTTTTCGGTTTCTATTGAATTTTTATTGGATTTTTATTGGATTTTCATTAAGGGACGCGTAAGCAGGATTCTCTTTTGGGGTTCAGTTTCGGGAGCAGGAACTCTAAGGCCTGCAAAATCTGCTAAGTGCATGAAAAAGAAGGCAAAACTCGCCTGCGGCTCAGACAGTTGCCTTCTTTTTTCATAACGCAGATTCCGCAGGCCTAAGAGTTGCTACACTCCCTGCAAGATTCACCCCAAAAGAGAATCCTGCTTACGCTGGTAGTTGGAAAATTGTCGTTACCGTTCACACACCACTGTCCCGCGAGGTGTTTTGGCATGAATATGCCAAAATTCCATTGACGCAGGCAATCTGGAATGAATTTTGGCTACGTTACTGTGAACGAAGTGAACCAATGGTATTTAGATAATTTATACCCTTAGTTAGTCTTAAGGGTCTAACAAAAAGATTACAAAAGCCTTGACTTTTAAGCTGGAATCTGCGGCCGCTCTCATTACTGATATTATTGTGAGGTAATGAGAGCGGCCTTTGAATTAGA
>ENA-OQDD01000240-OQDD01000240.1-human-gut-metagenome-genome-assembly--contig:-NODE-240-length-22960-cov-2.830815_pt1 | contig 22960 bp, 28 predicted proteins | sample MGYA00242507_ERZ504598 | MGnify/ENA primary metagenome ERZ504598 (study PRJEB26092, sample SAMD00036318) | human gut metagenome | host: Homo sapiens | study: EMG produced TPA metagenomics assembly of...
TGCTTCTTCTCTATTTTCACACCAGAGCCTCCCTTGGAAAAAACAGCGCCCTGGATGAGCCGCTGGGACCAGGCCTGGGTGTGCAGGCACAACTTCCCATTTCTTCTGGCGGAATATACTTTCCGGACAAAAGAAGATATCTCTGATTATCTGAAACTTCTGAGTACCGTCAGGCCATATTTTCAAAGTATTATAAAACTGGAAAAGCAGAAATCCCAGTCAGGCTTTTCATGAGTGACACAACTCTGAACCGTATCCTGAAACAATGTCATTCTTTTGTCGCGAATCCTGATTCCAACTACATGGATGATATTTTCGCGCAGAAACTGAAAGCTTTCTCCAACCCTGCATTTAGCAGCGAAGATCAGAAAAAACTCTGTACATATCATCATAAACTGATCTTAACCGAAGTGATCCCTGCTTATCAGGAACTGGCAGACAGTCTGGAAAGTCTTCGCGGTACAGGCAAAAGCAGCCGGGGCCTGGCATTTTTTGAGGGTGGGCGTGAATATTACCTCTACCTGCTGCAAAGCCAGACAGGAACCTATGTACCTGTCGGACAAATTGAAAAAAGGCTGTCAGCTCAGCTTTTGTCCGACTATCGGGAGATATCTTCCCTGCTGGAACAGAATTCCTCCTGATCGACAGGCTGAATCAATGTTCCGGTGAACTTACGCTGACACCGACTCAGATGCTGGAGAAGCTTCCGGAATTGATGAAAAAAGATTTCCCAGAACTGAAAGATGCCACTTACGAACTCCGCACCGTTCATCCTTCCATGAAAAAATTTTTAAGTCCTGCTTTTTACCTCACGCCGCCTGTGGATACCCGAAACCCCAACGTAATCTATATCAACGATTCCGGACGTACCTCTTCTCTGGAGCTTTTCGGCACACTGGCACATGAAGGATTTCCCGGTCACCTTTACCAGACAGTTTCTTTTGCCGAAAACAATCCCTCTGACATCAGATATCTGGTCACCTCCTCCGGTTACGTGGAAGGCTGGGCAACCTACGTGGAATCCTACGGCTATGAATATGCCGCCTCCCTCATGAAGAATCCGGATTCTGCCCAAAATGCCGTCCGGCTTGCCTGGTTAAACAGGAGTATGAATCTGTGCATTTACTCCCTGATCGATATCGGCATTCATTACAGGGGCTGGGATGCAGCCCGCACTGCTGTCTTTCTGAAAGCATTTGGCATCAACAATGCTTCTACTGCTGCCGAAATCTATCAGTATATTGTGGAAACTCCCGGTAACTATCTGAAATACTATTGGGGATATCTGAATTTCCTTGACTTGAAAACAGTCTGTCAGAAAAGACTTGGAGATGATTTCGACCTGAAAGAATTTCACCGCCGGATTCTTGACATCGGACCTGTACAGTTTCCGGTTCTGGAAAAATACATGAAATAAACGCTTTCATCGGCCAGACTTCCGGAGAGTCTTATCAGTTTGAGTGGCATGGAGGAGATAATGTTACGGTTATCATTCAGCCATCTGAACGTCAGAGCGGAATCCGCGTCAGTATGGATTAACAGCCTGATATAACAAATAGCCGGACTGACTGCAATATTTTATAGAATTGCAGTCAGTCCGGCTCTTTAAAATATAAAACCAAACATTTCTCAAGTAATGTTTCCGAAAACAGTCTTCCTGCCTCCATTTCCATCACTGTCTCTTTGAATCTGTCGCTACCATTACCGTAAATCTCTTTAAATCCGGCCGGAACTAATCCCAGGTCGCTTTCTTCCACCATGGAAACATCGAATTCGCTGTCTCCGGCTGCTATGATATATGCAGGCTGCAACCTCTTTCGAAGTCTTCTCACAGCCATTCCCTTACTCAGATTTACAGGAACAACATATACCTTCTCTCCATTATGAAATACGTCCACCAGCTTCGTAGTCAGTTTTGCCTGCAGATCTTCAACCACTTCCTCTGGCTTTTCACATTTTGTAAAAATAAAAAGCTCATCTAGAAATCTCAGCTCAAACTTTCGTCTGGAATCCCCGGCAAGAATCTGCTGCGCTTTTTCCATTTCCGGTCTGCTGTTCCGAATCATTTGCAGCGACTCCAGATACCACTCTCTGTCGCGCTTACCATTTACCAGCAGTACTCCTCCATTACAGACAAGGGCATAGGGTACGATTCCTATATCCAGATCAATACGTTTATACTGTTCTTCCGTCCTTGTGGATGTTGGTATGATAGTCATCTTCTCACTTACTTTTTTCAACAGATCATGCGTTTTTTCAGAAATAAACGAGATTTCTCTTCCATTATATAACTCAACATTTAATTTATTTTCACCGATATTGCGCTTATACGAATATATTATGGTATTGTCCATGTCCGCGCATAAAATGCCATTCATTCGCTTCCTCCAAAAATGGGACTGCCGCACTGTTATTACCTGCGACAGCCCCATAATTATTATTTCATACGTATTGTTTACCTGCTCATGATTGCTTTTCTGATAAGATCCACCGGTATAATAAGTACTGCAAGTACCATGGATACCAGTAATGCCTTTGGCTCAAGCAGAGTTGTGTTAAATACTTTTCCGCCGATTTCAATGATAATGGTCTGAAGAACAAAGATTGCTCCCATTACCAGTACGAAGTTCTTATTCTCCCCGATATGCTCAAACAGATTAAACTTCTCAGATCTGGTATTCAGACTGTTAAAGATAATCGCATAAATGAAGAACGCAAACATAAATGTTTTCTCATAAAGCTCCGGATCTGCACATCCCGCAGGGATTACCCAACTGGTAATGCCGCCGATATTCTCAAGTATCAGGATAGAACCAAGGGTAATAAATATTGCACTTACTCCGATCGCTGACTTGATATACGGAGTCAGAATATTATCTGTTCTCTTTGCCGGCTGATCTTTCATATATCTGTCAAGAATAGGTTCTCCACCAAACGCCATGGCAGCCAGTGTATCCATGATCAGGTTGATCCAAAGGATCTGGACAATGGAAAACGGCTCTGTCCATCCCAGGATCGGTGCAATGATATTCATTAACAGAGTACTGATATTTACAGTAAGCTGGAAAATGAGGAATTTTCCAACAGATTTCGCCATAGTCCTGCTGTTAAGCACACAGTCTTTAATGGAAGTCAGACTGTTATTAAGGATAACAACATCTCCTGCCTCCTGTGCAACTGCTGTACCATCTCCCATTGCAAAACCAATGTCTGCCTGTTTTAATGCGGGAGCATCGTTCACACCGTCACCGGTCATACCACAGACATTATCAATCTGCTGTGAAAGAGATACCAGTCTTTTCTTATCAAGCGGTTTCGCACGGCTTACCACTCTCAGGTTCGGGAGAACTTTCTTCAGCTCTTCATCTGATAATTTCTCCATTTCTTCATGGGTAAGAACCACATCCTTCTTCTCATCTGCAAGAATACCTGCCTCTTTTGCAATGGCTACTGCAGTTTCCTCTGCATCACCGGTAACCATAACTACCTGGATTCCTGCATCATTGAGAATCTGAACAGTCTCAACCGCATCTGTTCTGACATTATCACGCAGACACAGAACTGCCATAAGAACAGTCTTTCCATCGCTGATTTTCGCTACGGAGAGAAGCTTCATGGTTCTCTTTGCCTGTGCATGCATCTGTTCTTCTACTTTATCTTTATCTGCCTTTGTAAACTCTCTTTCTTCCCCGTCCGGAAGCATGTAATGTGTTACTTTATCAATGATATTCTCTGTAGCACCCTTCCAGTAAACAAGTCCGTTTTTCAGTTTTACAGTGGCACATTTCTTCTCGGAATCAAATCCGCTGATCTCTTCTACCTTCTCCGGATCATTGTCATAATCATTATAACCATGATCAATGGCATAAGAGAGCAGTGCTCTGTCCATGTTGTTACTTCCGATTGCCTTTCCCTCTGAGGAAATCTTTGCAAGGTTATTCAGGGTGATAGCTTCTATAAACTCCCTGCTCTGGATGGAATCAACAATCTCACCGTTACCTGTGATAAATTCTACCAGTGACAAGTTACCCTGTGTGATCGTTCCGGTTTTATCACTGAACAGCACGTTCATATAAGCAGAATCTGAAAATGCCGCCTTGTGGCTGACAAGGATATTCTTTTTATACATGGACTCTGTATTCATTGACTGAACCAGACTGTTCATCATCGGAAGTCCCTCCGGAACTGCCATGATCACGATAGAAGCCATAAGCATAACTGCTTCCGCTATTACAAGGAGAACGGAAACAACAGTGATTGCCTGATCTGCCTGATCAGAGTCAGGACAACATGAAGGATACCTGCAATCGCTGCAGCTGACACACCCAGTTTACCGATACCTGCTGCCACACCCTCCAGCTTCAGGCTGGAAGTATCTTTTCGCTCTTCTTCCTCGGAGGTATCTGTCAGAGCTTTGTTTATCTTTCCTAATTCAGAACTGTCTCCGATAACAGTTGCGATCATGTAACCTTCGCCTGAAGTCACAACAGAACCCATAAAGACTTTTCCCTGTGAGGAGTAATCCGTAGATTCTGCCTCGTCCATATTGGTTACTGCTGCTTTGTTCTCATCTCTTGATTCACCGTTTAATGCCGCCTGAGATACTTTGATCTTACCTTCAAATAACAGACCATCTGCCGGAACCTTATCTCCTGCCTGGATAAGGATCGTATCACCTTTAACGATTTCACTGGTAAGAATATTGACCAGCTTTCCGTCTCTTACAACTTTGGCATAAGTCTTGCTGTATTCTTCCTGAAGCGCCTCACTTCTTGAAGTATTTCTGTACTCTGACAGGGTACTGAAACCGGTAGCAAGTGCGATTGCGATCACAATACTGATGATCTCCACAACATCATTTCCGCCGGATAATGCAGGGACAAAGATTCCCAGCACAGCCAGGATAACTTTAAGTGCCAGAGCCGCACATAATACCTTGATCCAGATATCATCAAATGCACCGATGAACATGGACCAGAGTGATTCAGTCTCTTTCTTCGCCAGCTCATTGGTGCCGTACTTCGCCTTGCTCTCGCTGACCTGCTGTCCGGACAGGCCCTGCATTCGCTCCTCTTTGTTTATTTCATTCATAATAATCAACCTCCTCTTTCGGGTTTTGCAACTGTTCAATCATGGACAGACAGTTACCGGATTTTATATAAAAAGAGGAACCATAACAGCTCCTCTTTTTATTTTCACACAAATCTCTGGCAGAGTTCCCCAAGTCCGGGATCTGTTGTGCCATTTCCTACGGCGTTGAATTTCCATTCACCGTTATACCTGTATATTTCCCCAAAAATCATCGCAGTCATACCTGAATAATTCTCAGTTAAATTATATTTGCACATTTCTTTATTGTTTCTGGCATCAACCAGACGGATAAATGCATTCTGGATCATTCCAAAATGCTGTTTTCTCTTTACTGCCTGATAGATATTGACAACAATGACAATCTTATCATATTCAGCCGGAACTCTTGACAGATCAATAACGATCTGCTCATCATCTCCCTCGCCTGCTCCTGTAAGATTGTCTCCCATATGATTGACTGTCCCGGATTTATGTTTCAGGTTGCCGAAATATACCAGGTCTGTTTTATCTGTAAATTTACCATTTTTCAACATGATTGCAGAAGCGTCGCAGTCGATTGCCTGATGTGATGAAGAACCAAATAATGCACCAAACAATCCACCACCGCCGGATGGCTTTGCCTCATCCCAGCCAAGTCCCACGATCACCTTTGCTAATCCTGCATGCTCCTTTGACAGATTTACCTTCTGTCCTTTCTGTAAGCTTACTGACATTTTCGTCCCTCCTGTTGCCCTCCGGCACTATTCTACGTCTACACCATAACTGTTGCACAAAGCAGCCAGACCACCCTGATAACCGCTTCCAATGGCATTAAATTTCCATTCGTCACCATTCTTGTACAGTTCACCAAATACAACTGCTGTTTCAATAGAGAAATCTTCTCCAAGATCATATCTGAGGATTTCTTCTCCTGTCACTTCATTGAAGATTCTCACAAAGGAATTGGAAACCTGTCCGAAATTCTGGCGTCTTGCCTCTGCATCATAGATGGTAACTGTAAATGCAATCTTTGTGATATTGGCAGGAATCTTTGACAGATCGATCTTAATCTGCTCATCATCTCCGTCTCCGGCACCTGTAAGGTTGTCTCCCATATGCTGGACTGCTCCGGACGGATGTACAAGATTTCCATAGAATACAAAATCGTTCGAATCAGAAACCCTTCCGGAATCTGTCAGACAGAACGCTGCTGCATCCAGATCGAAATCTCCGCCTGTGTCAAAAGCATTGATATCCCATCCGATACCTACAACTACATTCTTAAGTCCCGGGTTACCTTTTGTAAGACTGACCTTCTGTCCTTTTTTTAAACTAACTGGCATATATTTTTCCTCCCATATTGTCTTATCCGCTTCGCTATACAGCTCCATACCTGATAACTGTTTAGTATTTTTACCAAACAGCCGACTGTCTCTTACATTACGCTACTTCAATACCATAATGACCGCAGAGTGCTGCAAGTCCACCTTGGAATCCGCTTCCGATGGCATTAAACTTCCACTCTCCATTATGTCTGTAAAGTTCTCCTACAACTACTGCTGTTTCAATGGAGAAGTCCTCCCCAAGATCATAATGGATCAGTTCCATCTCATTGGATTCATCTACCAGACGGATGTAAGAGTTTGAAACCTGTCCGAAGTTCTGACGTCTTGCTTCTGCATCATAAATGGTAACTGTAAACGCAATTCTCTCAATATTCGCCGGAACCTTTGACAGATCGATCATGATCTGCTCATCATCACCTTCACCCTCACCGGTAAGGTTATCTCCCATGTGGATGACTGATTCACTGGCATGCTTCAGATTGCCATAGAAAATGAATTCTTTCTCTGTAGGGCATTTTCCGTTGGCACCAAGCATAAATGCTGCTGCATCCAGGTCAAAATCCGAACCTGAATCAAAAGCGTTTACATCCCATCCAAGTCCTACCATGATCTTCTTAAGTCCCGGATTCTTCTTTGTTAAATCTACCTTCTGTCCTTTTGATAAATTAATAGGCATATCATTCATCCTCCCTTTTTTCTGTGTTTTTATTTTCTTACCGGTGGCACATTGTATTGTTTGTTAAAATCCTGTTTGATTGCCTCCAGACGAACCTGATCCTCCTGGCGTTTCTTTCTGGCATCTTCCTGGATCCTTCTTGTCTCTTCGATTCCATTTGTAATGGTTGCCCATGTCTTCTCAAGAGTCTCAATCTGAATGGAACTTCCGGATGCCATTTTAGCTGTCAACTTCGATACATCTACTGTATTCTGGGCATTCTTAAGAAGCATCTCATTTGTTTTCTTATCCAGTTCTGCAATAGATTCTGCCTGTATCTTCTGCCTTTTCAGAAGAATTGCCTGCGCAAGTGCCTGCTTAAATACAGGAAGCGTAACGATAAACGCAGAATTGATTTTTCTCACCAGATTGTAATTGCTGAACTCCATAGTCTTTATCATGGGAATGGACTGCATTGCCACATTCTCTGCTGTTCTCAGATCCTGTGTCCTCTGTTCCAGCATCATCAGTGCCTGATTCAGACTGGTAAGTTCAAACTGAATAGACTGATCTCCCGTATTCTCCATATCCTGCTGTCTCTGGGCAATGTAGGCTTCAATCTCTTTACATGCCTGTTCTCCTGCAAGGATATATTTCACCAGTTCATGATAATAATCCACATTGGTCTTAAACATGGTATCCAGCTTTTTGTTGGACTGTTTGATTTCAGACTCATATCCTTTAAGCTGAACATAAATCTTATCAACTTCTTCGCCCATTGTGTGATACTTGGCCAGTATCTTATCCAGCTGTTTTCTGAAATTCCGAAAAGCTTTCCGAAAAGTCCCGGATTATCCTTAATTTCATTAATGTCAAACTGATCCATGATCTTTGCCAGCGATTTAAGCATCTCGCTTGTCTCATTAAGCTGCGACATATTCATGCTGTTGAGGACACATCAGATGCCTTGGAAATCTCCTCTGCTGCTTTCGCACCAAAAGATACAATGGTATCCATATTGTAAACTTCGATCGTGCTGACAATATCGTCCACTTCTTTTGAATTGACCAGCTCAGCATTCATCTGCTGCCTGTCAGCGACAATATCATATTTCTCCACAACTTCAATCTCATTTTCTCCTGAAGACCATTACCGGCCTGAGCAGGATTTCCCATAGATGATTTACCGAAATCAAGTCCCATAATCTACTAACCTCTCCTGAAAAGTTTTCTCCGCCATGAGGGGCGGGTACTGTTTGTCGAAATGTTATTCAGATCCGGAACCTGCATATCGTATTTATATTCCCCGATCTGGTGCTCTTCCATCAGTTTTTCTGCAAAGTAGTTCTCCACACTCTGATAGCCTGTAGGGACAAAAAACAGAATGTCAAATCCTGCCAGGTTCAGGAATGTTACAAGAATCGAATCCTGAAGTGAAATCATCGTCTCCCCTGTATTAATATATATCAGTTTCGGATTCTTTTTTGTAAAATCAAATTTCTGGATCAGACGCAGAATCTCCTTCGGCAGATCCAGAATCTGCGCGATCACTGTATATTCTGTACCATTTTCCCCAATACCCTTTATCAGTTTCCGCTCGATCAGAAGCTGCAGCTTGTCAAGTATAAATTCCTGCATTTCCTCCCGAAGAAGATGATAAGGATATCTGGGATGATTCTTTATTTTATTCCGCAGAAGCTTTCCGTTTTTATAAAATTCTACGGCAAAGGCTTTCATTGGACCGGAGGCAGTTGGTTCAATGTACGGAGCACTTTTCACAACAACGGTATCCTCTGTGATCAGTGCTGCTATGGATTCCCAGTACTGAGAAACACTTCCATCCTTCACTCCTGAGATTTTTGAAAAAATAACCGGAATATTTACCACACCGTTAACTGTGCTGAAATTAGGTCTGTATTTCAATTCCTGATCCCACAGTAGTTTTATCTCTTCATACATGGTCTGCAGATTGATAACATTCGCCTTCACATACTGCTGATTTCTGTATATCCCACTGTCCTGATACATCAGAGTATCAAGTTCTCTTTCCGCATGATAAGCGGCTGTTCCAATCTTTACCTGAGAACTCTCTTCCGGATATTCTGTGATCGCCAGACTCTCCGGATAGTTGACCTCATACAGAAGTTTATCTTCCAGACAGCACTTAATGTTCAGATCAGGACATAAGATCAGCACATCCAGTGGCAGCCGCCCAAGGAAACTCATAAACAGAGCTTCGTTTCATTCCGGCAGCCCCCAGATAAATAAAGCATCCAATCTCCGGTGATTTCCAGTTTATGAACAGCTTCGGCAGATATCTTCTCATCCAGCACAGCAGATACACTGCCCTGTTTGTCAGTCTGTTAAGATTTTCCCCTTCCTTCTGAGATTCAGCCAGCATAACATCCACAAATGTTTTATGCAGGATCCGCTGAAGCTCCGGATTGGCTCCACACTGTATATTACACGCAAGTCCCAGGAGCATCTGATCTCCGGATGTATAGTTTGACCTCTTTATCTCTGAAATTTCCTGCGGCTGTTGGTCTTGGAATCTCTTTACTTACGATCACCGTATTTCTCTTTGAATTTCTCAGTTCCTGCTGCAATCTGAATAACTCATTTGCATAAGTAAGCTTATCTTCTGCCCCGTTAATCCTGCAGAAACAGTTATAAAAAAAACGGCTGTCATTTCCCCTTAACAGAATGCTCTCGCGGATATCATCCAGGCCGTTTCCCTTTATCCATGCATTTGTACAATTTGTAAGCGAAGGTCTGATTCCATACAGTCTCTCATTGTTGAGTTCATTCTGAATCTCATCTCTGACCTTTTTCACACAATATCCCTGCGGAAATGGCTGCAAACCTTCCATCTGCAAACTGTCTGAGAGAACGGAACCCGGATCTGTTTTCAGATATCCCTGATCCCCTGCATACTGAAGCAGTACTACATCACAGCCTGCATTGGAAAGAATCGATATGAGCATTAACTCATAATTGCTTATCTGCCCTTCATATAATATTTTAGGGATATGGTTCTCTCCAAGCTGATTTACAATGCGTTCAAATTTATAATACAGCCAGCACATGAACTTGATATATGCGTTCCTGAGCATATTCTCGGTTTTCCCGGCTTTTCGCAGGGAATCCAGAGAGTCATAAATGGAGCTGCCACATTCTGTCTCTGAAACTCATTCATCTTGGCAGCCATTTTCTCAGACTGACATGGATAAAATCCATACTCATCTGAAAATCCATTCCCATTATTTCATTATAATATGCAAGATTCCCCTCATCGGGATTAGGTATCTTCCCTTCGATAACCACTCCGGTTCTTCTTGCTGTATCATAATATTTCTTTATAAATTCGCCGACTTCTTCAGAATATCCGTTGATACGGTAGAAATAAACACCTTTCTCCCGCCTGCTGTTCAGTTCGACAAAATAATCACTGAGGTTTTGAATTTTTTTGTGTTCCAACATATAAGTATCTCACCTTCAATATCTGCTTATCTTATTTCTGTTCATGATAAGTTCTACAGCAATTTCATAAAATAATGCGGAACCATAATTTTCTCCAAATTTTCGTATAAATTCTACCTCAAAATTGTATCATATTGCTATTTATATTTCAAGAAAATTCCCCTGTTCTTTCTATGGCTTATTCCCCTGAAATGTGCTATGATGTAGCTGCTGACTCGGTCCTTCACACTGTGATGGACCGGATTACCTGCAGTATTTTATTGAATTTCTATAAGGTACCCTATTTACGGGAATTTTTGTAGATATGTCAGAAGGAGTGTTATGAAAAATAATGTTTTATATTACAGTGTAGGTCCATTACTCTATTGTCCTGCCAACAGAATATCCATCACTGATTCTCTGATAAATGAAAGATTCGGGAACAGATTTTCTCTTGCTCTCTGTCTTGAAGATACCATAAACGACGATCATGTTGAAGAAGCCGAGCAGATACTGATTTCTTCTCTCAGCCAGATATTCATGCAGCATGAACAAAAGCCAATTCTATCTGCCAAAATATTTATCCGGGTTCGGAATCCACAGCAGATTCAGAGATTAACAAAAGCTCTTGGGAAATCCATTAAGATTGTTACCGGTTTCATCGTCCCTAAATTCAGCCCGGATAACGCACAAAGTTATATTGAGCAGATGATTCTCGTCAATGAACTTGTCGCAAAAAAGCTTTACATGATGCCTATTTACGAAAGTCCTTCCATTATAGATTTGCGAAACAGAATTGATATTCTCTATTTGTTAAGGGATTCTTTAGCCAGAATTGAAGATCTTATACTGAATATACGTGTTGGCGGAAATGATCTGTGCCATATGTTTGGGTTTCGCAGACATGCCAATGAATCTATTCACAGCATCAGACCTGTTTCAGATATTTTCTCAGATATTATCACTGTATATGGTATGGATTATGTGATTTCCGGTCCTGTATGGGAATATTATGCCGGTGACAGCTGGAAAGAAGGAATGATTCAGGAAATCCGGGAGGACAGACTTTGCGGTTTCATCGGAAAAACCGTTTATCCACCCTTCACAGATCCCTGTAGTAAACAGAGCTTATCAGGTTTCACGAAATGACTACCTTGACGCACGGGCGATTTTAAACTGGAATGCTGATTCTGCTTCCCTTGTTGCAGGAAGCAAAACCAGAGAAAGAATGAATGAATATAAAACCCATCTGAACTGGGCTGAGAAAACAGTTTATCTTTCAGAAGTTTTCGGAATAACAGAATAAGTATTACCCTTCTCACGCATCCGCAAGCTTCTTAATGATTCCACAGCATTTATAATGTGTAAGTGGATAGTATTCTACAGGTGTATGTTTCTCTTCGGCAAGTCTGACAATATGCTCCAACTGAGGATTTCCCTTATATCGCTCATCGATCAGCACCTTCCAGGGAATTCTCCTCAGTAATACTCTTGTTGTCTCTCCAATCCCCGGTTTGATCAGATTAATATCGTCAATACCGAAATTCTTTCCTATATTTATTACCTCATCAATACCCTGACTTTCCACTCTTTTTTCCAGATCAGGTGTATTCTCCATATTAAATTCCTTTTCAATGGTTTCAATAAAGTCATATGACAAATCAGAATCTGTCAGTTCTCCGTAATAGACTGCCCCATGGAAATCATCTCTGCCTATTATGTCATCTCTCAGAAAAGTACGGCTGATAAGGCCGGATACTGTACTGTTCAGGCAGGAACTTGGGATCAGGATATCTTCATGTGTTCCGCAAAGCTCCGTAACATTTGCCGGATCTGCCACTACCGCTATGTCAGCAGAAACCCCTTCATATGCAGAGATATCTTTCTTCAATTCATTCAGGATCGCACCCTTGCCAATCCATCCGTCCACAAATAAAATCTGCTGCGGTCTGTACTTTTCAAGCAGATACTTCATGGCATTATCGTCAATCCCTCTTCCTCTGATAATTGAAATGGAATAATGCGGCACATTTATACCATATTTGAATTTGATGTATCGCTTCACAAGGATACCAATTGGGATTCCCGCTCTGGCAAGGGATACCAGGACAATTTTCTTTCCCTTATTCTCTATGATCTTATCTGCCAGCATTCCTACTGCATTGGCAACCGGCTTCGCATAATGTTTCAGCGCATTATGATATACCTGCATATACTGATCTGTAGGAACATATTCAACAGGCAGCATCTCGCTGTAATGTTTTCCGGACTGAATCAGTTTCTCCCGCACTTTGGCAGGCTGAGGTTCTACCAGCCCGGTAATATCCTTCAATAATAAAATCACATCTTCTTCTGAATAGGAACTTCTCAAATCAGCACCACCTTACAACTGTAATATCCTTGTTCTGCATCCGGACAGCATTTATCAGCGTTTCCTGACTCTCCTTTATTTCCGGGGAATCTGTGACAATCAATACCTTGTCATATTTTCCTATATCGTAAATAAACGTTCTCCTGTCCGGATCATATAAACTTTTCAGTTCATATCTGCTGTGAAGGGGATACTCTTTTTCCAGACTCACAGCAATGGGACTTCTTGTAGTCGAATGGCACCTTACTTCGGCTCCCTCTTTTTCCATCTTTCTTCCGATATAAAGTGCAGGGAACATAAACTCCTCAGTGCCGATCACCAGTATTCTTTTGCCAGATATATTATCAGCCATGTTTCCGGTTTTCTCCCGGATTTCTCTCCACAGATTCTCACATGCTTCTTCATATTTCCCGGAATCAATCAATCTGCGGGCATCCATCCGGTTTTTAACATAAATCGTTGTATACTCTGCGGCCTTATCCGGACATTTATAATAAAATCCGTCTCCCTTAAATGTTTCTGCTCTGTCTCCGTAAGTACTGTGATCCGTTTTTACCAGATAATACAGAGAAATCCCCTGTCTCTTATAACGTTCCAGATTCTCCTCGCTCATTCCGTTTAACAGAGATGCTACTGAATATTTAAATTTTCCGTCATACTCCCTGTCAAGAATACTGATGATATTCCGAATTGTTTTTCCGGTAGTTACTTCATCCTCGATAAATATGATCCGATCCGTCTCCGCCGCTGCTCTGTCAATATCATCTTTTACCAGCTTCTGCTCTGTGGCATGGCTGTGTTCCTCGGAAAAAACAGATAATTCACGCCGGGAATAACTTCTCTGGTGGTCTGAATATAATCTGCCCCCACAGTAATCGCTGCCTGAGCACCTATGGCAGTTGCTGTCTCCGCAAAGCCCACCAGCAAAAGTTTTTCATCTTTGTATTTCTCCCTGAAAGTATCTGCCAGAGCAGCAAATAAATCCAGTGCCTTTGATGGCACTACCGGAATATGCTTTCCCTGAAGCGGATCCACTACCAGATAGTTTCTCTTTGTATTATTTTCCCTTTTTGCGATCTTTACTAAATCCTTCTCAGTATATTCCATCTTTACTCCTTCTACTGATATGATCTAAAAAATGCCTGCAACTTGGTCAGAGCTTTCGTCAATGCCTCTGTCTCCTCCACATTCAGGCCTTTAAGTACAGCCAGTACCATCTTCTCATGGAAATCTTTATGATGGTAATAAGCTTTCTTCCCCTGTTCTGTCAGGGAGATCAGCACAACCCTTCGGTCCTCCTGACTTCTCATACGCTGGATATATCCCTTCTTTACAAGATTATTCACAGCGATCGTCAATGTACCCACAGTCACATTCAGTTCTCTGGCTACTGTTGACATATTCTTCTGTTCCCGGATACCTACTGCATTAATAATGTGCATATCATTGACGGAAATATTCTTATATTCTCCCGTAATCAATGCCCGTTCTTCCAGGTCCAGAATCTCATTAAATAAATTGACCAGTACATCATTAATTGCCTCATAATGGTTCATCCGGTTACCTCCCTCTTTTTGCTTAAGCAATTCCATATAGCATTGCTGTAGCATGTTTGTACATTATGGTTATATTGCTACCTATTATACACTAAAATACTTTGCCTCACAAAGCATTTCTGGCAGGTTTTCAAAGAATTTCTCTCTTAATTCTTTCTTTGAACCATGAAATTTGTTATAATGAACAGATAGATTACAGTTCATACGCTCCTGTCTCATTTCCGTATGCAGTCTGCAATGAATTTGGGATACGGTACTGAGGACAGCAATACAGGCTGCAGATTGCTGTAACTGTTCAGCACTCTCACTGTTAAGAACTATTTTAGTTAAAGGGAATTTTCTATGAAAAAAATAATATGCCACTTAATTTACGGGAGAGAATCAACTCCCGGATCAGTCTTCTGTGTTCTGTTATTGTTCTGGTTCTGCTCGTTCTGGTGATGCATCAGATGGATTACACCCTGATCCGTAAACCGCAGAAAGAAGCAGCAGAAGCAGCGGCTCTCAAGGAACAGCAGGATAAGATCAAAGCTGAAACACCTGTCATCTCCACTGCAAGTGTAATTGCTGTTGGAGATAATCTTTATCACAGCAAGCTGTATGAATCCGGCGAAAATGACTCCGGCATATGGAATTATGACCATATCTACACTCATGTTCTGGACCAGATCCAAGCTGCAGACGTAGCCATGATCGACCAGGAAACGGTTTTTGCTCCAAGCCACGATGCTGTCAGCACTTATCCTTCTTTTGCCACTCCCCAGGAAGTGGGAGATGCCATTATCAAAGCAGGGTTTGATGTAGTGGAATCTGCCACAAATCACGCCGATGATTATGGATATGACTATCTGAAAAGTACTCTGGATTTCTGGAGCACCAATTATCCGGATATTCCTGTACTTGGCATCCACGCCACCCAGGAAGATGCAGACACTGTCAAAGTAAAAGAAGTGAATGGTATTAAGATTGCTTTTCTTGACTATACATACGGCACCAATAATTCCGGTGCAGGCGAAGGATATGAGTACATGATCGATATCTTTGATAAGGATAAGATCACCACAATGATCCAGAAAGCCAAAGAAATCAGCGACTGCATCATCTTTGTGGCTCACTGGGGAACAGAAGATGAAACCATGCCAAATGAATACGAGAAACAATGGGCCGCTTTTCTGATGCAGCAGGGTGTTGATGTGATCATTGGCGGTCATCCGCATGTGCTTCAGCCTTACGGACAGCTTTCTGATGACCAGGGACACAATACCACCATATTCTACTCCCTCGGAAACTTCGTTTCCACCCAGCAGGAACTCCCGGAACTTCTGGAAGGAATGGCAAGTTTTACCATACAGAAATCAACTCTGAACGGCAAATCAACCATCCAGATCCTTTCTCCGGAAGTGAAACCTATGGTCATGCATTATAATCACGATAACGGAGAATACGGACCATATATGCTGGATGATTATACAGAAGAACTTGCTTCTTCCCACAGTGTAAGAAATGTGATCGGTGATGAGTTTACTCTCGATAACCTGAAAGCTAAATTTAAGGAAATCATGTCCATGAATGTGAAGCCTTCCACAAATACAAACCTGCTGAACGTCAAGTTTGACTGGGAGGGCAACATGATCGACAAAACTACCGGAAATGTAGTGGAAGATACAGAATCCATCCACTCCTGGGAATATCAGGCAGACACATCAGACGGAACCGAAGACTCTTCCGACAGTTCTGACAGCTCTTCGGATGAAAGTTCCGATGATTCTTCAAACGAATATGACAGTGATTATTGATGAATTCCCTATTTGTATATAGCAAAAAAGATGCTGACTGTAATCAGTCGGCATCTTTTTATAGCAATCCACTTCGCTACGTAGCTCTATACCGAATAACTGCTTATTGCTTTTCACAACCTCCGCAGGGACTTACTTAATTCGGTTAAACTCCCAGCAGTTTCTCTGCATTTTGTCTGGTTACATCAATGACCTCTTCTGCTGTAATTCCCTTCAGTCTGCGATTGCCTGTGCTACATAAGGCAGATTTAATGACGAATTTCTCTTACCTCTGTTTGGCTCTGGAGACATATAGGGACAGTCTGTTTCCAGAACAAGCTGAGACAGGGGTGCATACTGAACCGTCTCTTTCAGTTTCTTTGCGTTCTTAAAAGTGACAACTCCGCCGATTCCCAGATACAGTCCCATTTTCAGATATTCTGCCGCAATCTCCCTGCTGTATGAAAAACAATGAATGATACCGCCATACATACCACCCTGCATATATTCTCTGACGATATTCAGAGTATCCTCGGCAGCTTCTCTGCTGTGGATCATAAACGGAAGCTTCTCTTCTCTGGCAATGTCAAGCTGGGCGCGAAACATTTTCTTCTGGATCTGATGTTCCTCTTCTTCCTTATGCCAGTAATAGTCCAGCCCGATCTCACCGATTGCCACCATCTTGTCCATATGGGATAATCTGCGAATCTCATCCAGAGTCTCCTGTGTCATCTTATCTGCATCATCCGGATGGATTCCCACTGCTCCATATATAAAAGGATATTTCTCCATCAGATCCACAGTATCCTGAAAACCGCCTACAGATGCACAGACATTCACAATTTTCTCAATCCCTCCATCGTACATAGACGTAAGAAGCGCTTCCCTGTCTGTGTCAAAGGCCTCGTCATCATAGTGTGCATGTGTATCAATAATCATTTTTTCCAATCTCCTCATGTAATCTTAATTTATAGCACTCCCTGTAAACAACACACGTCAAGGATATCTGACGCAGGATTTCGCGCTCTGATAAGCCGGATCAATATACATTATTTATGAGGATTGCTATAATCCGGTTAAAAAATCTGTTACAAAATTACCAGCTCATCCCCCGGGTGGATCACACCTCCGTGGAGAACCTTCGTAAAAACTCCCTGTTTCGGCATAATGCACTCTCCCATTTTCTTAAAGATCGCACATCCGCTGTGGCATTCTTTTCCAATCTGTGTCAGCTCCAGGACTACATCATTGCACTGAAATTTCGTACCAATCGGAAGTGTGGCAAAGTCGATTCCCTGAACCACCAGGTTCTCTCCGAATGCCCCGTCTTCTACCTCTGCACCTCTGGCGCGAAAATCTTCAATCTTGTCAAAAGAGAGCAGACTTACCTGACGGTGCCATTTGCCGGCATGGGCATCACCCTCGATTCCCCAGTCCTCAATTACTTTAATCTCCGGAACACTTGTCTTCTGTATTCCCTTTCTTTCACTTGTACAAACCGCAATTACTTTTCCCATAAGATTATCCCTTTTACCTTCCTGTTTTAGTTTCAGATACTGTTTTCGTACCTGCTCTTCCGTTTATTGCCGTCAGCTTATATTCTCTGCTTTCTTATCCCTGTTATCGCCATCGGTTATCTTGCGCAGTTCCCTGCTTCCCCTGTCATGATCTCAATGCCATGTCCAAGCGCATCAATAATATACTCCAGGCTCTCTTTTACAGCTTTCGGACTTCCCGGAAGATTGATGATCAGTGTTTTTTTGCGGATACCTGCCGTAGAACGGCTGAGCATGGCGCGTTTCGTGATAGTCATGCTGTACGCACGCATTGCCTCCGGAATCCCCGGTACACGTCTGTCAATAATATCCTCCGTTGCCTCCGGTGTAATATCTCTGGGTGAAAAACCGGTTCCGCCTGTTGTCAGGATCAGTTCCGCTGTGCCGCTGTCTGCAATTTCCGCCATTCTCTCTGACAACATCTTTCTGTCATCCGGCAGAACATCTTCAGACACAACCTCATATCCATTCTTCTCAACAATCTCTCGGATCGCAGGTCCGCTTAAATCCTCACGTTCTCCGCGATATCCCGTATCACTGGATGTAATGATCGCTACTCTTTTCATTTTATAAAAACCTCCCTGTCGGGCAGATAATTTTTTTCGTTATCTGCCATTCTGTATTTCCATTATACACATTTCTTTCATTTTACCCAACAAATATTTTGCAAATTGCAGAGCAATTCGTGGATATCAAAAATGAAAATCTCCACTCTTACCACCCGTCTTTTCAACCAGATGAATATTGGACATTACCATATGCTTGTCAATTGCCTTACACATATCATAAATCGTCAGAAGCGTCACCTGAACCCCTGTCAGTGCCTCCATTTCCACACCGGTCTTGCCTTCTGTTTTCACTGTACAGAAAGCGCGGATAATTCCGTTTATCTCATCCAGTTCATAGTCTACGGAACATTTCTGGATCGGAAGCGGATGGCACATGGGAATCAACTCAGAAGTCCTTTTCACTCCCATAATCCCCGCTACACGTGCTACTCCAAGCACATCTCCCTTTTTCACAGAACCTCTTTCACAGCCTCCATGATTGCTTCTCCTACATGAATCTCACCTGTGGCAACTGCTGTTCTGTAAGTGATATTTTTCCCGGAAACGTCTACCATACTGCGTTTCCGTTCTCATCAAAATGATTAAAACCCTGTGACATGATCAAAATCCCCCTGTTTAAGTTTTTACAAAAAGCGAGGCTCTTATTGTACGGGAACATACAATAAAAGCCTCGCCTGTTCATCACGATACGGTTGGAGTCTTTACCCACCGAAATTGACGACATCATGAATACTCATGAGTCAGTCACTCCCCTTTATCTAAATATTAATATAGCTTTTGAGAGTGTATTTGTCAAGATAATATTCGTAAGTTTTCACACATTTTCGCTACCATTCGCTTTGTTCTCAGTAATACAAAGATCAGCAGATTTCTGCACCTGCAGGCATTTCCTTTTCCGGTACCATCAGGGAAAGGTTTCCGTCTGCATCTTCTGCGCAGAGGATCATTCCTTCACTGAGTACACCGGCAAGTTTGGCTGGTTTCAGGTTTGTGACTACCATAACCCTCTTACCTACCATTTCTTCTGCACTGTAGTGTGCTTTGATTCCGGATACGATCTGACGCACCTGGCTGCCGATCTGTACCTGTGAGCAGAGAAGTTTCTTTGATTTCTTTACTTCTTCACATTTGATGATCTTACCAACCTGGAACTGAAGCTTGCCGAAATCTTCAAATGTGATCTCCGGTTTTGCTTCGATATCAATTACGTCTTCTTTTTCTTCTTTTGCAGGTTCTTCTGCTTTCGGCGGATGAAGCTCTGCCACCTTTGCAAGTACCTCTTTCAGGTCAAGGCGGGCGAAAAGAATCTCCGGTTTTTCAGTTACTTTATTTCCTGACGGATAGAGGCCAAAGGTCTTAAGGTCTTCCAGTTCTCTGTCCTGTGCATTTAACTGGGCAAGGATTCTCTCTGTTGTTTCCGGCATAAAGGATTTCAGCAGAACCGCACCAATGCAGATTCCCTCAACCAGATTGTAGAGAACTGTTGCAAGACGGTCTTTTTTCTCTTCATCCTTAGCAAGAGCCCATGGCATTGTTTCGTCGATGTATTTGTTGCAGCGTTTGAAGATTGTGAATACTTCTGTCATTGCATCTGCCACGCGGAGTTTATCCATTTTTTCGTTTACTTTGGCAGGTACGGAGAGAATGAAGTTCTTCAGATCATCATCTACAGGTTCTGTAACGCTTTGTTTTCTACCACACCGCCGAAATATTTGTTTGACATGGAAATGGTACGGTTTACAAGGTTTCCAAGGGTGTTAGCGAGTTCAGAATTGAGACGCTCTACCATCAGTTCCCATGTGATCACACCATCATTCTCGAATGGCATTTCATGAAGTACGAAGTAGCGGACTGCATCTACACCGAAGAAGTCTACCAGTTCATCTGCATAGATTACGTTTCCTTTGGATTTACTCATCTTTCCATCACCCTGGAGAAGCCATGGATGTCCGAATACCTGTTTCGGAAGCGGCAGATCCAGTGACATCAGGAAAATCGGCCAGTAAATTGTATGGAAACGGATAATGTCTTTACCGATCAGATGCAGGTCTGCAGGCCAGAGTTTGTTAAACTGTTCTGTGCTTTCGCCATCGCAGTCGTAGCCGATTCCTGTAATATAGTTTGTAAGGGCATCAAGCATACATATACTACGTGTTTCGGATCAAAGTCTACCGGAATTCCCCATTTGAAGGAAGTTCTGGATACGCAGAGATCCTGAAGTCCCGGAAGAAGGAAGTTGTTCATCATCTCGTTTTTACGGGATTCCGGCTGGATGAAATCCGGATGTGTATTGATGTAGTCGATAAGTTTGTCAGCATATTTGCTCATTTTGAAGAAGTATGCTTCTTCTTTTGCAGGTACACATGGGCGGCCGCAGTCCGGACATTTGCCGTCTACAAGCTGAGATTCTGTAAAGAAAGATTCGCATGGTGTACAATACATTCCTTCGTAGTGTCCTTTGTAGATGTCGCCTTTTGCGTACATTTTTTTGAAGATTTTTTGACCTGTTTTTCGTGGTCTTCATCTGTGGTACGGATGAATTTGTCGTAGGATGTGTTCATCAGATCCCAGATTCTTTTGATCTCACCGGATACGTTGTCTACGAATTCTTTTGGAGTGATTCCGGCTTCTTCGGCTTTTAATTCGATTTTCTGACCATGTTCGTCGGTTCCTGTCTGGAAGAATACGTCGTAGCCCTGCTGGCGTTTGTAGCGGGCGATGGCGTCGGCAAGGACGACTTCATAGGTGTTGCCGATATGGGGTTTGCCGGATGTGTAGGCGATGGCGGTGGTGATGTAGTATTTCTGTTTTTCCATGGGTTGTTGTCTCCTTTTTTGAATGTGGACGCTCCGGAAAATATAATTGTTTTCTGTGCGGTTTCGGGAGCTAGGAACTCTAAGTGTCTGAAAATCAGCTAAAACCATTCGAAAAAATATCAAACTCGCTTCGCTCAGACAGTGAGATTTTTTCGAATAACGCAGATTTCCAGGCACTAAGAGTTGCTACACTCCCTGCAAATGCACAGAAAACAATTATATTTTCCGAAGCTGGTGTTTAAAAATGGTAACAACTGCTCCTTATTTATGGAAGAAAAACATAAATTCTTCATGGTAGGAAGGAACTGGTGTTTGGGGAAATAATTCCTCTCTGTCGCAGTGTAATCCTGCCCGGAGGGCTTTTATGTTATAGGAACATTACAGAGTAATTTCCTATAACATACGTCTCCTCAGATTATCTGAGAAGACGAGTATTACCCGTGTTACCACTTCTGTTCGTTTCCGGGCTCGCGCGGGGAAACCTTGAGAGGTACGTTGTGATACCTCTACGCTGTAACAGGCGTGCCTGTCGCTGCCTAAAGCTGTTGGCTCTCAGCAGTGCCTCTCGGAAGCCATCTTCAACCTGCTCCTTGCATATCCCTCTCAGCCTTTGAATCTGTGATATGTGATCCATGGGGATTTCTCTGTAATACGGTCTGCGGATCTACTCTCTTCTTCAATGAGTTTGTGTTATTTCGTGACAGCACTCCGCTCTGTGATCGTGGAACGCTGTTAGCTATAGGAAATAGTTATTTCCTGTTATAGGGAAAATATAGCACATTTTGGTGGATTTGTAAACCCACATTGAAGTTGTCGCTTTTATAGATCTGATGTCTTATCAAGAAGTTCCTTTACTCCTTTTAGTGCTACATCAATTTTCCGTTCTTCCAGATGGTAATTTAATACATAACGAGTTCTTGCCTCCCACAGGGAAAACATTTCACTATGGTCTTCTATATATTCTGTCACCAAAAGGTCTGCACCATTCTCTTTTCCTATTCGCAGTAACTGATCTATATCATGTGTTTTAGGGTATTCAATTCCTGACATCTCTAACTGATATTTCAGATTCAGTTCTACTGCTTGCTGTAAATGATAACCAATGTAATTTAAATATGCTTCGTCACTCCCCATTTGATTACGAATCATAACAGCAACATTATAATTGCTTATCGATTTATCCAGCAATGTCTCGCTCATATACGGTAACTCCTTTCTTTGTTATTTCTTCATACATACGGGAATCCACCGTATAGTTTGTCCATATATCATACATAAATGACAGTGTTTCTTTAAAAGTAATTTTCTGATCCTGTTTCAGTACAATGTAAAAATCCACATCACTTCCCATGTGACATGTATCCTGTACACTTGATCCAAATACAACTATTTTTTCCACATTAGAGTCTTCTTTTATATTATTTATCATTTGTTTTACTTTTTTCTGTTGTATAGGATATATCTTTTCACAATTTTCAAATGGATCTTGAATACATACTCTCCATTCTTTTTTTGATCTGCTGTTTTTCTTTTGTAAAAAAGTGGAACTGTTCTTGTCTTAGTCATATAGGCTCCCCCTTTTTTGAAGTATTTTTATTTGTAATATTATATCCTGTATTTGTTTTGTGTACAAGAGTTGTAAAATAGATTTTCCAAACTATGTTACTGTTCACTCCGTTCACAGTAACGTAGCCAAAATTCATTCCAGATTGCCTGCGGCAATGGAATTTTGGCTTGTATGTCTCGGGATTTTGGCATATTCATGCCAAAAACACCTCGCGGGACAGT
>ENA-OQDD01000241-OQDD01000241.1-human-gut-metagenome-genome-assembly--contig:-NODE-241-length-22911-cov-1.865081_pt1 | contig 22911 bp, 30 predicted proteins | sample MGYA00242507_ERZ504598 | MGnify/ENA primary metagenome ERZ504598 (study PRJEB26092, sample SAMD00036318) | human gut metagenome | host: Homo sapiens | study: EMG produced TPA metagenomics assembly of...
ATTACTATATTAGAAAAGTAACTTTTATCTTATTGTTTTTAGTCTAGATTTTCTCCATTTGAAGCAATTACTTTTTTATACCATTCGAAAGAATCTTTTTTACTTCTTTCTAAAGTACCATTACCTTCATTATCACGATCAACATAGATAAAACCATAACGTTTCTTTAATTCACCTGTTGTAAATGATTACCAGATCGATACATCCCCATGGAGTATATCCCATCAATCTACGCCATCAATCTCTACCGCTTTCTTCATCTCAGTAATATGTTCTTTCAGATATTCGATACGGTAATCGTCATCACAGGTATGATCTTCCTTCAGAATATCAATTGCTCCGAATCCATTTTCTACTATAAATAAAGGTACTTCATAACGTTCATATAAAGTAACCAGTGCATAACGCAGTCCCACCGGTCAATCTGCCAGCCCCAGTCACTTGCCTTTACATATGGATTGGCAATTGAATTTGGAGAACTTCCGTCCAGGGATTCTGCAGTATCTTTCTGAACATCTGCTTTCACTGCATTGGTCATATAGTAACTGAATCCAAGGTAATCACATTTTCCTTCTGCCAGAATCTCTTCATCCCCAGACTCCATCACTGGTTTTGTACCTTCTCTTTCCCATTCCTTCTTTGCGAATGCCGAATAATGGCCGCGGATATGTACATCTGAGAAATAATATCTCTCATGCATACACTCTGTTGCAACCATAATATCATCCGGGTTGCAGGAATAAGGATAAAACGGTACGAATGAACACATACATCCGATCTGGAAGTCCGGATTGATCTCATGGCCTTTCTTCACCACCAGTGCACTTGCCACCAGTTCATGATGTGCTGCCTGATACAGGGCTTTCTTCTTATTATCATATTCCGAGAAACGCACTCCTGAATTTGTCCATCCAAAGATGTCTGCCGATGTATTACTCTGGTTATTGATCTCGTTAAATGTCATCCAGTATTTTACCTTATCTTTATAACGTTCCATAACGGTTACTGCATAACGTACAAAGAAATCTATCACCTTACGGTTGATCCATCCGCCGTATTCCTTAGCCAGATGATACGGCATCTCAAAGTGGCTTAATGTGATAACCGGCTCGATACCGTATTTTAACAATTCATCAAACATATCATCGTAAAATTTAAGACCTTCTTCATTCGGCTCTGCCTCATCACCATTTGGGAAAATACGTGTCCATGCAATACTTGTTCTGAAACACTTGAATCCCATCTCAGCCATCAGAGCAATGTCTCCTTTGTATTCATGATAGAAATCCACTGCCACATGGTTCGGATAATACTTTCCTTCTACTACTCCGTCTGTAATCTCACGCATCTTTGTTGCGCTTCCGCCAGTCATAACATCAATGACACTTGGGCCTTTTCCACCTTCGTTCCATCCGCCTTCTAACTGGTTGGCAGCTACCGCGCGCCCCATAAAAATGTATCTGGTAATGCCATAATTCTTCCTCCTGCACTTCATGCGGAAATCTTTTCAAAGATTTCCGCACTCTTTTTTCTATATTTTTTAAGATAGTTCAAGAAGCTCCACTCCGACAGTTACCTGTCCTTCTGCCTTCATCTCTACATCATTGAATTCGTCACTGTTTGTAACAACAATCGGTGTAGTCACTTCATATCCGGCTTCTTTGATTCCCGGAATATCAAATTCCAGAAGAAGCTGTCCTTTTTTCACCTGCTCACCTTCTTCTACATGGATGGTAAAGCATCTTCCATTCAGTTTTACAGTATCCATACCTACATGAATCAGAATTTCTACTCCGTCTGTACTTTCCATTCCAACTGCATGATGGCTGTCTAATAATCCGACAACTTTACCATCGAACGGCGCATAAACCTTTCCTTCTTCCGGAATGACCGCACATCCTTTTCCCATCATCTCACTTGCAAATACCTCATCGTGTACTTCGCTTAACGGAATGACTGTTCCTGCAAGTGGCTCTCAATCTTTTGATCTCTGCTGTCTGTTCCTTCTGCTCCTGTTTTTCACCGGAAAGCATCTCTGTCCCTGTAATTTTTTTGTTTCTTCTTCACTTTCTTCTGCTTCATCAACCGGATCGTCAAATCCGACAATCTGAATTGCCACGATCGTGATCACAAAAGCAATCACGCATGCCAGTGCCTCCCCGATAAAGGACATCGGTGCATCTTTGCTGATTGCATTTACGATTGTCAGAAGTCCCGGAAGTCCGGCATATGCGTAGTATGCAGAATGGAAGAAACTCATTACAACTGCTCCGACTGCACCGCCTGCACATCCGCAGATAAATGGTTTCTTAAGTCTTAATGTTACTCCATAGATGGTAGGCTCTGTAATACCGAAGATTCCTGTTACTCCGGCTGAAAGTGCCACACCTTTAAATTCTTTATTTCTGGATTTGATAAATACTCCGAATGCTGCAGCTACCTGTGCCACAACAGCGATTGTCTGGAATGCCTGGAATGTATCACAGCCATTCATATCGAAGTTGGCAAGTACGACCGGTGTAATTCCCCAGTGCACGCCAAAGATAACGACTACCTGCCATAATCCACCGATGATCGCTCCTGCCAGTGCCGGTGCAAAAGCTACTAATGCATTGTAACCATTCGCAATTGCATTTGCTGTAATCGCAGATGCAGGTCCGATTACCATGATCGTTGCCGGAACCATGACCACAAAACAGATCAGTGGTGTCAAAAGCGGCTTGGCTGCATCCGGAAGTTTCTTTTCGATAAAATGCTCCAGATAAAGAAGTACCCATACCAGAAGCAGTGGTGGAAGTACGGTAGATGTATAAGTTGTCTCTGATAACTTCACACCTAAGAATCTTACCACATCACCATCTGCGATTCTTGCTGCGATATCTGCCCATGACTGGTTAACCAGTGCACAGCAGCATAAGATTGCAATGTATGTATTACATTTAAAATGCTTTGATGCAGTGATCGCAATGAAGATTGGTAAAAATGTAAATGGCGTCCATGACATGAAGTTCAGCACTTCATAAGTTCCTGTCTCTGCAAATGAAGGTGCCGCCATCGTGATCAGGATCAAGGCTCCCTGCAACAGACCTGCTGCTGCAAGAATGTATACGAATGGTGCAAATACTGCAGACATCGTTGCGATAATACGGTTAACAATGTTCTGCTTAGGCTGTTCGATTTCCTGTGCAGATGCATCCAGATGCAGGGCTTCTGCAACCGAATCATAGACTTCTCCAACATGAGTTCCGATTACAACCTGGAACTGTCCGTTATTTTCCACAACCGTGATAACTCCTGCCAGTGCAGATACTTTTTCTTTTGCTCCTTCCGGCGTCTCTTTTAATACCAGACGGAGTCTTGTCGCACATCTTGTGGCATTTACAATATTCTTCTGTCCGCCCACGACATCGATGATATCCAGGGCAAGCTTATGATAATCTCTTACCTTTGCCATATGAAACTCTCCTTTTCCTTTTTCTGATCCCTGTATCCTCCGGAATCTGTATACCTCTGTATGTTTGTTTAAGAGTTTTTACATGCATGTATCTCTCTTTCTATCTGACAAGTACACTATAAATAATTTATCGTTTTCTTACAATTCTTTTGCTTTATTCTGTTAAATCGTTTCATATTTTTCTTTTTGTTTTTTATCTTTCTCGAAACAATGTTTCAGGCGTAAAAAAAGACATGTTGTTTTTGTATATATTGCACAACATGTCTTTGCGAAATCTGCCTATATCAAAATTTACATTTCCGGTATCACTTCCCGACATTGATCCAGAACATTTACCATAACAACTTTTTGCCCGACTTCTCATATTTATTATTCAATGCAAGATTCTCATCGTATTTCCTGCTGAATTCCATGCCATATAAGATATCCAGCAGATATTTTCCCGAAGCAAAGAACATTGAACTCCAGAACTCTTCTACTTCTCAGAACCTGCTGCATACAGGAACTCATCCGCCTGTTTTGATACAATCCCGTCACGCACTGCAGAGATTACGATAACTTTCGTACCGCCCTTTCGCAGCATTCCGGCAATCTCTGCCAGTCGTTCATTTTTCCCCGTATGACTGATCAGAATCGCTACATGCCCATCTGCCGGCATTGCTGCATGCAGTCCCTGAATATTCGTCGCGGAATGGACATTCGCCACTTTTCCTGCATGGAAGAAAAGTGAACATCCATAATCTGCCAGATACACATTCATATCATATACGTAAAAGTCCACGCACGATGCATCTGCGATCATACGGCCGATCTTTACCAAATGACTATACGACAATTCCTTCTTTGTTTCTTCAATTGCCTGCCTCTGAACCTGTGTTGCCTTTCTCACCATCGTTACAACGTTCTCACGTTCAGACATCGTTATGACTTCTTCCTCAATCGTTTCATATTGTAATTCCCTGACCAGCTGCAGTTTGAATTCCGGGAATCCCTTCGTTCCTAATTTCTGACAGAATCTTGTCACCGACGCCGCACTGGCAAATGTGGCATGACCAAGTTCTCTGGATGACATCTCTTCAATCTTTTCCGGATGTTCCAGAATATACTTCCGGATATCCTGTTCCCGTTCCGTCAGATTCTTATGTTTTTCATATCCTGTATCAGCGACATAGACATTCCTCCATCGTCTGATTTGATTCTATAATTGTACCAATTGGTTTCGTAATATGTGCATTCATACCGGCTTTAAATGACTTCTCTTTATCTTCCTCAAATACATTTGCGGTCATGGCAACGATTGGGATATTTGCTTTCTTATTATTCTTTAGAGTACGGGTTTATTATTTAATGGTTACTGAGCAATGACCTGCGTTTCGGTACCCCCCCGCCGCCGGATTTTATGCTTCTTATTGTCTTTTCCAGCGTCTTCATATCAACCGGTTTTGAAATATGGGCATTCATACCAGCCGTCAGAGAATGCTGAATATCCTCTGAGAATGCATTGGCGGTCATGGCAATAATCGGAATTGTCTTTGCCAGCTCATGGGAGCTTCTGCGGATTGCCTTCGTCGCCTCATAGCCGTTCATGACAGGCATCTGTATATCCATCAGGATCATATCATAGTCACCAGGAACAGACTGTTCAAATGTCTCCAGAGCCCTTTTACCATTTTCACAGATTGTACACTCTGCGCCCTCAATCTTTAACAGTTCCGTCAGAATCTCCGCATTCAGTTCATTGTCCTCTGCACATAGGAATCTCATTCCTTTCAGGATATTGCCATCCTGCTCTTCTGTTTCTGCCTGTGAAGCCGGAGAAGCAGATCTTTCTTCTGCGATTTTCAGATCCATAAAAACCTCAAAACAGCTGCCCTGTCCCGGTTCACTTTCTACATCAATGGTTCCGCCCATCAAGTCAACCAGATTTTTGGTGATTGCCATTCCAAGACCGGTTCCCTGTATCTTATTTGTCAGAGAATTTTCTGCACGGGTAAAGGCATCAAAAATCCTGTCCTTGAAATCTGCCGACATTCCCATACCATTATCGCAAACTAAAAAACGATACTTTGCATAAACAGATGAATTTGATTCACATTCCTCTGCCAGAAGCTGAATTTCTCCGCCTTCCTGTGTATATTTTATTGCATTAGACAGCAGATTGCTGAAAATCTGCATCAGATGAACCTGATCCCCATTCACCCACTCATGCCGGATGTTTTCTTTTGTAATTGTAAGAGTCTGCTTCTTTTCATATATCTGAGAACGAAATATAGTATCAAGCTCCTGTATGAAATCCGGAATAGAAAAATCAGAATACTTGAAGACAGTTTTTCCTGCCTCAATCTTACTCATATCCAGAACCTCATTAATAATCCCCAACAGATGCTGTGAGGAAGTGTCAATTTTATCCGCATACTCTATTACCTTGCCTTTATCACCGGCATCATGTCTGATCAAGGACGTAATACCAATGATCGCATTCATAGGAGTACGTATATCGTGAGACATATTGGCAAGAAAACTGCTCTTTGATCTGTTCGCCTCCTGTGCCACCTGAAAAGCATCCTCCGCTGCCTGTTTTGCCTGCCGCAGCTTTGTATTCACTGTTTCCAGTTTGGCATTATTTTCCCGCTCCACGCGAATCGCTTCCTGCTGGTTTCTGTACATGACAAAGGAAATCCCCAGCATAACACAGACAGCTACGATAACCGTAAAGATAACAATAAATACCATAACAAAATTGACAAGTTTTAATGTATTCGTAGCAACATATTCTGCCGGAACCAGAAAGATAAGTGTCCATTCGGCATTTTCCATTCTTTTTAATCCGTAAAAATATTCTGTTCCGTCCAGAACTGCATTAGAATAACTGCAGCCTTTTTCTTCCAGTTCCGCCTTTGTTTTCTCAAAGGAAGAATTGTGAAGATACTTCATATTCTGTAAAACAGAAAATACATTATGGCCCTTGATCAGTTCCACCTGATTGCTGTTGAACAGTTTAGATCCATTATCATCCAGTACATACACACTGTTGTTTCCGTTATAAGCTTCGCAGTTAAAATATGGATTCAACTGTTCCATGTCCTGGGCAATTCCAAAATAAAGAATTGAAGTTTTCTTTTCTCCGTTTTGAAGATATATGGGCTCCGGCAGACGATTCAGAAATACCATCTTTGACTGATTGTCTGTCATGGAATCAAAAACAAAACTGGTCTTTTCAGGACTTTCTTCAAAATAATCCAGATCCCGGAAAAGTCCCCTTTTTCCGGATTCTGTATAATATCCGCCTTCTGAATCCACGGCCATCAACGTGATCTTATGATCTGCATATGCTGATAATTCATATTTCTTTTTCATATGTCTGCAGAGTTCATCTGTAGTCTGTATGTTTGCATCTCTCAGATAATTACATTCTTCCGTTACCCGATCCCAGTGGGAATCGATCACATCCTCCAGATTTTGAAACATCTGACGGGTAATCTCTTCCATCTGGTTTAATCGTTCTTCATAGATAATATCCTGGATATAAGTATGATACAGGAAAAAGAATGCAAAAAACATCGCTATACCAGTCATACAACAACCCCATATTAAGTTCCGGTAACTCTTTGCCTTCTGCATCCTTCCCCTCCGCTTATTTCCATTGAGCGTCTGCTTCACTTAAAGTCTTAAATTGCCCAAAAAACTCTTTTGCCGCATCCATACCTACAATACCACTGTCTGTCACTTCCGTTTCCGATGCCAGTTTTTCACTGATTCCGGAAATTGCAACCTGATAAGTCTTTCCATCCTCCAGTTCCATATCTTCAGGATTTACCAACATATATGGATAATTCTTGCCTGTACCAACTGCATCATAACCTTCTTCATACAATGCCTGAATCTGTTTTCCTGTCAGCCTGATTGTTTTAATCGTCTGTGACCAGCCAGTCGGAAGAATGATACATACATCATAGTCTGTAATATTCTTTGCATACAGTTTTCCGCTCACACCATCATTGTTCTGGTTCGTACCATTTCCACTGATCCATGTTCCAAGGGATATAAGAGCAACGTCACTTCCGGTTGCCTCGGCAAAGCATCTGCCCACCAGCTTTGCACAACTTTCCTGTGAAATTTCCTCTGTAGCTGTTGTGATCACTTCCGGCTGATTATTTACCACGCTGTCCTGATCCTCATCCAGCTGATCTGCCACATCCTTTATTGATGCCTTATCCTGCATGAATTCCTGCATTTTGGTTCCGGTTATTACATCGTATTTCCCATCCGGAATAAATAAACGGTGTCGTATTCCCTGCATTGATAAAATCCGAAATATCTGCATAGAAGGTGTCATCTGCCTTTGCATCTTTGAAAGGAAGCAGTCCTGCTTTTAATGTACTGTCCGGATACAGGGCACTGGTTCCTTCTACCGTAGACAGCACCTTCATGACTTTTAATGCATCTTCAAGTTTCTCAGGATCATTCTCCAGCTTTTTATTCAATCCATAAAAACGGTTTACATTTAAAATAAATACATTCTTGCTTCCATCTTCAGACAGGTATGGCATCAGACCAAATTTGTCCGTTGTATCTTCTGATTCCATAATGCCATTCTGTGGTCCCAATAGAAACAGTGAATTTCCCTTTATAAAAGCTTCTCTTGTTTTACTATCATCTACCGGATCACTGTTGCTGCAGTCAAGCATACCGAGATTTTTCCATTTCTGGATATATTCCATGCTGTCCATCATGCCTTCCGTGTCACTGACATTTGCCTTTCCTGACAGGTAATCTTTCTGCCACTGCTTTCCAGACATAGTACCAAGGAATCCCGCATCCGCAATATTACATATATACTGGAAGGCTGAACCAGGATACTGAATCTGTGCCATACATAACGTAACTCCTGCTTCTTTTGCCTTGTCTGCAAGTTCTTCAAGCTCTGTAAAAGATGTTGGCAGCTTCCAGCCATGCTTCTCAAGCAGTGTTTTATTATAGGTGATTCCATAACAGTTGTACAAAGATGGAAGCATATAAAGTGCACCCTCATCGGATACATCTTTCAGACGTGATTCCACATAATTATCTGTAAAATCGTATCCTGAGAGATCAATCATCTTATCACTGACATCCACCACATCTGGCTTATAAAAAGTCTGTGTGCAGATGTCCGGAAGATCATCTGCCTCTAACATATTCTGCAGACAGGTTGTTGTATTTGCTCCGCTGTACGGGACTACTTCAAGCTCAATCTCTGGATATGTTTTATGCACTTCTTCTATAAAATTGTCCACTTCCAGATAAGGAGCCATAAAAGTAATTGCTTCGTGCTTCTTTGGTGTTTCATCTGTTTTCCCACACCCTATAAGTCCTGTTGCCGCTATACATGCCAAAATAAGACATGCACTTTGTACTTTTTTGATTTTCATATTTTTCTCTCTTCTCCGATAAAATCATTATGGTTCCGTTTATGAAATAACATCCCTGCTTGCAGGATTCTCCGCCTGCGACGGGTCGCTTCAGCGACATAATTCCTCTCCGTCGCAGTGCGATCCTGCCCGGAGGGCTTTTATGTTATAGGAACATTACGGAGTAATTTCCTATAACATAAAAAAACACCGTCTCACAGACAGCGCACATCATTTCATGCAACTGGCTGCCATTTTACAGGCCCTGTAGCTTTGCGTCACAGACTTTCATCTGCTTTGCCGATCGTCGTTCTATTACAGATTGTAAATTTGTGCAAAATATTGATTTCATTATACTCCTACATTCCACTGTACACAAGAAAAACCTCGCCGCTTTAACGCTAAAAAAAGAACAGCCGATTATATATTCGAACTGTTCTCCTACTTCCGAATTCCACGCAACATTGACATTACTGTTTTCTGCTCATTTGTACTTATAGCAATCCTCTTAAATGCATTATTTACGAGGATTGCTATAGATTGATTATTCCATATTCTTAAAACAACAGCTCCATCTGATCCCCACTTCAATTCTCGCAGTGACAAGTTCATCCGGTTCTTTCCCTCTTTTGTGTTCAGCTTTCAGATACTGCGTACCGCCCTCCAAATGACCGGCTGCAATGTATTCAGCCGATGGTCTGCAGTATAGTCTTCAGAAGATCTCCCTGAAGATAATAGGTTGTCTCAAAATGAAGATATGATAACGATACCTTATCCCACAACAGTAAAATCTTTGGCAGGAATTCTTCATCCCCATCCCAGAACTGAAGCAACACAGAAAAACCCGGAAGAACAGGCATTTCAAATGTCAGATCCGCCCCTGCCAAACGCTCCGTCTGCTTTCCCCCCAGACAGGTGCAGGCCTGCTTTACCTCTTCCACTTTTCCTGAAAATGCTTTTGCATACTTTTCCACAAAGGGGGCTGTTGACGGACTGCTTCCGGCAGTTACAAACCTGCTCACAGGCTGCCACTGCCCGGTCAAAGGCGGCAGTACTTCCTGTCCGGAGCAACAGAGAAAATCATAAATTGTCATAACAATTGTATATTCTCTGCAATCCGTCCATTCATCATCCGCAACATATTCAATGGCACCATTTCCGCGATCGATCCGATATTCTGTTCCGATATATTTCAAATACAGATATTCTTCATCATGTTTCAATCCATATTTCTCTATCAGCTTATCCTGATCATACTTTAGAAACAACTTTCTTCCCGTATATACCTGTTTTTCATAATTATCCATAATATACTTTATTCCATTTCTTATTTAACCGAATCCGCCCGGCACACTACTCTCTTTTCATAGATATATTCTAGCAAACTGTCTGTCAGAAATCAATTATGTTTTATCGTCTCGGGATTTGGGATAGTTGTATGTGAACAGTAGATAAACAATTTATTGACAAATAACCGACCAGATGTAATAATACCACTCAGAGATAGTATTTGGACTCAAAACTATACTCTGGCTGAAATCACTGGAATCTTATATAAAAACAGCCAGCCGGAACCCGAAAGCGGAAACGGAAGGATGTATGTAATTTTAAAAGATAGGAGCCGGTATTTATGATACAGGAAATCAGATTTCCCCTAATCTATGGAATAACAAGCCATATTTTATGTATCAGAAACAGGACTCAATATACAGGGAATCAATCAGAAGCGTTTCAGGGTCAAAGTGTATCCTGATGCGCTTTTTTTGCAGATCATAAAGGTATATTTCCTTTTTATGGAGCTGCATGACTCTGATTTTTCCCGCAGGAAAGGACTATATAAGATGACAATAGAAATGTTAAAAGGAAAAATCCACAGAGCAACTGTTGTCCAGGCCGAACTGGATTATGTGGGAAGCATTACTGTGGATGAAGAACTGCTGGAAGCTGCCGGAATACTGGAATATGAGAAAGTTCAGATTGTAGATGTGAACAACGGCAGTCGATTCGAGACATACACAATCTGCGGAAAACGCGGAAGCGGTATGATCTGTCTGAATGGAGCAGCAGCAAGATGTGTAAGCACAGGTGACAAGATTATCATCATGGCTTACGCAGGGTATGAGCCTGAAGAGGCACGTACTCATAAGCCTGCAGTTGTATTTGTAGATGAAGAGAATAAGATCAGCAGAGTGACCAATTATGAGAAACATGGTCTGCTGAAAGACATGGCCTGAAAACATTGATATCAGGTTAGAGACTATCATAAGATGAAAGTGAATTCAGAAAAGAGGCTATCTCAAAATCTATGATACCGGTCCATTGACCGAGAAAGAGGAGATAACAATGCAGGTAACAAAAACAGTAGAAGAAACAAAAAAACAGATCAAAGCATGGAAAAAAGAAGGTAAAACTATAGGTCTTGTTCCAACAATGGGATTTCTTCATGAGGGACATGCAAGTCTGATCAAAAAATGCAGAGAGCAGAACGACATTGTAGTTGTGTCTGACTTTGTCAATCCAACACAGTTTGGTCCGACAGAGGATCTTGAGGCATATCCAAGAGATTTCGAGCGAGACAGTAAACTCTGTGAGAGTCTTGGCGCAGACCTGATCTTCTGCCCTGAACCTTCTGAAATGTATCATGATCCCCATGCATTTGTAAGTATCGATACATTATCTGAAACACTTTGTGGAAAAACACGTCCTATCCATTTCAAGGGTGTGTGCACAGTTGTAACCAAACTGTTTCATATTGTAGCCCCGGACAGAGCATATTTCGGACAGAAGGATGCTCAGCAGCTTGCCATCATCCGCAAGATGGTCCAGGATCTGAATTTTGATATAGAGATCGTAGGCTGCCCAATCATCCGTGAGGAGGACGGACTGGCAAAATCCTCCAGAAATACATATTTAAGCGATGAAGAGAGAAAGGCTGCTCTCTGTCTGTCCAGATCCGTAAAACTCGGACAGGAAATCATCCACGCAGGCATTTCCGCAGAAGAACTTCTCGGCAAAATGCGTGCAGTGATCGAAAAAGAGCCTCTGGCAAAAATCGACTACGTTTCCATGGTAGATGCACTTACCATGCAGCCTGTGGAAAAAGCAGATCATAATGTTCTCGTAGCAATGGCTGTCTATATTGGCAAAACAAGACTGATCGATAACTTCAGCTACGAGGTATAATATATGGAAAATATTTTAAAGAAAATCGAAAAAATCAGCAGTTTTGCATCCAGATATATTGGAATCATCATCATTGCCTTTTCATGCCTTGCCTTTTTCTGGAGGGATGGATTTGCATGGATGACAAATTATACGTCTGTTTTTCTGGGTGTGATCATGTTTGGCATGGGACTGACCATACGTCTGGAAGACTTCCGTGCAATTTTTTCCAGACCAAAGGAAGTGATCATTGGCGCAGTTGCACAGTATACGATTATGCCAGTCGTGGCCTGGGTATTGTGCAAAGTCATGAATCTTCCTGCAGATCTGGCTCTGGGTGTGATCCTTGTGGGATGCTGTCCTGGTGGAACAGCCAGCAATGTGATCACCTATATTGCAGGCGGTGATGTTGCACTTTCAGTAGGAATGACAATTGTTTCCACTCTGGCTGCTCCTGTTATGACTCCATTTCTTGTGTACATTCTGGCAGGTGCCTGGGTGGAAGTATCCTTCTGGGCAATGGTACTGTCTGTTGTAAAAGTAATTCTGATTCCTGTACTTCTTGGAATCCTTCTTCGTACACTTGCAGGAGAGCATGTAGATAAAGTTTCAGATGTCATGCCATTGATCTCTGTTGTTGCCATTGTTATGATCATTGGCGGAATCGTGGCCGTTAATGCAGAGAAAATCTTAAACTGCGGAGTTCTGGTCCTTGGTGTTGTTGCAATCCACAATTTCTGTGGTATGATGCTTGGACTCCTTGCAGCCAAAATTTTCCATGTAGAATATACACGGACAACAGCTATAGCTATTGAAGTCGGCATGCAAAACAGCGGACTGGCAGTTTCTCTGGCAGCAGCTAACTTTGCAGCCAATCCACTGGCAACACTTCCAGGTGCTATTTTCAGTGTATGGCATAATATTGCCGGCTCTATCTTTGCAGGGATCCGCCGTTCCGGCGCAGAGAACCAGACACGCACAGGTGAAAATGGTGTGTCTGCAGCATAAATAACAAAAGAACATAGAAAACAGAAAAACCCCGGAAACCTTACGGTTCCGGGGTATCTTACGTTTGTGAGGTTCTTAAAATCTCATTATTTTCTATGATTTTCGTGTCTATATTGTCCTGTATTGCGGATTTTCCAAGCTATATTTCTATTCTCTTCATTTTTTAGTATCAAAATGGTATCACAGCCGATTTTTCATGAGCTGTCAACTTTCCGGTTGCAGATTCCCACCTTGACTGTTATAATCGAAACATGGGTGCTATCATAACGGTAGGCGGTTAGTCCTTCAACAGAGGGACTGTGACCCTCTGATTACATAGAAACTCGAAAGAGAATCCACTGGAAAGGAGGGCTAAGCCATGAGTATTGTTGATTTTATTGCAGTAGTGAGCTTCGGCTTAACCTGCTTTGGTCTTGGATATACCTTTGGCAAGGATAATAATAAACCACAAAAATAGCCGCCCTGGTCTGGTAAACTAAGCGGCAATTTTTGTCAAAACATATATCGGACTAACCGTCTATCGGTAGCACTCTTTTTCTATAATCATATTAGCACGCATGTGTGAAAATGTCAAAAATTTTCTTCATTCTTGGTTATTAATCTCCTTGATCAACTGTACTGCCTTCTCTGCATCATCGGTTTTCACGAATATATCCACACCATATATTCCAAATCCAGACACCACATGCATCGCAACATTCGCACCTGGTTCCTGCGAAAAAGCTACTATTCCATTTTGCTTTAACATTTCCATGATTTGTTCTGTCTCTACTATATTTTGTGCATTGTAAATCTTAATATATTCCATCTTAGATAATGAAGCCGCTTTTTCATCCTGATCATTTGCTGGCCTTTGATTCTTTTTCTGATTGATAAATGCCAAGATTCTAAGAATAATAAATGCCACAATAGTAATGCCAATCAAAAACTCCAATGCTAATCGTGTTATCTGTGTTTCTGTAGCTCCCATTCTTAACAAACATACACCATAGATGGCAGAAAAAAATTTCTGCACATATCACACTGGTAAGAAAATCTCTCCATATGGTAGCACTTTTTGGCAGACATTTATCCCATATTCCATTGTATACCATAATAGCTGCATACAGGATTCCTCCTACTAAAACGCTTATTGTTTCTCCTAAAACAAAGCGAATATCCACTGTCAATAGCATCTGAATAATAATTGCCGCAACACCAATCATAAACATTGATGCAAATGCAAGATTTCCAGCTTTTAATGCTTTTCGTTTCGCCCATTCTTCATACACTGCAACTTTGTCCAGAGTTTCTTTCATCTCTTTATTCATAGTCTGGCTCCTTTCTCCATCCAGGAGCTCTCTCATTTCAACATCATAATACTCAGCAAGTTCAACAAGTATACTAAGATCCGGCAGATTTGTTCCGGTTTCCCTTAGTTAAAAATATTACTCTTGTTGATTACTCAACTCTTCCAATAAATCGGTAATATATCTCTATTTCCTGTATTCTTTCGTTATCCTCATTCGTTGTTGCTTCGTGAATAAGGATTTTTTCTATCATTGCATTTAACAACGGTGCTGTCAGTTCCTTTGGTACGGAATACTCCTTAATTAACTCAATCCACTTTTCAGCACCTATCATATCCTGTTCCATTTTACTTAATTCTTCTCTTAGGTTGGTTATCTGCTGTTCCAGTTCTATCTGTTCTTTTTGATATTTCCCCGACAGCATGATGAAGTTTCGTTCCGTTATCTTCTCACAGGCTCTATCTTCATACATTTTCGTAAACAAGCGGTCAATCTCATTTTGTCGGTTCTCGGCTTTCTTCAAGCACTTGCCTTTTTCTTCTTTTCCCGTATTCGCTCTGCATTCCCAGCCTTTTGTATCTTATTCAACACCTTTTCTTCGTCCTGCTGTACTGCCTTAGCCCAATACTGCAATCGTTCCAATAGGCTTGATACAACACATCATAACGGATATAGTGCATAGAACAAGTACCTTTGCCAAACTGTCCGTAGTAACTGCAAGCATAATAACTGTATGGCGTTTTATTTGCCTTATTTGTCGCAAACCGCATAGACCAGCCACAATCCGCACACTTGACAAGCCCTGCAAAAATCGGCGTTGCCTTTTCCTTTGTCTGTCTGCGTCTTGATTTTATCTGCTCCTGCACACGATAGAACACTTCCTTGTCAATAATCGGCTCGTGAGTGTTTTCTACTCGAAACCATTCACTTTCGGGCTTACGCACTTTCTTTTTGCTCTTGAACGATACCGTAGACTGCATATTGTGAACACTGTTTCCGATATAAACCTCACTTTTCAATATCGCCTTGACATGAGCAATCGTCCACTCATAACGCTTACTTTCGGGTTTTCCCTCAAAGATATGTGCAAAAGTACCGTATCTTGTAAAATTTAGCCATGACGCTGTCGGAACTTTTTCTGCTCTTAACTGCTTTGTGATTTTTGCACTTCCGTAACCTTGATAGGCTAGGGAAAAGATTTTTTCAATAATCCATTTTGTTTCATCATCAACCAACAGTTTTCCTTTGATGTCAGGGTGTTTCTTATATCCTAACGGAGCATAAGCACCGTAATGAGCCCCCTCCGCAAACTTTGTCTTAAATGCTGATTTGACTTTACGGCTTGTATCTCTTGCCACCCATTCATTGATGATGTTCTTAAATGGTGCAATCTCACTTTCGCCTTTTTCGCTGTCTACACCGTCATCAATCGCTATGTAGCGGACATTATGACTAGGGAAATACAATTCTGTATATTGTCCTGTCATAATATAATTTCTGCCAAGTCGGGAAAGGTCTTTCGTTACAACACAGTTGATTTTTCCTGCCTCTATATCTTCAATCATTCTCTGGAACTCGGTCTTTCAAAATTTGTTCCCGACCAGCCGTCATCAATATATTCATCAATCACATTCAAATGATGTTCTTTTGCATATAGACGCAACATACTTCTTGTGTGGTAATGCTGGAACTTTCGCCCTGTAATTCATCATCTCGGCTTAACCTAAGATAAAGTGCAGTATTGTAAATCTGTTGTTTCATTGTCAGTTATCCTCCTTTATAACTAACCCGTGTTTACAATACCTGCTTGCAAGTAAAGTATAACACGGGTACTTTTTGTCATTCAATCTATTTCTTACAACTGCACCGATTTATGCGATTGTCTGCTTTGCTTTTTCCAGCATGACATCAGTTAGAAGTTCTTCCATTGTTTTGCCCTTTTCGGAAAAATGCTCTTTTATAACAATCTTTGTTTTTCCTCTGTTGCCAATGCCACGCTTATTATTTGTCTTTTCTTGCCTTGTTTTTACAATATCAGCAATAACACATACCCCCCTTTCTGTAAAAATTCTTTTCTAAACAATTCAATGGCATTTGTCATAGCCACAGGAGTTCCACCTCTGCATAGTTCTTATGTAGCCGTACCCATTGCGTGCGACGCTCTGAACGCTCAAGCTGTGGCTGTACGGGAGTATCATTATCAGACAGGACAGGTCATGGCGATAAAAGAGGACAAATCTTTTACAGGAACACAAATAGGTTATCGCTCGCTTTTGTGCTGGAGAAAGGTCATGGCGTATCTGTTTCAACGGCTCGCTGTCTGTCTAAGGTATTGAATTGCTTTATTCAGTTGTCAAAGAACATGAAAGAAGAAAATCGTCTTTCCTGTATACCGCGTTGGAAAAGAGCAGAAGCGTAACCAATATTCAAAACTTTTTTCTTTTCCTGTACCATATAGGGAAAGAAAGTGCCATTCTGCTAAGTTGATGATGAAAAGATTTCTTTTCACCCCCTAACTACCCATGCAACACCGTAACTGCCAACTGTGGAATAAAAGATTTTCTTTGCTCCATATAGGGAATGGAACTACGGATTGTTAAGTTGAAATTGAAAATCGTTTCTTCTTTCACATCATATAGGGACAGCAACCACCGATTTAATGACCTGTTTTCAAAAAAGTTAGATTTCCTTTCCTCGCACCATATCTGTACGCAAGTAGCCGTTTTGTTGCAGATTTTTTGAAGAAATTAAAAAATACCGTCATTCTCTTGTGGAACAGCGGTATCTATACGTTCTTCTATGGTTGATTTCTCTAATTGTAATAAATGTTTATGCTTGTCTTTTAGTTCTGCCTGCTCAATCATATCTTTCAGTATCGTTGTACGATTTTCTCTGTCTAATGCCTGTACCATTTTTATGGTTGGTGCGACTTGTCTTTGTAGCCAATGCAACGCTTTTTGTAAAGTGTAAGGCTCTGGCTTTGTGGTTAAGCGTATCGGCTCTCTGTTTTCCCCTACAAACCATGCCCAATCATCATTTGTTATCCATTGACTTTTTGGCTTGTCGTCCTCTCTGTCAACAAAGCGGACATAATGATTGATGATAGAAAAAGCGGTGCGTTCAGCGTCCCGATAGGTCAGTAAATCTACAACCGCATAATAGGCTCGTTCGTTCTTCATGCGTATTTCAAAACGGTTCTTAATCTCCGTATCTTCAATTTCTGTGCCATTCTTGACATACTGCTCATAATTTTTCTGATAAGCACACATATATAATTCGCTACTTGTTGAACCGAGATATAAGGTTTCTCCTGTATTCTTTGGTAAATCGCTACCGCATTTTTCTGTACCGCTGTAATCTTTCTGCATACGGAAGTAGGACATACATTCGCCAGCCTTGTATTTTTCCTTTAACTTTGGAATATCCAATATTCCTGCTTTATCATTGATAGCCAAATCAAGCCGTTTCATCACACCACCAGCCGTCATACAATCCAGCATGAAGTCATACCATGAGCGTTCCTGTGCCAGCAGATAACATTCCATTTGCCGACAGCCTTTGCCTTTCAGTTCCAATAAAACACCTAAATGCTCCTGCATGGAACACATGATATTGATGTCGCCAAGTACATATTTGCTTTCATATCCGTATTTTCCATAATCTTCATAAAGCATGTAATTAGATTTCAGTTGTAATACATCACGGATAATCGCCAATGCGTCCGTAGTAGGAAAGCGGACACGAAAGTAATCAATCAATAAGAATAGTGGTTCTTGCGGATTGAAACGCTCAATCTGTTTTTCTATGATTTCTCTTAATTCGTCATTCAATGGCTGTTTTCCTTTTTCAATGCGGTTGTAATATTCACGGCTGATACCACAGGCAACAGCAAGCCTTGTTTGTGTTACTCCGTATTCCTCACGCTTTTGTCTTAGTTCTTCAATAAAGTTTTTATCATTCATTCTTCAATTCCTCCAATCAAAAAGGCAACTACCATAATTGATAATTGCCTGTCATTAAAAATCTGTATAGAAAAAGCAGTCAATCCTAAGACTAACTGCTTTGTGTGTATGGATATAAAATTGCTTCTAATCTTGAATAGGTATCCAAATTTCAATAACTGAATTATCACTATTCCAATGAAAACGATAATCGTATTTTTCAAAGTGTAGGATAATATCTTTTATAGGAATATACGATGTACTAGGAATAATTTCTTCATAAATCTTGCCATAAGTTTCATATATTTTATCCATAGCACCAATATGCTCCACAACCAAATATTTATAAGACGGTATTTCTTTATACAGAAAGCCTCTGGGGTAATGGTTCTTTGGGGAATAGAACAGAAATAATAAAGTTTTCCATTTCTTCTTTCCATAAAAGCATATTTTACCCAATTTCCTGATTGTGAAAGATACGCTTTTTTCAAACTACTGTTAAACTTTCTCCAAAACTGTGTACTAATCTGAATATTCTTTTTTGATAATTAGTCAGTTCTACTTCCTGCCCAATAACTGCAAATGCGTTTAATTCCTTTATAGAAAAATTTATCATTTTACCTTGTGAGCAGTGATAACGGTATAACTGTACGCATTTACTGTTATAATACAATTATCAATCGTTATATACCAGTTTTTTCCTTTTCTTGTGATTTCCGCATTAGAAAGCTAATTTTTTCTTTGCACCATTCAATTACATTTTCTACATTCAAAGATAAGTTCTTTTTAATTCTAATAACGCCAAGTTCAGTTGTGTGAAGTCTTCCTAAGTTTTCCAGTAATTCATTTTCCATATTTTGATACCTCATTTTTCAGCAAATTTATTTGTATGTTTTATACCCCAATTATAACATTCTCATATCAGCACTACAATAAAAATAATTAAGCACCAATAATCTTATTGAACATCTCCAACCGTAAATCTTTCACACCATCAGTGATAAACACTGAGCTGACAGCAATTACGACAACTACCATAATTGCCTGCACTTAAATTTCTGCAAAAGAAAACGACAATCAATTTCTTATTTTTTGAAATCAACTGTCTTTCTCATATTTACTATTCAATTTTCATAGTGATATAGGTACAATTTATATCACTACTGTAAAAATGGGGTTTTGCCTTATAAATACAGCGTTTTCCGCTTGTTAGTGTATAGTGTTTCTTGTTTTTTGTGCCCCCCTTGTTAGATAACGGGGGCTTTGAACGCTCGCAAGCTCGCCGAACCGCCGAAGCGAACCGCCCCCTTGCAAGCATGGCGGAAAAATCTTAAGGATTTTCCCGCCAACGTGGTCGGATCGCTCCGTCGGTTTAACAGCTTTTCTGTTTCTCTCTAGTTATCTACGCATATAAATCAAATCGGTTATTCCGTTATAAGTCTGTGTTTTACAAAGCCTTAACTTTATTTCCCTGTCTATGTTGCCCAAAAGACGAACCCCATTTCCTAACAGAGTAGGAATAACAGAAATGTAATATTTATCAATCATATTTTTGCTTACCAACTGCTGAACAAGATTTGCTCCGCCACAAATCCAAATATCCTTTCCTGCTTCTTGTTTTAGCCGTTCCAATAATAAAACAGGATTTTCACTTGTAAAATGAATTTGTTGGGAAGAATTGCACTCTTTATGTGTTAATACATAAGTTGTAAATTTATTATATACCCATTCTTGCGGAGAAAGTTCAGTAACAACCTGATGAGAAGTATTCCACCCCATTAAGACAGTATCTATATCTTTGGTAAATTCTGTATAAGTGTCGATGTTTTCATTGTCATTTCCATGACCATTTAGCCAAGCTACTCCACCATTACCGTCCGCAATATATCCGTCAAGGCTCATGGCAATAAATAAAACTACTTTTCTCATTTTTTCTCTTTTATAAATACAAACAGGAATTTATTTCTCTTTTTACTCATAAGGGAACAACTGATTGCTACAAATAAACCCATTAAAATCCATGGAAATGCTGCTCTTATAAAATCACTAACCATACTTTATTCCTCCTTAAATTCCAATTTCCTTAGTTCTACAAACTGAAATTTTTGCCTATGAATGTATCTTGTTCTTTATACGCAAACAGGCTTCTGTGTGCATAATCCAATGTCTTGAAAACGGCATTTGAATTAGTCCACAAATATCTTTATTACACCAATAATCAATCAGCCAAATTGCTTTTTCATTGTCGTTTACTACATTCAACGATTCTAAGTATCCTTTTCTTTCTTTCGGTATTTTTCTTTTCAATTCATCATAAGATAACCGTTCAAGCATTTTCTCAGTGCTTTCCCATACTTCGAAAATATATAAATATAATTCTTCCAGATTAAGCTGTTTTGAAAAGTCTGCAATCTGCTGTTTCATGAGTTCATTTCCTGTTGTAATGATAGGTGAATTGATACGCTCTTGATAATTGCCTGCAAAAATACTTGTTCATCTTCATTTATCACTGTATGCACAACTATATCTTCAATGCGGAAAATATGCCAAATAGAATAAGCAATCGTCTTACTATGATAACCATCAGCGTTTATGAAGGGGATTGAGTTAAAATCTTCTCTGCATAATTCTTCTTTGAAAGATACTAAGGTTTGTATTAACTGACTTCGTAAAGTAAGTAAAGTATCAATACCCCTCTTATAAGTATCTTTCTTTTTTATTTGTGCCTGCATTGTTTTATTAAGTTCAGACCATTCCTTATTCATATTCAATCCTCTCTCAAATTCTGATTTTATCGCCCCATACAAACTGGAATTTGTCTTACAACAATTTATATATGCATAAAAAGCAATATATTTATGAAAACACCCTAAATCCAAAATTTACTCAATTCATTTTTTCCTTACATAAAATGTTCTCGTATATTTCACTTCCTCACCAAGTGTTTCCCCTATCAAAACTTCAAAATCATTGATATCAAATTCTGGAAAGAATGTATCTCCATCTTCAATATTTAAATCTACTTCTGTGATATACATTTTATCTACTATTTGCAAAGCTTCCTTAAATAGTCCATATCCACCAGATATGTATACATCTCTCCTTTAGCCAATAATAATGCATCTTCTAATGATTTAACTGAAACTAAATTATCTCCTTGATACTCTGTTGTGGTGGAAACAACAATATTCATTCTATTAGGCAACGGATGACCGATTTCTTCATAAGACTTCGCCCCATAATAACCACATTACCCGTTGTTAACTCTCTAAATTGCTTTTGTTCTCCCTTTATTTTCCATGGTATATTACCATTCTTGCCTATAACATTATTCTTTGACCTCGCAACAATCAAACCTATCATCTATTTCATCCTCCATAATATGATGTCGTACCTGTGATTCCATCAAGTGCACCACATCTTAACAAACTCAAAATTATCTCGAACTAACCAGCTCGACAAATTCCTTTTTTGTCTTCATCTGCATTATATCATATTGTTATAAGCATTGCCATTTCTTTTCTGCTTTTGAAAAGTTACTTATCAGCTATGTTTGTAAAGGGTGATATTCAGCATTTCTCACGCAACAAGCCCTTGACAAACCATAGACTAATAAGTTTTAAGGTAATCAAGCAGAAATGAAATAGTCTGCTGTTTCACGGCAACAAAAAAGAGATACCAACACACTTATGTAGTATCTCTTAGTCTAGTAGCAATATTCTTTTGTTTGCAAGCAGGTAAACATGGGCTGTTTCTTAATATCTTTTTGTTTGGGAAACATCCTCGTTCCCATTTAGAAACTGATTTGTCACTCATATTCAGTTTTTCTGCCAATTGCTTCTGCGTCAGTCCAAGAGCTTTTCTTTTTTCTGCAATATATTTTCCGATTTTGATTAAATCCATATAATTCACTCCCTTCTGTTTAATCTAAGCATAATATAAATTATAAGAAATGAACACCCCTTATGAGTAGAATGCGTTGAGTATTTGAGTTCTGGCTGAATTAGTGATAGATTAGGACGCAAGAGTTGATTGACGTTGGATAATGCTCCATAATATAATGAAAAGAATAAAGGCAGATATCTATGCCTGGATAGATGGAGAAGAACCTATGGAGAAAAAAAGAGGAATTGATTCGTTTACACTACATATTCTGGCAATGCTGTTTATGTTATGTGATCATTTGTGGGCGACACTATTTCCAGCACAGGAATGGATGACATGCGTAGGAAGACTTGCTTTTCCGATTTTCGCATTTATGATCGCAGAAGGATGCTATTATACTTCGAATGTGAAAAATACATGCTGCGTCTTTTTCTATTTGCCATAATTTCAGAAATACCATTTAACCTGATTATGGGAAGTTCTGTATTTTACCCGTTTCATCAAAATGTACTATGGACCTTTTTATTAGGGGTGTTATCGATACAGATCATTGAAAAGGCAAAGAAGAAACAAAAGAAATGGATATCGTTTTTTGTGGTTTGCCTCGTGCTTTTGATGGATTTTCTGCTTGGAACCATAACCATGGTAGATTACAATGCTGCAGGAATACTGACGGTATTGCTTTTTTATTTTTTTCGCGAGAAAACCTGGATTTCTTTTGCGGCACAGCTTGTCGGGCTGTATTATTTGAATGTAGTTATGCTGGGGAATCTGTATTATCC
>ENA-OQDD01000243-OQDD01000243.1-human-gut-metagenome-genome-assembly--contig:-NODE-243-length-22882-cov-3.072687_pt1 | contig 22882 bp, 26 predicted proteins | sample MGYA00242507_ERZ504598 | MGnify/ENA primary metagenome ERZ504598 (study PRJEB26092, sample SAMD00036318) | human gut metagenome | host: Homo sapiens | study: EMG produced TPA metagenomics assembly of...
CTCTTTTAGCAAGGATTCGTCAAGCTCGCTAAAACTAATTTCGAATGGTTGATGTAGGTTTTCTCTTTTCATGCCATAAATATAGCCCTAAAAAACGGATTAATACCAAAATAACGAAAAATAATACCTAAAATTAGCCGAAAAATCGGTATAACTTTGCAATATATTTAAAATTATAGCTTATGAAAACTGAAATGGAAAATGTTTGGCAGGTGAATGGTATGATTGCCACGACCCGTTTTTTATGGATTTGAAAAGTAAAGCTCATCACTTGTTGATGAAATATAATTCTTTGCCGTATGAACAAAAGACTGAAAAATATGCCGTACTAAAGGAAATGTTTGGAAGTATAGGCGCAAATGTTTCTGTCGGTCATTCGTTTATATGTGATTATGGATGCAATATACATATCGGTGATAATGTCACCGTAAATACTGGTTGTACATTTGTCGATTGCAATAAGATTACCATAGGGAACAATGTGCTGGTAGCACCTAATGTACAAATCTATACGGCAACTCACCCGGTAGAGTTTAATGAACGACTTGTATTGACAGAAACCCCGGATGGCTGTAAGTATGTCCGTCGAACTTTTGCCCTCCCTGTCATGATAGAGGATGGCTGCTGGATTGGCGGTGGAGTAATTATTTTACCGGGAGTGACAATAGGGCAAAAATGTGTGATTGGTGCAGGAAGTGTTGTAACCAAAGATATTCCGGCAAATAGCTTGGCGGTAGGAAATCCTTGCCGGGTGATACGGAAAATCAATCAAATGTAAGGTTATGATTAAATTAGTAGCCTTTGACTTAGACGGTACAATCGGAGATACAATTCCCATGTGCCTCAAAGCCTTAAAAAAGGCAGTAACTCCCTATGTTACTCTTAATGATGTATCCGAAAATGATATTTTAGAAACTTTTGGACTAAATGAAAAAGGGATGATAAAAAAACTTGTTGGTTATAATTGGGAAAATGCTTTGGATGACTTCTACGTGATATACGAACAAATGCATATAATGTGCCCTCGTCCTTTCGACGGTATAACAGAACTGATTGAGAAGTTAAAAAAGAAATCTATTCTTATTGCTTTGGTTACAGGAAAAGGAGAAAAGAGCTGTGCGATAACATTACGTCAATTTAATATGGACACGTGTTTTGATAAAGTAAAAACTGGAAATCCTTTCAAAAATAATAAAGCAGAGAATTTTAGGGAACTGCTCGCAGATTATAAATTACAACCGGATGAAATGATATATATAGGTGATACAGTTTCAGATATTGTGTCTTGTAGGGAAGTTGGAATACGATGTTTATCTGCTTCATGGATAACTTCTTGCTTAGATGCACAAAAATTAGAAGCTCACAATGCTGGGAATGTTTTTATTCAATAGCTTCACTTGAATGCTATTTAATGGGATGACAAATATATGTGCTTAATAAAAAACATTTAGTATTTCTATTGTATGAACAAAATATCAGATTTGAGTTTCTTTCGATTATTATCGGAATGCTCACAACGTAAAGTTTCGGTATCAGAGTTTATGGAAGCTATTGAGGAATTGGGCTATTTATTTGGCTGATTTCGGTATCAGCGAACAGGATAATAGCGTTTTATTACGCTATTTTTCATTCGGATTACATAGACTTAAATCGTATCATGTACGGTTTGAGCAAGAAAAAAAATGCCTTATTTGTATCCCATTGATGAAGCGATTGGGCTACTGAACAATGAAATACGCCTTGTGGAATGGCGTATCAAGTACCCGGAGCAATTCAAATCACACTTTAACAAACAACCTTTTTCCCCTCTTTATTTGGCAGACAAAACAAATCTGATTGATATAATGGAAATTATCAGCAGTTTATTCCTTTCCAAACATATCGTCTATAAAAATGATAAACCTACTTTTTTGTCCGACTTGTCTAAAGTTACAGGCGCATAATCTATGTTTACTGCCTTTTTCATTTTTTCTATTTCTTCGTTCATTGTACCGAGCAGGGTACGCATTTCCGTCTCTTTTCCGAATACCCGTTTCAGGAGAAGTTTTGTCTTCAGAATGAAGAACAGGATGTTCATTGTTCCTGATCCCTAAGCTCGTATACCTCGTCATCCAGTCTATATTGTTGTATTTGCGTTTTGTGAGAAAACAAAAATCCTGATTCCGTTTGGAAATCAGGATTTTACTGCCTTTTTTTCTTCAAAGTGGTGCCACCAGAAATCGTAATTTGTTTCCAAGTGGCTGAATATCACTAATTTTCAAAAGCTACTCAACTGTAATCTCCTCCGTTTGCTCCACCAGTGACTTGCTGTGTTTTGCTTATCATTACAGCGGATGATTTCGTAACACAAAAGTAATAAACTTAATCGAATTGGCAAATTAGTAACCGAAAAAATACAACATAGAGCCTTTTAAGAATATTTTCTTGAGTTTTTTTCTGTTTGTGTTGCATGGTTGCTCGAAAATGATTATCTTTGCACATATAAAAAAGTATATCTTATGATTGAATCATTAACTGTCACAAACTTTTATTGCTTTAAGGAGCGTACAACAATTCTATTTACGGCGAAAAAAGAGCGTAATAGAATGTTGGATAATAATTTTTGTGGGTTTACGACTCAAAACAAGATAAATATCTTAAAACTAGTATTTTTATTAGGGAATAATGGTGCTGGAAAGAGTAAAATTCTGAGCGCATTTGATGCATTACAGTATCTTATTGGCCAAATTCGTGAACGTAAAGATGAATCTTTGCGTTATAGGCCATTTGCTTTTGACGAAGAATGTTTAAACAAGCCATCTGAAATAGAGATAGTATATCATATTAATGATTCACGGTATTTATATAGTATTAAATGGGATAAATATGCTATATATGAGGAGATTTTAGATGAATTACGAACCAAAACTAATATCAATCTATTTCATCGTTGGTATGATAAGGTTAGTGACATCGTAAAAGTTGACTTTACAGATAAAATACAAATTAGTGATAATGAGAATTATATTATCAGCAGTTCGTTATTGAAAAATAATTCAGTATTTAGTACTATTATTAAAACGAATATTTCTCATGCGTTGCTAAATTCACATTTGTTATTTTTTATGGAAGGTTTTGAAATTGTTAATTTAGAAGATGTTGATTTAAATGAAGAACTTCCTGATGATAAAACAGAAAATAGCAAACAATTAAAAAATGTCATTTGTTCGTTTTTAAAATCTGTAGATACTAATATAATGTCATATGAGAAATTGAAAATTGATGTAGAGTATCCTGCTGAGTTATTGCAAAAACTAAAGTCATTGTCAGACAAACAAGAAGCAGAGTTAAGAATGCTGTTTAGGATGGATGAGGAAAAACACATTGTGAATACGTTTCATCGTTTGGATAAAAAACAGGAAATAGAAGAGGGCGTTTGCCGCTATCAGAACAATCTGATGGCACTAAGGAGATACTTCGATTTTTAATTGTATTAGATGAGGCTATTAGAAAAGAGAAAACGATAATTTTAGATGATTATAGTAGTGGAGTTCAAAGAAATACGTTGAATCAGCTACTGAAATTTTTTTTAGGGGCGGCACAAAATGCTCAACTAATAATATCAACTCAAGATTATAGTTTATTGGATTTTGATATTATAAGAAGAGATTCTATCCGTTTTTTGGTAAAGGATGACATTGCTTCTGCTCATGTTCAATCTATTAATTTATCATTACTGCATAAGAATTCTAGTTTACATCATTATGTAAGCAAAATGAATGTATATGAGCAGTTACCCAAAATGGATGAAGCATTATTTGAAGAACTGTTGAGAATGTACAAAACTATTGCTATGAGATAGTTTGGTATCGTCATCCGGTAAATCCATATGTTAATCAAAAAAGCGAAATCAATTTGTAATCAATAAAAACTAATAACACCTTAAAGGTCTGTTTGGAAGCAAGTTCTCGATATGTTTTTTTCTACTTTTGTTTTCTGATTTCGAAAACTATCTTTCGTACGCACTGTTCGGTATACAGCGATTTCTATTTTGAGGTAGTAGTCAATTAGTTCCACAAACTAATCCTACGCAACTTGTCATTAGAAGCAATTGACTGTGTGTTGCATGCCAATAACCAAGGGAGTGTTTCTCTCCGATGTGCTTACCAGTCAAGAACACTGCGTTTCTTTAGAAGCGTAACTTTTGCCTTGACTTTCTTCCATGCATTTCCAAGTGCACATACATATCCAGTGCCTTAACCATTCGTTTGCATCAATACCGAGACGTTTTATCTATGTAAGATATAATATTCAATCTATACTCTTATATAATGAGCTTCTACTTCCTAATTTCGTACCCCATTACAGACTTGGTAACTCTTTGAGTTTGGCTTTCATCTTAATTAAAGATGTATACTCGGAAGGCATTCTCTCCTCATTACATAAAAAGGATATTCCAAGAACTCTACTTTTCTTACATACGATATAACAATCTTTTTACGGTTCACTTTAAGGAAGAGTTTGCTTTCTATGAACCGAGTTATTGACTCCTTTACACATTGGACACTACGTTTGGATTTACTGAATATCAGCGCAGCGTTTGCTTAATAAAGTAATAGGATGTTCACATCTTTCAGGTTCCTATCCAGTTCATTGGTATGATATTCCCCAGTAGAGGACTTAAAGAACCTCTTGGGGGACTCTCTTGGGTGCTCATTTCGAACAATTCTTCGTTTATTATGTCACTACGCAGATATTTGTGTATCAGATTTATTACACCTTTCCATATTTTACGCCGCGACTGAGTATTTTTATTAGTTTACTATGACTTACCATGTCAAAGAAGCGTTCGAGGTCGAAGTCAACTACGTACTTATCTTCATCCACTATCTTTTGTGTTCTCCGCAGAGCATCACGCCCCCCTTTGGGGATAACCGTAATTTGTTTTCGGAAACTGACGCTTGTATAGTGAGGACAATATTTGATTTAAAGTTTGTTACACAAGTCGGTCTATTACAATCTAGGTGTTCTAAAGGCGTTTCTTGCTATCATCCTTAAGGTTTTCTACTCTAAAACCGGGTAGGAACAATAAGTACCGGGCTGCAAGGAACATATTAACTCGTTTTTATTTATCAGGAGGTCTTTTCTTATTTTGTGTTTTTTTCTGTGTTGTTTATTGTAGAGAAATTCAGTAATTAATAGGGTCGAAAGGCTGGATATATGATAATATATTGCCTGTAGTTGAGTTTTTTTCGGTAAACTGTTTGTAATATTGAAAAAAAGTCATATATTTGCAAACGAAAACATCTTCCAAGGGGGGAGTCTTGGAAGATGTTTATACCAAGTTCTACTTGGAGGATACTTATCCTTTAAATAAGTGGCCAAGTATGGCTGGTCAGGTGCCTACAAATATTCACTAAATCATATATAATATGACAGCAAAAACAGGAGAAAAATGTCCAGTAAGTGGTGTTTGGAAAGTTGATGGCTTTCCTACAACGACGGCACCTATTGCGAAAGGCAACACAATGCCTCCCTACTGTGGTAAAGCGGTAACTTGGAGACTAATCCAATACGCTTAATTTTTAATGATGAAAGTTTTGGCAGGTATGTCAAACCTGCTAGAACTTTCAAATCATCAAAACAATTAATGTTGTTATCGTTATATAGCAAAGCGATAACCAACAAGGCGAATTATTATCCCTGAAGAACGATGGCTATAGGTAATGAGTATAACATTAATAGGCTGCAAAAGTAATAATTCGTTTAAAAGTATGCAAGTAATATTGTAAAAAAAGCCGAGCCGTCACTTTATTTTAATGATTATGGGCATAAAACCTGGTCCTAAAAGAATTGCCGTGTCAACAGGTAAACCAGACAGAAGGCAAAGGGATAATAAGAAGACTCCTGCAATACGCCATCTCTTAAACCTCACAATCACAAAAAAGGTGATTAAAAAATGGCGTTCACTTTAAAGTGAACGCTAAAATTATACTATTGTGATTTACTATTTTTATATTTTGTAATGAATAAGAGAGAGGAGTCCTTTTTTAGGAATTTGCCTCTGCTACAGTTACCTGAGCAGGGGTAAATCTTTCTATTTAGCATTATGACATTCTCTATCATAGCTTTATTCTTGATAAAATGATATTATATTATTTTGTCATTGATTCAATGAATGAAATCTCTTCATCTGATAGTTTGTATTTAGCATAGAGTTGTGTATCTATCTCAGAAATACTTTTGCTCCAATCAATATAAGATTCATCTGTAAAGTTTTGTAATGGGACAAAACGAAAAACGTCTTGTGACACTTGCATTGTTCCTCTTCCAAAAAACAAGAGAATTCTGAAAAAATTGGATTTAATATATTTGTTTACATTTTGCTGTTTCACATTTGTTGCACTAACTAATGTATGATTGATATCAATAAATTACAAGCTAATAATAGAGATATAGGTAATGGTTTAGAAACCACCTGTCTTCATCATTTTGCATGATTCCCAATCATTTCAAACAGCTCAATACGAAGATAATATTATTTTGAGAATTAACCAAATTCTGATAATCAAAATCATACAAATTCAGCGAATTACCGGCTATGGTTGCTGAAATTTATACTTCAATCCATATTCTTTCAGTTTGTTGTACAGTGTCGTACGTCCTATCCCGAGCAGTTCGGCGGCAACCTTGCGGTTACCGTTCGCCTGCTTCAACGCGCGTAAGACACGCTCCTTGTCTTCCGCATCGCTGCGCAGGGCGAAGCTGACAGGTGAGGTCGCCCTCGTCACGGCAAGTTCCAGATGCTCTTTCGTGACAAGACCCGTCTGTGCCTGCAACACCGCGCCCATGATTTTCTGACGAAGCTCGCGTACATTGCCCGGCCACGCATGGGTCAGCAATGTCTTGCGGGCTTCTCCGTCAAATCCGATGACATCACACTCCAGTTCCCGGTTCGCAATTTCACGGAAGAACTCTGCCAGCGGCATGACGTCCTCCTGACAGTCGCGCAACGGCGGGACGGTTATCTTGAAGTCATGCAAACGGTACAACAAGTCCTGCCGGAAACGCTTTTCATGGACCGCCTTCTCCAGATCCTCGTTGGTGGCGGCGATGATGCGGACATTGAAACTACGGTCAGATTTGTCACCTACCGGACGGTATCTCCGTTCCTGTATGGCTCGCAGAAGCATCTGCTGGGTTTCCGGTGCGAGGTTGCCTACCTCGTCCAAGAACAGCGTACCGCCTTCCGCCTCGTGGAAATAACCTTTCTTGGTGCTGTCCGCACCCGTGAACGCCCCTCTGACGTGTCCGAAGAAAGCCGACGGCGCAAGTTCTTTGGTGAGCGAACCGCAGTCCACAGCCACAAACGGCTTTCCTGCCCGCTTGCCCTTGTCGTGCAGCAAGTGGGCGATATGCTCCTTGCCCGTGCCGTTCTCCCCGAATATCAGCACGCTCATGTCGGTGGGGGCTACCAGCCTTATCCGCTTCATGATGGCTTGGAACGCCGAGCCGTCACGCGAGAACAGGGGCATACGGCTTCGCCCGATATTCCGCTCTTTCAGTATGGTACGGAGCAGAGGCACGAGTTTGTCCTCCACGAGTTGTTTGGGTATGTAGTCCAGCGAACCGAGTTTCATGCTTTCAACGCCGTATGCACTTCGCATAGTCGGTCATGATGATGAACGGCTGCATCCTGCCCTCCTTGCGCATCCAGCGCAGCAGGTCGATACCGTTGCCGTCGGGCAGGCGCAGGTCGGAAACAACGATGTCCCCGTCTGCGGCTTGTTGCAGATATTTCTTCGCGGTCGAGAGGTGAAAAGCCTGCACGGTACGGAATCCCTTGCGTGCCAGCAGGTTGCAGACAAACTCGCAATACACGATGTTGTCCTCCACCACGATGATTTTTGTATTATCCATTTTCGTATTTTCTCCTTTCTTCTTTTGCCAGCCGGATGATTTCCGAACCCTTATCCAGCACAGCTTTTACAGCATTATGGATAGCCTCGTTATTTGATGTACCTTTGCTATGAAGCAATTTGTATAGTTCCCTTAACGGTTGGTCTGCACGGAGTATCTCCCATGAACTTCGCAGGTGATGTGTCAGGGCGTTCAGTTCCTGAAGGTCTTTCCGTTGCTCCGCATCCCTGACCGCCTGCATTTCCTTTTCGGTTTCCGTTATCAGTTTCTCCAGCATGACGGCTTCATTGCCGTAGGACAGCAGGGAGGTGAAATCCGGCTTTTCATTCCGGTTGCCTTTCATGGCGCATTTGTCTGAAACCTCCATCAGTTCCGATATGGAGAACGGTTTGAGCAGGCAACCGGAGAAACCACGTTCCATAAGTTCCTCCTTGCTGCAACTGCCCGAAGCGGTGGTCACGACTACCGGGATAGTCTTTGAATTGCCCACATTGGAGGTGCGCAGCAGTTCCAACAACTCGAAGCCGTTTATATCCGGCATATTCAGGTCAGTAAGCAACAGGACGTATTCCTTTTTCCGTATCAATTCCATCAGCTCCGCTACATCGGTGCAGATGTCACAGTGTACTCCTTCTTGGGCATACATTTCTTTCAGCATAAGGAGTAATACCTCGTCATTGTCAATGGCTATCACATCGTGGAATGTATGGTTATGATGAATCCGTATTTGATTTATCTGTTCCGGCAGTTCTTCGGCTGTCTGCATGGGTATTTCCACTTTGATGTGACTTCCCTTGCCTTTTTCGCTTTTCAGCCGGATTGTACCGCCGAGCATTGTCACAATACGCTGTACGATGGAAGTCCCAGACCGAAGCCGTCTTTTGCGGTGGCGTTTGACAGACGTTCAAACGCGCCGAACACCCGTTGCTGTTCCTCATCGGTCATGCCTGTACCCGTATCTTCGACAATGAGTTTCAGAGCACCGTTATTGTAATCCATTGTCAGAGAGACTCCGCCGTTTTCCGTGAACTTGATGGCGTTCGATAGCAGGTTGTTGCCTATTTGCAGGATACGTTCCTTATCGGTCAAGACAACTGTATCCGTTTGATTGGTTATGGTCAGAGCCAGCCCCTTGTTCATGGCGATGGGCGTAAACTCCGTTTCAAGAATGTGCGTGATTGCCGAAATCCGGCAAGGAGAAATGTTCGGCTGCTCCTTGCCGTTGTCCAGACGGAAGAAACTCAGCAAGGTGTTGAGCATTTCGCGCATACGGTCAGAAGATTGCCGGATGTTACAAATATAACGCCCGATTCGTTCTATGTCATTCTCTTTTTCCACCAGTCCGGCATAACCCGTTATCGCTGTCAGCGGCGTGCGCAGTTCATGCGTGATAGTATGCACGGCTTTCTTGCGGGAGGCTATCAGAGCCTCGTTTTGCTCTACCGACTGTTGCAACTGTCCTATTAAATCAGTCGTTTTCTGTTTGTACCGTTTGATTCGGTTGGCATTACGGTGTATGATGATATATGATATTACCAGCAGAAGGAAGACGAATCCTGTCAGGCTACCTATCTGCATAAACGACTGTTCCCTCATGGCGGTTATCTCGGCTTCCCGTTTTTGCAGATCGGCTTGCACCTTTTTATCCATCTGGCGTATAAATCCGTGCAGTTGCCGGTTAAGTTTCGCGTTTCGTGCCACAAGGTTGTCGGTGTGTTCCGACAGACGGCGGCTTTGCGCCCGTTGCTTGGCTATCATGTCCCGGTCGAGGGAACGGAGCATTGTTGTGGTCACGGTTGGCTTTGGCTTTTCTTTCTTGCCGAATATGCCGAGAAATCTTTTCCGCTTCGGTTTTTGCGGTTGTTCCTGCACACTTTTCTGTACGATTACGGGTACTTGACGAGTGATCTTATCATTGATGGCTTGTTGCTGTTCAAGTACCTGCACGATTTGATGCATTTGTCGTTCCTTATCTTCGAGAAGATAGCGTACACTGTCTATGCGCTCTGTCGGATAAATCGTTTTGAAACGGCATAGCATACTGTCCATTGCCATGCGTTGATAATGGTAATGTTCCAAATCTGCATATTCCCACTCCAATACTGTCTCGCCTGATAAAGAAAGTTCAATAAGAAGAACAAATATTTCGTGCGATTCTTGGCGAAAAGTATCTATATGACGATTCTGAACTTCCAATTTCTCTAAATCGCACCATTCTTTATACCAAATATACATTATGCCGATAACCAATAATGCCATCAGCAAATAGCCGAGTGAAATTAGATTCTTAATAGATTTCATACTGCCTGTAATTTATCCCAACGTCCATCTTTCAGATAAGGCAAAAACTCCCGTATCTTATCTACCGACCAATCCCACCATTTCAAAGCCTGCATCTGTTCTATTATATCAGGACTGAACCGCTTTCGTATCTCTTTGGCAGGGACACCACCCACAATGGTATAGGGCGGCACATCTTTCGTCACAACCGCCCTTGTACCAACAATAGCCCCGTCACCGATATGGACACCAGCCATAATAACGGCTTCATAGCCTATCCATACGTCATTGCCTATTACGATGTCGCCTTTGTTGTCCCAAGCGGAAGCCACATTTGCCTTATCCAATTCCCAATCTTCATAAAACAGCGGAAATGTGTAAGTGGATAAAGATTTTAGGGTATGGTTGGCACAGTTGAACAGAAATTTTACGCCGCAAGCAATAGAACAGAACTTTCCAATTATCAGCCGTTCATGGTTAATGGGATAATGATACAATACGTTATTTTGCTCAAACAGACACGGGTCTGAAACAAAATCATTGTAAATGGTATAGTCGCCTATTTCGATAGACGGGTCTTTTACGACAGCATTCAAATAAACGGTTTGCGTGTCACCTTTACGGGGATATATCTTGTTCATCATAAATTTCAGTTCTTAGTATTGTTTATATTTAAGATAAATGACGGATTGTGTACCAAGCAGTATCACATATAAGTATTCCACTGCCCAATATGCCGCTAACGTGACATTACAATAACCTAATCCCCATAAGCAGAACAGATAAGCAATAGTAGTTATCACCTGAAAAATGAATACCGTCCGTGTCGCTCCCGTTCCTGTTGTAGCATTCAGATAGACGTAACCGGGTAGTGCAAAGAAGTAATTCAATAGCATAACAAGAAAAGGCGGCCATGCAAGCTGTACGATAGCGGGATTTTCCGTATAAGCCCTATAATGTGCTGGTGAAAGAACAACGCAAAAGTAATCAGTGGAATGCCTGTCGCATATCCTAAACGGATAATTTTATGGCAAAGCGGAAAAACTTGTTTCTTTTCACCTGCTCCAATCAGGTTACTCACCAAAGAACCGGTGACACCTGCCAATGCATTGACGATAACGGAAAACAGTGCGGAAACACTTCTTACAATGTTCGATACAGCCAACTCCGTTTCTCCCAAGCGTTCGATAGCCACGAAGAACAGAAACCAAATGGCTACACTTGTAAAGAACTGGAGCATACTCCATACAGAGATAGAAAACACCTCTTTCAATACCGTTATATCAATACGCCAGTATAAGCCATACGCTTTTTTATCAATGTGCCGAAACATATATGCAGCCAATACAGCCAGCGAACACATTTCGGCAGATGAAGAAGCGATAGCCGCTCCCGATATACCCATATCGAAGCCGAAAATCAGGAGCCAGTTCAGCGGAATGTTTACCAGTACGGCAGTGAAAGCTGCCATGTTCAGAGCTTTTGTCTGTGTAATGCCTACCAAAAACGAGCGTAAGGCAAGGAACGGGAAAGAGAACAACAATCCCCAAATACGCCAATCCAAATAGCGGATAACCGCATTATAGACATCATCCGAAGTTATCAGATGTTTCAACAGAACGGGAGAAAATATCTTGGATAGCATACAGAGGAGTACCGCCAGTATCAGCAAGAAAAACAATCCCTGAAAGAACGTTTTTCCCGTTTCTGCATACCACTGTTCTCCGTTTCGGCGGGCAATTATTACTTGCAACCCCAAGCTGAATCCGAAGCCGAGCATATAAATTGCCAAGAACCATATTCCGGCAAGGGCAGATGCGCCCAATTCCACATCACCCACATGCCCTAAAAACAAAGCATCGGTAATATTTATCAGTTGTTCGATAAGGATGCTCATCATTACAGGAAAAGCGATGAGCCAGATTTTCTTATAGGTATAATTCATTTGTTCAAACCAATATGATACAATACATCCTGCCGCTTTAAGCAGCACGACAATCTTATAGATTTATAATAAGGGATAATGACAAAACAATAACAGGCAAACTTAAAACATAAGCCTGTCTATTGCTGAATAGCAATAATTGGAAGTGCTATTCGTTGAGCGTAGCTATATGCACAACTGCCATTTCATATTGTTGAACAACTATTTATTTTTCTGTTAGTTCTGCAAAGATAGCGTTTTTCCCTGAACTTATATTATCGGATTATCAATTAAATTCTTGCTAACACTCCATATCATCCTCATTCATCCGCTTAACAAGATTATCTATCAGATGATGAAGATATGCCGTCCGGTCTTTTCTCTCTTTCATGGCTATATATGAAGCGTAATAATCCCCTAAATCAATGTGGAATATTGTACTAAGGAAATTCATCATTTCTTTAATTTCCACGTTGCCATTGTTTATGTCGCCCGAAGATACAAGAGAATATCCCAGTTCGATAAGATATGACTTTTTGCCTGTGAAACGGAACGGGTATTTGAAGCATCTTTGTAGATTATCTTCTATCTGATTATTAGTTCCCAGTTTCACCAATCGTTTATTCAGATAGATGCGCAGCATTTCATTGGCTATGATTTTAGCCACCTTATAATCATATCCTGTTGAGAAATTTGGGTCTTTATCGAATTGTGCGCTATCGGTACATAATCGTAAATCCGCTTTTCCACGAACAAAATAATATTCATCATACACAGTGGAATGTGAACGGTAGTATTGATAAAAGTCCAAATTGCGATTGAAGAAATAGGTCAGATTATCCAGTTCCCGATTGATATAATTCCTAATCACTTCATCGCTACCATTAGGACATTGTGTTTCAATCTTGTATATCTTATAGAAGAATAGCAACCGACCGAGTATTTCCGGTTTCTGAGTTTTGAAAAATAAAATTTCGTCCTCTTTGGTTGGAAATATATAGGTTTGTATTTTCATCCTCAAATCATTGAGAGCTGTTTGCAGCCTATGTACTATTGAAAGAGAAACATCAATAATATTATAGCCGTAGAGGTCGATTTCCGAAATATCGACCTCTATTTGGGCTAATATATTATTAGCCAACTCTTTCATTTTACTAATTTTATAAATTTAGATTCTGTACAAACGCTTAAATCCGTAGTTACAAACTTTCCATTGTAAAAAAGAGAAAAAATAGTGGCTGGTGTGGGAGAACTTTGTGCCTGTTCTCTCGTTTCCAGCTTGATTACTTTTAAAGGAATACTCTTTTCTTGTGCAAGAACACGTAACATTCCATTTACATAATAATCCGTGTATGGACAACGACTTGAATAATAGGCAACCAGTCCTTGTTTATCGGTACATTCTTCGATTTTTGCGCAGTCATTAAAATATGGAACTACACCATTGTCACAAATATTCATCGCCAACAATGAAAAGCCATTCGGAAGCCTTTCTATTTCTTCAAATCCGTGTTTCAATAACCATTTCGTATCGCTCATGAAATGGTTCTTTTTTGTACCCACAACAGTGACTAATCCATTCTTCTGTTGCTTTTTAGCATCTTCAATTACAGATTGAAGCAAATTATATCCATGCCCTTGCCCTTTATACTGCCCTGAAACCCAAAAACAATTAATCATTAAATAATTGGGAGCAGTAACCGGAAGCCACGCATATTCAGCAGGAACATATTCTATAAAAACTTTGGCTCGTGCATCAAGCCGCCTGAAAACATAGCCATTGGCAAATTCTTTCGTTAGCCACTCTTTTTTCAACTCATACCCCGCCAAGCATTTTTTGTCAGAGAATGCGCAACAGATATGGTCTTTATCTATATTATTTTCTGTCAGCGTTATATATTTAGGTTAAATTATTTTCCATGATTCTATTTATTTTATAGGTATGTAGATTTTTGTAATGTTATCATTTCTATTTTCTTTTGAATAATTGATATATTCCTCAAAAGACATCCCATGACGAAGTGAATATTCTTGACTTACGTTAATGATGTTATACCAGTCCTGCAAATCAGTATAATATCCCTGCAACGTATAGACCGCATATTTACCCTGTGGTAGCCGGATTGTACCAAATTCGCAAGTGGGTATAATTCTTTTTGCACTGATGCACAGGCATAGAAACGACATTGATTAGATTTTGTTACATTAGGGTCGTCAAAACTTAACCCGATAAAGCGTGTGTCGGATGTAAGTAAGTCATTTTTCTTTAAGAAATGTATCAATTTACTCCACGCTGTTTCATAAGGCTCTTCCTCTCCATACTTGCCCCATATACGGATATATACTAAATCTAATCCCTCAAAATCATAAGCATCAGAATGTAAGTCATACTGCTTTCCATCATGTACAAACTCTTTTAATCGCTTCTTTAATTTACTGATATAGGCTTTTGGAGAAACACCGAATTGTTTCTTAAATGCTTTGGAGAATGATTGTGGATTGTCGTAGCCGACTAACCCAGCCAAATTCTGTAAACTCATATCTTCAATTTGCATATATAGTACGGCTCGTTCTACACGTTGCCTTGCCACATAAGTATATAATGGTTCTTTCAGAGCAGAACTCATCATCCGAAGTAATTGCCGTTGAGACATATTTACTATATCGGCTATTACATTCAACTGTAATGGCTGATGCAAATTGGAATTTATGTAATCAATTACTTGATTGACCTTCTGTTTATATATATTTTCGGTGCTATTTTTCATCTATAACAATATAATTTGCAAAATTATAGAGTTTTCATAGATATATGATTGTCCAATCTCGCCAATTTTACCTTTTATTTTCCAAAGTTGTTTTCAACTATATTTTCATTTGGTTGATTTCTTTCTGAACCCCATCTAAAAAGCGGGAAGCGTGCGCCCCGTCCATTTGCGTGTGGTGGAACTGGAAAGAAACGGTGAGCGTCGTTTTCATCAGGCGACGTTTGTATTTGCCCCAAATAAGAAACGGATTATTAAAAATGCCGCTATACATCCCGACAGCCCCGTCTATTTCATATTGTGCCAAGGCGGAAGTTCCGATAACCATGCTTTCCGTCAAGTCGTGATTGACGCAACTTTCAGCCACTTGTTTGGTTAGTTGCAGATAGTGTTGATTAAATAAAGATAAATCATCACAGAAAGGAACATCACACGAACTTACCTCGCCCTTTCTGTTGGCGACAATGGTGTTTACTGCAATGGTATCGTACTGCATCAGTTTACCGCCAACGGGTAGCATATAAAATTCTTTCACGTCCCTTGCGGCTTTGCCGATGCACCAGCACATCAACATATTAAACTTCATGCCCGATTTCCGACTGATTTTCACAAGGCGTGACACGTTGAGTGTCTTAAAGAACGTCACCATTGGCATGGGTGCGTTCATCCACATTTCAAAGGCGTATGCCCGGCTAGTTTCTTGGGGATTTACTTCTTTCATACTTAATGCTATTTTCATTTAATGAATCAGACGGCAAAAGTAGGAGAAGCGTTTGAACCCGGATAGAACAAACGGGACATTTATACGGGATTGGTGAACAAATCGGAATATGGATTTGATATTTTCAGCAAAGACATGGGCGTATATCCGCAGAACTTCTTGAACTCTCGGATAAAGTGCGACTGGTCAGCATAACCGCTGGTGTATGCTATTTGTGCCTGGTTGATTTCTTTACCCGCTTGATGCTGCATCTGCGCCAAAGCCTTTTGGAAGCGGACGATACGGGTATATTCTTTGGGATTGATGCCTACAAATGAATGAAACAACCGCTCAAACTGTTTTTTACTTAGGCTGGCAATGGAAGATAATTCGTTTACAGAGATTTGCGGAGTGATATATATTGCTGTATGGCGGCATCTATTCTTTTAATTCTGTGTGTGGTATCAGCTAAATTATCGGCAATTTGTGACACCAGCCATTTTTCTACATAGCTTATGCAAATAGAATTATTCTCACAGTCGAATATTCGTGTAGCCAGTTCATTCAAACTTTTGTTTTCAAGGCTGTAACCGGACACTTCTTGATTATAAAAAAGTGAAGTCGGTATGTTCAGAAACATACTCATAGCGTGAGGGTGGAATACAACCACTATCATTTCTGTATTGCCGTCAGCATACAAATGGGATGAAAAATTAACTTGTCCGCTGACAGTCAGTTTGTCTTGTGTAACATTCAGTTCAGGGATATATAACGGTGCTTGCTTATGGAAAATGATTTGAGGGCAACCGATAGGATAAGTAAAGGCATCCAGCGTCGATTGCTCTTGAATACCCAATAATATCTTATATAAGGTTGCAGCAACTTACATGGCTTGTAAAATTTGAACTTCTCTTGAATCATTTTACAAAGATAGTAATTTCATATTGATAGCTAAGTGAACAGTTGCAACCATTTATCCTCTTGAATATAAAACGACTGCACCATCATAAATGATACAGTCGTTTCAATTATAAGAATTTAGTTTTCAAGTTTGTCAAGTGATACTTATCTTTGTCCTAAAGTTCCGAATGCACGATTACAACATGATTGACAATGAAATTGTCAGTAAAAATGCGTTCATTTACCGAATTACGTATCTGTAATGTGTATCTTGGGTATGTAACAGAATTATTCCTTCTGTTGTTCCCACTTGGCATACATCTCCCTTGAAAGCTCCACGATCTCCCGGCTCAGTTTCACAAGGTCGATGGTATGTTTCTCCAACTTGTAGAGCAACGCCATCGCCTTCTTCTCCGAAAAGTGGATGCGCAACTCTTTAACGACCTGATTGTAGTTCGTACCGATGGCACGGAATTGGGCGTGGAAGTCCGACAGTTTGGTGTAGTAGTCCACCAGCGTCTTGTCCACTTTCAGCACCTTGAACTTCTGCCCGAAGAAGTGCGCCTTCAGAAAGACGGCTTTCGCATACACGTTCGATTCCTCGTACATCGTCAGGAACCTGTTCCATTCCACATCGTCGAAGCGCACCATTACGCAGTGCGTCTTCGGATTCAATTTGGGATTTCTCCCATACTTGCTCTTCTTTTTCATTCTTCTTATTCTTTTAATTTTATGGCTTGTCCATTGTTTAATCTTTGATTAAGGAATCCCGAAATTATCCGACTGCGGAGGATAATTCTGCCCACGGCGGTGAAGGTGTTTCAGTTACTTAGAATTATTCGGGTAACTGAAAACATATCTTGCTGTGTCTTTGAAGACACAAAAATCCTCCGCCTGTCGGATTTGTTTCCGAGTGTAATAACTCATCTAGGGTATCGGTTAAGCCGGTGAAGTATATCCACCGACCTAACTGACTTTCCGTAATCCCATTAGAGTTTGCGCCACTGCTCAATGTCATCCCGATAGGCATCGAGATGCAAGCGGACAAGGTTCTCTATCAATCCCGATGCACTCATGCCCCTTCCTCCTAGGTAGCGGACAACCCTGTCAAGTTCGTCACGCACCGTCTCACTGACGAACACGGGCTTGCGGTTGATAATCTTTGGGACTTGGAGATAGGTGGCGCGGTAGTCCTCCAACGACAATCTGCGCTGCTTGCTGCTGACGCGCTTCTGCGGTATTGCCGCCTCCTCGACCACCACACCAGACGGTTCATCCGTCATAGCGGTCTCTGTTTCCTCCGTGACGGTATTGCCGGGCTGCCCCGGCTCATCCGGTTCCAGACCGATACGCCTGTAGAGGTCATCCATTGACTTGGGAGTGTAGGATTCCCTGCGTCCCATTTTTTCCACGATTTCACGAGCCTGCTGCTCTGTAATGTTTGGTTCTCTCTTCATTGTAAAAAAAATAAATAGATTAAGTTATTGAATGTGGTCTTGGTCAGTGCCTCGACCGATTATCGGGAGCAAAGTAAGATGCTCCAGTGCAGTCAGTCAAGCACTTGGATTCTCTTAGGCAATTTTGTGTGATTCTGCTTTATGGCGGTTGACAAAGCGGTGTGGACTTCACCGTTTTGCCGGATGTATATGTCTGAGAGGGCAAAGGCTCAATCGCAAGCGAATTTGAATTAAGCCCTTATTTTTGCCCTTGCCAACTTCCTATTTTTTAGAAATAAGAGAATAACCACAGCCTCCAGCCCATGCCAACCGCTATCACCCTGTGCCACATGCTGCCAGTAATAGTAAAAGCCATTGTCAGGTAAAGGAATATGTATTTCTTTGCGGCAAAAGGAATAACACCCGTCCAAAATGGCATGGCAGAAATTACGGTAGGAGCCTTGTTTACGGACAATCAACAAAGCGGCAACCCGGACAAAGATTACCTATTGACGCAACACGCTGCCACTTTCGGAAAATCCATTGCAGGACAGTAAATTATGTATTCCTTTGCAGCAGAAGAAACAGTAATAACTAAAAGAAAGACAATATGGAAATCGTAGCAATCGAAAGAAAAACCTTCGAGGAACTGGTCGCCAAGTTCGACCGTTTCGTCAGCCGTATGGATGCCATCTGCCATCGGCACGGAGAAAAGAGAATGAGCGAGTGGATGGACAATCAGGATGTGTGCCAGATGCTCAACATCAGCCCACGCACGTTGCAGACCTTGCGTGACAACGGAACGCTATCATACAGCCAAATCAACCACAAGACGTACTACCGTCCGAAGATGTGCAGCGCATCGTCTCCATCGTGGAGGCCAGGCGAATGGAAGCGAGGTTCAAAGGCAGGACAATCTGATAACCGAATAGAGTAATAACAATAATTCCACTAAATCCAGAGTAACATGAACAAACTGATTAACAAAGACAACGAGTGGATAATCCACTTCATGGGCAGCCTCGACCGCCTGCTGGACAACGTAGAGCATCTGACAGCCAACTACCGCCCGACATTGGATGGAGAGCGTTTCTTTACCGACAAGGAGGTGTCGGCACGGTTGAAGGTGAGCCGCCGGACACTTCAGGACTACCGTAATGAGGGACGGATAGCCTATATCCAGTTGGGCGGCAAAATCCTCTACCGTGAATCCGACATCGAAAGGATGTTGACTGAAAGTTACCGCACCGCCTATCGACAGGCGGCAACTTGATTTTCTTGAAGGAGCGCAGTTGACCGTCTGCCCCTATGTTTGCGGCAGCAATAGAACTTCGATAAAAAGAAAAGGAACGGCTTACGGATGAAGCATCAATGTTTATCTTCGTCTGTAAGCCGTTCCTATATTTCTTCTGATTTCCCGCCAGTCGCTTGTTTCCGTTGCCGGATGCCTCGAATGCGTGTGGCTGGCAGTGGCAAGGTTTTCGGGCTGAATACGCTCAAACCCGTTTGAGGAAGATTCTGCCCGAAACGGCTCTGCCGCCCGACCTTGCCAATGCCTCAAAGCACATGCTACCTTTGCATCCGGCATCGGGAACAGGTGCTGACGGGATGAACCTCAATTATACCATAGGTTGCTGCCCTTGCCATAGGAAACAAACAATGTGACCGGATTCCCTTTCTTGGTGGCGCAGATTTCATTTATTACGAACCGCCTGAACAAAAGGGTCCCTTTGCTACATATTTTGAAAGCGATGGCTATAATCATTTCAAAATTATACACATCATAACTGATACCATCGGGTTGCCTGATATATCGCATTGTTTCGGCTTCATTCAGTTCCTTGTTCTTGTAGATTGCTCGTATCGCCTTGCGGATGTCGTACGAGAATACCCCGAACATGTCGGCTATCTCAAACTTTGTCATCCATATAGGGGCAGTCGGCACTATAACTACGCCCGTTTCACTGATTGTTATTATTCCTCTGTTCATAATCAAAGATTTTTTGATAAGGCACTTTTCACATTCATCATATCTTTGAAGATGGAAGAATCCAGCACACGGCATAGTGCTGCGTCATTTTTATGTTGGAATGACCGAGCATTTTCGCCACATTCTCAATGCTTACACCATTGGCGAGGCACACAGAGGTCGCATACGAGTGCCGGGCTGTGTGCGTGGTCAAGCACTTTGATATGCCACACAAATCGGCTATCTCTTTCAGGTAGCTGTTCATCTTCTGATTGCAGGGGACAGGGAGCAATACATTTTTCTTTTGGCAAGTAGGATGGCTTTTGTATTTCTCCAAAATCTGCATCGGAATATCGAGCAAAGGGATGTTGCACATATTCTTCGTCTTTTGGCGAGGCTTGCGAATCCAATAATTGCCGTTGTTGTCTTGAACGATATGTTCGGCAGATAGCTGCTGTACATCAATGAACGCCAACCCAGTGAACGCAGCAAAGGTGAAGACATCACGCACAACCGTAATCCTGTCCAAAGAAAACTCCTTGTTGTAGATTGTGAGCAGCTCATCCATAGTTAGGAACTCACGGATAACTTCCTTCTCGTGGAACTTGATACCGATAAACGGGTCTTTGGTTATCCATTCGTTGGCAAGTGCGAGATTGGTTATCTTCTTCAGGCACTTCATATAACGGATGACCGTATTTTGTTGGCACTCCTTTTCCGTCTTGAGATAAAATTCAAAAGCACGTACTAGTTCACCATTGATTTCCGACAAGGGCAAATCCTCCTTGTCATATTTCAGTTTGATAAGTTCTGCTAGATAGCGTTTGCAGCTTCATAACGGCGGACAGTAATCAGCGCATAGTCCTTGCCACAAGTTCACGGCATTGGTCGTTATGCTCCTGTATGGTTTGGATGAGTGTGCGGACTTCCTTCACTTCTTCGTTAGCTCCAAAGAACTTTTCTTGCAAGATTCTGGCTGTGATGGAGTGGTTCCTCTCTTCCAGTTCATCGAACAGCTTGCGCAACTTGATTTTGGCTTGCTCGATGTAGAGATTGAGTTCACAAGCCTTGCGGCTCTTGCCTTTGGCGCACTCCTTCGCTTGATTCCACAGGGCAGGCTCAATGCTCATGCGGATGTTGTTTTCCACTCGCGCACCATTCACGGTGATGCGCATACACACGGAGGCTTCCCCGTTTTTCAGCAGTTTGGCTTTCTTGATGAAGAAAAGCACATTGAATGAGTTTCGTTTCATGTTCCTACAGTTTTTTCGTTGGACAAAAGTAGGAAACCATACACGCTTTCTTGATACGCAAAATATTGCAAATCAGAGAGAAATAATCTTGTTCGGTGGAGATTCGCGTTCCACCTTTCTTGCTCCACCGATTGGAACACCGGAAACGGTAACATTCTGCCGTTTTTTGCGTCCCTGCGAAAAACAAAAAATCCCGATTTCGTTTGGAAATCAGGATTTTACTGCTTTTTGCTTTTCTTCAAAGTGGTGCCACCAGGAATCGAACCGGGGACACAAGGATTTTCAGTCCTTTGCTCTACCAACTGAGCTATGGCACCATCATGTCGTTTTTGTATATCGTTGTTTCGATTACGGGTGCAAAGATACGGACTTTTTTGATATATGCAATAGGTGGCGGTGGATTTTTTGAAAATATTTGAGGGTAGAGGTGGAATTAGCTGCTATAAAGCAGGGTAAATTAGGGGGAGCGTGTAGATAAATATGGATTTTACTTATTTTGGAAGCGGGTAGAGAATGATTAATAAGCTATAGATATGAAGAAAGTAATTTGGAGTATTGTTTTAAGTTGGGTATGTTTGGCATTTGCTGCTGGGATAGGAACTCAGATGCGGTGTCTGCCTGTGATGGGAAAGTGTATAAAAAAGGGGGATAAGATTATGTTTGGTGTCCCTAAGGTTTCCGGATATTTGTTTTGTTAGGACGTTAACAAAGGATGGGAAGATATCTACGATGCCAAAAGAGAATCTAGCTAGTCAAGAGGCGGTGATCGTTGATATTCCGGATTACGATAAGAAACTCTTTGAGAGTATGGGCGTTTATTCTGAGGTAGAAACGCATCCTCTTGTCGTGGTAGAGCTGGATGGACGGCGTCTTTGTATAAATATTAATGATGCGCTTAGTCAAGGGAATATTGTTTCGGAATATTTTAAAAGCGAAGTTGAGGGTGTGGTCGATTTAACGTCCGATCTCTTATTTGTTTATGCGCTTAAATTAAATAATGTGACAGTTGATGACGATGTGATAGTAAGGTATATGGCTCATTGTGACAAGAATCTGGTAGAGAAAAATCAAGCGGATCCATTTACTATGGCGGATCTTAAGAAAGAATATGCCGCTAAATTGGAAAAGGCGTTAGGGGACGTTGATTTTAGTAAGGTGTTTCGTATTGAGAGTCAGTCGGAGATGTTACAATATGATATGGATAAGCAGATCTTTCCATTAAAGGGTTGTGGTGCCCACAAATTAAGACAGACCAGCCGGATGCGTTGGCTAAGATTGGCTTTTGTAAATGGGATGATTGTGTCTTTCGATTTGTGAATATACCAGAGTTCATGAATGTCTCTTGTGAGACGGCTCGTGCGAAAGGGTTTTATGATATGAGGAAAGTCGGAAAAGTGCCTACCTATAATAAGCCGCTGGCTACCTCTTATACTTATATCCGTTTCTTGGATAAGAAGGTACAGCTTCCCGAGAAAAAGAATAAGGTCTATCATAACGGTGATATAAAGAGTATGTCTTTGGCTGATTTGTATGGGAAAATGGCTATAGAGGCTCAAATTATAAAGATGGATGTTTAATCACTTACCTTTCTTGAAGATAAGTGATTTTGAACTCTTCTATAATTATTTAGGATCCATTGAAGTGAAATAATAGGAAAACGGTCCGTCCCCCAATAAAAATGAGATGGACCGCTTTGCATTCGTGAATTCAGAGCGGATATTTCTTTTTAGTTTAGTGATTCCAACCTTGCGCCTTA
>ENA-OQDD01000244-OQDD01000244.1-human-gut-metagenome-genome-assembly--contig:-NODE-244-length-22879-cov-2.326345_pt1 | contig 22879 bp, 21 predicted proteins | sample MGYA00242507_ERZ504598 | MGnify/ENA primary metagenome ERZ504598 (study PRJEB26092, sample SAMD00036318) | human gut metagenome | host: Homo sapiens | study: EMG produced TPA metagenomics assembly of...
TTAAAATTCATAGAATAGTGAAATTAAGAACTCTAATATTTCTGGGGGGACTCTTTGGAGGAATGAATGTTATCAAAGGGCAGGCTTTTTATGGTACTACAGGACTACTTCATGCACCTACTGCCGTTATGCAGAAAGATAAACCGTTATGCTGGGAGGAAATATGCTGGATGTAAATATACTTTCCCGATATTGGGTGAGAAGTGAATATCATCCCTATACCTATAACTATTATATAAATTGTACTTTGTTTCCTTGGCTGGAAGTAGCATATACTTGTACGTTGGTAAAGGGGATACATGGTTCTTCTTATTGGCCTCAGCAAACTTGGGGCAGGTTTACCAATCAGGACAGATCGTTTCATTTCCGGTTGAGGGCATGGAAAGAAGGCTGGTGGAAGCTTGGACGCCTCAGGTAGTGATTGGTGCGAATGATCCGGGAAGCCATTCTTCAAATGGAGGTGGAGACATAGATTGGGGGGCGGTGGTAGCGGAAACCACAATTACTTGACACGTTATTATCTGGCGGCAACGAAACATGTTGAATTTAGTGGAATAGGTACAGTGGGGGGGCATGTAGCTTGGGTTATCGGTAAAGCTATGAGTGATGTGCATTATAGCCGTCTTGCTGCAGGGGTAAACTTTCATTTTGGCATGAAGGGCGAAGGTTTCTGGCAGAAAGCTCTGAATGGATTTAATCTGATGGCGGAAGTGTGTCCCGGACATGCGGAAGATCTGCATACAGCAACTTATACTGTGAATGTGGGTGGAACTTATTCAATATGGAAAGACCATATCAATCTTATTGCTGAACTGAATGACGGTAAATTTTTTAGCGGAGGTATATTCTTTAAATTACATCTCAAATAACTGACTTGATTTCTAGTGGATGAAGCATTATAAGAATAGCCGGAATCACTTGGAAAAGTAGTTCCGGCTATTCTTATATAACGATATTTGTATGTCCTGTTTTTATTATCCTACAATGTATTTAGCATTCTTGCCGCTTATTTTACGAATGAATACCACAAGCAGCCACGATACGCCAAATGCCACGATTGCGGCAGCGGGAATTTGTAAAGGCACGGGAACACCGATATTGCGCATCAGGACTACACCCGGACCTGTGAAAAAATAATGTATCATATAGATGCCAAAACCACATACGGTCAAGTTTGCCAGCATACGCTGGATCAGTTCTGAGCGTACTTTTACTTTCTTGGCTATGAGGAAGAAGGGGATAGTCATCATAATCACATTCAAAGAATTATAGGTGAAGAACAGTTCCAACATTTCATCAGTGCATTGTGGTAATGCGGTCATGTGGCGGAAACCGAAGAATGTGACCATGTAACCTGCCAGAAACATGGGGATACAGACTGACAGTGTCTTACTCCATGACCAGTCGTGGTTGCGCAGATAGTGTCCCAATAGCAAGTACCCGTTGAATCCGGCAAAATAATAGAGCATATTGAACGAGTTCCACGCACAGCCTCCCCAAATGTATGGGGATACGAACTGATAATAATAAGGTAACAAGCCGGTTATTCCCCATGCGACAAGAAACCATAGTTTGGCTTTCTCCGAGGCCTTTTCTACCCATGCGGAGAAAATAGGAAGGTATAGATATAATCCGATAAGCAGATAGATATACCACATATGTACGTCTAATAAAGAGAAATTGAGAGGCATTTCTGCTATATAACCCAATGATACGTTGAGTGACTGACGGGCGGCTTCTTCACCGCTATAAGGGAAAAAGTCAAGGATTATTTCAGGATTAAGTCCCAACAATCCTGTAAACCAGGGAAATAAATTATAAATGACACTCCAGATAAGGAACGGCCAGAATACACGGCTGATTCTTTTTTTGTAGAAAGCGGATATTTCGCCACGTACGGGGAGCAGCAATGCTCCTGTAATCATGACAAACAGTGGGACACACGGACGGAGAAAGGCTCCGTAGGCGCTCCCCAGAATTTGATTTCATCAATGTTGGCTGGCGGTTCGCCGGGGTAAAAGTTGAACGGGTCTGCACTATGGCAGCAAACTACGGTGAACATGGCTACCAAACGAACGACATCCAGCCATACCACATGTTTTCTTGTGGTGTTCATAGCAATAGGTTGATTCATAATTTAATTTTTGATTTGACAGGCATAAAGGTACGCTTTCTCTGAGGATTATTTCTTGCTTTGGAACAAAAAATAAAAAGAACTATCCGCAATCATACTACAAAATGAGAATCCTCACTGCAAGAGTCACAATCATTTGTCTTTTGCAGGGGGAGGAATTCTATTTAGGGTTAGAGGGTTATTTTAGTCCTCTGTTCTTTAACAAGGGATCAATACCGGGTTCTTTGCCACGGAAATTGACATACATGTCCATCGCATCGTCAATGCAGCCGGGAGTGAGGATATATTTGCGGAACTTTCCTGCTACTTCTTGATTAAAGATATCGCCTGTTTCCTTGTATGCCTCGTATGCGTCACAATCCAGCACTTCTGCCCAAATATAACTATAGTAACCGGCAGTATATCCACCACCCATGGTGTGGTTGAAATAAGTGGTGCGATAGCGTGACGGAATTTGTTTCAGCAATCCGCGCTTACCTAATGTTTCTGCTTCGAACTGCATAACGTCCATATCATCGGGAATTTCTTTTAATACATGATAATCCATATCCAGCAGGGAAGCAGCTAAATATTCAGCCGTAGCGAAGCCTTGTCCGTATTTGCCACTCTTGTCCATTTTTTCAACCAGTCCGGCAGGAATAACTTCACCTGTCTGATAATGTTTGGCATATACATTCAATACCTCCGGTTCAAAAGCCCAATGCTCATCTATCTGTGACGGCAGTTCTACAAAATCACGCGGAACACTAGCCACACCATAATAATGTACATCTTTGAAAAGATTATGTAAAGCGTGTCCGAATTCGTGGAACAAGGTATTCGCTTCATCTGCACTGAGCAAAGCGGGTTGTCCGGCTGCCGGTTTGGTAAAGTTGCATACCACGGTTACTACAGGAGCCACTTTCTTGCCGTCCTTGTAGGTCTGTGAACGATAGCTTCCGCACCATGCGCCACCTTTCTTGCTGGCACGCGGAAAGAAGTCCATATAGAGTACACCTAGATGAGAACCGTCTTTGTCCTTACATTCGAATGCCTGTGCATCGGGATGAGGGAGGGGAAGATTGTCCAGCTGGGTGAAAGTGATACCGTACAGTTTGTTGGCAACATAGAACACACCGTCACGTACGTTTTCCAGTTTCAGATAAGGACGTACCTGATTTTCATCCAAGTCGAATTTGGCTTTCTTGGCTCGGTCTGCATAATAACGCCAGTCCCAACCTTCGGCTGTGAAGGTTTTCCGTCTTTCTTTATTTCGGCATTGATATCTGCCAGTTCTTCTTTGGCTTTGGACAGAGTAGGTGTCCAAATCTGGTCTAATAATTTATATACGGCATCCGGTGTTTTCGCCATACGTTCTTCCAGTGCAAAGGAAGCATAGTTTTCATATCCCATCAGCTTGGCTTTTTCCAGACGGGCTTTGAGCAGTTTGCGTACCACTTCCTTGTTGTCGTATTCATTTCCGTTATTTCCTCTGTTAATGTATCCTTTGAATATCTTTTCACGCAGGTCTCGGTTATCGGCATATTGCAGGAAAGGCATGACGCTGGGATTATGCAGGGTGAAAATCCATTTGCCTTCCATGCCTGCTTCTTTAGCTGTTTCGGCAGCACTGGCAATCAGGTTTTGGGGTAATCCGGCTAAGTCTTCTTCTTTGTCCACGATCAATTGGAAAGCATTGGTTTCCTTCTGCATATTTTGGCCGAAGGTGAGCTGTAACATGGAAATCTCACTATTTAATTCACGCAGTTTTTTTGACTGTCGGCATCCAGTTGGCACCTCCACGTACAAAATCTTTATAGGTTTCTTCCAACAACTTCTTTTGCTCTTTGTCCAAATTGCCGGGATTTTCATAGACAGCTTTAATACGTGCAAAAAGTTTTTCATTTAAGGCGATGTCATCGCTGTGTTTTGATTGTAGTGGAGAGAGTTCACGGCTCAGTGCGTCCATTTCATCATTGGTATTGGCGCTTTTCAGTCCGTAGAATACGGTGCTGACTTTACGAAGTAACGCTCCGCTTTGATCCAGTGCTGCAATGGTATTCTGGAAAGTGGCGGGTTCGGGGTTGTTTACTATAGCGTCAATCTCTTTCTGTTGTTCTTCCATGCCCTGCAAAAAGGCGGGTTTGTAATGTTCCATCTTGATTTGGTCGAAAGGAGGAACCTGGAAGGGAGTTGTGTACTCTGAAAGGAATGGATTTTCGGTAGGGGCTGCCTGTTTCCCTTGCGAACCGCAACCGCTTAATATGGCAACCGCACAGGCTGCCAAAAGAATGTGTTTCATAATAATTTGTTTATATAGGTGATAATGCAAAGATAGTAAAATAAGGCAAATTCCAATAAGTTTGAAGCGTAGAACTATTTGTTTGTTTTCATAGTCTGTCTAATTATCATACATTATTGTCTAATAATTAGACAGACTGTTTCTTTTTGTTATTTTGCAATGTGTTGTTAATCAGTCATTTGTTTGCGTGGCACGGTTTTGGCATTTATATTATAGAGAACGAATTATAGAAACTTTAGTTTCTTATACACTTTATGGGAAGTAACGTTGTGAAACGGGACTTCTCTCTTTTAAAATAATAATAATTAAAAACACGAAATATGAAACAGATTTATTATGTCATTCAGGCTTTGATACATGGACGTGGAGCTAATATTATAAAAGTCGTTTCGTTAGGCTTGGGCCTGACTATGAGTATTCTGCTTTTCTCAAGAGTTGTGTATGAGCAGAGTTTTGATACTTGTTTTAAGGATCATGATAAATTATACCAGTTGTGGAATATATGGACAGTAAATGGAGAGCCTTTTCCTCCGAGTGAGTTCATTATCGGTGCAGCTGCCGGAGGCATACTGGATGCAATGCCGGAAATTGTGGAATCGGCGGCAAGTACAGGCTCGTGGCCGGTTTCGGCACCTATTTATAACGGGAGTGTCCGCTTTGATGATTTTAAAGTTGCTGCTGATTCATTGTTTTTCAGACAATGGGTATTGAGGTCTTGAGTGGTGATCCGGTACGTGAATTGCAGCAAAAAGATGTAATTTTCCTGAGTAAAGATTTGGCGGATAAAATGTTTGGCGGTGAGAACCCGATTGGTAAAATAATTAGTTTCAATAAGGAAATTGAGTTGACAGTCAAAGGAACGTATGCTGCTTTACCTGAGAATTGTACTATGCGACCGAAGGCTGTCATTTCCTTGCCTTCTATCTGGAGCCGCCGGATAGGAAATTATTCATGGGACGGTGGGGACAGCTGGAAAGAATATATCCGGTTGAAGCAGGATATTGATTTGGATGAATTGAACAAGCGTATTGATATGGTAGTACAGCAACATATTCCCAGAAGTGATAAGTTGGGAATCACTGTCATGGCAAAACCTGTTCGGGATACGTACCGTGGATATGATGAAGTGAAAAGAATGCGTAATATTATGCTTATTTTAGGTATATCTATTTTGTTTATCACGACATTGAATTATGTGTTGATTTCTATTTCTTCATTGAGCCGGCGTGCCAAAAGTATTGGTGTTCATAAATGCAGCGGAGCGGGAACGGGTACTGTTTTTGGTATGTTTATGTGGGAAACCGGTATTATTATTTTGCTTTCATTGTTTTTGATGGTTTTTTTAATGTTTAATTTCCGGGAATTTGTGGAAGATACTACAGCTGCTAAACTGGAGTCTCTTTTTGCGGTGGAACGTATTTGGGTGCCTTTTGGAGTGACTGCTGTCTTATTCCTCATTGGTGGTGTGCTGCCGGGACGAATTTTTTCAAAGATACCGGTCACACAGGTTTTCCGGCGTTATACAGAGGGTAAGAAAGGATGGAAACGTCCGTTATTGTTTATCCAATTTGCAGGAGTGGCTTTTATATGTGGATTGATGTGTGTAGTGATGCTCCAGTATCATTATGTTATTAATAAAGATCCGGGTTATAATCCTGAGCGGGTAGTGATTGGCGTTAATAATGCACCGGATGCTAAAGCCCGGCTTGCTGCCCGTCACTTTTATGAGGGGCTTCCATACGTGGAAGCATTGACTTCGGCAACTAGCTATCCGTCTAATGGATATAGCGGGCAGATGATACCGGATGAGAAAGGAACGAGTCTTTTTTCCAGCCGTTATGATTTTACTCAGGAGAATTATGTAGCTTTTATGGGAATGGTCATACAGCAAGGGCGTGTGCCTCGTGAATCCGGTGAGGTGGCAGTGAATGAGGAATTTGTACGGAGAATGCATTGGGGAAAAGATGTTTTAGGTAAGAGTATACAGACAGAAGAAGGCCGTGTCAAAATAGTAGGTGTGATTAAAGATTTTAATATTGGCGGATTCTACTCAGAGCTGAAACCGTTTGTCTTGCATCATCATCCCAAAGATTTGGCTGATCTTGTTTATCTCCGTCTGAAGGAACCCTTTGGTGAGAATCTTCAGAAACTGAAGCGTGATGCTGCCGAAGCTTTTCCTAATCAAACAGTCGGCTTTGAAAGCTTGGAACAAAAAATGGCGGATAGTTATAATTCCGTTCGTGTATTTCGTAATGCGACTTTATTGGCGGCAATTGCCATTTTGTTTATTACTTTGATGGGACTGATAGGCTATATTAATGATGAATTACAGCGACGTTCGAAAGAAATTGCTATTCGTAAAGTGAATGGAGCTGAGTCATTTGCGATATTGGAAATGTTGGTGCAAGATGTTCTTTGGATTTCTTTCCCGGCTGTAGTCGCAGGTACACTAGGGGCATGGTATGTAGGTGGTTTATGGATGGAACAGTTTGCTGTGACTGTAGGTTCGCTTGTTCCTTATTATGTATGTGTAGCTATCGTGGTCTTGATATTGATTGTCAGTTGTGTCATTTCCAAAACATGGCGCATTGCCAATGAGAATCCAGTAAAGAGTATTAAATCAGAATAAAGATCAATAGAACAAACAATTAAAATTTATTATTATGATACAGATTGAAAATTTAAGTAAGGTATTTCGTACTTCAGAAGTAGAAACAATTGCGTTGAATCATGTAAACATAGAGGTGAAAGAAGGAGAGTTTGTAGCTATTATGGGACCATCAGGTTGTGGAAAATCCACCTTATTGAATATCCTTGGTCTGTTGGACAATCCTACTGAAGGCAGTTACAAGTTGCTGGGCAATGAAGTAGCCAATCTGAAAGAAAAAGAACGCACCCGCCTGCGTAAAGGTGTAATAGGTTTTGTATTTCAAAGCTTTAATCTGATAGACGAACTGAATGTTTTTGAAAATGTGGAATTACCGTTGACTTATCTTGGAATCAAGGCTAGTGAACGTAAGGAGCGTGTTCTGGAAATTTTAAAGCGAATGAACTTGAGTCATCGTGCCAAGCATTTCCCGCAACAGCTTTCCGGCGGTCAACAACAGCGTGTGGCTATTGCCCGTGCTGTGGTTACTAACCCTAAATTGATCCTCGCCGATGAGCCTACCGGTAATTTGGACTCAAAGAACGGTGCTGAAGTAATGAATCTATTGACCGAACTTAACAAGGAGGGGACTAGTATTGTCATGGTAACTCACTCTCAGCATGATGCCGGATTTGCTCATCGTGTCATTCATTTGTTTGACGGTAGTGTAGTGGCGAACATTAAAGAATAATAATGAAAGGGTGGTTGTAATGAAACAAATCTATTATGCAATACAATCGACATTACACGGCCGTGGAAGCAATGTGACAAAAGTCATATCGCTTTCATTAGGCTTGACTATTGGTGTTCTGCTTTTTTCACAAATAGCATTTGAACTCAATTATGAAAAATGTTACCCTGATGCCGACCGATTGGTGTTGGTACGTGGAGGAGGAGAGAATGTAAAGACTGGAGAGAAAGGAGAAGGATATGATGATAGCTTGTTTGCTCCGATGGCAGAAGCATTCCGCAGTGATTTGTCACAATGGATTGAAAATGCTACAGTCATTTTCAATTTTGAGACATTAAATGTATTCAAGGATGGTCATAAGCTGAAAGACGTAAACTACGCTTATGTAGATACTTGCTATTTCCGTACTTTCGGCATCAAAGTATTGAAAGGGAATCCTGAGGAATTGCAAAGGGCAGGGAGCATATTCGTTTCTGAAACTTTTGTTCGTGATGTCTTTGGTGGACAGGACTGTGGGACAAAAATTATCTTTGGATAAACAGCATGAACTGACAGTCCGTGGTGTTTATCAGGATACTCCGGAAAATACGGCCTATCATTTGATTTTGTAGCTCCCATTTATGCCGGAGGTGGTTATATAGGGGGTGGAACATGGGGGCGTAATGACATTTATTATACTATTCTCCGTTTGCGCGATGGGGTGGACAGGGAAGAAATCAATCGTCAGATATACAAGGCTATGCAAAAATATTATCCTGATTCTGCTGATGATGAATGGAGAAATTTTTATGATGCACAGCCATTGCCCGAAATTCATCTGGATGACTCAAATACCCGCACTCGCCTTTACATTTATGGTTTTTGGGCTTTGCCATATTTTTTGTGGCAATCATGAACTATGTATTAGTAGCTATTGCTACCATGAGCCGCAGGGCAAAAAGTATAGGTGTGCATAAGTGTAGTGGTGCCAGTGCAATCAATATTTTCAGTATGTTCCTTTTTGAGACGGGGATTGTGGTATTGATGTCCGTTATAGTGGCCCTCTTTATTATTTTCAATACCAAAGATCTGATAGAAGATTTACTTTCGGTGCAGTTGTCCTCACTCTTTACATTGGAAACTTTATGGGTTCCGATGCTCATTGTTTTTGTACTGTTCATAGTAGCCGGAGTGCTGCCGGGAAGATTGTTTTCACGCATTCCTGTCACTCAAGTTTTTCGTCGTTACACAGATGGGAAAAAGGGGTGGAAGCGTTCTCTTTTATTTGTACAATTTATGGGGGTATCTTTTGTGATGGGGATTTTGTTAGTATCTTTGATGCAGTATCATCATCTGATTAATAGTGATATGGGTATCCGTACTCCAGGATTGGTGGAGGCGGAAACATGGATGTCACCCGAAGAAGCAGAGAATATGGTTAACGATCTTCGTCGTCAACCCATGGTGGAAAATGCCACCCGTTCTATGCATGGTGTTCTGGGAGAATATTGGACTCGTGGGCTGATTGATAATAGTGGCAAGCGAATAGAAACCTTGATGTATAATCCTTGTGATAAGAATTATGCTGAAACCATGGGGATTACTATTATTGAAGGGAAAGATATGCAGAATGAGGGAGATGTATTGGTCAACGAAGAAGTAGTGCGGCTGATGAAATGGACAGATGGGGCAGTAGGCAAACGGTTGAATGATTTTGATAAAGCCGGAACCATTGTTGGTGTATTCCGTAATGTGCGCAATACGTCTTTTCTTTATAAGCAGTTTCCCGTGGCTTTGGTTTATAGTCATAATACCAGTCACACTTTTGATGTACGTTTAAAGCAGCCATACGATGAGAGTTTGAAAAAGCTGAACGAATACATGGAGCAGGTGCATTCCACTAAGGCATTGGAATTTATTCCGATAGATACCATGCTGAAGGAAATCTATCGCAATGTATATCGTTTTCGTAATTCTGTATGGATTACTTCTACTTTTATTTTGCTTATTGTTGTTATGGGGTTGATAGGTTACGTGAATGATGAAACACAACGTCGCAGTAAGGAAATAGCTATCCGTAAGGTGAATGGTGCTGAAGCTTCGACTATTCTTCGGTTGCTGTCCCGTGATATATTATATGTTGCTGTCCCATCGGTCTTGATGGGAATTGTAGTATCGTACTTTACAGGAAAGGCTTGGTTGGATCAATTTGCCGAAACGATAGATATGAATGCGTTGTATTTTGTCGGAACAGCATTGGTGATTATCGCTCTGATAGTGGTGTGTGTCGTTGTTAGAGCTTGGCGTATTGCTAATGAGAATCCGGTAAAGAGTATTAAAGTTGAGTAGTGTATTTGGAAAAAGGAGAGCGGGATGATATGTGTTGGGTATCATCCCGCTTTTTTCTTTTTACCTGATTCCTGTGAAATTTACATTGACACCATCCAATGTGCCTTTTAAGAAGTTTCCGGCCAACCATATATTTTCAAAATATGAAATGTCACTGGGACCGTAAACCATACGGATACATGTCTGTGCGCTGTTATCCCATCTCCATTCAAAATTGTACCTGTCTTCGGTTACATAGCCGTTCCGATGTTCTATTCGTATGATGTCTGTGCCTGTTCTATTTTCGTAAAAGTCTAGTCGTTGTGTGTAGTATTCACCGTCTTGTTCCAAGTTTCCTGCCAGGTCCGGCTGCATAGTTCCCGAGTGGTTCTGTAATATATTTCGCTGTAATCATCATCATCGTACCAACTTCTATGGATACTTCACAGGAGGTTAGGTTAACCATTATTATCAGTACAACTACCATTCCGAAGTATTTCAGTATTTTTGTTCTCATATCCGTTAATTTTAAAATTTGTTTTTCTTATGTCACAAAGATAAGTGGAGGGAATGATACAATAAACGGAATATTCCTATTTGTAAAGGAGAGTTTCCCTATTTGTAATAGGAAAATTCCTATGGTGAGGAGAGGGGAATAAGGTCTGTCTTATTTCTTTTACTATTAAACTGTAAGTTACAAAAAGAGGCTGTCCATTGGTGAGACAGCCCTGATAATTTCCGAAAAATGATAATAGGATATTTCTATATATTTTTAATTATCCTTGTTTGGGTATTATCTGCGTTTTTTTGAAGAAAGAAGTGGTGCTTCCTGTACTTGCTTCATTACTCTCAAGAGATTACCTCCCCAAATCTTCCTTAAGTCTTCTTCTGTATATCCTTTTTCAATCATTTTTATGGTCAGATTAATTAAGTCATTATCTCCTCTACATCCTTGCAGACCACCACCGCCATCAAAGTCTGTACCTATTCCTACATGGTCTATGCCGGCTACTTTAATCATGTGGTCCAAATGTTCGACTGCATCACAAATGGATGCGGCTTTTGTTTTTTTATTGATATAGGCATCGAGGAGACATAACTGTGCCACTCCGCCATTTTTCGCTAGGGCACGGAGTTGTTCGTCTGTTAGATTACGGTCATGGTCGCATAAAGCCTTTGACGAGGAATGAGAGGCGATGATAGGTTGTGCACTATATTTTATCACATCCCAGAAAGTACCTTCACTGGCATGTGATATGTCTATCATAATACCTAACCGGTTCATTTCCTTCACTACCTCACGACCAAACTGTGTCAGTCCTTGAGTCGCATCTTCCGTATGAGTGGACGAATGGCAAATATCGTTATCATAAGAATGGCAGAGAGTTATATAATTAACTCCCATCTGTTTGTATTTTTTTATATTTTTTAAGTCCTTGCCGATGGCGTAACCATTCTCGATCCCTATAAAGAAAGCTTTCTTGCCTTCATTCTTTAAACGTACCAAATCCTCTTCCGTAAGGGCGATGCCACAAAAATCTTTGTATTGCTCTACTTCGTCATAAATGGATTGAATTAATCGGGTGGTGCTTTCTACGGCTTTTTGTGAAGATGCGTCATCCCGTTTCCCCTGCCATATAAATGCGGCTAGGAACTGTGCGTCCAATTTGCCTTCCTCCATTTTGGGGATGCTGACCATGTTGTCTTTTCTCAGGCCTACACTGTAACCGTTTTTAAACCAAAGAGGAGTGTCTGTATGAGTGTCAATGGAAAGGATACGGCTATGGATATCTTTGGCCAGATTAAATGTGTCAGCCTTATTCACCAGAAATTTAAATAATTTATGCATGGTGGTATCTCCGGCAGCTGTAAATATTTCCGGATGAAATTGCACACCTATCATTTGTCGTATGGGATAAGCTTCTATAGCTTCCGCTATGCTGTCGGGTGCCCAAGCCGTGATTTTGAATCCCGGTGCCAATTTCTGGATAGCCTGATGATGGAATGTATTGACTTGCAGCACTTCTTGTCCTGTAATGTCTGCCAACTTGCTTCCCTTTATGATGGATATCGGATGGGTGGTGGTAGTGCCGGATTCTTTTTGGCGATGGTTGACACTTGAAGGATGTTGCGTGGGCAGATCTTGATATAAAGTTCCACCGAAAGCTACATTCATTAATTGTAGTCCCCTGCAAATTCCTAATATGGGAATATTCCGATCTGCGGCCATTTTCAGCACCATCAAGTCGAAGGTATCCCGGGCGGGACTTACTTCTTCCAGTTTTTCATAAGGAAGGTCGCCATAATACATTGGTTGGATGTCTTCTCCACCTGTAAAGACAATTCCGTCCAGCCGGGATACAATTTGACGCAGTATTTCTACATTATCCGTTACAGGTATCATGTAAGGAATTCCTCCAGAGAGAATGACTGACTGTACATATGCCGTGTTTACGGCTGTCCGTTTCGGACTTATATCTGTGGAAATTCCAATCAGGGGAAACCTTTTTATTTCGGGAATCAATTCGGAATCCACTTTTTGATTCAACCGGACGAGTGCTTCGGACAAAGGATCCTTTTGACTTTTTTGTGCTTGTACATGGCAACATCCCAAAGCTAACAGTAATACTAAGAGGCATTTGTTTTTCATATGAATATAGATTTTGTCTTGCAGGCAAATGTATAAACTATGTTTTTATTGAAAAAATAAAATGCCATAAAAATAGAGTAGGAGGTACTTATTCCAAGCACCTCCCACCTTTATATTCAGAAAATATTCAATTTACTTCATATCTTCAACAGCAGCCTGAGCCGCCGCCAGTCTGGCGATAGGCACGCGGAACGGAGAACAAGACACATAGTTCAAACCAACTTTGTGACAGAATTTCACTGATGAAGGCTCACCACCATGCTCACCGCAGATACCGCATTTCAAATCAGGACGAACTGAACGGCCTTTATCTACAGCCATTTCAATCAGCTGGCCCACACCATTTTGGTCGAGTACTTGGAACGGGTCTACTTTTAGAATCTTCTTTTCCAGATATACCGGCAAGAAAGAAGCAATATCGTCACGGGAATAACCGAAGGCATCTGGGTCAAGTCATTGGTACCGAATGAGAAGTATTCTGCACGGCTGGCAATGCGGTTGGCTGTCAGCGCAGCACGCGGAATTTCAATCATGGTACCTACCTTGAACGGAATTTCCATACCTTCTTTTTCAAATAATGCTGCTGCTGCATCACGGATCACCTTTTCCTGAGCTTCGAATTCATACAGGATACCGGTCAAGGGAACCATAATTTCGGGATGCGGATCATATCCTTCTTTCTTCAGTTCAATTGCAGCACCTAGAATCGCTTGAGTCTGCATCTCTGTGATTTCGGGATAGGTGTTACCCAAACGACAGCCGCGGTGACCTAACATCGGATTGTGTTCACACAGGCTTTCCACACGTTTTTTGATTTCCTGTACGGTTACGCCCATTGCCTTAGCCATTTCTTCCTGACCTTTTGCATCATGGGGAACGAACTCATGCAAAGGAGGATCGAGCAGACGAACATTTACCGGACATCCGTCCATAGCCTTGAAGATACCTTTGAAGTCGGCTTTTTGGAAGGGGAGCAATTTAGCCAATGCTTTTCTACGTCCTTCTACATCCGGTGACAGGATCATCTCACGCATAGCGACAATCTTTTCAGCATCAAAGAACATGTGTTCCGTACGGCAAAGACCGATACCTGAAGCACCAAAAGCGCGGGCCACTTCCGCATCATGCGGAGTATCAGCGTTAGTGCGGACATTCAGCTTTGTGTATTTGTTGCAAAGATCCATCAATGCAGCGAAATCGCCTGAAACTTCGGCTGCTTTGGTTTCCACTTTACCTTTATATACTTCACCGGTAGTACCGTTCAGAGAGATGAAGTCACCTTCTTTTAAAGTAATACCTTCAATTTCTACGGTACGTGTCTTATAATCTACATTGATAGCACCAGCACCCGATACGCAGCACTTACCCATACCACGGGCCACAACCGCAGCGTGAGATGTCATACCGCCACGTGCAGTCAGGATACCTTCGGCAACGGCCATACCTGCCAGGTCTTCCGGCGAAGTTTCGATACGTACCATGACCACCTTTTTACCATCGGCAGCCCATTTAGCAGCATCATCGGCGAAGAACACAATCTGACCGGTAGCGGCACCCGGAGAAGCGGGCAAACCACGAGTCAAAACTTTCGCTTCTTTCAACGCTTTCTTGTCGAACACAGGGTGAAGCAGTTCGTCTAATTTATTAGGTTCGCAACGCTCCAATGCGGTTTTTTCATCAATCATGCCCTGGCGCAACAAGTCCATGGCGATTTTTACCATGGCAGCTCCGGTACGTTTACCGTTACGGGTCTGCAAGAACCATAATTTACCTTCCTGTACGGTAAATTCCATATCCTGCATGTCGCGATAGTGGTTTTCCAGTTTGGTCTGCAGGGCATCCAGTTCTTTGTAGATTTCCGGCATAGCTTCTTCCATAGAGGGGTATTTGGCTACGCGTTCTTCTTCAGAAATACCTGCACGTTCTGCCCAACGCTGAGAACCGATTTTTGTGATTTGTTGCGGGGTACGGATACCGGCCACAACATCTTCACCTTGTGCGTTGATCAAATATTCGCCATTAAACAAATCCTCACCGTTACCTGCGTCACGAGAGAAGCAAACACCGGTAGCCGAAGTATCACCCATGTTACCGAATACCATGGCTTGTACGCTTACAGCAGTACCCCATTCGGCAGGAATACCTTCCATTTTGCGGTAAAGAATGGCGCGTTCGTTCATCCAGCTGCGGAATACAGCACAAATGGCACCCCAAAGTTGTTCGTATGCACAGGTCGGAAAATCTTGTCCGGTCTGTTCTTTTACAGCAACTTTAAAGCGTTTAACCAGTTCTTTAAGGTCTTCCACTTCCAATTCGTTGTCGAGCTTCACACCTTTTTCTTCCTTTACTTTTTCGATAATTTCCTCGAAAGGATCGATGTCTTCCTTGTTCACCGGTTTCATACCCAATACCACGTCACCATACATTTGTACGAAACGACGGTAAGAATCCCATGCGAAACGGGGGCGTCCGGTCTTGCGGCTCAAGCCTTCCACCACTTCGTCATTTAAACCTAAATTAAGGATGGTATCCATCATACCCGGCATAGAAGCGCGGGCACCCGAACGTACAGAAACCAGTAACGGGTTCTCTACATCTCCAAACTTGGAATTCATCAGATTTTCGATGTTGGCGATAGCTTTCTCAACATCCGCTTTCAGCAGTTCTACTACTTTATCTTTACCTAACTCATAATATTCGCTACAAACTTCTGTGGTGATTGTAAATCCCGGAGGTACGGGAACACCGATTAGATTCATTTCAGCCAGGTTAGCGCCTTTTCCACCAAGCAGATTTCTCATGTCTGCTTTTCCTTCAGCTTGTCCATTACCAAAGGTGTAAACTCTTTTTTTATCCATAATAAATGTATTTAAAGTTAACTCGCTCAAAAAATGTAATCGCAAAACTATACATATTTTAGTTATCTCCAAATCTTTTACTGAAAAAAAATAGTGGAAATTGCAATTTCTACTTTGCAATTTTAATATCTTACGATTTATGAGGCAATATTCAGGGAAAATGCTTAAATTTGTCCCCAAATTAACTTATTCAGAAAAGTGGCTAGAAAGAAGAAAGAACTTCCATTATTAGAGAAGATAACCATAATAGATGTAGCTGCCGAAGGAAAAGCTTTGGCGAAAGTGAATGACCTGGTAGTATTTGTGCCTTATGTAGTGCCCGGTGATGTGGTGGATTTACAAGTGAAGCGTAAGAAAAATCATTATGCAGAAGCTGTGGCTGTGAAATTCCATGAGTATTCTCCTGTGCGTGCAGTACCTTCTGCCAGCATTATGGTATATGTGGTGGTTGTAAGTGGCAGTGTCTGCCATATACAGAACAAATAAAGTATAAGCAAAAGCAGGTGACGGATAATCTGACCCGTATCGGCAAGATCGAATTGCCGGAAATTTCACCTATCATGGGGTCGGAAAAAACGGAGTTTTACCGTAATAAGTTGGAATTTACGTTTTCTAACAAACGTTGGCTGACAGAGGAAGAGGTAAAGGAAGATGTGAAGTACGATCAGATGAACGCCGTAGGTTTCCACATTCCCGGTGCATTTGACAAGGTACTGGCTATAGAAAGTGCTGGTTACAGGATGATATCAGCAACCAGATACGCAATGCGATTCGTGACTATGCATACGAACACAATTATTCTTTCTTTAATCTGCGTTCTCAAGAAGGAATGCTTCGCAACTTGATGATCCGTACTTCGAGTACGGGTGAGCTTATGGTGTTGCTGCAATGCAAGATTGTGGAAGAGAGCGAAATGGATCTGATGAAGCAACTGCTGGCTTTCGTGGCAGAACGTTTTCCGCAGATTACTTCCTTATTATATGTAGTCAATAACAAATGCAATGATACCATTAACGATCTGGAGGTAATGGTGTTCAAAGGCAACGATCATATTTTCGAGGAAATGGAGGGGTTGCGCTTCAAGATAGGAGCAAAATCATTTTATCAGACTAATTCCGGACAGGCGTATAATCTTTATAAGGTGGCCCGTAATTTTGCCGGATTGACCGGTAAAGAATTGGTGTATGATCTTTATACAGGACTGGAACCATAGCCAACTTTGTTTCACGCCAGGCAAAGAAAGTGATTGGTATCGAATATGTGCCTGAAGCAATAGAAGATGCTAAAGTGAATTCGGCAATTAATGGCATTGACAATACCTTATTTTATGCCGGTGACATGAAGGATATCCTCACTCAGGAGTTTATCAACCAACATGGTCGTCCTGATGTTATAATCACTGATCCTCCGCGTGCCGGAATGCACAATGATGTGATTAATACAATTCTTTTTGCTGAACCTCAGCGGATTGTGTATGTTAGCTGTAATCCTGCCACCCAGGCACGTGATTTGTCTTTGTTAGATGCCAAATACAAGGTGATGGCCGTGCAACCCGTAGATATGTTCCCTCATACGCATCATGTGGAAAATGTGGTGTTGCTGGAAAAAAGAGGATAATCCGAATGGCTCAATTATAAATTGTTTAAACAGTAAATAGAATTATGTCAAGAGGTAAAAAAAATGATTCCGGCAGACCAAAGGCGAAAAGCGTTGCCCGATATACTATATATAATGTGACGGAGTCGCTGAGCTGATGGATTTCCTGATGCGGAAAATGGCGGGAATCAGTCGTAGCAAGGTAAAGGCGTTGCTTGCCAACCGCGTGATTTTGGTAGATAATGTGATTACTACCCAATATAATTTCGCATTGAAACCAGGTATGAAAGTGCAGATATCCAAGGTGAAGAATAATCGTGAGTTTAAACATCCGATGCTGAAACTGGTATACGAGGATGCTTATATCTTGGTGGTGGAAAAGAAGGAGGGACTGCTTTCTGTCAGCACAGAACATCAGAAGGAGCGTACTGCACAACATATTTTGAATGAGTATGTAAAACGTTCACATCGTTTCAACCGCGTATTTGTAGTACATCGTCTGGACCGTGAAACTTCGGGGTTGATGATGTATGCCAAAGATGAAAAAACCCAGAATACTTTACGTGATAATTGGCATGATATTGTGACGGACCGCCGTTATGTGTCTATCGTTTCTGGTGATATGGAGAAAGATTACGGTACTGTAGAGTCTTGGTTGACCGACCGGAAATTGTATGTCAGTTCCAGTCCTGTAGATAATGGGGAAGGTAAGTTTGCGGTCACTCATTATAAAACAATAAAGCGGGCCAATGGATATTCATTGGTGGAGTTGGATTTGGAAACAGGACGTAAGAATCAGATTCGTGTGCATATGTTGGATTTAGGTCACCCTGTTGTTGGTGACCGGCGCTATGGCAGTGAGTGTGATCCTTTAGGACGATTGGCGTTACATGCCTTCAAGTTATGTTTCTATCATCCGGTAACAAAAGAGTTGATGGAGTTTGAAACTCCTTATCCTACGGCATTTAAAGGATTAATGCAGAAAAAATAGAAAATTTCTTCTGTTAAAATTAAATATAAGGCTTCTTTGCTTTTATTTTGGGCAGAGGTTAAGAATAAAAAAGCAATATCCATCCATTTACCAAACTGTAGACGGATGGATATTGTTGTTTTTAGAGATTTGGCTGTTTCATTATTAAACTGCCTTTCTTAATGCAAGAATGGTCATGTAGTCCGATTTCCCAATGTTGTATTGATGAATAAAAAGGCTGAAATTCAAGATAAATTTGATTCAGCCTCTTTATTATTGTATCGGCGAAGTGATATTGAATAAAAGAGTTTTTTCAATAGATGTGATCATATAAAATCTCTAACGCACGTATGTCTACATGAAGCTACGCATATGTATGTACGGGTTTGTGCGTATGTATGTGAGTGTGAATCATATAAATCCCCCAAATATAAGGACGTTTTTAAAAAAGATCAAGAGCTTTTCAAATAACAACAGGAACTTTTTGGAAAAGATAACGAGCTTTTTTAAAAACGTTTTGATCTTTTTATCGATATCGGAACTCTGTAAACTGCTATTTCGTGGAAGTACATCTCTTTCATATGCATTTTTGAAATGAAAAAGTCTGAAAGTACCCTGCTTTATATCAAACAGGAATACTTTATAAAAAAGAATATATAGTTGACAGCAAGCGTATTATGCGAAAATCTGCTTTAAAATATAGTGAGGGTATGAGGGCATAAGTGAGAGCAAATATTTTTACTATAATCATGTAAGCTATTTATAATTAGATTGTTATATGTAAAATGAGAGCATGAGGGCATAAGCATTCCAGAATAATAATGAGTATGATGTTGGTTTGCTGGAATAAAAATGATACCGACTTATCACAAGCCGGTATCACGAAAAATAATCACTTTATTATTTTGTAATCATCCAGCTTTGTGCGCTCACAAAGCACGGGGAATAAAAAGTTATTTATATACTAACACTGTAAACAACTACTTTCACAAGCTATTGTTTACTCACCTAATAAAAGGTAGCTTAACAAATATCACTTAATGTTCATTTTTTGTTTGACATTACAAAGGTAACACAAAAATTGAAAATTATACTATATAGTTCTAATAACGGATAATATTGCGGTAATTTAGGCGTTATTTGAGCCATTTATCTAACCAACTAAAGAAAGTGCGTTGCCATAACACCCCATTTTGCGGTTTCAATACCCAATGATTCTCATCCGGATATAATAAAAGTTCGGCCGGAACACCGCGCAATACAGCTGCATTGAACGCCGACATACCTTGTGAAGCAAGAATTCTATAATCCTTTTCACCGTGAATGCAGAGAATGGGAGTGTCCCATTTATCAACGAAACGATGGGGAGAGTTGGCAAAGGTACGTTGTGCCGTTGCATTGTTTTTGTCCCAATATGCACCACCCATATCCCAGTTGGCGAACCACATTTCTTCTGTTTCCAGATATTGCTGCTCCATATTGAATATACCATCGTGTGCGATAAATGCTTTAAAACGTTTGTCATGGTGTCCCGCCAGCCAATAGACGGAGAATCCGCCGAAGCTGGCACCTACGCATCCCAAACGATTAGTATCTACATATGGTTCTTTTGAAATATCATCTATGGCTGACAAATAGTCTTTCATACATTGACCTCCATAGTCACCGCTAATTTGTTCCAACCATTCCATGCCGAATCCAGGTAGCCCACGACGATTCGGAGCAATGATAATATAATCGTTGGCTGCCATAATCTGGAAGTTCCAGCGGTAGCTCCAGAATTGGCTGACGGGACTTTGCGGGCCACCTTCACAGAATAATAAAGTAGGATACTTCTTGTTTGCGTCAAAATTGACGGGATAGATCACCCATGAAAGCATTTGCTTGCCATCGGTAGTTTTGGTCCATCTTTCCTCCACTTTGCCCAAATTCAGCTGTTTAAAGATGTGATCATTCTCGTGTGAGAGTTGCGCCACTTGCCCGTCGGCAGGAGTGAGGGTGTAGATTTCATCGGCGGCACTGATAGAGTGACGTTTGGTAATTATTTTATCGCCCGCCATGGCTACTGATCCGTAGTCATACATGCCATCAGTCAGTTTTTTTATATCACCATTCAGATTGGCACTGTATACCATGCTGGTTCCATGCCATACACCGACAAAGTACAGACTTTGCGAATCATTGTTCCAGCAATAGTCATCTACGCCTGATTCAAAACTTTCGGTAACAAATGTCTTTTGACCGTCATCTAAATTGTAGATGCACAGGCGGTTCCGGTCACTTTCGTAACCATCGCGCTCCATGCTTTGCCATGCAATGTATTTGCCGTTGGGGCTGAATTTAGGATTGGTGTCATATCCTTTCATTTCATCTGTTCCATTCGAATCTTTTCCATTCGGTTTGCACAGGTTCAGTGTTGTGCCTTTTTCTATATTATAAAGGTATATATCCGAGTCGTAGATACTGCGTATGCCAATCCTTGCTTTTTCCGGCTGGTGTAAGCTATTTGTTTAGAGTCGTTGCTCCAAGCCAGCTGCTCGATACCTCCGAAAGGTTTCATTGGAGCTTCAAACGGCTCACCTTCCATGATATCGGTGGCTGCTCCCATCATGTTACCATCAAAATCAGCGATAAAAGGATGTGGAATACTTTCTACCCATTCATCCCAATGTTTATACATCAGGTCGTTTACAATGATACCGCTGGCTTTGGGTAGGTCAGGGTAGAGGTCCACAGTGCGTTGGCCGTATTTTATTTGTGAGATGAAAAGAATCTTTTTGCCGTCCGGTGAAAAAGAGAATCCTTCTATGTCTCCTTTGAAATCGGAAATAATACGGCGTTCCGTACCGTCAGGATTCATCTCCCAAATCTGGCTGCCACCACTTTCATTGCATAAGAATGCGATTTTTGTTCCGCCTTTTATCCATTGAGGCTCGCTTTCATTCCATGCTGTTTGAGTAAGCAGGGTGTTGTTCTTTCCATCGGCATCCATTACGTAAATTACATGATGGCTTTTGTTTTCGGGAACACTATAATAGGCTACGGTGTAGGCTATCTTTTTGCCATCGGGGGAAATACTCAGACTGCCTATGCGTCCCATTGCCCACAGGGCTTCGGGGGTAAGACGACCGTCTTTGATGGTGATTTCTTGCTTGCCTATAATGGGCTCGTAGCCCTGTCCTTCCTGTTTCACTTCGGTACAGGAAGAAGCTAGCATAAGTGCTGCTGCCATGATGGTTGCGCTTGATTTATTCATATCTAAAAATTGTTTTTGATGATTAACTGATTGCAAAAATACGTATAAAAGCCGGTGATGTGAAATGTTCCTGCATATTTGTTTTGTTTCTTTGTGTGTCTGTGGAAGGGTGTCTTTGCAAAGAAGAGCAAATATAGAGGTAACCGGTATATAATAAAAAACAGCAAAGACCGCTGTTTTTTATATATGCCGGTCTTCGCTGTTTTTTTAAGGAAGTGTAAACTCGTTATTTTTTCCCTTTATTCATTCTTTCTTGTTGCAGTCGTTCCTGCTCCTTTTGTAAAGCTTCCAGTTTAGCCATCAGTCCGCCACCCGGTTTGCCGCCATTCTTTTGGCTCTTCTTTTCTTTTCGGGCTTCCAACATGGCAAGGAGTTTCTTTTCATCAGTTGTTTTGCGCAGAATCACCATGGTGAGGATACCAATCAGTCCGGAAATGAAGTAATAGTAGTTCAAGCCGGATGAATAACCGTTGAAGATGAAAATAAACATGACTGGCATGATATACATCATTAGTTTCATACCCGGCATTTGCTGTTGTCCCATATCCTGCTGCTTCATGGTGTACATGGTGTTCAGAATATTGGTGATACTGAACAGCAAACAGAAGAGGCTTAAATGATTGCCCAGCAGAGGAATGTTGGTTCCCCAGTTGATAATATCATCATAAGTGGACAAGTCCGGGGCCCATAAGAAACTTTGTTGGCGCAACTCAATAGCGTTAGGCACGAAGAAGAATAAAGCCATGAATACCGGCATTTGGATCAGCATAGGCAAGCAACCTCCCATAGGGCTTACTCCGTATTTGCTGTAAAGTGCCATCGTTTCCTGTTGCTTTTTCAAAGCATCTTCTTTCTTGGGATATTTTGCGTTGATCTCGTTGATGTAGGGTTTCAGGACGCGCATCTTGGCAGAGGACATATATGATTTGTAGGTAGCCGGATAAACTAACACTTTGACGATAATCGTCATCAGCAGCAATACGACACCCATGCTCAGTCCCCACCCTGAGAGCCAATCAAACAAATTAATAGTGAACCAGCGGTTTACCCAGCGGATAATGGGCCAGCCCAAATAAACCAGGTCTTCCAGTTCCAAATCTTTTTGGGAAAGGCTTAGATCATTGCTGTTCAGCAAAGTCTTGAAATGGTTCGGACCGAAGTAGAACTGCATATCGGTAGGCTGCTTTCCGGTAGGATCAAAGAAGTTGTCATGTCCGCGGTATAGTTCTTCATATATCCGCTTCCTTCCTGTTGGGGGGTAGAGGTTAGGGAAGCTTTATCAAAATCTTGATCGGCAATAAGTACGCTTGAGAAGAACTGATTCTTGAAAGCAATCCAGTCCAAACGATCAGTTACATCTTCTTTTGCTTCTTTCATTTCGTTCAGATAGTCTGAACTTTTTTCTACTGGCTTGTAGGTGAGCGAGGTATAGCGCTGCTCGAAGCTGAAACCTTTTTCTCAGTTGACGTGCCCGTTGACGCCAGTTTAT
>ENA-OQDD01000245-OQDD01000245.1-human-gut-metagenome-genome-assembly--contig:-NODE-245-length-22879-cov-1.700026_pt1 | contig 22879 bp, 33 predicted proteins | sample MGYA00242507_ERZ504598 | MGnify/ENA primary metagenome ERZ504598 (study PRJEB26092, sample SAMD00036318) | human gut metagenome | host: Homo sapiens | study: EMG produced TPA metagenomics assembly of...
CTACAAGTTTGGTGTACAAGAATGAAGTAACTAATCCAATTTATAAACTTATTAATTTTACAAAACCAATCGACACAACAAAAACAGAATGGTAAACTCATCGCAATTATCACGATGATCTTCCTTTTTGGTATGATTTCATTTGTTACCAACCTTGCTGCCCCTATGGGAATCGTACTGAAAAATCAGTTTTCAGTATCCAACGCTTTAGGGATGTTGGGTAACTTTGGTAACTTTATTGCATATGCAGTGATGGGAATACCAAGCGGCATCTTACTACAACGGGTAGGGTATAAAAAAACGGCATTGATAGCAGTAGCTGTAGCTTTATCGGTGTAGGTATCCAATATTTATCAGGTCATTCAAGCCTGATATGGCTTTTGCCGTATATTTGATTGGCGCTTTCATCGCCGGTTTCTCCATGTGTTTGCTTAATACGGTAGTCAACCCGATGCTGAACAAGCTCGGCGGCGAAGGTAACAAAGGAAACCAGCTTATCCAAGTGGGTGGTTCTTTCAACTCCGTAATGGCCACCATTACTCCGATGTTCGTAGGTATCCTGATTGCCGGTTCCATTGAAAAGCTACTATCTCTCAGATATTCCCTGTAATGTACACAGCAATGGCTGTATTTGCCATCGCGTTCTTCGTTCTTTTGATTGTGCCCATACCGGAACCCAATGCTGCAACTTCAACAGAACCTATCGGTAAGTTGATGTCAGGCGCTTTAAAATTCCGCCACTTCATTTTGGGAGCTATAGCAATCTTTGTATATGTAGGTGTCGAAGTTGGTGTACCGGGTACTCTGAACTTGTTTTTGACCGATCCGATTGAAAAGGGAGGAGCAGGCATTTCTTCCACCATTTCCGGTTTTGTTGTAGGTACATATTGGTTCCTCATGCTGATTGGACGTCTGGCCGGCGCTTCATTGGGTGCAAAAATCTCCAGTAAGGCAATGCTTACCTTTACTTCCGCATTAGGCTTACTTTTGGTGTTCCTTGCCATCTTCTCATCTACCGGTTCGCTTGTCAATCTGCCGGTACTCCAACAAAGTGCTACGGGAGGTCTCTCTTTCGGATTTGCAGAAGTACCTATCAACGCAATGTATCTGGTACTGGTAGGTCTGTGTACTTCCATCATGTGGGGTGGTATCTTTAATCTGGCCGTAGAAGGATTGGGTAAATATCTGGCAGCGGCTTCCGGTCTGTTCATGGTATTGGTATGCGGCGGCGGCATCTTGCCCGTTATCCAAGGTTTGGTGGCCGACATTGCAGGTTTCATGCCGAGTTACTGGGTTATCATCGCAGCCCTTGGCTATCTGTTGTTCTACGGTTTGGTAGGCTGCAAAAATGTCAATAAGGACATCAAGGTCGATTAACAAGAAAATATAGGTAATTTATTTATTCACCTTATAAAATATAAATATCATGGATATAGAATACGTAAGAAGCCGTTTCATCAAGCACTTTGACGGAACAACGGGAGCTGTTTATGCTTCTCCGGGTCGCATCAACCTTATCGGTGAGCATACAGACTATAACGGTGGTTTTGTATTCCCCGGAGCAATCGATAAGGGAATGATTGCAGAAATAAAGCCCAACGGCACAAACACAGTAAAAGCTTATTCCATCGACTTGAAAGATTATGTGGAATTTGGCTTGAATGAAGAAGATGCACCCCGCGCAAGCTGGGCAAGATATATCTTTGGCGTGTGCCGGGAAATGATGAAACGCGGTGTAGATGTAAAGGTTCAATACCGCTTTTGCAGGCGATGTGCCTCTGGGTGCAGGAATGTCCTCGTCAGCAGCTTTGGAAAGTACCTATGCCTATGCTTTGAACGACTTGTTCGGTGACAACAAGATAGACAAATTTGAATTGGCAAAAGTGGGACAATCTACAGAACACAACTATTGTGGCGTAAACTGTGGTATCATGGACCAATTTGCTTCTGTATTCGGAAAGAAAGGAAGCCTCATCCGCCTGGATTGCCGTTCACTGGAATATCAGTATTTCCCATTCGACCCGCAAGGCTATCGTCTGGTTCTTGTAGATTCTGTAGTGAAACACGAACTTGCATCTTCAGCATACAACAAACGTCGTCAAAGCTGCGAAGCTGCTGTTGCCGCTGTTCAGAAGAAGCATCCACACGTAGAATTCCTGCGTGACGTTACCATGGGCATGCTGGAAGAAGCCAAAGCCGACATCAGCGCAGAAGACTATATGCGTGCAGAATATGTCATCGAAGAGATTCAACGCGTACTCGACGTTTGCGACGCCCTGGAAAAAGGCGATTATGAAACTGTAGGCCAAAAGATGTATGAAACACATCATGGCATGAGTAAGTTGTATGAAGTAAGCTGCGAAGAACTCGATTTTCTGAATGACCTTGCATTCGATTGTGGAGTTACCGGTTCACGTGTCATGGGCGGTGGATTCGGTGGATGTACAATCAATCTGGTAAAGGATGAATTGTACAGTACATTCATCGAAAAAGCAAAAGATGAATCAAGAAGAAGTTCGGCAGAAGCCCAAAAGTATATGATGTAGTCATCAGCGACGGTGCCCGCAGATTAGAATAATAGACATCAGCATTCAAATAAAAGGCGTTTCCCTTTGCAGGGAAGCGCCTTTTTCTTCTCCCCTATTCCACCGTTTTCCACTCTAAAAACAAAATCATCCGAGAAGTTTATTCCGAACACATCTATCTGTACAGCCAGTTGGCACAGATATGTTTCTTGACACTTATGTTGCATAACATATAAAAGTGTACAGCCTACACTAAAGAAAAGTGTTACTTTTACACCCAAAGAAAGATAATCATCTCATTTACATTAAATACAAAACCATGAAAAGACATGTTCTACTTGCAGGAATTGCCGCAATGATGCTAACTGCGTGCAATCAAAAGACAGAAACAACGCTTACGCTGTCCGGTCTTGATCCAGTAAAATTCCAAACAACAGTCAATGACGCCCAGACACAGCTTTATACGCTGAAGAATAAAGCGGGCATGGAAGTATGCATCACAAACTTTGGAGGACGTATTGTATCCATTATGGTACCCGACAAAAATGGAGTTATGCAGGATGTAGTATTGGGCTTTGACAGCATTGCCGATTACATCAACATACCAAGTGACTTTGGTGCTTCTATCGGACGCTACGCCAACCGGATTAACCAAGGGAAAATCGTTCTTGACGGAGATACCATACAGTTACCACAGAACAATTTCGGACATTGCCTGCACGGTGGCCCCAAAGGATGGCAATACCAAGTATACAGTGCCAATCCCATTGACAGCACAACTCTGGAGCTCACCCGCATTTCACCGGATGGAGACGAGAATTTCCCGGGTAATGTTACGGCAAAGTACTTTCAAGTTAACGGATGACAATGCCATTGATATAAAATACAGTGCAACAACAGACCAAAAGACGGTTATCAATATGACTAACCATTCTTATTTCAATTTATCAGGTGATCCTTCAAAGGCAGCAACAGACCACATCTTATACATCAATGCAGACAACTATACTCCGGTAGACAGTACTTTCATGACAACGGGTGACATCATCTCCGTCAAAGAAACACCAATGGACTTTACCACTCCCAAGAGTGTGGCACAAGACATCAACCGGACGGACTTTGAACAAATAAAGAATGGAAACGGATATGACCACAATTGGGTACTGAATACTAAAGGTGACCTATCCCAAGTGGCAGCCAAACTGACATCGCCTATAAGCGGCATCACCCTGGAAGTTTATACCAATGAGCCAGGTATACAAGTATATACCGGGAATTTCCTGGATGGCACCGTAAAAGGTAAAAAAGGCATTACTTACAACCAGCGCGCTTCCGTATGCTCGAGACACAACATTATCCGATAGCCCCAACAAATCCCAATGGCCTTCTGTCGTACTGGAACCCGGACAAATTTACAACAGTGAATTGTGTTTTCAAATTTTCCGTAGAAAAATAACAATTAACCTTATAAATCATTTATTATCGTGGAAACATTAGATTGGTTAGTCATTGGAATCTTTTTCCTGGCTTTAATTGGAATTATTGTCTGGGTTGTCAAACAGAAACAGAATGACTCAGCAGACTATTTTTTAGGTGGTCGTGATGCCACATGGCTCGCTATCGGTGCATCTATCTTTGCATCCAACATCGGTTCGGAACACTTAATCGGATTAGCCGGTGCCGGTGCTTCCAGCGGTATGGCGATGGCACATTGGGAAATACAAGGCTGGATGATCCTTATCTTAGGTTGGGTATTCGTACCGTTCTATTCGCGAAGTATGGTATTCACAATGCCTGAATTCCTAGAACGCCGCTATAATCCACAATCACGTACAATATTGTCTGTAATATCTTTAATCAGCTATGTACTGACAAAAGTTGCCGTGACGGTTTATGCAGGAGGATTGGTATTCCAACAAGTATTCGGTATAAAAGAACTTTGGGGAATCGACTTCTTTTGGATTGCCGCCATCGGTCTGGTTATACTGACTGCGCTCTACACAATCTTCGGAGGAATGAAGTCGGTACTTTATACCTCCATCCTGCAGACCCCCATCTTGCTGTTAGGTTCACTGATAATCCTTGTACTCGGCTTCAAAGAATTGGGAGGCTGGGATGAGATGATGAGAATCTGCGGTGCAGTCACAGTGAACGATTATGGCAACACAATGACAGAACTTATACGCAGTAATAACGACCCTAACTTCCCTTGGTTGGGTGCACTGATTGGTTCAGCCATTATCGGATTCTGGTATTGGTGTACAGACCAGTTCATCGTGCAACGCGTACTTTCCGGAAAGAATGAAAAGGAAGCACGGCGCGGTACCATCTTCGGAGCTTACTTGAAATTATTGCCCGTATTCTTATTCCTTATCCCAGGCATGATGCTTTCGCATTACACCAAAAATATCTCGGAACCGGGGGAGAAGGTTTTCTACCTATGCTGGCAAACGGAAATGCCAATGCAGATGCTGCTTTCCCAACTCTAGTAGCAAAATTGCTTCCTGCAGGAGTCAAAGGTTTGGTTGTTTGCGGTATTCTTGCAGCATTGATGAGTTCTCTCGCATCTTTGTTCAACTCATCTGCTATGCTTTTCACCATTGACTTCTACAAACGTTTCAAGCCGAACACTTCTGAGAAAAAGTTGGTAGGAATTGGACAGATGGCAACTGTTGCGATTGTGATATTGGGTATACTCTGGATTCCCATTATGCGCAGTGTAGGCGATGTACTTTACACCTACTTACAAGATGTACAATCTGTATTAGCACCAGGCATTGCCGCAGCCTTCCTCTTGGGGATCTGCTGGAAACGCACCTCTGCACAAGGCGGTATGTGGGGACTGATTGCCGGAATGATTATCGGTTTAACCGTCTGGGGGCAAAAGTATATTACAGCAATGTAGGAGATGTGTCAAGCAGTACCTTCAAGTATCTGTTCTATGATATGAACTGGCTGTTTTTCTGCGGATGGATGTTCTTGTTCTGCATCGTAGTGGTTATCGCAGTCAGCATGTTTACAGCTGCCCCAAGCGCTGAAAAGATTCAAGCTGGTATTCGGAACTTCAACTCCTGAACAAAAAGCAGCTACACGTGCGAGTTGGAATAAATGGGATATCATTCATACCCTTATCATCCTGGGTATTACTGCTGCTTTTTATTGGTATTTCTGGTAAATCGGTATGTTGCTATGATATATATCCATGCAGCATACCCCTTAAACAAAAATTAAGATATGAGTAATTACTATAGTTCAAATCCGAAACTTTATGTAGGTATCGACTGCATTATTTTCGGTTTCAATGAAGGAGAATTGAACCTGCTGTTGCTGAAGCGTAACTTCGAACCGGCAATGGGCGAATGGTCGCTGATGGGTGGATTCGTGCAGGAAGACGAAAGCGTGGATGATGCAGCCAAACGAGTCCTGAATGAACTAACCGGACTGGAAGATGTATATATGGAACAAGTCCAAGCTTTCGGAGCCATAGATCGTGACCCAGGAGAACGCGTAGTCTCCATTGTTTACTATGCGCTCATCAACATCAACGAATACGACAAAGAATCCGTACAGCAACACAATGCTTTCTGGGTAAATATCAATGAACTGCCAGCGCTAATCTTTGATCATCCGCAAATGGTGGAGAAAGCTCGGAAGTTGATGCAACAAAAAGCGTCCACCGAACCAATCGGCTTTAATCTACTACCTAACTGTTCACGCTGTCACAACTGCAAAGCTTATACGAAGCTATATACGGCGAGAGCATTGACAAACGGAACTTCCGAAAACGCATAGCAGAAATGGACTATATAGAAAAAACTGACAAAATAGACAAAACGGGGTCCAAACGTGGAGCTGCTTTATATCAGTTTAATGAGAAGGCATACCGCAAAGCTCCGAAATTTAAGCTCTGAGAACCTAATATTCAACAACTTGTAATTAGTAATTTAAATAATATGCTGGAAGCACTGAAAGACAAAGTATTCCATGCTAACCTTGAACTGGTGAAGCACGGATTGGTTATCTTCACATGGGGCAATGTATCGGGCATTGACCGCGAATCTGGTCTGGTAGTCATCAAGCCCAGTGGGGTGAGTTACGATGAAATGAAAGCAGAGGATATGGTGGTAGTGAATCTTGACGGCAAGGTCGTGGAAGGACGGTTAAAGCCCTCTTCAGACACGCCGACCCACCTGGTTCTCTATAAAGCATTCCCCGAAATCGGCGGTGTGGTGCACACGCACTCTACTTACGCCACAGCCTGGGCACAAGCCGGATGTGACATACCGAATATCGGGACAACACATGCCGATTACTTCCACGACGCCATACCCTGCACAGCAGACATGACGAAGGAGGAAGTGGAAGGAGCGTATGAACTGGAAACGGGAAATGTCATCGTAAAACGCTTTGAGGGGCTGAACCCGGTACATACTCCCGGAGTATTGGTAAAGAACCACGGTCCTTTCTCGTGGGGAAAAGACGCACACGAAGCGGTACATAATGCCGTAGTGATGGAGCAGGTGGCAAAAATGGCAAGTATAGCCTATGCCGTGAACCCCAATCTGACCATGAATCCGCTGCTGATAGAAAAACATTTCAGCCGCAAGCACGGTCCTAACGCTTATTATGGACAGAAATAACTATCATTCTTTAAATATAAACTATAAAAATAAATTGTATGAACACATTTGAACAATATGAAGTATGGTTCGTAACCGGAGCACAGCTCTTGTACGGAGGTGACGCAGTTATCGCAGTAGACGCACATAGTAATGAAATGGTGAAAGGTCTGAATGATTCCGGGAAACTGCCCGTAAAGGTAGTATATAAAGGTACGGTCAATTCATCCAAAGAAGTAACCGCTACCTTCAAAGCCGCCAACAACGACGATAAGTGTATCGGAGTCATCACCTGGATGCACACCTTCTCTCCTGCCAAAATGTGGATTCACGGTTTGCAGGAACTGAAGAAGCCATTACTACACTTCCATACACAGTTCAACAAGGAAATTCCCTGGGAGACGATGGACATGGATTTTATGAACCTGAACCAATCGGCTCACGGCGACCGCGAGTTCGGACACATTGTGACACGTATGCGAAAGAACCGCAAAGTGGTAGTAGGCCACTGGCAGGACGAAAAAGCCCAAAACCAGATTGCCGCATGGATGCGCGTAGCTGCCGCATGCTGATGCGCAGGATATGCTCATCATCCGCTTCGGCGACCAGATGAACAACGTGGCTGTGACAGACGGTGACAAGGTCAGTGCCGAACAAGTATTGGGCTATCATGTGGACTACTATCCCATCAATGATGTGATGACACACTACAATGCTGTCAGCGACGAGGACGTGAAGGCACTCGTAGCAGAATACTTCAAGCTCTACGACCACGCTCCCGAACTGGAAGACGCACGTACGGAAGCCTACACCAAAGTATGGAACTCCGCCAAGGCCGAAATCGCCATTCGCCGCGTGCTGAAAGACACGGGTGCCAAAGGCTTCACCACCAACTTCAACGATTTGGGCGACTTTGACCAAATCCCCGGACTGGCCTCACAGCGACTGATGGCGGAAGGTTACGGCTTCGGTGCCGAAGGCGACTGGAAAACTGCGGCACTATACCGTACCACTTGGGTGATGAGTCAAGGCATGCCGAAGGGGTGCTCCTTCCTCGAAGACTATACGCTGAACTTCGACGGAGAAAAGAGCGCCATCCTGCAGGCACACATGTTGGAAGTCTGTCCACTGATTGCCGAACAGAAGCCGAAACTGGAAGTGCACCGTCTGAGCATCGGTATCGACAGCGAAACAGCCCGCCTGGTATTTACCAGCAAGCAAGGTGAAGGTGTAGCCGCTACCATCGTAGACCTGGGCAATCGCTTCCGCCTCATTGTGAACAAAGTAGAATGCATCAAGAGCAAGCCTCTGCCCAAGTTGCCCGTTGCCAGCGCACTGTGGATTCCAATGCCCAACCTCGAGGTGGCGCTGCAGCCTGGATTCTGGCCGGAGGTACACATCATACCAGCTTCTCCTACGACCTGACGGTGGAATATTGGGAAGACTTTGCCGAAATGGCCGGCATCGAAATGGTAGTCATCGATGAAAATACCACCATCAGCGAGTTCAAAAAAGAACTGCGCATGAATGAAGTCTACTATATGCTGAACAAGGCACTTTGCTGATAATCATTACGGATTACCGATTGCGGACTACTAATTACACGTACCACAAACGTAACTAGTAGTTTGCAATTAGTAATCCGTTGTTTATAATCGTACTATAAATCCGTAAATTATCATTAATACCATGAAATTAGATGCAAAATCAACCATTGAGGCAGGCAAGGCCATCCTTGGTATAGAACTCGGTTCCACACGAATCAAGGCGGTTTTGATTGACCAGGAAACAAACCCATCGCCAGGGAAGCCATACTTGGGAGAATCAGTTAGTCGACGGACTGTGGACATATAGCGTCGAGGCTGTCTGGTATGGGTTGCAGGATTGCTACGCAGACCTTCGTACCAATGTAAAGAGCCTCTACGATACAGAGATAGAGACCTTGGCAGCTATCGGTGTCAGTGCCATGATGCACGGCTATATGGCATTCAATGAAAAAGAAGAAATCCTTGTACCCTTCCGTACCTGGAGAAATACTAATACCGGACAGGCTGCCGCAGCCCTATCCGAACTATTTGTCTACAACATCCCTCTGCGTTGGAGCATCTCCCACCTCTACCAAGCCATCCTGGATAATGAAGAGCACGTTCCATCCATCAATTACCTGACCACCCTTGCAGGTTTTGTCCACTGGCAAATAACCGGCCAAAAGGTACTGGGCATAGGAGATGCCTCCGGTATGCTCCCTATCGATCCCATCACCAAAAACTATTCTTCTGAAATGGTGGATAAGTTCGACAAACTTATTGCTCCGAAAGGATACGACTGGAAGCTTCGAGATATTCTGCCGAAGGTATTGTCGGCCGGTGAAAACGCAGGCTTCCTTACTCCCGAAGGAGCCAGTCGCCTCGACGTATCGGGACATCTGAAAGCAGGAATTCCCGTCTGTCCGCCCGAAGGTGACGCTGGAACCGGCATGGTTGCCACCAACGCCGTAAAGCAGCGCACTGGAAACGTATCGGCAGGCACCTCCTCTTTCTCAATGATTGTATTGGAGAAAGAATTGTCCAAGCCCTACGAAATGATTGACATGGTAACCACCCCCGACGGAAGCCTCGTAGCTATGGTGCATTGCAACAATTGCACTTCCGACCTCAATGCCTGGATCAATATTTTCAAAGAATACCAGGAACTGATGGGTATCCCCGTAGATATGGACGAAATCTACAGAAAGCTCTATAACCACGCCCTGACAGGCAATGCAGACTGCGGAGGCCTCATCTCATACAACTACATATCAGGCGAACCTATAACGGGACTGGCAGACGGACGTCCACTGTTTGTACGTTCGGCAAACGACAAGTTCAACCTTGCCAACTTCATGCGCACCCATCTGTATGCTTCAGTGGGAGTTCTCAAAATCGGCAACGACATCCTTTTCAATGAAGAGAAAATCAGAGTAGACAGAATCACCGGTCACGGAGGACTCTTCAAAACCAAAGGAGTAGGCCAGAGAATACTGGCAGCTGCCATCAATTCACCCATTTCCGTTATGGAAACAGCTGGCGAAGGTGGTGCCTGGGGTATTGCCCTCCTCGCTTCCTACCTTGCAAACAACGGAAACGACCAATCCCTTGCCGACTTCCTGGACAAGCATGTATTCACCGGAAATGCCGGTATTGAAATCTCACCGACAGCCGAAGATGTAAGCGGATTCAACACCTACATCGAAAGCTATAAAGCTGGTTTGCCCATCGAAGAAGCAGCAGTAAGATTCAAGAACTAAGTATTTAATAACACTAAAAAACTATGAACACAAAGTTATTTATCAGTAGCATATTTCTCTCCACCTCGTTGTCACTCTTCGCACAGAAAAGTGCCACTATCACTTTACACACAGACCAGAGCGAGCAAATCATTCCCAAAGAAATCTACGGCCAATTTGCAGAGCATTTGGGAACTTGTATCTATGGTGGACTTTGGGTAGGTGAAAACTCCGATATTCCCAACATCAACGGTTATCGCACCGACGTATTCAATGCACTGAAGGAGCTCCGTGTACCCGTCCTTCGCTGGCCGGGAGCTGCTTTGCCGATGAATACCACTGGATGGACGGTATCGGCCCTAAAGAAAACCGCCCCAAAATGGTGAACAACAACTGGGGAGGCACTATCGAAGACAACAGTTTCGGAACCCATGAGTTCCTCAATCTCTGCGAAATGCTGGGATGTGAACCCTATATCAGTGGAAACGTAGGCAGTGGTACCGTAGAAGAACTTGCCAAATGGGTGGAATACATGACCTCCGAAGGAGACTCCCCCATGGCACGCCTGCGCCGCCAGAACGGTCGCGACAAAGCCTGGAAAGTAAAATACCTCGGCGTGGGTAACGAAAGCTGGGGTTGCGGTGGAAGCATGCGTCCCGAATATTATGCCGACCTCTACCGCCGCTATTCCACCTACTGCCGCAACTATGACGGCAATAGCTTTTCAAGATAGCCAGCGGTGCCAGCGACTACGACTATAACTGGACCAAAGTGCTGATGGACCGCGTAGGCGGCCGTATGCACGGTCTTTCCTTGCACTACTATACCGTCAGCGGATGGAACGGCAGTAAAGGCGCCGCCACCCAATTCAGTAAAGACGACTATTACTGGACACTGGGCAAATGCCGCGAAATAGAAGATGTCATCAAGAAGCATTGCACCATTATGGATGAATACGACCCTCAAAAGAACGTGGCTCTTATGCTTGACGAATGGGGAACCTGGTGGGACACTGAACCGGGTACCAATCCCGGACATCTGTACCAACAGAATACATTGCGTGATGCTTTTGTCGCTTCCCTCAGCTTCGACATCTTCCATAAATATACCGACCGTCTGAAAATGGCAAACATTGCCCAAATCGTCAATGTATTGCAATCCATGATTCTGACCAGCGGAAAAAACATGGTACTCACCCCCACTTATTATGTATTCAAAATGTACAATGTACACCAGGATGCCACCTACATTCCTCTTGAGCTGAACTGCGACATGATGGATGTACGCGACAACCGCAGAATACCAATGGTCAGCGCTACCGCCTCCAAAGACCCAAACGGCAAGATACACATTCCATGTCCAACGTAGATGCAGACAATGCACAGGAAGTGACCATCAATCTGTCTGGAACGAAAGCCAAGAAAGCAGTTGGTGAAATATTGACTTCCACCAATCTGACGGACTACAATTCATTTGAAAATCCCGACAATGTGAAACCCGTTCCGTTCAAAGAGGTAAAAATCAATAAAGATATTCTCAAGATTAAACTTCCGGCCAAATCAATCGTTACTATTGAGTTACAGTAAAACTACCGTGCACCGCACAAAATCAGCTAAATACGTTTAGTATCATTTTAGCAGCAAAAAGGCAGTAATACTGATAAAAAGACACTCTTCGAGTGTTGTGAATTACGCATAAAGAGTTATCTTTGCCCTTGGAAAACCTACAAGGACCAAATAACCTATTGATAATATTCAAAATAAATTAGATTCAATATGAACGACAACAAACTTATGAACCGTGCGGCGGACAATATCCGTATCCTTGCTGCATCCATGGTTGAGAAAGCCAACTCCGGGCATCCGGCGGTGCCATGGGTGGTGCTGACTTTGTAAATGTACTCTTCTCAGAGTTCCTGGTATATGACCCTGAAAATCCGGCTTGGGAAGGTCGTGACCGTTTCTTCCTCGACCCGGGACACATGTCACCGATGCTTTACTCTACATTGGCCCTGACCGGCAAGTTCACGCTGGACGAACTGAAAGAGTTCCGCCAATGGGGAAGCCCTACTCCGGGACATCCCGAACGTGACATCATGCGCGGCATCGAAAACACTTCCGGACCGCTCGGCCAGGGACACACATTTGCAGTCGGTGCAGCCATCGCAGCCAAGTTCATGAAGGCACGTTTCGAAGAAGTAATGCCACAGACCATCTACGCTTATATTTCTGACGGTGGCATCCAGGAAGAAATCTCCCAAGGCTCAGGCCGTATCGCCGGAGCATTAGGGTTGGATAATCTCATCATGTTCTATGATGCCAACGACATTCAGCTTTCTACCGAGACAAAGGATGTGACCATCGAAGATACCGGCAAGAAATACGAAGCTTGGGGCTGGAAAGTCATTAAAATCAATGGTAACGATCCCGATGCATCCGCGGTGCACTGAACGAAGCCAAAGCTGAGAAAGAGTGTCCGACGCTGATTATCGGCCATACCGTAATGGGTAAAGGTGCACGCAAGGCAGACGGCAGCAGCTACGAGGCTGATTGTGCCACGCACGGTGCTCCTCTGGGCGGCGACGCTTATATAAACACTATCAAGAATTTGGGTGGTGACCCGACAAATCCGTTTGTCATCTTCCCCGAAGTGGCCGAACTATATGCCAAGCGTGCAACTGAGCTGAAGAAAATCATGGCTGAAAAGTATGCAGCCAAAGCCGCATGGGCAAAAGCCAATCCAGAAAAGGCTGCCAAACTGGAAATGTTCTTCTCCGGCAAGGCTCCCGAAGTGAATTGGGCCGCCATCGAACAGAAAGCAGGCGTTGCCACCCGCGCAGCATCTGCACTGTGCTCAGTGCTCTCGCCACTCAAGTAGAAAATATGATTGTTGCTTCTGCCGACCTTTCCAATTCCGACAAGACAGACGGATTCCTCAAGAAAACACATGCCTTCAAGAAAGGTGACTTCAGCGGTGCATTCTTCCAGGCCGGTGTTGCCGAGCTGACTATGGCATGTTGCTGTATCGGTATGGCACTGCATGGCGGTGTAATCCCCGCTTGCGGAACTTTCTTCGTATTCTCCGACTACATGAAACCTGCCGTACGTATGGCAGCCCTGATGGAAGTTCCCGTGAAGTTCATCTGGACACACGATGCCTTCCGTGTAGGTGAAGACGGTCCTACCCATGAACCGGTAGAGCAGGAAGCCCAAATCCGCCTGATGGAAAAACTGAAAAACCACAAGGGACATAATTCCATGTTGGTACTCCGCCCGGCAGATGCAGAAGAAACAACTGTGGCATGGAAACTGGCAATGGAAAATACCACAACCCCAACCGGTTTGATTTTCTCCCGCCAGAACATCGCCAACCTGCCCGAAGGCAACGATTACGAACAAGCTGCCAAAGGCGCTTATATTGTAGCCGGCTCCGATGAAAATCCAAATATAATCCTCGTTGCTTCAGGCTCGGAAGTTGCCACATTGGTAGCCGGTACTGAATTGCTGCGCAAGGATGGCATCAAGGTGCGTATCGTGTCCGTTCCTTCCGAAGGTCTGTTCCGTAGCCAAGCTCCGGGATATCAAGAAGGCATTATCGTGTGGTGCCAAGGTATTCGGCCTGACAGCCGGTCTGCCCGTCACACTGCAAGGGCTGGTAGGTCCCCGCGGTAAAGTATGGGGATTGGAATCATTCGGATTCTCGGCACCTTATAAAGTGCTGGACGAAAAGCTCGGTTTCACCGCAGAGAACGTTTACAAACAAGTAAAAGCAATGTTATAATCATTATCCAATGTGCTGATGTGCTGATTGCCCGCGCCCTACAAGCTGCAGGCATCAGCACATTGGCACATTGGTATATTAACTGACCATCATGAAAACAATAGGAATCTGTTCCGACCATGCAGGCTTCGAATTGAAGGAATATGTCCGCGGCTGGCTGGAAGCCAAAGGCTGGGCTTACAAGGACTTCGGACCTACTCAACCGAGAGTTGCGACTATCCCGACTTTGCACATCCTTTGGCACTGGCCGTTGAAGCCGGAGAGTGCTGTCCGGGAATTGCCATCTGCGGAAGCGGTGAAGGTATCAGCATAACGCTGAACAAGCATCAGGGTATCCGCGCAGCCCTCTGCTGGACGGCAGAAATAGCCCATTTGGCACGCCAGCACAATGATGCCAATGTGCTTGTCATGCCAGGGCGATTCATCAGTACCGAAGAAGCGACATGATTATGAGGGAATTCTTCAGTACACCATTCGAAGGCGGACGCCACCAACGAAGAGTGGACAAGATACCGGTACACTTGTAAAGCAATAGAATCACCTTCTTTATGATATCCGCCCGAAGCTCTGACATTCTGATAGAATCGTGAGAAACTTCGGGCTTTTTATTTGCCCCTTTTTCTTATTTTTCACAGTGAAGATGCTCATTGTCTTCAAATAAAAACTATCTTTGTGGTTCGATAACCCGGATATTTTTTAGATATGGAACGACTGAATACCATAAAAGAGCTTATCAACCAGGGAAATGTAGAGCAAGCCATCCAGCAGCTTGACGAAATACTGCAAACAGACTTTCCCGGCAAAGACGAAGCTTACTACCTGCGGGGAAATGCCTATCGGAAACAAGGCAACTGGCAACAAGCACTGAACAACTATCAGTATGCCATCGACCTGAACCCCGAAAGCCCGGCACAACATGCCTATCAAATGGCTATGGACATCCTGAACTTCTACAACAAGGATATGTACAATCAATAAATAAAGAACGTAAATTATGGCAAAAATCAAAGGAGCAATCGTAGTAGACACCGAACGTTGCAAAGGCTGCAACTTGTGTGTGGTAGCGTGTCCGCTCAACGTAATAGCCCTCACCAAGGAGGTGAATGTGAAAGGGTATAACTATGCCCACCAGATATTGGAAGATACTTGTAACGCTGCGCCTCGTGCGCCACAGTATGTCCGGACGGATGTATCTCAGTATATAAAATAAAAGTAGAATAAATCTGTAAATCAGTAGAATATGGCAGAAGAAGTTGTATTAATGAAAGGAAACGAAGCCATCGCCCACGCAGCCATCCGTTGCGGTGCAGACGGTTACTTCGGATATCCCATTACTCCGCAATCGGAGGTATTGGAAACTCTTGCCGAACTGAAACCCTGGGAGACGACCGGCATGGTGGTTCTTCAGGCAGAAAGTGAAGTGGCAGCTATCAATATGGTGTACGGCGGTGCCGGAAGTGGTAAAATGGTCATGACCTCCTCCTCCAGCCCCGGTGTCAGCCTAAAGCAGGAAGGTATCTCTTATCTGGCAGGTGCCGAGCTGCCTTGCTTGATTGTAAACGTTATGCGCGGCGGTCCCGGTCTGGGAACCATCCAACCGAGCCAGGCCGACTATTTCCAGACAGTAAAAGGAGGCGGCCACGGTGACTATCGTCTGATTGCCCTTGCTCCGGCTTCCGTACAAGAAATGGCAGATTTCGTAGGACTGGCATTCGAACTTGCCTTCAAATACCGTAATCCGGCAATCATCCTTGCCGACGGTGTCATCGGCCAGATGATGGAAAAAGTGGTGCTCCCGGCACAAAAGCCACGCCGCACCGATGCGGAAGTCATCGAACAATGCCCATGGGCCACTACCGGCAGAACCAACGGCCGCAAACCCAACGTCATCACCTCATTGGAACTGAAACCGGAAGAAATGGAAAAGAACAACATCCGTTTCCAGGCCAAATACAAGCAGATAGAAGAGAATGAGGTTCGCTTCGAGGAAATTCATTGCGATGATGCCGACTACCTGATTGTAGCCTTCGGCTCTATGGCACGCATCGGACAGAAAGCAATGGAGCTGGCACGCGAAGAAGGAATAAAGGTAGGTATGCTCCGCCCCATCACGTTGTGGCCGTTCCCGACCAAAGCCATTGTCGCGTATGCCGACAAGGTGAAAGGTATGCTCGTTACAGAATTGAATGCCGGACAGATGGTGGAAGATGTCCGCCTTGCCGTGAACGGTAAAGTGAAAGTGGAACATTTCGGACGCCTCGGCGGCATTGTTCCCGATCCGGATGAGATAGTAGATGCATTGAAAGAAAAACTGATTAAGAAATGAATCCTGATAAAATAAGAAACGTACTGAACATTCTCTTCATGGTACTTGCCCTGGCAGCTATCATTATATATTTGCTGCAAAAGATGACTTCAAGCTGTTCATCTACGTCTGCGGCGCGGCGATATTCGTCAAGTTGATGGAGTTTTTCATACGGTTCACCAACAGATAGGAGAAGTGATTATGACAAAAGAAGATATTATAAAGCCCGAGAATCTGGTTGTCAAGAAACCGACTCTGATGAACGACAATCCCATGCACTACTGCCCGGGATGCAGTCACGGCGTAGTTCATAAACTCGTAGCCGAAGTTATCGAAGAAATGGGACTGGAAGACAAAGCAATAGGCATCTCCCCGTGGGATGTGCCGTGTTCATCTATAATTATATAGACATCGACTGGCAGGAAGCCGCCCATGGACGTGCGCCCGCACTTGCCACTGCCATCAAGCGCCTTTGGCCGGACCGCCTGGTGTTCACTTACCAAGGAGACGGCGACCTGGCTTGTATCGGTACTGCCGAAACCATCCACGCCTTGAACCGCGGCGAAAACATCACCATCATCTTCATCAACAATGCCATCTATGGTATGACCGGGGGACAAATGGCTCCCACTACCCTTGTAGGCATGAAGACATCGACCAGCCCTTACGGACGTGACGTGCATCTGCACGGCTATCCGCTGAAGATGGCCGATATTGCTGCACAATTGGAAGGAACCGCTTACGTGACACGCCAAAGCGTACAGTCCGTTCCCGCCATCCGCAAAGCGAAAAAGGCTATCCGCAAAGCATTCGAGAACTCTATGGCAGGCAAAGGTTCCAACCTTGTGGAAATCGTTTCCACCTGTAACTCCGGCTGGAAGATGTCTCCTGCGAAATCCAATGAATGGATGGTAGAGAACATGTTCCCCTTCTATCCGCTGGGCGACCTGAAAGATAAATAATCATGCTAAAGACAGAAGAACAATGAAAGAAGAAATCATTATAGCAGGCTTCGGTGGACAAGGTGTATTGTCCATGGGAAAGATTTTGGCATATTCCGGATTGATGGAAGGCAAAGAGGTGACTTGGATGCCGGCTTACGGACCGGAACAACGTGGTGGTACAGCAACGTAACAGTCATCGTAAGTGACGAGAAAATATCCTCACCCATCTTAAGCAAGTACGATGCCGCCATCATCCTGAACCAGCCGTCACTGGAGAAATTCGAAAGCAAGGTAAAACCCGGAGGCGTACTTATCTACGACGGTTACGGCATCATCAACCCGCCGACGCGTAAGGACATCCACGTTTACCGCATCAACGCCATGGATGCCGCCAATGAAATGAACAACGCCAAGGCATTCAACATGATTGTATTGGGTGGATTATTGAAAATCAAGCCGATGGTTACACTGGACAGTGTACTCAGAGGATTGAAGAAGACACTGCCCGAACGCCACCACCACTTGATACCGATGAACGAAGAAGCTATCAAGAAAGGAATGGAACTTATTCAGGAAATGAAATGAAAGGCTATGTAAAGCCACTCCCCATAAGAGGAGGAACTTTACGCCAGAATAAGAGATAAAGGAAAACGGATAAGCCCTTGTGATATTGATTTATTGCAAGGCTTATTTCATTTCAAGCCGGAAAAAGTATGGATTCAAGGGCAGAGAACCGGAAGCAGTATAGAACAAAACAGAAACAAGACAGTTTAAAAGAAGCAAAAAAGGCTGAATTCAGTAAGCAAATAATTTTTTATTGTATCTTTGCGCCTAATTATGAGACGAATTGTACTGACATATATATTTCTGTCCGTTATAGGGATATGGGGGCTATGGCGCAAAACACCTTAAACCCGATGAACAATCGCGACCGGTTCGGTAACCAGATTGACCCGAATACCCAGCCGGACAATCTGGAAGACAGTACCAATACTGAGATTCAAAGTCTTCCACCCAAGCTTTACATGTGGAAACTAAGTGAGACACTGGGCAACCGTACCATCATACCTGCCGACACAGCCAGCCTCAACTTCCAGAGCACCAATCTGGTGGAAGGAATGTTCGGCCATTACAACTACTTGGGAAATTTAGGTTCTCCACGCCTCTCACGTCTGTTCTTCGAACGGGAGGAAAGCAACCTACCATCTTCATGGCTCCCTTCTCCAGTTTTTTCACACGTCCCGACCAGGTGCTTTTCACCAACAGCAACGTGCCTTACACCAATCTTACCTACTACAAAGCCGGCAGCAAAGTGAACGGTGAAGAAGCTTCAAGTCCTACTTCTCCGTCAACGTCAACAAGCAGTTGGCATTTGGCTTTAACATCGACTATCTGTACGGACGCGGTTATTACCAGAACCAGTCCACCTCGCACTTCAATGCAGGTCTGTTCGGTAGCTATATCGGCGAGAAATATCAGGTACAAGCAGTCTACAACAACTTTTTCCTGAAGATGAACGAGAACGGCGGTATTGCAGACGACCAATACATCACCCGTCCCGAAAACATGTCCGGAGGAAAGAAAGAGTACGAGTCCACCACTATCCCGGTCAAATTGGAACAGAGTTCCAACCGTAACAAGGATTTTTATATCTATCTGACACAGCGCTATCGTCTTGGTTTTACGCGGAGAGTACGGAACACACAAGAAGGCAAACCGACGGTATCCGCACCCAAAGCCTCATCCTCCCCGTCCTCTGAAGCCGAAATATCCGCTTCGAACAACGACATAGCATTGCCAAACGACAGCATAGCATCAAAATCGGTCAGCACACTTGCAGCTGCCAATGACAGCCTGCCGTCTGTTTCTACCGCAGACAACGACTCACTTTTCGAAGAAGAGTTCGTCCCCGTCACCAGCTTTATCCATACCTTGAAAGTAGAGCGGTCGCGGCACCAATTCCGTTCGGGAAGCGAGCCCGAAGGATTCTTCCCGGAAGACTACAAGCTTTACAAGAATTACAGCAACGACTCCACCACAGCATTCAGTGTAAAGAACGTGTTCGGAATAGCCTTGCTGGAAGGTTTCAACAAATACGCCAAAGCCGGACTTACGGCTTATATCTCCCACAAGTTCAGCCGGTACGACCTGATGAATACGGACACACTTACCGACATGCGCCGCATCCGCTACACCGAGCAGGAAATCTTCCTGGGTGGCGAACTCGCCAAGCGCGAAGGCAAACTGCTGCACTACAACGTAAACGGTGAAGTGGGGTTGGTAGACAAAGCCATCGGGCAGTTCCGCGTCAACGCCAATCTGGACCTGAACTTCCGTCTATGGAAAGATACGGTGAACTTCTACGCCCGCGGTTATGTGAGCAACACGCTTCCTTCCTTCTATATGCGCCATTACCACTCCAACCACTACAACTGGGACAACGACAACATGGACAAGGAATTCCGTACGCGTGTGGAAGGCGAGCTGAACATTTCCCGTTGGGGAACCAATCTCCGTGCCGGCGTAGAGAATATCAAGAACTACACCTACTTCAACCAAAGCGCCCTGCCCGAACAGAACGGAGGCAACATACAAGTGCTGTCCGCCACACTGAAACAAGACTTCCGCCTCGGTGTCTTCCACCTGGACAATGAGGTGACCTGGCAGAAGACGAGCAATGAAACAGTACTTCCATTGCCCCAACTCTCGCTCTACCATAACTTCTACATACTGCTAAACTCGCCAAGAAGGTGCTGACCGTTCAGTTGGGTGCCGATGTCCGTTACTTCACCAAGTACAACGCACCTGCTATGCACCGGCGTCCAGCAGTTCCATCTGCAACCTACGGACGATTTGGTGGAAATAGGCGGTTACCCCATCGTAAACGTATATGCCAACCTGCACTTGAAGCGGACGCGTATCTTTGCCATGATGTATCACGTCAACGCGGGTATGGGAAGCGCCAATTCCTTCCTGGTGCCGCACTACCCCATCAATCCGCGCTTGTTCAAAATTGGCGTCTCATGGAATTTCTATGACTAACAGATGACTGTATGACGAAAAGCAGACTGCTCAAATACGCACTTCTGGGAATTGCAGCGGCTCTCATTGCCCACTATCTCATCAAGAAAGAAGAGAAACCGAAAGGTCATCCGCGCGATTATGCCGAGATAGCTGCCGAAGGCATCATACATGCTTCGACGGAATACAACTCCATCAGCTTCTATGTGGATGATGACACCTTGTCCGGTTTCCACTACGAGCTGATAGAAGCTTTTACACGCGACCACGGGCTGCAAGCGGCCATATCACCGGAAATGAGCTTCAACAAGCGGCTGGAAGGCCTGGCCGACGGGCAATATGACGTGATTGCCTACGGCATCCTCGCCACCAGTGAGCTGAAAGACTCCTTGCTGCTTACCACCCCTATTGTGCTGAACAAGCAAGTGCTGGTGCAACGCAAGCTTGAGAATATTTCCGACTCGTCATTATTCATCAAAAGCCAACTGGACCTGGCTGGAAAGACACTGCACGTAGTGAAAGGCTCCCCTTCCATACTACGCATCCGCAACCTGGGAAATGAGATAGGCGACACCATCTACGTTGAGGAAATAGAGAAGTACGGTTCCGAACAACTGATTGCCTTGGTAGCCCATGGAGACATCGACTATGCCGTATGCGACGAAAGCATTGCCCGTACCGCAGCCGACAGCATTCCTCAAATAGACATCAATACCGCCATCAGCTTCACGCAATTCTATTCCTGGGGAGTAAGCAAACAGTCCCCTATCCTGCTGGACAGCCTCAACACATGCTGGATAGTTTCAAAAAGGGAAAAGAATACAAGAAAATCTACAAACGATACTACGGGAAACGAAACTAAGCTGCACTTTTCCATACACGCAGCATATCCCTACTTTTACAACTAGTTATTAATCAACAGCTTATTACTGCAAAATCCTGCATACATTTTGCAGTGCCACTGCAAAGCCGTTGCAGTGGCACTGCACACCGATATGCAGTACGACTGCAACAGTTATGCAGTGATACTGCAACACGTTGCAGTCGCACTGCAAAATACATGCAGCAAGAATGCAAACAAGATGCAGTCATCAAATACCCATATCGATATTACGGCATACCCGAAGTAAAGAATTAGAGTCCTTCCACCTCCCTTAGCCACATCTCCGACGAAGCATCGCTCGGCATTCTCCAATCACCGCGCGGACTCAGAGAGATACTGCCCACCTTCGGACCATCCGGCAAACAGGAACGCTTGAACTGCTGGTTGAAGAAACGACGGCAGAAAGTCTGCAACCATTTTTTGATGGTTTCTTCATCATACATCCCCTTGAATGTGCGTGCTGCCAGGAAAAATATCTTGGAAGGACGGAAACCGCAGCGCAGGAAGTAATAAAGGAAGAAGTCGTGAAGCTCATACGGCCCCACCAAATCCTCGGTAATCTGCTGGATATTACCGTTCTCATCTGCCGGAATCAGTTCCGGGCTGATGGGAGTATCCACAATATCGAGCAAGGTAGCACGTGAAGCATCGTCCATATCATGCTCTGCCACCCATTTCACCAAGTGCTTCACCAGAGTCTTGGGGACGCTGGCATTCACACCGTACATCGACATGTGATCGCCGTTGTAAGTGGCCCATCCTAAAGCAAGTTCCGAAAGGTCGCCCGTACCGATAACCATTCCCCAGGTCTGGTTGGCAATATCCATCAAGATTTGGGTACGCTCCCGTGCCTGCGCATTCTCGTAAACCACGTCGTGCACATGGACATCATGGTCTATGTCTTTGAAATGCTGTATGCAGGCCTCCTTGATACTGACTTCGCGGACAGTCACACCGAGGGAGTTCATCAGGTCGATGGCATTCGTGTAAGTACGGTCGGGTCGTTCCGAATCCCGGCATGGTGACACCGACAATACTGGCGGGACCATCCCAACTTATCGAAAGTCTTTACGCAAACCAGCAGCGCCAGCGTAGAATCCAGTCCACCCGAAATGCCGATAACGGCACTTTTCGCTTTAGTATGCACCAGACGTTGCGCCAGTCCGGACACCTGGATGGAGAATACCTCCTCACAGCGTTCGTCCAACGCTATCCCCTGCGGAACAAATGGATGCGGTTCAAAAGTACGTGTCAGGTTCAAATCCCTGCTGTTGACATACTCCGTAAAGATTCGTACCGGAAGGGCCGAAACACAATTTGCATGGCAAGCCGCGAAGGTCGTATTCACCCGGCGCTCCGTACGCAAGTGTTCCACATCAATTTCACTGATGACCACCTGCCCTTCGAAAGAAGAAGCGTTCGTTTGCCGCCAGCAGAGTCCCGTTCTCATAAATCAGTCCGTTGCCGGCAAACACCACATCCGTAGTGGATTCTCCGAAACCGCATGAGCTGAATACATAACCGGCAATGCACCGTG
>ENA-OQDD01000246-OQDD01000246.1-human-gut-metagenome-genome-assembly--contig:-NODE-246-length-22837-cov-3.606253_pt1 | contig 22837 bp, 34 predicted proteins | sample MGYA00242507_ERZ504598 | MGnify/ENA primary metagenome ERZ504598 (study PRJEB26092, sample SAMD00036318) | human gut metagenome | host: Homo sapiens | study: EMG produced TPA metagenomics assembly of...
AGCCATTTGACCCGCAAGAGAAAAAACTGCCCCGCGCCACCAGCGCGCGATCCCACTTAAAGAAAAAACCAGCTCTGCCTCTGGCCCGCGCGGAGCGCAAAGCCATTTGACCGAAAGAAAAACATCCCCCGCGCTACCGGCGCGAAATGCCGCTCAAAAAGACCTGACGAAAACTACAGCTTCCCTGCGCGAACGCAATTTTTCAAAGTACAATAACAATTAAGGATTCATTATAATGTCAATGTTAAATCACTTTTTCGACTACAAACCCGAAGTTCTGGCGCTGGATGAAAAAGCTCTCGAGCTCTGCCAGCCCTACTTCAAGCAGATGGAGGACATCCGCGACTACAACCAGCTCAAGATGCTGAAAGCCTTTGCGGACACCCAGATGTCCTCCACCGATATGCTGGGTACCACCGGCTACGGCCTGTGGGACACCGGCCGCGCCAAGCTCGAGCAGATCTTTGCCGAGGTGATGGCGCCGAAGATGCACTGGTGCGCAGCCAGTTCCAGAGCGGCACCCACACGCTGGCTGTGGCCCTCTTTGGTCTGCTGCGGGCAGGTGATACCCTGCTGGCTGCCACGGGCCGTCCATATGACACGCTGGAAGGCGTCATCGGTCTGGATGGCAAAGGCAAAGGCACCGGAACCCTGATGGATTACGGCATCAAGTACGACGAGGCCCCGCTGAAGGCCGACTTTACCCCGGACTATGAGCTCATCGCCCAGAAAGCCCCGGGCGCGAAGGTCTGCCACATCCAGCCGCAGCCGCGGCTACCTGCAGCGCAATGCCTTCGACCTCGGCACCATCCGCAAGGTGGCCGACACCGCCCGCGCCGCCAACCCCGACATCATCATCTTTGTGGACAACTGCTACGGCGAGTTCACCCAGAAGGAAGAACCCTGCCAGGCCGGTGCAGACCTCGTGGTGGGCAGCCTCATCAAGAACCCCGGCGGCGGCATCGCCCCCACCGGCGGCTATATCGCAGGCCGGAAAGACCTCGTGGAGCTCTGCGCCTACCGTCTGAACGCTCCCGGCCTCGGCAAGGAGCTGGGCTGCACCCTCGAGACGCCCCGCGATATGTATCTGGCTTCTACTACGCCCCCGGCGTGGTCTGCGAGGCCATCAAGACGGCCATCTACGCCCAGTGCCTGCTGGAACTGGTGGGCAAAAAGCCCATCCCGCGCTACTGCGAGGCCCACAACGACATCGTCACCTGCTTTGATGCTGGTACGGCAGACGCCTCATCGGCTTCTGCCGGGGAGTTCAGGCCGCAAGCCCCGTGGACAGCTATGCCGCCCCGGAACCCTCTCCGGAACCGGGCTACACCGATGAGGTCATCATGGCCAGCGGCAGCTTTACCCAGGGCAGCACCATCGAGCTTTCCTGCGACGGCCCGCTGCGTGAGCCGTATACCTGCTACCTGCAGGGCGGCCTGAACTTCGCCGCCAGCCGTGCAGGCGTCCTGCTGGCTGTGCAGAATGCGTATTTTAAGGACTGAACCTCTCAGTCACCTTCGGTGACAGCTCCCCTCTCGAGGGGAGACTAAGAGGTGGACCCAACACGGAGATCTGCGTCACCTGCGGCGGCACCGAGGCCATGATGGCGGCTGTCCCCGGGTCGAGCTTCTTCAAAGAGCCGGTCAACCACCTCATCCGGATGCATTTTGCCCGCGGCACCGACGTGCTGGACGAGGCGGTGCGTCGTCTGGCAAAGCTGACGGAGCTGCTGAAATAACAAAGAAAGAGGACATCATGCAAGGTTTTTGCGTGATGTCCTCTTTGGCTATAAAGCGATGGATCTTATCAGCGGCCTTGCCCTCTCAGTCTGTAAGTAAGGGGAGCCGCAGCGTGAACATGCTGCCCTTGCCGACTTCACTTTGCAATGCGATCTCGCCGTGGTGGAGGTGGGCCAGCTCCTGCGCGATGGTCAGGCCGAGGCCGGTGGAGTCGTGCTTTTGTCGGCGGTGGTATGGAAGTATCGGTCAAAGACAGCGCTCTGGTCTTCCGGCGCGATGCCGCAGCCGGTGTCCTGTACGCTGACGCAGGCCGTTTCGTCCTCGGCGCGGCAGTCCACATGGATACTGCCCCCGGCGGGAGTATAGTGGATGGCGTTGGTGACAAGGTTCTGGATAATTTGCTGTAACCGCACGCTGTCGCCCCAGACAGGCAGAGGCGTGTCGGCGCTGATATGGAGTTCGACGCCCTTCTGGTCGGCCTCGCTCCGGCAGGCGGTGCAGACGGCGGCGGCTTCTTCGTTGAGGGCGGCGCGGTCTTCGTTGAGCAGGATCTGCTTCTGCTCGAGCTTTGCCGCGAGGAAGAGGTCTTCCGTCAGCCGCCGCAGGAATTCAATGCGCTGACGCAGAGCCGGAAGCAAGGCCGGAAGGGCCTCGGGGGCCGATCCCAGTGTTTCCAGCCCGCCGCTGACGGCGAAGAGAGGGCTGCGCAGGTCGTGGAAGATGTTGAGCATCATGCTCTTGCGTGCCTCGGTCTCGGCGGTCAGCTCTTTGTCCGCTCTGCCACCCGGGCGTCCAGCTCCCGGGCCAGCTGTTCGGTGCGGTCGAAGAGGAGCGCAAACCTCCGGCAGACGAACACCATGCAGCCGATGGCGAAGGGCAAATCATAAAGGCGGGAACAGCGCAGCAGGTAGAAGGGGACAGACTCCACGAAAAGCGCGCTGTCCAGCCCGGGCATCAGCGCCCAGACCCGGAAGCCGGTGGTGACAGCACCGGGCAGGAGCATCAGAGCGGCACCCTCATAGTCTGCGTTCACGGCGGCCATTAAGTAATAAAGGCAGAGGCACATGCCCGCTACCAGCATCCCGACCCGCAGCGGGGATAGCTGCTCGTGGACAGCGCAAAGAAGACGACGCATCCGGCGGCAAGCGCAAGGAGCCCCCGCCCGGAGCGGGGCAGTTTTACCCCCAGCAGCCCTGCCGCCAGCAGTGCCGAGGCCAGCACAGTGAGGGAGAAGAAGGAGCGGAGGATGCGCTGGAGCAGACGGTTCCGGATGGCCGGGAAGAAGAAGACCATCAGCGCCCAGACGCTCATAATGACGAGGTAGAGCAGGAAGTACCCCAGCTCCGGCAGGTGTTTATAGTGGTAGAGTGCCAGCAGCACCATCCCCATGGTCACAAAAGCCGTCAGAGCGATGAGCTGAGTCATGGTGCGGAAGCGGAATGCCCGGGAGGCGAAGCCGGAAGTCATCAGCCATGTCTGGGGGCTGCGGCCGCAGGTGAATACCAGCTCCACCGTCTCGCCGGGCGTGACGTCCAGTGCATACAGCTCCCCCGAGCGCTCGAGGCTGGTGAGGTTCTCATGGGCCAGCGGTACCGCTGTGTTGGTGACGCAGAGGGTGAGGGACGGGATGTCTTCCCCCACCGTGAAAGTAAAGTGCCACTGGCCGGGGGCTTCCTGCCGCCAGCCGTCCAGCGCGATACCCTGGACGGCCTGCTGGGCTGTGAGCACACTGCCGCTGTGCAGATGCTCGAACTGTGCGTTGCCCCAGATACCGGCCAGCACGATGAAGGCCGTGAGCAGGGCGGAGAAAATCAGAATGGGCCATTTTTGCTTCATGGCGATGCCTCCCCTTGTAGATGTGCAAAAAATAAGGTATACTATAGTATATCAAATCGTGCGAAAAAAGGGGAGGGCTGACAGGATGATCCGCGTATTGTTGGTGGAAGATGACCCCGTGATCCGCGACACCACATGCTATTTTCTGAAAAGTCAGCAGAATTTTGAGGTGGTCTGTGCAGAGACGGGCGGCGACGCTTTGAGCCATGCGCGGGAAAAGTTCGATGTCATCCTGATGGACATCCTTCTCCCGGACACCAACGGCGTAGACCTCTGCCAGCGTCTGCGCAGCTGGCACCACTGCCCTATCATCTTCACATCCTGTCTGGACGATACCGATACCATCGTCCACGCGCTGGAAATGGGCGGCGACGACTTTCTGGCAAAGCCTATCATAACAAGATCCTGCTGGCCCGCATCATGGCAACATCCGCCGGGTGCAGATGGACGGCGCAGAGCCCAGCGTCAACGGCTACCACTGCGCGGCCTTCACGCTGGATGCCAACAGCCACAGCGTGGAGAAGGATGGCCGCAGCGTCCATCTGGCCGACATGGAATATCGCATCCTCACCCTCTTCGTCCGCTACCCGAACACCTTCTTCACAGCCAACGAGCTCTACCAGAAGATATGGGGCAAGGAAAGTCTCGGCGATGTGCGGACGGTACAGGTACATATCCACAACCTCCGCAGCAAGATAGAACCCGACCCGGCAAAGCCTGTCTACCTGAAAAATGTCTGGGGCAAGGGTTATGTGTTCCAGCCGGACGGCAGCAAGGTTTAAGAATCGTTTTGATGAGAGCGCCGACTTCTTAAGGAAACTTAAGCAGTCGGCGCTCTTTTTGGACTTGTTAAGCAAATAATTAACGAGAATGTCCGGAATCGACTAAGAAATGGCTATAAAGTTTAAGGATTCTTAAAAGACAGACCCTTGAATTTGTGTTAAATTATTATCGAACGATGTGGGCGGCAGTGCAAGAAGGTCTGCCGCCGCACGGAGCTATGAGAAAGAATAGAGAAGAAGAAAAAGACACGAAGAAAGGAACCACGCAAAATGAACAAGATCTCCCGCAAAGGTTTTCTGAAGATCGCTGCCGCAGCCGCCATGTCTGGTGTGACTGCCGGTGCTCTGGCTGCCTGCAACACTGCCAGCTCTTCCACTGCTGCTTCCGGTGCAGCCGGTACCTACATCCCCGGCACCTATGAGGGTACTGCTGAGGGCATCTCTTCTACGTCAAGGTCACCATGACCTTCTCCGACAGCGCTGTGACCGACGTAGTGGTGGACACCTCCGGCGAGACCGCTTCTTACGGCGCTGCTGCTGCCGACCAGCTGCGTGAGCAGCTGATGGCTGCAGGCTCTGCTGAGATCGACGGCGTTTCCGGTTCCACCATCACTTCCGACGCTGTCATGAAGCTGCCAAGAGCTGTTACGCTCAGGCCAAGGGCGAGGCCACTGTGACCTCCGTCCAGCTGCCCACCGGTGACGAGACCGATTGGCTGGGCAAGGAGCCTGACATCGACGAGGCTGCCATCACCGAGACCGTGGACACCGACATCCTCATCGTCGGCGCTGGCAACGGCGGTATGGGCGCAGCCGCTTACGCTGCCGCTCACGGCCTGAACTTCCGCGTCATCGAGCAGAACGGCAACGTGCAGGATACCCGTCACTGGGTCGGCGCTGTGGACGGCTTCGGCGCACAGGCACAGGGCATCAAGATGGACCGTGCCAAGCTGCTGAGCGAGATCTCCCGCTACGCTTCCGGCAAGTGCGACCAGCGCGTTGTCAAGACCTGGATCAACGAGTCCGGGAGATGATCGAGTTCATCCGCTCCATCATGGAAGACAAGTACGGTGTCAAGATGGTCTACACCTACGGCGATGAGGCGAAGTGGCCTGCCGAGAACGCCGAGCACAACACCGACTATATGTACCCCGAGATCGAGTACACCTATGACCGCAGCTCCGGCGCAGCCGTAACGAGCTGCTGCTGGACTACATCCGTGAGCTGGGCTACGATGTGGACTTCAAGACCTCTCTGGCAAAGCTGGAGAAGGACTCCACTGGCCGCATCACCGGCATCATCGCCCAGAGCACCGAGGATGACCACTTCATCCGCTACAACGCCAACAAGGGCGTTCTGCTGGCCTGCGGCGGCTTCCCCGGCAACCCCTACATGATGGAGCAGCTGGACCCGCTGGGCACCAGCGTGACCACCGCCTGCTCCTACTCCCCCGCCGACAAGGCTACGGCATCCGCGCTGCTGTGTGGGCCGGTGCCAATCTGGACAAGGAAGCCGCTCCCATGCTGTTTGACCGCGGCGTTGTTGCCCCCGGCGTGGATGGCGGCTATGTGGACAGCGACACTGCCTTTGGCGGCAAGGCCTTCCCCGGCAAGATCCGCCAGTACAACCCCGGTACCCAGCCCTTCCTGAAGGTGAACCGCAACGGCGAGCGCTTTGCCAACGAGAGCTGCCCCTACAACGATATCGTCTACGCTGCCGCCCACCAGCCGGGCCGCGTCTACGCACAGATCTGCGATGCCAACATTCTGGAGGACGCAAAGCGTTTCCACACCATCGGCTGCTCTGCCCAGACCCGCAACGGCGGCGAGAAGTACATTCAGGGTAAGATGGACGAGGCTATTGAGGCCGGTGCATTGTTCAAGTGCGATACGCTGGACGAGCTGGCTGACAAGATGGGCTTTACCGGTGCTGCCAAGGACACCTTCCTTGCTACCGTGGAGCGCTACAATGAGCTGTACGACAAGCAGAACGATGAGGATTTCGGCAAGCCCGCTTACCGCCTGAGTGCCATCCGCACTGCGCCCTTCTATGGCTGCTGGCTGGGTGCCTCTCTGCTGACCACCGAGCAGGGCATTGCCATCAACGAAAAGGGTCAGGCGCTGGACAACAACAACCAGCCCATGGAGGGCCTGTATATCACCGGTGATATGTCCGGCAGCTTCTTTGCCAACAACTACCCCTGCCTGATGGCTGGTGTGGCCATGGGCCGCACCCTGACCTTCGCCATGAAGGCCGTCAAGCAGATGGCGGGTCTGGATAACGCCTGACCCAGCGCGGTTTTCCGGCACAACTTAAGCGTTTTTCCATTTCTTCTTTCTTCATGAAGAGAGGCGGTCCCTGTTTGGGGCCGCCTCTCTTTGCTATTTTTTCGCCACGTGCCCCCTACACAAATCCCCACGATTGTGCTATGATAAAGCTGAACAGCCGGTTTGTGCCAGACAACCGGCAAAATCGAGGTGTTTGTACAAATGTCTGATCTCCTTGAAACTCTGCAGCAGGAAGGGGTAGACCCCGCTCTGCTGGAAGCAGTCCAACAGTACCGCACTGCCCATGCCCTGCCGGACGCACTGCGCCCGCGCATCCCTTCCCCTGCCTTTACCTACTACGGCAAACAGGTGTGGGAGCAGGCGCTGGCGGCGCTGCTCTGCGGTGAAAACCTGCTGCTGGCAGGCGGAAAAGCCACCGGCAAAAACGTGCTGGCCGAGAACCTTGCCGCCGCCTTTGGCCGTCCTGCGTGGGACATCTCCTTCCATGTGAACATGGATGCGGCGTCCCTCATTGGCATGGACACTTTTGCGGACGGTCAGGTGGTGTTCCGGCCCGGCCCGGTATACCGCTGCGCCCAGTGCGGCGGCTTTGGTGTGCTGGATGAGATCAACATGGCCAAAAACGAAGCGTTGGCCGTGCTGCACGCGGTGCTGGATTTCCGCCGCGCCATCGATGTGCCCGGCTACGACCGCATCCCGCTGGCGGAGGAGACCCGCTTTATTGCCACCATGAACTACGGTTATGCCGGCACCCGTGAGCTGAACGAGGCACTCACCTCCCGTTTCGTGGTCATCCAGATGCCCACCATTACGCAGGACGATCTGGAAAAGCTGCTGCGGACGCAGTTCCCCGATCTTGCTTCCAAGTATGTGCGCCAGTTTGCACTGCTGTTCCTTGACCTGCAGAAAAAGTGCGACAGTGCGGAAATTTCCACCAAGGCGCTGGATCTGCGCGGTATGCTGGATGCCCTGCGGCTGATCCGGCGCGGCATCCCGGCAGGCGCGGCACTGGATATGGGCATCACCAACAAGGCCTTTGACTCCTACGAGCAGGGCCTGATCCGTGATGTGATCGCAGCGCGCATTCCGGCCAAGCTGGATGCCGCCAAGCTCTTTGGCTGATGGACGCCAGAGTTACACCGCGCAGGAGCGGCGTGCGGCCAATCAGGTCTGGGCTGCTGCAGGAGCCTATGGCTTTGAGCCGCTGTTTCTGGCCCGCTATACCGACGGCACCACCGATTTTACATGAACACGGTCGTGGGCCTCATCCACAAATATTACGGTGACGCGCTGATTCGCAGCATCTTTGATGCATGGGACGGTGATCTGCGGCAGACCATGCTGGACGACATGACATGGCTGTATCTGGAAAATGCAGCCTATCGCTGGAGCTGCCCCGCCGCCCGGTGCTGGAAGCGCTGCGCCATGCCCATGCAGATTACTTTTTTGCGATTCAATACAAGCTCTCCCGTCAGGAGTGGATGGCAAAAAATCAGCTGGTGTACACCATGCAGGCTGCACGCTGGCGGCGTGTGCTGGGCCGTGCCGACCCGGTGATGACCCTTACGAGTCCGGCCTTGCCGCCGCGCTGGCCCCGGAGCATGTGCCGGAGCCGGAACAGCTGAAAGCCGAAATTTTATCGATCTACGCAAAATTCAACCTGTTCGACGGCACTGTGCACCAGAGAGCAGCTTTGCATCTGCATCTGGACGGCCTGCTGGCAAAGCTTGCCACCAAAGCCATGCCCACCCAGATGATCAAAACGGACCGCGTGACCGTGGAACACTCAAGCTCCGTGGATGCTGTGGGCGGCGGGCTGGCGGTGGACAAGCGCCGGGCCACATCACCCTGAAGCAGAATGCCGCGCAGGACAGAGCCTACATCGAAAGTTGCTTCGGCCGCTCTCTCTACCCGCCGGAACGGCTGCGCAAGGCTGAGCAGGAGCTTTGCGTGGGCGACCATCTGGGGTGCCATTTGTGGTTCAGTGCCGGTGTGCCCAGCCCGGAGCAGGCTCCCACACCGGAAGCAAAGCATCTGCTGAACAGGCTGAGCTGCAGGCCGACCGCAACCGCGCTTATTACGCCAAAAATCGGGAACTGCACCGCAGTGTGGTGCTGCGGCTTACCGAGCAGATCCGCAACTGCATCCTTGTGCACCAGCAGCCCAACGCCCGTGTTGCCCGCAGCGGCAACCTGAACGCTGGGCGCATCTGGCGCGCACCACTTTTGAACGATGACCGGGTGTTTTTGTGTGCCGAGGAAGAGAACCAGCCTCTTTTACGGTAGACCTTTTATTGGACGCATCCGCTTCCCGCCTGCACTGTCAGGAAGTGATCGCGGCTCAAGGATCCATTTTGGCCCAGAGCCTTGCGGCCTGCGGGATCCCGGTGCGGGTGTCCAGCTTCAGCAGCCTGCGGGGCTACACCGTACTGCGGGTGCTCAAAGGCTTTGCAGACAAAAACCTGCAAAACATCAACCGATATTTTGCTTCCGGCTGGAACCGTGACGGCCTTGCTCTGCGGGCCGCAGGCGACCTTTTGCAGTATGCGCCCGGTCCTGCGCCGCGGCATCTGCTCATCGTGCTGACGGACGCTTCGCCCAACGACAGCCGCCGCATCCCGCCCAGTGCAGAAAACCCGCTGGGCTGCGGTTACGAGGACGCTGCCGGTGTGGCTGACACTGCCGCGCAGGTGCGTGCGCTGCAGCGCATGGGCATCCGGGTGTCGGCTGTGTTCATGGGTGAGGACAGCTCTGCCGGTGCCGCTGCACAGATCTACGGCAAAAACATGGCCCGTATCCGCGGCATGGACCAACTGGCCCGCGCGGCCGGGCGGCTGATCCAGAACGAGATCCGTGAACTGGGCGATTGAACCATATTTTACCAGAACAGCCCACAGATGGGAGGCTTTGGCCTTGCCGTCTGTGGGCTGTTTTTGATACAGAACACAACTGATTCACTCTTGCAACAACCATGTTTCGGGTCACTGTTGCAGGATGCGCGGAAATATTTTGTTTTTCTGCAAACTTATAGTTGTTTTTTGTTGTGAAGTATGCTATACTATGTTCAGTCAATAAAACATTCCTGCGTAAGCCGCCTGCTGTGCACCGGGTCGTTTGGCGCAGTGCCCATCCGTTATACAACGAACTGCTGTGTTATAGTTTCAGGAGGGAACCGATCATGGATGCCAACCGTTATTTTGATGCCATGCACAACGCTATGTCAGCTCAGCACCCCGGTGCGCAGCTGCTGTTAACGGTAAAGCTGCAGGACACCTGCGGCAACGATGCCTGCCTGGAGCTGAAGCAACTGCCCGGTGAGAGCACCTCCATTCTGTGCTACTCCACCATGGGTCGCCGCTACCTGAACTTCCAGCTGTTCCGCAAGGGCTGGCAGCTGTGCCACAACGCCGATGGCCAGCTGGTGGGCCGCTTTCCTTCCAGCGCCGACGGCCTGATCGACGAGACCGATTTCCGCGCCTACTGCCGGGAGGACCGGCTGGATCTGGCACGCACCCAGCGCATCACCGCCGAGCTTCGCCAGTGCGCCGGTATCGATTATCAGGGCAGCATCCCGCAGAACGCCCGCACCGGTGCCGTTATTACCGTGGAGAGTTTTGTAGGGGCCGGTGCCCGCTGGACCTACTGGAGTCAGGATGTTCTGCCCAGCCTGCCGCTGGGTGCCATCCTCTACTGGCTGGCGGATCATCTGGCCGGTGCCGAGCGCCGCACCCTGCAGGCCGACCCGCAGGCAGCCCGCCTTGCCGCCCAGTGCTGGCCGGTAATACAGCCGTATTCTTCCATCCGTCGGTGCCGATGACCGCCATGAATACGGTCTCTTCCGGCTCTGCACCCGCACGCCGCCGCACCACTGTGCCCGCTGCCCGCAACAAGAGCTGGCAAAGCATCATGGCCGTGATGGCAGGCATGTGAACGAAAAAGCAAGGAAAGACCGATCGTCTCTCCTTGCTTTTTCAGTATTATTCGAGGTACGGGTCCAGCAGGGCATCCACCGTTTTGTTCCGCTTGGGGTTCGGCTTTTTGATCACATGGCCGCGGCAGACCACCAGTTCCAGATGCTGCAGCGCACGCAGGTCTTCCAGCGGGTTGTGCTTCGTCACAATAAAATCTGCGCTTTTGCCCGGCTCAATGGAACCGGTCACGTCTCCTACTCCGGCCAGCTGAGCATTGCGCAGGGTGGCCGTGTACAGGGCGAACTGGTTGCTTACACCGCAGTATTTGTGGAAGTAGCACAGCTCCCGCCAGAAATCGTACTGGGTGATGTACGGGCAGCCTACATCGTTGCCCAAGGCCACCGGGATGCCGTTGGCAAGGGCGGTCTTTGCGCTTTCCACCACGCCGTCAAACACGATCTTGCCGTTATACTGGTCCTTTTCCGAAGCGCCGGAAACCGCCGTATCAAACAGTGCGTAGGGCAGCGCCGGGGAGATGGTGGTGCACACAAAGGCTCCCCGCTCCTTGTAAAGCCGGATGGTCTCATCGTCCATCTTTGCGCCGTGCTCAATGGAATCCACGCCGTTTTCCAGCGCCACCTTTACGCCTTCTGGCGACTCGGTGTGTGCCGCCACGGTATAGCCAGCTTGTGGGCCTCGTCGCAGACGGCTTTGACCATTTCCGCTTCATCTTCAGCTCGCCGGGGGTTCCCTTTTCGGTGGCATCCAGCACGCCGCCGGTGATCATCAGCTTGACAAGATCCACCTTCTGTCCGCTGGCCTTTTTGAGCTGAGCAAGTGCTTCGGCATTGTTATGGGCCGCAACTGCCACCGAGCCTGCCATATGTCCGCCCGGCACCGAAATGCCTTCGTTGGCAGCAAGGATGCGCGGTGCCAGCAGCTTGCCAGCTGCAGCATCATCACGGCAGCGGGTGTCAAAATCTGCAATGCCGCCCACGGTGCGGATGGTAGTCACGCCACCCAGCAGTTCCAGCTTCGCGTAGCTGCATACCAGCCTGTAGGCCACCGCACGGGTCAGGCCATTGCTCAGAATTTTGCGCACCAGCGCAGCATTATCCGCGGCTTTGCGCTGGGCTTGCTGTTGCCTGCCAGATGCACATGCAGATTGATCAGCCCGGGCACAGATAGCCTCCGTGCAGATCGATCACCTCATAACCGTCCAGATCCACGCCCTCATCGACAATGGCAATGATCTTATCATCCTCGGTCAGCAGGATCTTGTGCGCTTCCGGCTGCATCTGCTCGGTGCCATCCAGCAGGATCCCGTTCGTATAGGCATGTTTCATTGGGGACATCCTCTCTTTTTCAGGTTTTTTCGGACAGGAGTTGTTTTGTCCCAGTATAGCACGTTCCGGCAGATGGTGCAATGCAAAAACGGGCAGGAAAGGTTCAGCCCTCTCCTGCCCGCTCGGTGTTTTTATTTACTGTGCGGCTGCGCTGGAAGCTACTTCGGAAGCAGCAGCCTCAGAAGATGCGGCTTCCGAAGAAGCAGCTTCGCTGGATGCGGCATCTGCGCCGCCGGTCACGCCGCCCTCAACGACCAGCTCATCCTCATAGTCAAGGCCGTAGGTATCCACCAGAGTCTCCTCATAGTCCTTGTGGAAGAAGTTCTCCTCGCCCAGAGCCTTGATCTCCTCGTTCAGCCAATCCAGAACGGTGGTGTTGCCCTGGCTCACAGCGGGAGCAATGGTGTCCTGACTGCCCAGAGAGGGAATGCCGACCGTGTAGCCGGTGTTCTGCTTTGCAAATGCAATGACCTCGGTGTTATCGTTGGCCCATGCCACGCCGTTGCCGTTCTCCAGTGCATTCTTGGCCGTTGCATAGGAATCGTACTTCTGCAGCGGAATGTCGGGGTACTCCTTGGTCAGGTAGGTCTCGGCGGTGGTGCCGGAAATGACGATCATCTGATCGTCAGCGTTCCAGTTGTCCAGAGTGGTGATAACGTTGCTGTCCGGAGAAATGACACCCAGAGCCACGTTCATGTAAGGCAGAGCAAAGTCCACTTCCTCTGCGCGCTCCGGGGTCACGGTGAAGTTTGCCAGGATCACATCCGCCTTTCCGGTCTGCAGGTACTCGATGCGGTTGGCAGCCTCGGTGGAAACGAAGTTGATCTCTACGCCCAGATCCTCGCCCAGACGGCGTGCAAAGTAGACATCATAGCCCTGATATTCGCCGTTCTCGTCCACATAGCCGAACGGGTTCTTATCGGAGAACACGCCGATGTTGATGGTGCCGGACTCCTTGATCTGATCCAGAGTGCGGTAGACCACGCTGCTGCCGGATGCTGCAGTTGCAGTAGAAGCAGAAGAAGAGCCGCCGCATGCGGTCAGAACAGCGGCAGCGGAAACTGCACCCAGACCCAGCAGGAAGGAATGACGAGAGATCTTAGACTGTTTCATAATGATTACTCCTTTACAAAATCTTTCCCATTTGGCTGCGGAACACCCGCAGCTTTATCTTGATCTGTGACTCATTTCACAGCATCAAACGTGAAGGTGCGCAGGAAGCGTTGCGCGCGCTCGGTCTTGGGCTGGTCAAAGAACTCGGCCGGTGCAGCTTCTTCCACGATCTTGCCGCCATCCAGAAAGATGACGCGGTTGGCAATGGCGCGGGCAAACTGCATTTCGTGGGTGACAATGATCATGGTCTTGCCCTGCTTGGCAAGGTCCAGCATAACGTCCAGCACCTCGCGCACCATTTCCGGATCAAGGGCAGCGGTCACTTCGTCAAACAGAAGGATCTCCGGGTGCATACACAGTGCGCGCACGATGGCAACGCGCTGCTTCTGTCCGCCGGAAAGCTCCCGCGGGTAGCTGTTTTTCTTGGCAAGCAGGCCCACACGGTCCAGCAGAGCTTCGGCCTCCTGCTGCACTTCCGCTTTGGGGCGCTTCTGCACCTTGGTGGGTGCCAGAAGCACATTGTCCAGCACCGTCATGTGCGGGAACAGCTCGTAGCTCTGGAACACCATGCCGATGCGCTGGCGCAGCTGAGTCAGATTTTACCGCCGTAGCAACGGTCTCATTGCCCAGCCGCACCCGGCCGCTCTGGGTGGGCTCCAGACCATTCAGACAGCGCAGCAGGGTGCTTTTGCCGCAGCCCGAAGGGCCGACCACCACGATGACCTCGCCGGGCTTGACAGCAAAGCTGATATCATCCAGCACGGGGGTCTCGCCATAGGCCTTGATCAGATGTTCAACAGTCAAAATAGGTTCTGCCATGTACGGTCACTTCCATTTCTTTTCGAGATAGGATGCCAGCAGACTGATGGGCCAGCATACGAAGAATATAACACGAAAACCGTGAGATAAATGCCAAACGCTGCGTTGGGGCTGGCGGTGCGGTTGGCCTCGATGATCTGCTGTGCTACCTTGATCACTTCCACCACACCGATCATCAGCACAAGGCTGGTGGTCTTGATCATGCGGGTGATCAGGTTGATGGACAGTGGGATCAGGCGGCGCACCGTCTGCGGAATGATGATGTACCAGTAGGTCTGCGCACGGCTCATGCCAAGGGCCTCGGCGCTCTCATACTGGTGCTTCGGAATGGCGATCAGCGCACCGCGCACAAGGTCGCTCATTTCTGCGGTGCCCCACAGCACAAACACGATGATGGATGCCGTCTCGCCGGAAAGGTTCCACCCAAAGGCACGGGTGGTGCCGAAGTAAACGAGGAACAGCAGCACCATCTGCGGCATGATGCGGACGAACTCCAGATAAAGCCGCAGGACCGCCTTGATAACGGGGTTGCGGGAGGTCATGAGCACGCCCAGCAGGATACCCAGCGGCAGGCTGATGATCACCGAGACGGCACTGATCTTGAGTGCAACGCCAAGCGCCCAGCAGGCGGGCCATGTTTTTGCCCTTGAACAGGACATCAAGACCCAAATCCAGCATAGCGCAGCCTCCTTTCGATCAGGCTGCCCACAATGGACACCGGCAGCAGAATGATAAGGTAGAACACCACCAGCAGGAACAGACATTCGATGGTCTTGGAGTACATGCCGATGAGATCCTTTGCCGTGAACATCAGGTCCATCAGGCTGATGGCGCTGAACACGCTGGTCTCCTTGAGCAGGAAGATCACATTTGCCATGAAAGCCGGCATACTGGTGGACATGGCCTGCGGCAGAATGATGTAGCGCATGGTCTGCCAGCGGTTCATGCCAAGGCTGTAGGCACTCTCGGTCTGGATGGCTCAATGGCTTCCAGACCGCTGCGGAACGCTTCGGCCATGTAACTGCCGCCCAGAAACGCCAGACCGGCAATGCCGCAGATCTCGGCATTGGTGCGGATGCCCACCTTGGGCAGGCCATAATAAATGAAGAACAGCTGCACCAGCAGCGGTGTGTTGCGGGACAGCTGGATGTAAACACCCACGATCTGCCGCAGAACGGGCACCTTATCATACTGGATCACTGCGCAGGCAAGGCCAATGATGATGGCAAAAATGATGCCTGCAACGCCCAGCCGCACGGTAAGTACAGCGGCCTTCTGGTAGAGCGGCAAATATTGCTGGATCGCATTCCAGTCCATTGCCGGATTCCTCCCTTGTATCCTGATTTGCGGGTCAAAACAAAACGCCCGGAAGCTCCCTCTTCAAGTAAGCTCCCAGGCGGTCAGCGACAGATCCTTCTGCGTGTTCCCACACAGAATATGCAGATATGCTCACACGGCATACCATACTGCAGGGCGGCCGGTCCGGGAAGCGTTTGCGGTACAACAACACATTGCGCAACAACACATCATAGCCGTTTCCTCCCTGAATGATCTCAATTTTCGGATTTGCTCGACCCGATGCACGTAGTTTACACCCTATTACCCATTATGTCAATATGATTATGGGGCTTCTTTCGATTCTTTGCTCATTCAGCCTAAAATCATATCATTCTATGTGTAAATTTTATTCATTTTTCAACTTGACCGTATGCGTCGTGCGGACAGCAAAAAGCCCTCCCGTCGGGGGAGGGCCGGGCCGGATAAAGATTTTTTAGGAAAGTTCAAGAAACAGCCGGTTTTGCTTTCTGCTGCCATATGCTCCCCTTCTGCCTTTTCTTTTATAAATAAGTATCATGATCTCCCGGGAAAAGTGCAACCAAAAGGCACCGGCTTGTGCAAAAAGCCGGTGCCTTGGGGCAGGAATATTTTACAGGTTCAGCAGCACATTGGCCCGGAAAACGTTGCCGCCCGTTTCCACCGTCAGATTGCCGTGATACCTGTGCACGGCAGTTTCGACGGAAACAAGGCCGATGCCCTGTCCGTCATGCTTGGTGGAGTGCAGAACGCCGCCCTGCTTTTTCAGCACGCCGTCATAGCGGTTCTCCACCATCAGGCCCATCATGGCCGGGCTGAGCATCCGGGCCAGCACCTTAATCTGCCGTTCTTCCGGCGGCAGCTTCTGGCTGGCATGGAGCGCATTTTCCAGCAGGTTGCCAAGAATGGTGCACAGGTCGGCCTCCGGCAGGGGCAGGAGCTTGGGCAGTTCCAGCTTCCATTCGATCTGGATGCCCTGTTTCCGGGCCTCGTAGTCGTAGTGGCCGGCAAGCGCATCCACCGCAGCGTTGACGCACAGGGTGGGTCTGGCATCGCTGAGTTCGCTCTCGTACTGGCTCAGGTAGCTTTTCAGTTCATCCAGCCGCCCGGCCTCGGTCAGGCCGGAGATCACATGCAGGTGCTGGCGGAAATCGTGCCGCAGGTGGCGGGTCTGTTCCAGATAGCTGCGCAGCTCCATATAGCGGCGGGACTCCACGGCCAGCAGTTGGTTTTCGCGGTCCAGCTGGGAGCTGCGGGCATACTCCTTTGCCACGCGGTACATCTCGTACAGCAGCAGAAAGATGCCCAGCAGCGAGATGCTCACTGCCAGCACCGCGATGATGCGGATGCGGTTCATCAGGATGACGCCGATCTCCTTCGGCATACAGAACACCAGAAACGCCGCGTACAGTGCCGGCAGCGGCCATGCCGACTCCCAGAAGCTTCGCCGTGGTACTCCTGCAGCAGCCACCGGCTCCAGCGCACTGCCGTAAAACGGAAGATGGCGCTGAGTATCACCGAGAGAGTCAGGCAGATGACCGAGGTGCTGGGCAGAAACACCGGCTGTGCATTGTCCAGCTCAGCTTCCGCGTTCAGCACAATGGCAAGCAGGGTGCACACAGACATCATCACTGCCGACACCGAGAACAGAAACATGGTCTGGCTGATCGATACTTCCCGGTCGGTGCGCCAGCGCAGCAGCCAGAAGCTGATGATGAGCAGCGGGATGAGCAGGAAGTTCGTTTCCATGTCCAGCATGCAGCACACCGCTGCGCCAGCCAGACCCATCAGTGTGATCGCCGACGCACCGATGGCATAAGTTTTACGCGGTGCACGCAAGTGCTCCTGCAGCGAGGCAAGGCAGAGGTATTCTGCCGGATACATCATTGCAAATTCCAGAAAAAAACGTCCAAACAATGCAAAATTCACAAGCGCTCTCCTTTCCGGGTCAGAATTCCCGCTGCATACCACGGAACTGGTACTGCGTAAATTGGGCGAGCAGTCTGTTTTTGTCCTTCTGCCGCACCGGCAGATGAGTCCCATCCAGCATTTCAATGCAGTCGCCCTCAAACCGCAGCACCTTGGACATGTTGATGATCACGCCGCGGTTGCACACCAGAAATTCCGGCTGGGTCTGAAGCTGTTCCTGCACCTGTGCAAAATTTGCCGTGGCCCGGCACTCGCCGTCATCCGTGACCACACGCACATAATGGTTCTGTGCCGTAGCATAGTAGATCTTGGTCAGCGGCAGCCGCACGATCTGCCGGGCAATGCGCACCTCCAGCTCCGGCTGCTGGCGGCACAGCACCCGCCGCAGCTCCCCTGCCAGCTGCTCAAACTTTTCTTCCTTATAAGGCTTGAGCAGATAATCGAATGGATGTACCGGAAAGGCATCCCACACGTACTCTGGCGAGGATGTCACAAACACGATCAGCAGGTCCGGGTCGGCCGCACGCAGCCGCTGCGCCGTCTCAATGCCATTGGTGCCCTCCATGCAGATGTCCAGAAACACCACCTGATACCCTTCGCGCCAGCCGGCCCGCAAAAATTCATCTCCGCTGGCAAAACAGCTGCAGGATATGTTCTCATTTTCAAATGCCTTTTTCAGCAGCTGTTTCAACCGTTCGGCATCCGGCTTGCTGTCTTCTACGATCGCCGTCTGCAGGTTCATTGCTGCACCCCCTGTTCCTTCTGCTTCCCTGTTTTTTATATTATAGCACAAGTTCCGCCTTCCGTGGTCTGCCATTCGCGCACAAAACAGCCCGTTTCACGCAGGTTGCGGCAGTGGGCAGAAATTTTTGTGTGTTTTCCTGCTGCAATGCAAAACAAAAAAGGCACCACACAATGTGTGATGCCTTTCTGATCTGGTGGAGATTACCGGGATCGAACCGGAGAACGAAGTGACAGCTGTTCGCATTGACTTCGTTGCACAATATGGATATAATATAATTAGAATTTTACTATTATAGATCGTTCAGGAGCAGGAGGTGCTTTTATGAATATCCGTCCATCTGCAGCGATTCGTCAGAACTACAACGAGATCGCCGATCTGTGCAGAGAAACCGCTGAGCCGATTTTTCTCACCAAAAACGGCGAGGGTGACTTGGTCGTCATGGACATCGAAACCTACAACCGCCGTGAAAAAATGCTGAAGCTCCGTGAAGAGCTGCTTTCCGTGGAAGAGGACCGGATGCGTGGAAGCGAGGGCTATTCGATTGACGAGGTCACTTCCATGATGCGCAGTGCGATCAAGGAGGCCGCCGGACATGGAGCAGCAAAATAAATACCGTGTGATCGTGTCAGCACGGGCTGCTCAGATGCTGGTGTCCCACGCCGCATTTCTGGCACAGGTCAACCATGCAGCAGCAGAGCGGCTTACAGTGGAATTTGAAAAGGCTGCAAAATCTCTGGAGCAGATGCCGCAGCGCTGCCCATGGCTCAAAGGCGAATACATTCCTAAAAATGCTTACCGATTTATCTTGTTTGAAAAACGCTATCTGCTTATCTTCCAGATCGTAGATCATACGGTTTATGCAGATCATGTGGTAGATTGCAGACAGGATTACGGCTGGCTCATCCGATGATCAACAAAGGCGGTGGCTTTCCCTTTTGTGGGAAGCTCCCGCCTTTTTCTGCGTCTGTATAAAAAGAAAAGCACCATACTTCCTACGAAGTACAGTGCTTTTTGGGTGGAGAATACCGGGCCAATTCTGATCACGGTGACCCTCTTGCAGTCCATGCACGGCGCTCCCCTGGGTGAGCTAAGCCCTCACTCGTTTGGCAACAACAAAAAAGGCACCACACAATGTGTGATGCCTTTCTGATCTGGTGGAGAATACCGGGATCGAACCGGTGACCTCTTGCATGCCATGCAAGCGCTCTCCCGAACCACGCACTCACGCACCCCCACGCAAAGGTACGAGGATGGACGATATTTGGCGTTAGAACGCTTTATTTCGAGAAAGACACATTCTCACCCAAAAGCAACGCTGTTGCTTAAACGAGTTTCATTGACGATGTATAGTTTACATCCTGTTTCTAGGTGTTGTCAAGATGTTTTATCCCCCTTTCGACACCAAACAGGTTAAATTCTTCTTATTTATTAAGCTAAAAAGCGCAATTTTGATTTTCAAAATCGGAATTGCGCTTTTTATTTTCCACAAATCTATTGCGAGGAGGCTTCCTACAATGTCAACATCGTACCGCCACCGTTTCACAGTACTGTCGCATGACCCTTGATTACTTCTACGGACAAGTCGGAGAGCTTTTCTCATTCTACCGCATCCCGAAAGCACTCTTTTTAGAGTCACGCTTCCAAAACCTGTCAACCGATGCCAAAACACTGTACGGTATCCTGCTCGACCGCATGAGCCTGTCTGCTAAAAATGGCTGGCTGGACGAGCAGGGCCGGGTGTTTATCATCTTCACAATTGAGGATGTCAAGAGGGCATTGTGTTGCGCAGACAACAAAGCGACCAAGCTGCTGCGGGAACTTGAAGAATTTGGTCTGATTGAACGAAAACGTCGAGGCTTGGGCAGGCCAAGTTTGGTGTATGTGAAAAACTTTTCGGCAGAATCGTCAAAATCAATATTCCAGAATCGTGATTTTCACGATTCTGGAGGCTTCAAAAGCGCAAGTCAAGACCCTGCAAAATCACGATGTAATAAGACTGAGGAGAATAGTACTGAAAAGAGTGAAACTTATCCCTTCTATTCCGAAGAAGATGATGGGATGAGCAAACACGAACAACTGGAAGAATATTTTTCGCAGTCTTTGGAGTTAGACATCCTGCTCCGGCTCTGCCCGGACGATGAGGACACAATCTATCAAATCGTGGATCTGCTGGTTGACACCTGCGCCACCAATCGCAAGATGCTGCGCATTGCCGGGGACGACAAGCCCGCCGAAGTGGTGCGCAGCCGGTTTATGAAGCTGAATGCCGACCATATCCGCTTTGTGCTGAAGTGCCTTGCAGAGAACAGCAGCCCGATCCGTAATATGAAACAATATCTGCTTGCTTCTCTGTACAATGCACCCACCACGATGCAGCTTTCCTACCAGAACCAAACAAACCACGACCTAGCGAATCGGAGGTGATGAAAATTTCAAAGAAAGCAACCACGATTGCCATCGTCAATCAGAAAGGCGGCACCGGCAAGACCACCACCTGTGAAAATCTGGGCATCGGGCTGGCAATGGAGGGCAAGAAGGTCCTACTGGTGGACGCTGACCCACAGGGGTCACTTACCATTAGCATGGGCTGGCAGCAGCCCGATGAACTGCCCACGACCCTTTCCACCCTGATGGCAAAAGCCATGAACGATCAGAGCATTCCGCCCGGTGAAGGCGTTTTGCATCATGCGGAGGGCGTTGACCTGATTCCGGCGAACATCGAACTGGCAGGGCTGGAAGTGTCTCTCGTCAACTGCATGAACCGGGAAAAGATGCTCAAGCAGGTGCTGGACAGTGCAAAGCACGAATACGACTTTATTCTGCTGGACTGCACTCCTTCCCTTGGGATGCTGACTGTCAATGCCTTGGCAGCCGCGGACACCACCCTGATTCCGGTGCAGGCGCAGTACCTGTCTGCAAAGGGTTTGGAACAGCTTTTGCAGACCGTCCAGAAGGTCCGGCGGCAAATCAACCCCAAGCTGAAAATTGAGGGTATCCTGCTGACTATGACCGACAGCCGCACCAACTATGGGCAGCAGATCGACAATCTGATTCGGGGTGCTTACGGCAGCAAGATCAAGGTGTTCGACCAGACCATTCCCCGGTCTGTCCGTGCTGCGGAAATCAGTGCTGTGGGCAAAAGCATTTTCCAGCACGACCCCAAAGGTAAGGTGGCAGAAGCTACCAATCTCTGACGAAGACTAACTATTAAAAGTCAATCCCTAAAATGAAAAAATCCGCCAACCATCCGCTGCCCATGACAAACATCATTCAAATGCTGGCCTTGGAGTAGCGAGGGTGACGGAGAGAACAGCAAAGCAAGCCCAGCCAACCCTCGCAAAAACAGAATAGCATTTGAATGCTTCGGTTTGTCAAGGGTTCGCTGCGCCAGCTAAGTTGTTCTTAGGTTTAACTCAGGCTCTGGAGAAAATCAAGTGACGGCAAGATATGCTTTACCGGACTTCTGCAAAGCGTAAATCAGTCGTACGAGTTTCTTTGTGGCATGAGATAGGGCAACATTGTAGTGCTTGCCTTCAGCTTGCTTTTTGGTAAGGTATTCAGTAAAAACGGGATTCCAGTAACAGACGTATTTTGTTGCAGTGTAAAGAGCGTATCGAAGATAACGAGAGCCACGCTTTTCCATGTGTGCATAGCAGTTTGTGAGTTTTCCTGACTGGTATGTGGAGGGAGAACATCCAGCATAAGCCAAAACTTTGTCAGGAGAGTTAAAATTCGAAAAATCCCCTACCTCTGCAAGAATCATCGCAGCAGAATGAAATCCCATTCCGGGAATCGAAAGGATCGGCGGTTTCAATTCATCCATGATTTTCCGAATGGCATCTTCAATTTCATTGACTTCGGAGGTAAGTTCTTGAATGAGCTTAATGGTGTGCTTTAATTCCAAAGACTTAGCAGGCATAACAGAACCAATGGATGTTCTGGCTGCATCTCGGATATGAGTAGCTTTATCTTTTCGGTAATGGCCTCTGGATGTTTTCACGAGAATATTAGCTAATCTGGTCAGATGAGCTTCTGAAATCTGCTTTGCACCGGGATACTCCCTGAGAAGTGCGTAGATTGAAGTGCCGTGGATAGACGAAACAAGCTGTTCCAATTCCGGAAACAGGATTGTAACCAATCTGGACACCGACTGCTTTAGTTTAGCGCGTTCCTGAACTTTATCAAATCGGTATCTCGTGAGTGACTTTAGTTCTTCATTGTGATATGCTGTATCTGTGTAGGACTTGAGGTCTACATCGGACAACAGCATAGTTGCAATCGTTTTTGCATCCACACGATCGGTTTTAGTTTTGCGAAGACTGAGGCTCTTTCGATACAGGTTGGTATGCAAGGGATTCATGACATAGACGGGCAGATCATTGTCAAGAAGAAACCCAAGGATGTTGTAGCTATAATGTCCGGTAGCCTCAAGCCCTACTTTTATTTTGTCTGATTTTTGAGAACAGTCTTGGATGGTTTGTAGCAGACTTTTGAAACCATCCATGTTGTTGGGAATGGTAAAGCAATCGACAAGGGTCGTTCCTTCCGAATCGAGAATGCAACAGTCATGCTTATCTTTGGCAACATCAATTCCGACACAGACCATTTTATACCTCCGTTATATTATTCAATGCTGCTTAGGACCACAGACTTCTTTGCTCTTGTAACCTCGTTCTAAATAAACCGTCTGGCGGTATCTAACTGATTAACATTTCAACAAAGAAGCTGTGGTTGGAGCCTTCGTCAAACCGTCTTTGCGGTAGGAGGTGTTCACCAATCCACAGCATCCCATACAGTGTAGCATACCGCTGGAGAGCGGTCTATAAATACTACTCTTTTATAATACGAGGAGGTGCTGGCGAATGCCGAAAAGCAGCTTAAGCGTGTCGCTGAAAGGGCAGATGACATTTTCTCCACCGAGGAATCCCGGCAGGAGCAGCAGCGGGAGCAGGTGCAGCAGATTCCCATCGGGGAGCTGTTCCCCTTCAAAGACCATCCCTTTAAGGTCTTGGATGAC
>ENA-OQDD01000247-OQDD01000247.1-human-gut-metagenome-genome-assembly--contig:-NODE-247-length-22735-cov-4.639774_pt1 | contig 22735 bp, 37 predicted proteins | sample MGYA00242507_ERZ504598 | MGnify/ENA primary metagenome ERZ504598 (study PRJEB26092, sample SAMD00036318) | human gut metagenome | host: Homo sapiens | study: EMG produced TPA metagenomics assembly of...
CACATGACCGTGGAAGAAAATCTGGACATGGGTGCATACACCCAGCCTGCTTCCACCATTGCACCCAACAAGGAAAGGTGTTTGAGCTGTTCCCCCGCCTGAAGGAGCGCCGCAAGCAGCTGGCCGGTACCATGTCCGGCGGCGAGCAGCAGATGCTGGCTATGGGCCGTGCACTGATGAGCAACGCTTCCATGCTGATGCTGGACGAGCCTTCCATGGGCCTTTCGCCGCTGCTGGTGCAGGAGATCTTCGATATCATCCAGAACGTGCACAAGGAAGGCATGACCATCCTGCTGGTGGAGCAGAACGCACAGATGGCTCTTTCCGTGGCAGACCGTGCCTACGTCCTTGAGACGGGCCGTGTAGTCATGGAGGCACCGGTGCCGAACTGCTGACCAACGAGCGCGTGCGCAGCGCATATCTGGGCGGCTAAGCAAAAAATCGTATAAGAAAAGGGGCTGTTGCACATGCAACAGCCCCTTTTTGCAGTATTTGTTATGCCAGCAGAGACATGATATTTGCGGTGATCAGGCCGCCTGCCGTGCCAATGACGTAGCCATCAGAGCCATCAGAACGCCAACAGGCACCAGAGCGCCGCTGTAGGCACCAGCCAGAATGGGAGCGGATGCGGAACCGCCGATGTTTGCCAGAGATGCAACACCGCAGGTGAACATATCCAGATGGAAGATCTTTGCCAGCAGCACCAGAATGATGCCGTGGATGGCCAGGATCATAAAGCCCGCCAGGATCCATGCGGGTGCATCGGTCAGCTCCAGGAAGCTTGCACGGGAGGCAAGCAATGCCACCACGGAGTACAGCAGCAGGTTGGACAGCTCGGTGCTGCCTGCCATGCGGCCCACGGGGGTGACAGCGCCGATCAGGCCGGACAACGTGATGAGCAGGACGGTCCAGGTGGCCTTGTCCAGGAAGGGCATTGCGCTGTTCAGGGCTGCGCCGATATCCTGACCGAAGGCGGAGATCACCAGAGCCAGACCCAGCAGGAAAATCAGGTTGACAAAGCTGGCCTTATCCTCGTTGCCCTTTGCGTCCTCTTCCAGACGGCGGGACACTTCATCCAGCGTGGTGGTGTCGGCCTTGACCCACTTGTTGAACTTGGGAGCAAGGTTGATGGCCCACAGCAGGAACATGACCCAGATGGAGTAGTCAATGGAGTCCACCACCAGTGCGTAGGCCATGTCAGCTTCGCCGATGTCCAGCGCAGCCTGCACGGCGATCATGTTGCCGGAGCCGCCCATCCAGCTGCCGCACAGAGCGCCCAGTGCCTTCCATGCTTCGGAGCCAAGGGGCCCCTTCATGATGGCGAAGGTGGCAATGAAGGCCAACGAGATGGAGACGGAAGCGGCAAAGAAGCCGCCCAGCATCTTGGGACCCAGCTTGATGATCTTGCGGATGTCGCAGCGCAGCAGCATCAGGAAGATCATTGCATACAGCAGGTTGTTTTTCAGCACGGAGTAGGCAGGCTTGGTGGCTCCATGTCCCATGCACCCAGCGTGCAGAGAATCATGGTAATGAGGTACAGCAGAACGATAGGTGGTGCATAGTCGAAGAATTTCGACTTCGTGTAGCGTTGCAGCCACACCAGCAGTGCGGCAATGAACACCAGCACGGCGATGTAGGTGAAACCGTTTGTGATCATGAACCCAATCCCCTTTCTTTTTGTGCAATTTTTTGCGGACAATTGTCTTTACAATATCGACAATTTCGTATACAATACTACCATAGATTTCATAATCTGGCAATATTTTTTTATCGAAAGGGGTAGGTTTTTGCATGAAAATCACGGAAGTACGTCTCGGTTTGATCTCTGTGCCGCTGCGCGTGCCTTTTAAGACGGCTCTGCGCTCGGTCAGCAGCGTGGAGGATGTGATCGTAGAGATCCACACCGACACCGGCGCTGTGGGTTATGGTGAGGCACCTCCCACCGGTGTGATCACCGGCGACACCACCGGTGCCATCATCGGTGCCATCCGCGACCATATCGCAAAGACCATCATCGGCCGCGATGTGGACGACTTTGAAGACCTGATGATCGCACTGAATGCCTGCATCCAGAAGAACACCAGCGCCAAGGCTGCTGTGGATATGGCCCTGTGGGATCTGTACGGCCAGCTGTACAAAATCCCTGTGTACAAGCTGATGGGCGGCGCAAAGAAGTCCATCGTCACCGACATCACCATCAGCGTCAACGACCCCGAAGAGATGGTGCGCGATGCCCTGAACGCCATCGACCGCGGCTACGACTGCCTGAAGGTCAAGGTGGGCAAGGAGCCGGAAAAGGATATTGCACGCCTGAGCGCCATCCGCGGTGCTGTGCCCAAGGAGACCTGCATCCGCATCGACGCAAATCAGGCTGGACCCCCAAGGAAGCCGTGCGCATCCTGAACGGAATGCAGGAGAAGGGCCTTGATCTCGAATTCGTGGAGCAGCCGGTCAAGGCCCACGATTTTGAAGGCCTGAAGTATGTTACCGAGCGCTCCTATGTGCCGGTGCTGGCCGACGAGAGCGTGTTCTCCCCGCAGGACGCACTGACCATCATGCAGATGGGAGCCGCAGACCTCGTGAACATCAAGCTGATGAAGTGCGGCGGCCTGTACAACGCCCTCAAGATCGCATCCGCTGCCGAGGTGTACGGCGTGGAGTGCATGATCGGCTGTATGCTGGAAGCCAAGATCAGCGTGAATGCCGCCGTGCATCTGGCCTGCGCAAAGCAGATCATCACCCGCGTGGATCTGGACGGCCCCGTGCTGTGCAGTGAGGACCCATCCTCGGCGGTGCCGTGTTCAACGAAAAGGAGATCACGGTTTCCAACGAGCCGGGCCTTGGCATCAAGGGCATTGAGCCGGGCAAGATCAAGTATTTGGATTGACCCTCTCAGCTTCACTTCGTTCAGCAGCTCCCCCGAAAGGGGGAGCTTTTTGAATCTTTACAGTCAGCACAAAGAAAGCTCCCCCTTTCGGGGGAGCTGGCACAGCGCAAGCTGTGACTGAGAGGGTTTTACTCTTTATAAGCCAGAATAGCCTTCAGGTATTCCCACACACGGGCCACCGATGCAATGTCGGCGCGCTCGTTGGGGGTGTGGACATGCAGCAGGTTCGGGCCAAAGGAGATGCAGTCCAGCCCGTCGATCTTGCCCGAGAGGATACCGCATTCCAGGCCCGCATGAATGGCAACGATCTGGGGCTTTGCACCGTACTGCGCCTCGTACACAGCAACGCAGCGGTCGCGCAGGGCGCTTTCGCGGGCGTAGGTCCAAGCGGGATAGTCGCCGTGGAACCGCACGCTGCCGCCCAGCAGCTCGGTCAGGGTCTGCAGTTTGCAGCTCAGCAGCTCCTTCGCCGAGGGCACCGAGCTGCGCAGGGAGAAGCGCAGAATGGCTTCCTGCTCGTCCATCTCGCAACGCCCAGATTCAGCGAGGTCTCCACAAGGCCCGGCACATCCATGCTCATGGCCTGCACGCCCCATGGCATCAGCAGCAGGGCCTTGCGCAGGCGCTGGGTGGAATCGGCATCTAATGCGCTGAACGCGCCGCAGCCCTGTTCCGTGAGCTGCAGGCAGATGGCGGGGTCTGCCGTGCCATATTCGGCCTGCACCTGTGCGGCGAACTGAGCGGCAGCAGTGTGCACGCCCTCGGTGATGCCTGCGGGCAGCACCAGCGTGATGCTGCTTTCTTTGGGAATGACATTCTCCTTTGCGCCGCCGGACAGTGCCAGAGCGGCGTAGTCCACGCCATTTCGGTCAGCAGTGTCAGCCAGCGGCCCAGCAAAGCAATGGCGTTGGCACGGCCCTTGTGGATCTCGGTGCCGGAGTGTCCGCCCACAAGGCCGATCACATCCGCCTTTACGGCGGTGCCGGTCACAGGAACACGGGCAATGGCAGATGGCACTCGACGCGGCGTCCGCCTGCACAGCCTGCGGTCAGCACTCCTTCTTCCTCGGAGTCGATGTTCACCAGAATCCGGCCCTCAAGGTCGGAAAAATCCATGGCAGATGCACCCAGCAGGCCCACCTCCTCGCAGACGGTCAGCACCACTTCCAGTGCCGGGTGGGGAATGTCCTTTGCGTCCAGAACAGCCAGCGCATAGGCCACGGCAATGCCGTCGTCGCCGCCAAGGGTCGTGCTCGGCGCACACATAGCCGCCGTCTACGACCGGGTGGATGGCATCCTTCTCAAGATCCAGCGGGCAGTCGGCGGTCTTGTCGCCCACCATGTCCAGATGGCCTTGCAGGATCAGGCCCGGCTCCTTCTCGTATCCGGGTGTGGCCGGTGCCTTGATGAGCACATTGCCCATCTCGTCCTGACGGCAGGCAAGGCCGTGGGCCTTGGCGAACTGCACGCAGTAGTCGCTCAGTGCCTTTTCGTGGTGGGAGGTGTGCGGAATGCCGCAGATCTCCTCAAAGTAATAAAAAACCGAAGCTGGTTCCAGATTGGATAATACGCCCATAATGTTCCCTCTCCTTGTGCTGTATTTTAAGAAAGAAGACCGGCAGAGCTGTGAGCCATGCCGGTCTTTCGGGTCTTTACTCTGCCTGACTCAGGCAGTCGTCCATGGCGGTGAACACAGCGTCGCTGGTCATGGTAGCACCGGCAACAGCGTCCACACCGCTGGTGGAACCGGCCTTGGTCAGCTGGTCTGCCAGAGTTTCAGCAGCGGTGCCGCCCAGTTCGGGAGTCTCGCCGGATGCATCGATCTCCACACCGGTCACCCGGCCGCCGGTGACGGTGACGGTGACGGTCACATCACTCAGGCAGCCCTGAGCGCTGGACGTATAGATGCCATCCGTCAGGCTGGCGGCGTTGTCGGCAGCGGGCACAGTGCCGGTGTACTTGATGTACAGGCCGAGCACAACTGCCATAATGACAGTGACAACAGCCATGATGATAACATTCCGGGTGAGTTTCTTCATAAAAGATCAAATGCTCCCTTTTGACGTGATATATTTTTTACTTTGCGGGTTTGAAACTGTCGCGCAGGGTGACGACGCGGTTGTAAACGCCGGGGTTCTTGGAGTCCGGCGTAAAGAAGCCGGTGCGCACGAACTGGAACTTCTCACCGGGCTTTGCGTCCTTCAGGCTTTCTTCCAGCTTGCAGCCCTTGCACACAACAACGCTTTCCGGGTTCAGGTAGTCCTTGTAATCGCTGCCCTCGGGGATGGCGTTCATGTTGGCCTCGGTGAACAGCTTGTCGTACAGGCGCACCTCGGCATCCACGGCATGGGCGGCACTCACCCAATGGATGGTGCCTTGACCTTGCGGCCGTCGGCGGGATTGCCGTTGCCCGTCTCAAGGTCGGCGGTGCAGTGGATGGCGGCAATGCTGCCGTCGGCATTCTTCTCCACGCCGGTGCACTTGACGATGTAAGCGCCATCAGACGCACCTCACCGCCAATGGTCAGGCGCTTGAACTTGGGGAGGCGGCACCTCGGCAAAGTCCTCATTCTCGATCCACAGCTCCCGGGTGAAGGCGACCTTGCGGGTGGTGGTGTCGTTGGCCTCGCGGTTGGGGTTGTTGGCCACATCAAAGTACTCAGTCTTGTCCTCCGGGTAGTTGTCTACGATCAGCTTTACGGAGTCCAGCACGGCAATGCGGCGCTGAGCGGTCAGGTCCAGCTCGCTGCGGATGCAGGCTTCCAGCTGGCGCATGTCGATCAGGTTGTCGGATTTAGAAATGCCGGCCTCCCGCACGAAGGTGAAGATGGAGGTGGGGGTGTAGCCGCGGCGGCGCAGGCCGCACAGGGTGGGCATACGGGGGTCGTCCCAGCCGTCCACAATGCCCATTTCCACCAGCTCACGCAAGTAGCGCTTGCTCATGACGGTGTTGGTCATGTTCAGGCGTGCAAACTCACGCTGCTTGGGGAAGGCAGTGCCGAAGATGTTCTCGATGACCCAGTTGTACAGCGGACGGTGGTTCTCGAACTCCAGACTGCACATGCTGTGGGTGATGCCCTCAATGGCATCCTGAATGGGGTGTGCGAAGTCGTACATCGGGTAGATGCACACTTGCTGCCCTGACGGTGATGCTCGGCGTACTTGATGCGGTAGATAGCCGGGTCACGCATGTTCATGTTGGGGCTGGCCAGATCGATCTTGGCACGCAGGGTCTTTTCGCCCTCCTGGAACTCACCGGCACGCATCCGGCGGAACAGGTCAAGATTCTCTTCCGGGGTGCGGTCGCGCCACGGAGAGGGACGGGAAGGCTTGCCGCATCGGCACCGCGGTACTCGCGCATTTCGTCGCGGGTCAGGTCGTCCACGTAGCCTTGCCCTCCATGATGAGCTTTTCGGCATACTCGTAGCATTTATCAAAGTAGTCGCTGCCGTAGAAGATGCCGCCGTTGGGGTCGGCGCCCAGCCAGTGCAGATCCTCGATGATGCTGTTCACGTACTCCTCACCCTCGCGGGCAGGGTTGGTGTCGTCCAGACGCAGGTTGAACTTACCGCCGTACTGGTTTGCAATGGACCAGTTGATGTAGATGGCCTTGGCACTGCCGATGTGCAGGTAGCCGTTTGGCTCGGGCGGGAAGCGGGTATGGATCTCGCTGATCTTGCCCTCGGCCAGATCAGCGTCGATGATGTCGGTCAGAAAGTTTTTATCTGCCATGTGTTTTCCCCCTGTCAAAGGCACAAAGTGCCTATATATTCCATAATATTATATAATACACTATTCTGCCGATTTCTTCAAGAGAAAACCCTCTCAGTCTCGCATACGCTCGCCAGCTCCCCCGAGAGGGGGAGCTTAACTCCTCCAGTCACCTTCGGTGCCAGCCCCCTCAGAGATGGGGCCCTTGGCAGTACGGTAAAGCTTTCTCTCTTTGCCAAAGGCTCCCTCCCCGAGGGAGCTGGCAAAGCCGTCAGGCTTTGACTGAAGGAGTTCTCCCATCCGAAAAATCCCCAATTCATGTTGTTTTCCACAACTTTTTCCCTATCCCTTGACACCGCCGTGCAAGGAGAGTATATTTTTGCATGGCATACAGCGCATTTTGCCGTGTTTAAAATAGGAGGAACCCCATGAACAGTTTAAAAGAAGCGTTCAGCAGGAAAAATATGCTGAAGAATTTAAATTTCTTCGGTGAGCTGAACCTTGGCCTGATCCTGACGGCGGTCGGCATCGTATACTTTAAAAATCCCAACCATTTTGCATTTGGCGGCACCTCGGGCTTGTCCATTCTGCTGGCAGACCTGTTCCCCCGGATCAACGTGGGCGGCTTTATGTGGATCATCAACCTGATTCTGGTGGTGCTGGGCTTCGTCTTTCTGGGCATCAAGACCATGGGCTGGACGATCTATTCTTCCTTTGCGCTGTCCTTTTTTGTGTCGGTGTGCGAGTGGCTCTATCCCGTCAACGTTTCCATGAGCGGCGATGCCATGCTGGATCTGGTGTTCGCCGTGTTCCTGCCGGCTCTGGGTGCGGCGATCGTGTTCGACATCGGTGCATCCACCGGCGGTACGGATATTGTGGCCCTGATTCTGGCAAAATATACCTCTATGGAGATCGGCAAAGCCCTGATGGTCAGCGATATCCTCATTGTGCTGGCGGCGGCATGGCGGTTCGGCATGGGCACCGGCCTTTACTGCATCCTTGGCCTGATCGGCAAGAGCTTTGTGGTGGACGGTGCCATCGAGAACATCCGCCTGCGCAAGGTGTGCACCATCGTGACGTCCAACCCGCAGCCCATTCTGGACTTCATCATCAAGGAAATGAACCGTTCCGCTACCGTGGAAAAGGCTTACGGCGCTTACACCCACCACGAGCTGAGCGTGCTGGTGACGGTGCTGACCCGCCGTCAGGCCCTGCAGCTGCGCAACTTCCTGCGGGAGAACGACCCCCGGAGCTTTATCACCATCGTCAATTCCAGTGAGATCATCGGCAAGGGCTTCCGCTCCTTTAATTAAAGCACGGCAGGGCCACGCCGCTATTGACGAACCGCTCCAAAAACGATATACTATATTCCGGCGGTGCAGCAGTGCCGCCGGATGCCGGGGTGTTGCGCAGTTGGTAGCGCGCCTGCTTTGGGAGCAGGAGGCCGCGAGTTCGAGTCTCGCCACTCCGATATGACAAAAAACCACGATGAACCGTTTACAAATGCGGTTTCGTCGTGGCTTTATTTGTTGCCAGTCCCCTGAGATTCGGCTGGAAGATGCCTTATTTGTGCGTTACCGTCTCAAAAACTGCCCCTGCGCTAAAGGGCAAATGCGCACCCGGCAGCTTTCCGATTTTGTTCTTTTTTTATTTACAAACAGTACCTTGACACCGAAATATCCTTTTTGTAATCTTAAAGAGTATTTTGAATGTAAGTGAATGCCGTCCCGAATCAATACGGTTTTTTCGGGCAGGACGGCAGGAAGTTTCTCCAGCGAATGTCCTGGGGGTGGTACCTGCTGCCACAGGCAGTAGGGCGGGACCGAAGTTCCGGGCTGTTCGCAGAGAAAGCTTCCTGATGGCCTGCCAAGTGAGCGCAAGCTGACGGCAATGGGAAAGGAGCAACTACCAATGGATCATCTGCAGAACGTAATGGGATACTTCGACCAGCAGCAGCCGCTGTGCGCCGAACACGACCGCATCAGCAAGGACCTGTACAAGGAGTTTGGCGTTAAAGCGGGCCTGCGCGACGAAAACGGCAAGGGCGTGCTGGCGGGCCTGACCAATATCTCCGATATCCGCGCCTTCCAGTATGTGGACGGAGTGAAAAAGCCTGCCGACGGTCAGCTGCTCTACCGCGGCTACGACGTGAAAGACCTGATCCGCGGGTCGTCCGGCAGCCGCTTTGCCTTTGAGGAAGCGGGCTATCTGCTACTGTTCGGTGAGCTGCCACGCAGGAAAAGCTGGAAGAGTTCTGCCGCGTGCTGGGCGAGTGCCGCACCATGCCCACCAACTTTACCCGTGATGTGATCATGAAGGCCCCCAGCCACGATATCATGAACTCCATGGCCCGCAGCGTGCTCACACTGGCATCCTACGACCCCAAGGCCGGTGATCTGGAAATTTCCAATGTGCTGCGCCAGAGCATCCAGCTGGCCGGCATCTTCCCCATGCTGGCCGTGTACAGCTACCATGCCTATAACCACTACGAAAAAGACGGCAGCATGTACATCCACCGGCCGGACCCGGAGCTTTCCACCGCAGAGAACTTTTTGCGGATGCTGCGCCCGGATATGAAGTACACCGAGCTGGAAGCCCGCGTGCTGGATGTGGCATTGCTGCTGCACGCCGAGCACGGCGGCGGCAACAACTCCACCTTTACCACCCGCGTGGTCACTTCGTCTGGCACCGATACCTACTCGGCCATGGCGGCTGCCCTGTGCTCCCTCAAAGGCCCGCGCCACGGCGGTGCCAACCTGATGGTGATGCAGATGATGCAGAACATCCGCGAAAACCTGCACGACACCGAGGACGATGAAGAGCTGGAAGCTACCTGAAAAAGCTGCTGCACGGCGAAGCATTTGACCGCAAAGGCCTGATCTACGGCATGGGCCACGCGGTGTACTCCCTCAGTGACCCCCGTGAGGTGGTATTCAAGGGCTATGTGGAACAGCTGGCCCACGAGAAGGGCCGCGACAAGGACCTTGCCCTTTACAACAAGATCGAGCACATGGCCCCGCAGCTGATCGCGGAGGAGCGCAAAATTTTCAAGGGTGTCAGCCCCAATGTGGACTTCTACAGCGGCTTTGTGTACGATATGCTGGGCATCCCCATGGAGCTGTACACGCCGCTGTTCGCCGTGGCCCGCGTGATGGGCTGGAGCGCCCACCGCATTGAAGAGCTGCTCAGCGCAAACAAGATCATCCGCCCGGCTACAAGAGCCTTGGCGGCACCCACGAATATATCCGCCGCAATGAGCGGGAATAACAGGAGGATGCATGATGAGCGTGGAACTGAAACATCACCCGGAAGAATGGTTCTTCCTGCACAATTTTGATATCGACAAGGTGTTCAGCACCATCCAGCGGGCGGATTACCTGATCTTATATTACATCAAGATGCAGGCCGAACAGCACCCGGACAGTAAGGTTTATCTGGCTGACCTTGCTGCCGTGATGGGCCTGAAGGTGACAGAGCTTTCCAAGGCCGTTGAAAAGCTGCAGGACAAGGGCTTTGTGGCATGGAAGACCGACCGTGAAGCGGGCCGCACCTATGTGGAGCTTTCCAGCAAGGCTGTGGAGCTGATGGCGGAGGAGCGCGCGTTCATGCAGCGCTGTTACGCCGCCTGCGTGCAGAGCTTGGCGACGAAGAACTGCATCGTGCAGTAAGCACCATGCAGAGCGTGACGGCCATCCTGAAGGATGAACGGGAACACAGCGGCGTGTAAAAACAGCCTCAACAAAAAAATGAGATAGACTTCCCCGAAAGGGGTTGCCTATCTCATTTTTGTTGTAAACTGAGGTTCCCGGATCAACAAATAAATTCTACTGAAAAAAGCCAGAGCGGCTATTTTAAATCGTTTACCGGATCAGGTTCACAAACACCGGGCAGAGCACTGCGGTCAGCACACCGGCCACCGCAATGGAAAGGCCGCTCATGGCACCTTCCACCTCGCCCATCTGCAGGGCTTTGCTGGTGCCCACGGCATGGGCCGAAGTTCCGATGCCCACGCCCTTGGCGATGGGGTCGGTGATGTGGAACATCTTGCACACCGTCTCAGCCAGCAGCGCCCCCACGATGCCGGTAACAATGACGATCGCACCGGTCAGGGCAGCAATGCCGCCCAGCTCAGCGGCCACATCCATGCTGATGGCGGTGGTCACGGATTTGGGCAGCAGGGTGGCATACTGCTCACGGGTCAGGTCCAGCGCCAGTGCCAACGCCAGTGCGCTGCCAAGGCTCACCAGCGTGCCCACCGAGATACCCGCAATGATGGCGGCGGCGTTCTCTTTCAGCAGGTCGATTTTTTCATACAGCGGAATGGCCAGTGCCACGGTGGCGGGCAGCAGCAGATAGTTCACCGGTGCCGCGCTGGCCTTGTAGTCCGCATACGGGATGCTGCACACCGACAGAAAGATGATCACAAAGATGCTGCCCAGCAGCAGCGGGTTAAAAATGGCTTTGCCTGTCACCTTATTGATAAGGGTGCCAGTGCAAACGCGGCCAGCGTAAGCAGAACGCCCCATGCTGCGGAGCCGGACAAAAAATCATTCAGCAGCTGCGTCATTGTCAGCCTCCTTTTTCTTGCGGCCGGTCAGGGCCTGCGTGGTCTTGCCTGCACTCACCATCACCAGCACAGTGACCGGGATAATGGCAACGAGGATGGGCAGCAGCATCTCGCCCATCTCTGCCCACAGTTCCATCACACCGGCGGCAGCGGGCACGAACAACAGCGGGAAGATGCCTGTGAGATAGGTTCCCACCTCTTTCACATCGTCCAGCTTTACCAGCTTGAAGTTCAGCGCTGCCAGCAGCAGCACCAGACCGTAGACGCTGGCCGGGACCGGCAGCGGCAGCACTACATGAAGGATCTCGCCCAAAAAACAAAACGCAAGAATGCGCGCAAACTGAAAAATATATTTCGTAGTAAAGTTCCCCTTTCCTCAATCAAAAGCGTAAATGGACACATCAAGGGTAAAGTATACCGCAGGAGCCCCAATCCATCAACCGTGATTCTGGATAAGAAAAATTGCACATTTCGCCGAGAACTGTGCAAAAAAGGCGCGCCGGTCAAGCCGGTGCGCCTTTTGCATGTTATCAGAAATACCGTCAGATCACATAATCATTCCCGGCCTGATCAGCCGGGCGAGATCGGCCAGCGTGATATTGCCAAAGTAGTTGGAGATCAGATCGTTCAGCCCCTTCCACATCTCGTAGGTGCGGCAGTTTGCCATGCGGGAGCAGGGGGTCGTATTGGGGGTCAGGCAGCTCACCGGCGCAAGGCTGCCCTCGGTCAGCATCAGGATCTCGCCCACGGTGTACTGATCCGGCTGCGGGTGAGCCGGTAGCCGCCGCCCTTGCCGCGCAAGCCCTCCAGAAAGCCGTTCTGCACCAGCACCTTAAGGATGTTTTCCAGATATTTTTCCGAGATCTCCTGCCGGGCAGCGATCTCCTTGAGAGGGACATATTTTTCAGACTGATGCTCGGAAAGGTCGATCATCACGCGCAGTGCATAGCGCCCTTTGGTGGACACGATCATAATAGTGTACTTCCTTTGTTGGTTATAGATTGAGTTTTTAACCTATTATACAACAGGGTAAATAATATTTCAATCCCACTTTTTTCAAAAAATCCATTGACAACCGCACAGAACGGTCTATAATACCATTAAACCCACAAACAATGTTGGTATAAAGGTTTTGGAACCAGGTCGTCCGGCAGGCACATGTGCCCATAACTGTATCAGGGAGGAAACTACAATGAGCAAGATTTATACTGCCGCAGATCAGCTGATCGGTCATACTCCGTTGCTGGAGCTGACCCACATTGAAAAGGAGCAGGAGCTGCCTGCCCACATCATTGCCAAGCTGGAATACTTCAATCCGGCCGGTTCTGTCAAGGATCGCATCGCCAAAAAGATGATCGATGATGCCGAGGAAAAGGGCCTGCTGAAGGAAGGTTCCGTGATCATTGAGCCTACCTCTGGCAATACTGGCATCGGTCTGGCCGCTGTGGCAGCCGCCAAGGGCTACCGCATCATCATCGTGATGCCCGAGACCATGAGCGTGGAGCGCCGCCAGCTGATGAAGGCTTACGGTGCAGAGCTGGTGCTGAGCGAGGGTGCCAAGGGCATGAAGGGTGCCATTGCCAAGGCCGACGAGCTGGCAAAGGAGATCCCGAATTCCTTCATCCCCGGCCAGTTCGTAAACCCGGCCAACCCTCAGGCCCACATCGAGACCACCGGCCCGAGATCTGGGAGGACACCGACGGCAAGGTGGATATCTTTGTGGCAGGCGTGGGCACCGGCGGCACCGTGACCGGCGTGGGCCAGTACCTGAAGAGCAAGAACCCGAACGTCAAGGTGGTGGCTGTAGAGCCTGCTTCCTCTCCTGTGCTGAGCAAGGGCACCGCAGGCGCACACAAGATCCAGGGCATCGGCGCGGGCTTTGTGCCGGACGTACTGGATACCAAGGTGTATGACGAAATCGTCGCCGTGGAGAACGACGATGCCTTTGCCACCGGCCGTCTGATCGGCCACAAGGAAGGCGTGCTGGTGGGTATCTCCTCCGGTGCTGCTGTTTATGCTGCCCTGCAGCTGGCAAAGCGCCCGGAGAATGCCGGTAAGAACATCGTGGTCCTGCTGCCCGATACCGGCGACCGCTATCTGTCCACCCCGCTGTTTGCAGACTGATCTTTCAAAAAGCTTGCTTCTCCCGTTCTGTGACTTCACAGGGCGGGAGTTTTTTGTTACAATATCCCTATCAAACACTTTGGAGATTTGCTCATGAATTACTATGCTGCCCCCATGGAGGGCCTGACCGACCGGGTGTGGCGGCAGGCACACCAGAAATGGTTCGGCCCTGCTGGCAATGCCGACCGCTACTATGCCCCTTTCATCTCCCCGCCGGAGAACCGAGTGCTCATTAAAAAGAAGATGGCCGAGCTTGCCCCTGCGGCAAACCCCGGCGCACCGGTGATCCCGCAGCTGCTGGCAAAGGACGGCGAACTTGCCGCATGGATGATCGGCGAGCTGCGCGGCCTTGGCTACACCGAGGTGAACCTGAACCTCGGCTGTCCTTCCGGCACCGTCACCGCCAAAGGCAAGGTTCCGGGATGCTGCGCGACCCCGTCAAGCTGGACGCTTTTCTTGCCGCCGTATTTGCCAATGCGGAAGGGCCTATCTCGGTCAAGACCCGGCTGGGCGTGGAAAAGCCGGAAGAATTTGCTGCCATTCTGGACATCTATAACCGGTATCCCATCTGTGAGCTGACCATCCACCCGCGTGTGATGCGCCAGCTCTACCGCGGGCAGGCCGACCGTGCCGCTTTTGCTGCCTCCCTGCCCGGGTGCCGGATGCCCGTGTGCTACAACGGCGATGTGACCACCGCTGCGGACCTGCACACGTTGGAAGCGCAGTATCCGCAGCTGTCCGGCATCATGGTGGGGCGCGGCATCATTGCGGACCCGGCGCTCTTCCGTGAAGCACGCGGCGGCGCACCGGCCGCACGGGAAGAGCTGCGCGGATACCTTGACGACCTCTACCACGGATACTCCGAACTGTTCGGCAGCGCCGGGTGCGCGGTGAGCCGCATGAAGGGACACTGGTTCTACCTCATTCACAAGTTTGAGGGGGCCGAAAAGCTGGAAAAGCAGCTGCGCAAGGCGCGGGAACCGTGGGAATATGAGGTCGTCGTAAACCAGATCTTTACGCTGCCGTTCCGGCCGTGACGGTTGGAATGGCCTCCGTTTCGCTCTGGCCATCTTCAGCGAAAATTTTATTTTATATAGTTGCAATTCAGAAAGATCTGCGGATTTTTCTGAATTGCGTTTTCACCGGAGGGGCTGTAACGGTAAACGGCATCTGCATTCTATTATGAAAAAGCCCCGCCATCATAGCGACGGCGGGGCATGAGCAGACAAGCGATATCAGACGTTCAGATAACTGCGCAGCATGGCCTGCAGCAGATCGTCACGATCCACCTTGCGGATCATGGAACGGGCATTTTTATAGGTCGTGATGTAGGTGGGGTCTTCGGACAAGATATAGCCCACCAGCTGATTGACCGGATTATAGCCTTTTTCCTTTAAAGCATCGTACACCTGCTGTACGATCTCATGGATCTCATAGTCCTTTTTGTCGTGGATCGAAAAAATAGCGGTCTCGCCACTCACGGAATACACCCCCTTAGGAAGAACTACATTCATTGTACACGAATTGCGAGGAAACTTCAAGCTAAACAGACCGGATTTGCACAGTTTGCATAAAATTTCCGGTCCTGATTTTGCAGGCTGACGGCCTGCACCGCCGCAAATGCGGCAGAAGGAGGGCCTTTATGCTGTATGGCATCGGCTGCGACCTGTGCGAGATCGCGCATCTGGAAAAAAGCCTTACCGGCGCACACGCTGCAACCTTTATCCGCCGGGTGTACGGCGAGGCCGAACGCGCTGCGCTGAGCCTTGACGAACCACTGCCCGCCGGGCGCAGCGCTGCCCACCGGCTTGCCAGCGCCGCAGCCAACTTTGCCGCCAAGGAAGCCTTTTTAAAGGCGCAGGCACCGGCCTGCGGGAGCCGTTCTCCCTGTGTGAGATCGAGGCTGTCCGGCTGGAGAGCGGTGCACCCGCCTATCATTTTCCGGCCAGACGGCGGAATGGATGCAGGCCCATGGCCTTGCCGCCCGGCTCTCTCTGAGCCACGAGGCGGCATGGCGCTGGCCTTCTGCACACTGGAAACTCTGTAAGCCTTTGTGCATACAATGGAATATCCCCTGCGCTGCATAACCGGCGCGCAGCCGGCTCATACTGAGATCAGACGAAGATGCGCCGGACGCATCACATAAGCGGGGCGCATCCTCCAAATGCAGGGAGGGAGATCCATGGAGGTACACAGAGGAGAAGTTTTTTACGCAGATCTTTCGCCGGTGGTGGGGTCGGAGCAGGGCGGCGTGCGCCCGGTACTGATCGTGCAGAACGAGATCGGCAACCGGCACAGCCCTACCGTGATCGCTGCGGCCATTACATCCCGGCTGGACAAAGCCCGCCTGCCCACCCACATCAATATCCGAGCAGCGGATACCGGCCTTGCCAAGGACAGCGTGGTGCTGCTGGAGCAGATCCGCACGCTGGATAAGCACCGCCTGCGGGAGCGGGCCGGGCAGATCACGCCGGAAGATCAGAAACGTGTGGATCAGGCTTTGGATGTAAGCCTGGGGCTTACTTCATATTAAGGGGCTGTTGCAAAACAGCTCTCTGAAAAGATCATGCACAAAACCCGGAACCTTTTTTCGGCCAAAACGGCTCAAAAAGGTTCTGGGTTTCTGATTTTACGCTGTTTCTTTGTGCAAGCTGCGATCGTTTTTTCATTTTCCAGCTTAATTTTTTTGAAAAGGCGCGCGAAGGCTGGTTATTCCCGCCAGAAAATGCTATACTTTTCTGCAGAATGGTTGTGCTGTCGTGTGCAGCATATACAGGTTTTATGATGATATCGGAGGGCTGATTATATGATCATCCAGAGCAAAAAAGTATGGATCGCCGACCAGTTCATTTCTGCCGCAGTCGAGCTGGAGCAGGGCAAGATCACCGGCATCTTCCCCTATGGTGAAAAGCAGGCCGATGTGGACTATGGCTCCAAGCGCATCGTGCCCGGTTTTATGGATATCCACTGCCATGGTGCCTACGAGTTCGACACCAACGACGCAAAGCCGGAGGGCCTGCGCTACTGGGCAAAGCATATCGTCTCTGAGGGTGTGACCAGCTTTCTGGCCACAACCGTCACCCAGAGCGTGGAGGTGCTGACCAACGCCGTGGCCAATGTGGCCGACGTGATGGAGGGCAGCTACGAAGGTGCCGAGATCCTTGGCATCCACTTTGAAGGCCCCTACCTCGATATGAAGTACAAGGGCGCACAGCCTCCGGAGTACATCGCAAAGCCCAGCGTGGAGCAGTTCAAGCACTACCAGCAGGCAGCACGCGGCCACATCCGCTATGTGACCCTTGCACCGGAACACGACGAAGGGTTTGCACTGACCCATTACCTGACCGGGCACGGCGTGGTGGTCAGCATCGGCCATAGTGCCGCCACCTATGAGCAGGCCGTGATGGCCTATGCCAACGGTGCCCGCTCCATGACCACGTGTACAACGGCATGTCCCCCTTCGCCCACCGCGCCAACGGTCTGGTGGGCGCAGCCTACCGCATCCGCACCATGTACGGCGAGATCATCTGCGACGGCTGCCACTCCACCCCTGCTGCCCTGAACAACTACTTCATGAGCAAAGGCCCGGATTACGCCATCATGATCTCGGATGCACTGATGGCCAAGGGCACCCCCATTGGCAGCGAGTACATCTTTGGCGGCAACCATATCACCATCTACCCGGACGGCAGTGCCCATCTGGACAACGGCACGCTGGCCGGTTCCACTTTGAACATCAACAAGGGCCTGCGCATTCTGGTGGAGGAGGCATGGTGCCCTTCAACTATGCACTGAACGCCTGCACCATCAACCCGGCGCGCTGCCTGCATCTGGATGACCGCAAGGTTCCATCCAGATCGGCAAGGATGCCGACCTTGTGGTGCTGGACGACAACTACGATGTGCTGCAGACCTACTGCATGGGCAAGGCCCAGCTGTAATTTCTGGCTGACGCGAGCAAAGGATGTGTTAAACCCGTTATGATCCAGATCGCCTTCTGCGACGATGACCAGACAGTTCTGGACCAGCTCTCTGCCCTGCTGGAAAAATATCGCGCCCAGCGCTGTGTCCAGATCCAGTGCACAGTCTTTCACAGCCCGCTGGATCTGCTGGCCGAGATCGAAAAGGCACCCGGTACGATATCCTGTTTCTGGATGTCATCATGCCGGCCGAAAACGGCATTACCGCCGCCAAGGAGATCCGGCAGTACGATAACGTCGTCAAGATCATCTTTCTTACTTCTTCCGCCGAGTTTGCAGTGGAATCCTATGTGGTGGGTGCCTATTTCTACCAGATCAAGCCCATCTGGGAGGACAGCTTTTTCCGTCTGACGGATTCGGTGATCGCCGAGTGCCGCCGCGCCGACCAGCGCAGCCTGATCCTGCGCTGCAAGACCGGCATCTCCCGCATCGATCTGGACCAGCTGCTCTACTGTGAAGTGCTGGGCCGCACTGCTGATCATTGCGCTGTTCCCGACAGGCGGCACCGCGCTGCAGGATGCCACCGAGCTGGTCGTCACCCTGCCGCTGCTGCTGGCACTGGTGCACTGGATCGCGCCTTCGGTGCGCGCGCTGTCGCACTCTTCGCTCAAGCTGCAGCTGCAGTTCGGCGTGGACGGCAGCGCAGGCTTTTACCGCATTGAAAAGTCCGGCACCTTGCTCCGCCTGAAGGCAGAATAAAATCACAGTGCGCATTCGTTCCACCCTTAATACGCAAAACACCCCTCGGCTTCCGCAGCAGGAAACCGAGGGGTATTTGTTATGCTTTATTTGTGTTATTTGTGTCGGTTCAAGCCCTTACGCGATCACTTGCGGGGATTCTTGATAGCAGCCTGGGCGGGCGATAAAATTGCAGAGTTCTCCTTTCCAGAAATATCATTTCACTTTCCGTTGCGCCCGTGGTTCTTTTTTGTAAGCCCCGCGTATGCGGGGAAAAGCCATTCCTACCTAAACAGCACGTTCCTGAACCTGGGATCACCCCCGCGTATGCGGGGAAAAGGCGCACCATTCCGCGCCGGCGCTCTGCCGCTCCGGATCACCCCCGCGTATGCGGGGAAAAGGTTAGCACAAAGAAGATTCTGAACAGCTACCTGGGATCACCCCCGCATATGCGGGGAAAAGTGGTTTCTTCCTTCTCGATCAGTGCGTGATAGAGGATCACCCCCGCATGTGCGGGGAAAAGCCGCGAATACCGGGTATCAGACGAACGAAGTTTGGGATCACCCCCGCGTATGCGGGGAAAAGAAGCCAGCCGGAAGCTGAGAGGGACGCTTAAAGGGATCACCCCCGCGTATGCGGGGAAAAGTCAATGTAACAGTAGTTGTACTGCGGGGAAATGGGATCACCCCCGCGTATGCGGGGAAAAGCCCCGACAGGATTCTGTGGGAGCACTGGAAGGAAGGATCACCCCCGCATGTGCGGGGAAAAGCCTGAGCGGCTTTTTGGAGCTGGTGACAGGAGTTGGATCACCCCCGCATGTGCGGGGAAAAGTTGGTCGAACGCTCTACCTTGTAGCCGGCGAGAGGATCACCCCCGCGTATGCGGGGAAAAGTTTTTTGTAACATATCCGGCTACATATCGGTATGGGATCACCCCCGCATGTGCGGGGAAAAGACTAAAAAGATCCCGTAGCACCGTGCCTCCTGTTGCTATTGTACCGCTGTTTCCTTCAGTTTGCAATAAACCTGTTGTATCAGACGGCAGTCCGGCAGGGCGCGATGCTCCACTTTTTCTGCCAGCTGAAAATGCTGTGCCAGCGTCACCAGCTTATAATTTGCGATCCTTGTAAGGTTTCGGCGGGCAAGTTGTGCAAGGTCGATCTGGCGGTTGGTCGGTGCCGGAAAGCCATATCGTTTGCAGGTCATGCGCAGAAACTCCAGATCAAAGGCAATATTATGTCCCACCAGTGGGTCTTTGCCAATAAACAACAAAAAGCTATTCAGCGCTTCCCGTGGTTCTGTTCCCTGCTGCAATTCCGCAGCGCTGAGTCCTGTCAGGGCTGTGATCTCTGCCGGAACGTTTTCTTCCACGCGGACCAGCATGGTCAGCTCCTCCACCGGTACACCGTCCCGGACCCGCAGCGCTCCATATTCGATGATGGAATCGGACGCGGCTTTCAGGCCGGTGGTTTCCAGATCGATCACGGTGTAATTGCCTGTGCTCGGCTTTGTTCTGCCCGCTTTCCGCGCCATTTGCTGCTGTGCCGCTTTGCTGAACCCGGGTTTCAGGTCGATTTGGTTTTGTTCGGCCTGCGGCAGCGGTCGTCGCATCAGTTTGATCCCGTCAAAGTCCACGGTTTCCCATGCGGTATTGTGGGTGCGAAAATCCATCCGCTGCTCTCCCGCCGTGGTGAACACCAGTGTTGCCTGTCCGTTTTTCAGGTTCTGACACACCCGCTCCCACAAGGCATCCCGCACGCGGCTGCTCACATTGCCCACATAAACGCCCGTGTTGATCTCGCACAACCATTTGGACAGATCCCCGCGCAGTTTTGGCGGGCAGTTCGTCATGGTGAGAACTACGATGTTTCATCACCCTCTTCTTCAAAATAATTGATGCCGTTGGCCACAGTGCCCACTTTGTTGTCCCACAGATAAACAGCTTCCGGCTCCTGTTCCCGCTCATCCGCATTCAGGAGCAGATACCGGATATCGTGCACCATGCGCTCCAGAATATGATGCTCTACCATGGCATCCCGCACCCGGCGGCGCACTACGGCCGGCAGGTCGTCCGGAGCCTGTGCCGCCACTTCAAAGGCGATGGGAATGGTCACCTCGGCCTTGTACAGGTCGGCAATATCGTACACAAAGGAGCACTCGTGCCCCACATGAACAAAGCCAAGACCCGGGGCGCAGCCCAATGCCACGATCACCGCGTGCGCCAGACCGTACAAACAGGCGTGCCCGGCAGAAAGCGCCTGATTGACGGCATCTCCCGATGCAAAATCCTCCGGGCGGTACAGTCGGCCGCTCCACGGAACACCGGTATCCTTGGAAGCTTTGCGGTATACCTGCCGCACACGGCTGCCCTCGCGTCCCCGCAGCTGCTGCATCGTCAGCCGGGAGATATCTTCGTCCGGGAAACGGAGCTGATACATCTTGCGTACCACATCCAGGTGCTTGCGGGTGTTGCTGACCAGTTCTGCCTGCCGCAGCAACAGCTGCGAGTGGGTGGTCAGGGGACGGCCATGGGCGTAATACCGCACACCGTGCTCACCTACCCAGACAGCACCCACGCCCGTGTCACCCATAAGTTCCATGGCACGGTGGGTCACCCGTGTACCCGGCCCCAGCAGCAGCACCGAGATGCCCGCCGCCGGGATCCGAACGATCCCTTTTTCGTCTGTAACGGTGATTGCGCCGTCCTGTCGGCCAAGGGTGCAGTGTTCCAGATACAGAAAGGTCATCCGGTCTTTCACCTGCGGCAGCGCCTGCAGGTCCGGCCGGATCATGCCCGGCATCTCGTCCATCTCAGTTTCCTCCGCGCATAACGGTCATCAGTCCAAGGCCATAGGCCTTGCCGCGCCCCATGCCCTGACACAGCAGTGCCCGGAACTGCTCTGCATCGGTCACCTGCAAAATGCCCTCATAGGTCACTGCTAACAGGGTCACCGGCCGGTGCCGTGCTTGGCAAAGTGCTGCCACTGCACCCGGGTCACGGTAAATTCCTCCTCCCGCAGGGCAAAGCCGTGCTTTGCGGCGCGCTCCAACAGCCACTGCTTCTGGTACTGTGTCGTGCAATGTGCGGCTACAGTTCCCCGCGCTGCGGGGTTTTGGGGGTCTTTGCAGCTTTTGGTGGGGTTTGCGGTCAGCCGAAACTGCCAGCAGCTGCCCGGCTCCACCCGCTGCAAAAGCGGGTCGTAGCTGCGTGTCTCCGCAGCCGCTCCGGTGCCAAACTGCTCCACCACGCCGGACAGCTCTGGCGCATCTTCGCTGAGCAGCAGCAGATACAACCGCTCTCCCAGACGATCCAACCGCCACAGTCTGCGGCGGCGCTCCCCTGCAAAAGCGCTTTCCACTGCGCCATGCAGTTTTTGCGGTGCCGACAGCGCAGCCATGGTGCTGCGGCGGGTGGGATCTAGTTCTACCGTGATAAATACATTCTCTCGCCCCCTTTTTACAATTCCCGGAACGGATCGTGCTCCGTAGTCTCCGGGCTGTCCGGCACTTTCTGCCAAAGCTCCCGTACCGAGCGGTAGCCGTACTGCCGATGATGCGGGTCAAAGCTCACCGGCACATCCCGCTGCGGAGCCGTACCCGGCTCCAGCGGGTCGGCGTCCAACAAGATCCGGCTCTGCCGTCCCGGACACAGGGGCGGTTCCGCTTGCAGCACCTCCTGCAAGCTGCCCGGGCGTACTCCCAGACAGAGCGGCAGGGTAGGCGGGCAGCAGCGGCGGCCGAGATACAGCGGAAACGCCGGGTGCAGCAGCGCCTGCTGCAGCTGCTGCAAAAGGGCGGCATCCTCGCTTTCAATACCGGCCAGAAACACGGCGTCCTGCAAATAATGGCGGTAGGTCACATAAGAGGTCTTTTCATCCTGCGTCTTTGCCGTGTGGTAGTCCACCAGCAGCTGCCCTTCCCGCTCCACGCGGACGCCGAACCGCAGCCCGGTCAATCGGAGCAGTGCTTCGCGCTCGTCCCGCCGCAGCCCCAGAGCTGCCGCCAAAAGGCCGATCACGCCGCTCTTGGTGGGTTCACGGCCCGTCTGCGGGTCTCAAATTGGAGTCCGCGCCCCACGCCTGTAAAGGCGCTGCCAGCCGAAGCAACAGCGTTGCCATTACCCCACCTCATTTCCGGCAAGTGCATCCCGGACAGCCTTTTCCAGTGCGCCCAGCATAGCCTTTGCCGTCTGCGCCGGAGCCAGTTCCTCCAGCCCGCTGCCCACGGTAAAGCTTTGCGCCGGGGCCTCGGCAAAGCTGCTGTACATCTGCTGCGCATACTGTGCCAGTGCCGCCTTGGAAGGCGCGGCATACCCCTGCGCACTACGGGGCACGGCACGCTCGAATGCGCCGCACAGGTTCACCGGCTGATCCTCCGCAGGGTCACATATACCGCATCCGGCAGAGTGCGGTTTGCAAAGGTGTTCTGCTTGCCGGTGGGCATGGAGAAGAGGAACGCCTCACCAAAGGCCCGCACCGTTTCCGCGGTCTGCGCTGCACCCAGCTGCCCGGCCAGCTCCATCACGTTCACTGTGGCATAGCGGTACAGGGTGGAGGAGTTGTACTCCACAGTGCCAGATGGCCTGCACCGGCGTTGTCCTCTGCTTGACAGTCATCCACGGCGGTAAAGTAATCGTACTCGTTCTGCACAGCATGAGTGGAGATGCTGTGCGCCACCTGCGCAGCGGCGTCATAGTTCAGAGAAGGGTCATCTGCACCATGCGGCCAAACAGCGCCATGTCCATCGAGGGCGCTGCTTTCAGGGCATCCCGATACTGCTTTTTATCCGCAGA
>ENA-OQDD01000248-OQDD01000248.1-human-gut-metagenome-genome-assembly--contig:-NODE-248-length-22731-cov-2.264068_pt1 | contig 22731 bp, 22 predicted proteins | sample MGYA00242507_ERZ504598 | MGnify/ENA primary metagenome ERZ504598 (study PRJEB26092, sample SAMD00036318) | human gut metagenome | host: Homo sapiens | study: EMG produced TPA metagenomics assembly of...
TTGAAGCCGAGATCCGTGAAAGGTTTACAAAGCGGGATGACATAATAAAGATGATTTTATGGTTTCTGACCGCAAAGAAACGAATTCTATCTGGAAATTCCTATGAATGAGCGCTTTTTATTATATCAGAGATCTAACTTGACTTTGGGGTTCTCTTACGAAGAGATTCCCATTTTTTATTATACCTAAATATGCAAGAAACACCTTTCTGCAAGCCTATTATACAATAACTCATCACTGCAACAAACCTATTTTCCCTATTATGTTTCTTTTTGCAAGAGAGAAGTAAAAATGACAGACATACACAATGCCTTAGAATAAAAAACGGACTGTACAGTCTTTCTTTTCTGTACAGTCCGCTTAAATTATATACAATGTAGAGAGATAACGCTTATTCTTCGTCAGCAAACATCGGGTCCCATGCCGGAAGACGGATTGGTTTCTGTTTTAAAATATCCAGCACCTTGGCAGGAACATATTTCTTTTCTGCCACCACACGGAACATATATTCATCAAACCATTTATCTGTCATGATAAGGTGTCCTCTGTATCCACTGGCACTGCCCCAACTGTTTTCCACCATCCATTTTTCGGCTTTCCCGCTTTATCCAAGTCCACCGCCATCAAGGTCATGGCATGGCTGCTGCCACTGGAGAAAGTTTGGATACGTTGTTTCTTGTCCATGCCGAAAGTAGTTCCCATCAATGATTCGTAATCATAATTATCAGGGTCCAGCAAGCCACGTTTACTATCAAGGAACTTGCCTACATCACAAGAAAAATACATCATGGTACTGTCCTTGATGGAAGCTATGGCTATTTCTTTAATATCCTCTATCGGCAAGTTACATAAGTCCAATTCTTGCCATCATAACGGTGACGGTCAAAATCTATTTCATAACATTTATAAAACTCGCGGCTGGGATCATTCATCAGCATTACATAGTTATTGGTCAAATCATTTCCCAAAAACTCTTTATAGAAAGACACCGGAGTATATTCTTTCGCTTCCCCACCCTTCAGACTCCATGTAAAGGTGGAAACAGGTTCGCCAAGGGTCAGCACCAGCATACGATAAACCGTTCCCAGCATTTCTGTCTTTTTCTTTTCCAGTTCGGCCGGCTTCGCTCCGGTAGCGGCGGCTTCGCGTAGTTGTAAACCAAATTCCTTCAGTTTCAGTCCTATCAGACTACTCATCTTTCCGGTATTCTCACTGCTGAAAGTTTCCACCATTGCACTCTTGGGGACCAGTCCGTATTTCTCTATAATATCCGATACTCCTGTGAATTGTCCCCCATCGCTTAAGGGATGCTTGAACAGCCATTCCACCATTTTATCGTCCATGGGCTTTCCACTGGTATCAATGATTCCCTGTAAGAATAAGTTTGCTTTTTCTAATTGGTCGTAGAAAAAGCAGTAGTTCTGTGAGAACTCCATCTCATCCAGTCCGTATTTGGCAATCATCTGGCTGCGGAGTACGTTCAGTCCGGTAAAAAGCAGCAACGACCGGAAGATTGTTGGTCGGTTATTCCCTTGGATAGCACCTTGTGTGAAAACTCCGTATCAAAATCGGCACGGTTCTCCTGGTTCAATGCCAACGTGTTGATACTTGTTCCGCCTAAGGCGTTGCGGATGGCTTTGTCGGCAGGGGTTGCCTTATAACTTTGTTTGATTTGATTCAGCATTTCACCTGAAATGCCTCCCTGTTGTGCCTGGGCTGTCAATGCAGCCGCAAACAGAAGAGCGAATGTGATGTGTTTCTTCATATTATTGTAAAAATATAAAATGATTTATTAGGGTGGGTAAATGTACAAGTTATTTTTGAACCCTGCTAATCTTCACGTGAAAGATATATAATCATCAGATCCTATCATTATTATGACAGGCCCGGCTGTTCTGCTTTTTTCTTTATCTTATATCCCAGTATAGCAATTGTGATACTCATCAAGGGACTGATAATGTTAAAGAATGCGTAAGGCAGATACACAATGGTGGGAACACTAAGGATAGTAGCCTGTGTCATACCGCATGTATTCCAGGGTATCAATGGCGAAGTGACTGTAACAGAATCTTCCGTCGTGCGGCTCAGCAGTTTGCTTTCATAACCGTTTGCACTATAGATGTCTTTAAACATATTACCCGTCAGGATAATGGATATATATTGATCTGCTGTAGCAAGATTCAGGAACAAGCCCGATGCAACTGTGGATGACACCATTCCTACCCGCTTTTTCGTAAAACGTACAAATACAGAAGTGATACTGCCGAGCATTCCTCCGGCTGTCATCGCCCCTCCGAAACACATGGCGCAGATAATCAGCCAGATGGTATTCATCATACCCGCCATTCCGCGAGTGGATATCAGTTCGTTTATTTCCGCATTACCGGTTTCCAATTGGGTTCCACCATAAAGCATTCCCATTCCTCCTTTGAACAAGGCGGCAATCCCTTCGACTCCTTGTCCGGCGATTTCGCATAATAGTCCGGGCTGGAAAATCAAGGCAAAGACGGTAGCCAGAGCCGTAGAAACAAATAGAGTGATGATGGAAGGCACTTTACGTGCAATCAGTATCGCTGTGACAACGGGGACAATCATCAACCACCATGAAATATGGAACTTATCACTCAATATACGGGTGTATTCGGCGATATGACCGGTATCAGTGGCTTCATGTGACAATCCGGCTATGGTAAAGATTATCAAAGTGATGACAAGTGATGGAACGGTGGTAATCATCAAGTAACGGATGTGAGTGAACAGCGGTGTATCCGTTACGGACGATGCCAGAATGGTGGTATCCGAAAGCGGAGAAACTTTATCACCGAAATAGGCTCCGGAGATAATCGCACCTGCAATCCAACCTTCACTGAAACCTTGCGCCTTCCCTATTCCCATCAGTGCGATGCCGATAGTGGCGATGGTAGTCCATGAGCTGCCTGTCATGACAGATACTACCGCACAAATAATGCAAGTGGATACCAGGAAAAAATGAGGATGAATAACCTGTATGCCATAATATATTAATGTAGGGACTACACCGCTGACCATCCATGCTCCGGACAAAGCTCCGATGATCAGCAAGATAATAAGTGCGGTACTTACCCCGGCTATATTATTGGTGACAGCCAGTTCGAAGTCCTTCCACGGACGACGGAATCCCGCCATACCTATCAGCACACAAACAGCTGTAGCCACTAGCAGACAGACTTGGCTGCCACCGGACAAGGCATCACTTCCAAATGTACGGATAGTGACAAACAATAATAAAATAAGTACGAATACGGGTAAAAGGGATACTAACGGTGAAGGGATTTTGTTATCTTTCATTCTTTTTTTATTCAATTTTTATTCAAAATGTAAATAGAACTATCAATTGGTTTTCAGCGTGCAAAGTTCGGAATATTTTTTGAGTTCTAAAAGTCAATCGGCGGTATTTAAAGACTTTTTTTGTATTTGCAGGTAAACCTTTTTGCAAGGGGGGCGTTATTAGTTCAAATTATAACCTAAAACTTAACAAATATGAATGAATTAGTTGGTGGCTTAGGCTACGCTGTAAAAAATTGGTGGATGTCCCTGTTGCTGGGCTTGCTCTACATTGCGGTAGCACTATGCTTATTGTTCGCTCCTGTGAGCAGTTATGTGGCACTGAGTGTCATCTTCAGTATCTCGATTCTGGTCAGTGGCGTTCTGGAAGTTTGCTGCCGGAACAAAAAACAATCAGTAGTTGGGGATGGTATCTTGCCGGAGGTATTATTGATTTGCTGATAGGTATTTATCTGGTATTCTATCCGTTGGTCAGCATGGAACTGATTCCGTTTATTGTTGCTTTCTGGCTGATGTTCAGAGGGTTTACATTGTGTGGCTATTCCACAGATTTGAAACGCTATGGCACAAAGGACTGGGGGTGGTATCTGGTGTTTGGCATTCTGGCTATCCTTTGCTCTATGGCTATCATCTGGCAACCTGGACTTGGTGCTGTTACCGTGCTCTATATGCTGTCCATCACTTTTCTTATTATCGGATGTTTCCGTGTCATTTTCTCCTTCGAGTTGAAAAGATTGCATAAAAACAAGTAAAAAAAATCGTTTATTTTGGGCTACGTCATACGTTATTCGTATTTTTGTTAGCCCAAAATAAACAATGATTTCTAGTAAGAGTCTTAAATACACTGTGCGTATTCTGCTAGGTACACTGATTGGTGTCTACCTGGGAATAATTGTGCTGCTGAACATACCGTATGTTCAGGGCAAATTATCTGTTTTTGTAACTAAGGAATTAAAAAACATACTGAATACGGAGGTTTCTGTAGGACGGATTGATATGGGTTTGCTAAACCGTATCATTGTGGAAGATGTCCTTTTGCATGACCGGAAGAACCAGGAGATGCTGAAAGTAGCCCGCTTATCGGCAAAATTCGACCTTCTGCCTTTATTGAACGGTAAAGTCACCATCAGCAGTGTCCAGCTTTTTGGATTTACGGTCAATTTGAACCGGGAAACTCCGGAATCTGCCCCTAATTTCCAGTTTGTGTTAGACGCTTTCGCGTCCAAAGATACGGTTAAAACAAAATCTAATTTGGATTTACGAATTAATTCGGTGCTGATAAGGCGTGGCAGAGTGACATACGATATATTATCGGAACCGGAAACTCCCGGAAAGTTCAATGCCCATCATCTATCGGTGAAGAATCTCGCTGCAACGCTTTCACTGAAGGCATTGCGCAGCGACTCGTTGAATGCCGCCATCCGGCGGGTCAGCTTTGACGAACAATGTGGTTTTTCATTGCAGAAGTTCGCCATGAAAGTTACAGCCAACAATAAACGTTTGGATATTAAGGATTTTGGAGTGGAGCTTTCAAATACTGCTTTAAAGATAGACAGTCTGACCTTGAAGTATGACAGCCTGCCCGAATTGCCCCAAATGACAGAAAATATAAGATATGACGGCTCTTTGAAGGCTTCCGTTATACTGAAAGATTTGGCTCCTTTTGTGCCTGCCTTGTCACGCTTTGAAGAACCGTTGGATCTAAATCTGGTTTTCTCCGGTCACGGCAAACATTTGGACTGCCCCACCTGCGGCTGACTAACCACCACGGATTGATGATTGCAGGGGAAGCTGCCTTAAGTAACTGGGATGCAGGCATGGATATGTACATTTACGGCAAACTGGGTAACTTGACCATGACAAAAGAGGGCATAAACGTTCTGATGACGAACCTGACGGGAAAGGTTCCTCCCATTTTGCAACGTTTGGACTATATTCGCTTTAACGGGGAAGCGGCGGGCTATCTGCATGATCTCACACTGACAGGCTTGTTCCATACAGGGGCAGGCATGGTGAAAACGGACGTGATGATGAGCATTGATGAACAAAGTATGAGCAGAACCTATTCGGGTAGTGTGGCGAGTGCAGACCTGGATTTGGGAAAATTACTTAATCAGGAAAAGAAATTCGGCAAGGTGGATTTCAATGTGGAACTGAAAGGTTTCAACTATAAGAACCGATATCCGGAATCATACATCAAAGGAATCATATCTTCCTTTGAATATAGTCAATATCAATATGAAAATATCATGTTGGATGGCGTATATAAGGACGGAGGCTTTAACGGGCGCTTATCCATGGACGACGCAAACGGTTCTGTCCAGATAGACGGTAATTTCAATGTTGCCAAAACAATCCCTGACTTTAACCTGAAGGCATCCGTAAAGAACCTGCGCCCTCACGACCTCCATCTGTCGGACAAATATGAGAATGCCAGTATTTCACTGGGCCTCACTGCTGATTTCACCGGCAAATCCATTGACGACATGAACGGGCGCATTTCATTGGACAGCCTGCAATTAAACGCTCCCGATGAAGGAGGGTGTTTCCTTGACAATCTGACTATTACAGCCGGACAGGTAAGCGGTGAAAAAGAGTTGCGCATAAATTCATCCTTCATGACAGCGGTGATACGAGGTGACTATTCCTACCACACCATTCCGGCCAGCGTGGTAAAGACGGTACAACGCTATATTCCGTCCTTACTGACTATAAAGGATAATATGCCTGAGCCTCACAATAACTTCCAGTTTGATATCTGCCTGGAAAATGCCGAAGTGCTATCCAAATTATTTCAGATTCCATTGGAATTATACCTGCCGGCATCTTTAAAAGGATATTTTAACGACGGCGAGGAAAAGTTGCACGTAGAAGGACATTTTCCGGAATTCAGATACAATGGAACACGTTATGATTCGGGCGTTTTTATTTTGTGAGAATCCTTCTGACCGGTTCAAATGTTCACTGCGAGGCGGTATGCTGATGAAAAGTGGTGCAATGCTTAACTTCTCGGTGGAAGCCAATGCCAAAAACGATCATTTGGAAACAACAATTAACTGGGGGAACAATACTGATGTGACTTACGGTGGTAAATTTGCCGCCGATACCCGTTTCTTCAAAACGGAAGGTCCCCACCCTATTCTTCAGGCAGATATAAACATACAGCCCACAAAAGTAGTGCTGAATGATACGGTATGGAACATTCATCCCTCGCATATCGCCATAGATTCGGGACGCGTATTCATTGACAATTTCCTGTTTGAACATGAGGACCAGTATTTAAGGATAGATGGTAAACTGACCAAGAAGGAAAGTGATTCCTGCCGGGTGGATTTGAGAAATATCAAGCTGGACTATGTACTGGATATTGTGCAGTTTGACGATGTAGAGTTCGGCGGACTTGTAACCGGAAAGGTTCATCTGAAAAGTGTCATGAAGAACCCGGTGATGCGGACCCGTCTGAATGTGCACAAATTCTGTCTGAACCGTTCTTTATTAGGAGAAGCCAACATTGCAGGTGTATGGGATAAGGAATTGGGCGGAGTACGACTGGATGCCCAAATAGCGGAAAAAGGAATTTCCTCCACTCATGTGACAGGGTATGTCTCTCCCAAGTTAAAAGGTCTTGATCTGTCGATTCGGCAGATAGTACCAATCTGGGATTCTTACAACCTTTTATAGAAGGAATTTTCAGTGAAATAAATGGCCGTGTCAACGGAAATGTCCGTTTATATGGCGATTTCAAGCATTTGGATCTGGAAGGTGAAGTGAGGGCCAAAATGGATGCTAAAATTGATGTGTTGAACACTTATTTCCAAATCCGGGATGACTCCATACATATATCTTCGGGCAGTCTGGATTTCAGGAATGTAAAAGTCTATGACCGTGAGGGACATGACGGACTGGTAAATGGTTATCTGCATCACACAAAGCTGAAAATCTGATGTACCATTTCAATATACGAGGCAACAACCTGTTGATGTACAATACCTACGAAGCCGGGAATATGCCTTTTTACGGAAAAGTATATGGTACAGGAAATGTGGTACTGGATGGTGGAAATAATGCGATGACAGTGGACGCTTCACTGACCACAGGCAACAATACCAGCTTCACTTATATAACCGGAGTAACCACGGAAGCAGCGAGCAATCAGTTTATCACTTTTGTAGACAAAACCCCCAAGCGCATTCACGATAATGTGGAAACCAATCTTTACCACCACTCTAATGTGCGTAAGACTAAAGAGGACGACGGACCTCCTATGGATCTCCGCATCAACATGTTGATAGAAGCAACTCCCAGCGCTACCATGAAAATTATCATGGATCCTGTAGCGGGAGATAATATTACAGCAACCGGAAATGGAAACCTGCAAGTGAATTTTTCAATAAAGGTGATTTCCGTATGTTCGGTAGCTATGTCATAGATCAAGGTATGTATAAACTAAGCATGCAGGAAGTAATACGCAAGGACTTTACCTTGAAATCAGGTGGCACGGTGACTTTCTCAGGTGACCCTTATCAGGCGAATCTTGATTTACAGGCGGTATACACGGTTAATTCTGCTTCTTTAAGTGATTTGGTAGTAGATCCCTCGCGCAACCAAGGTACGGTGAAGGTAAACTGTCTGATGAATCTGACTGGAAATTTATCCAATCCGGATATTAAATTCGATTTGGAACTGCCCACTGTAAGCGAGGAAGACCGGGAATTGGTACGTAGTGCTACCAGTACGGAAGAACAAATGAATACACAGATTATTTATTTGCTGGGAATTGGTAAGTTCTACACCTATGATTATGCCAATAATGACCAATCCTCTAATGCAACCAGTTCTTTAGCCTTCAGTACACTTTCCGGTCAGCTGAACAATATGTTGTCCCAATGGATGGGCAATAAAAACTGGAACATAGGCGCCAACCTGAGTACCGGTGAAAAAGGTTGGACAGATGTGGAAGCAGAAGCTATGTTGTCCGGCAGGTTATTGAATAACAGGCTGATGATAAATGGAAACTTCGGCTATAAGGAGAATGTGATGGCAAATAGCAACTTCGTAGGAGACTTTGAAGCGATATGGTTATTGACAAAAAACGGAGATTTCCGTTTGAGAGGGTATAATCAGACCAATGACCGCTATTTTACTAAATCTACCCTGACCACTCAAGGAGTAGGTCTCATGTATAAAAAAGATTTCAATACTTGGGATGAACTGTTCCGCTGGTTCTTATGGAAAAGACGGAAAAGCTCGTTACAAAAACGAAGCGATGACTAATTAACCTATAAAGTTTATTTCATATCTTTGCAAGACAAATTTAAAAATATGAATATGTCCTATTTACCCGCCGAATGGCATAAACAAAGTTTGATTCAACTAACGTGGCCCCATAAAGACACAGACTGGGCATACATGTTGGACGAAGTGAATGACTGTTTTCTTAAGATAGCTTATGAGGTTTTGAAACGTCAGAGTTTGTTGATTGTGGCTCCAGACCCGATTCCATAAGAGATAGTATAGATAATTATGGAGCTGATATCCAAAAACTAGTCACATCAAAAATCAACACAAATGATACTTGGGCACGCGATCATGCTTTTATCACCCTGTTGAAAGAAGACGCTACTCCCTGCTGCTGGATTTCTGTTTTAATGGCTGGGGAATGAAGTTTGCCGCAAATTATGATAACCAGATTAATAACGAACTGTATTTTCACCATCCTGTTCTGAAAGGTGAATATGTTTTCTGCCGGAATTTTATTTTAGAAGGAGGTTCCATAGAAAGTGATGGGAAAGGAAGCCTGCTGACTACAGAGCAATGTTTGCTGGCTAAAAACAGAAATGAAATGAACCGACAGGAAGTGGAGGATTTTCTAAAAGAAACATTTAACTTAAAACAGGTTCTATGGTTGAAACACGGTTATCTGGCAGGTGATGATACAGACAGCCATGTGGACACATTGGCACGTTTCTGTCCGGATGATACCATTGTGTATGTAAAGTGCACCAATGAAAAAGATGAACACTATAAGGAACTGGCAATGATGGAAGAAGAACTAAAAGCGTTCCGTACTTTGGACGGCAGGCCATACCGTCTGCTTCCGCTACCTATGGCAAGTGCTGTTTATGATGAGGAACATCATCGCTTGCCGGCAACTTATGCCAATTTTCTGATAATGAATGAAGCTGTGCTTTATCCTACTTATGCTGATTCTGTGAATGATATGCGCGCCAAAGAAGTATTGGCTGAAGCATTTCCCAGAAGAGAGATAGTAGGTATTGACTGCACTGCTTTAATAAAGCAACATGGCTCGCTGCATTGCGTCACCATGCAATATCCCGAAGGTGTATATTAATAAATATATGTATGAAAAGAACGATTAAAGTAGGAATTATCCAACAGACATGCACTAATGATATCCGTCACAATTTGAGCAAACTGCACCACAATATAGAACAGGTGGCGGCAGCAGGTGCACAGCTGGTTGTATTGCAGGAGTTGCACAACACCCCTTACTTCTGTCAGACAGAAGATACGGATATGTTTGATTTGGCAGAACCGGTTCCCGGTCCTTCTACCGGCTTCTACAGTGAGTTGCTGCCGGATACGGTATTGTACTGGTTACTTCGTTATTCGAGAAGCGTGCTCCGGGGCTATATCACAATACAGCCGTCGTTTTTGACAAAGATGGCAGTATAGCAGGGAAATACCGCAAAATGCATATTCCCGATGATCCCGCCTATTATGAGAAATTTTATTTTACTCCCGGTGACCTGGGATTTGAACCTATTCAGACATCACTGGGAAAACTAGGTGTACAAGTCTGCTGGGACCAATGGTATCCCGAAGGTGCACGCTGATGGCACTGAAAGGTGCTGAAATTCTTATATACCCTACAGCTATAGGTTGGGAAAGCACAGACACTCAAGAAGAGAAAATCCGTCAACTAGGTGCATGGGTAACCGTGCAGCGTGGACATGCCGTGGCAAACGGTCTGCCGGTTATCGCCGTGAACCGTGTAGGACATGAGCCCGATCCTTCCGGTCAGACTAATGGTATCCAATTTTGGGGTAATAGCTTCGTGGCAGGTCCTCAAGGAGAAATACTGGCACAAGCCAACAATATGGATGAAGAAAATATGGTAGTGGAACTGGATATGACCCGTAGTGAGAATGTTCGTCGCTGGTGGCCTTTCCTCCGTGACCGGCGTATTGATGAGTTTGAAAATCTAACCCGACGCTTTATAGATTAAATACAAACGTTATCGTTATATAAATTCACATATTCGTTAAACAATTCATGGTTAAGGCTGTTTTAGTTATCAGAATATTCAAAAGATATTATTGATTTACTAAACAGCTTAATTATGAAAAAAGTATTATTTTTAGCCGCATTGTTACTTGTTTGCTTCAGCGGAGTGACAAATGCACAAACCAGAAAACAAAGAGAAGACGCTAAACGCGAAGCATGGAAGAAAGAACGTCAGGAAAAGAAAGCCTTGGAAGCTCAGCAGGACTCTGTATCCTACGTCCAAGCAATTAATGCTTTAAAAAACGGTTCTTTTGTATTAGAAGCTGATAACGTTGTATTCCGTAATGGAATAATGCGTTTTGTTTCCTCTAACACGAATTATGTGGAAGTAAACGATGGGCAAGGTATTATTCAGACCGCCTTTACTAATTTTGTGTATAACTGGAGCCCGAACGGCTTGGGAGGTGTCACGGTTCAGGGAAATGTGAACGGAATAAGTATGCGCCAGGATAAAGACGGTAATGTGTACTATAATTATGGAATTAATGGGATTGCCGTTTCGGCCACCGTTTCCATTGTACTGACTGGCGGAACCAATCAGGCCAGTGTTACTATAAATCCAAATTTCTCAGGCAATACGCTGACAATGAACGGATATCTGGTTCCCTATAACGAAAGTAGTGTATTCCAAGGAACAACATGGTAATTCATTAAGAAGATATGAGAAAAAGGAATGGGCATTTTCACTACCCATTCCTTTTTATTTATTATTATAGCATTGGAAATGTTTCTTGTCTGCTCATAACATTAACCGAGGTTGTGATTCCAATTCCAATAAAAACCTTTTAGCGGACAGTCCGCCTCCATATCCTGTCAGCGAGTGGTCACTACCGATCACACGATGGCAAGGTGCAAAGATTGATATGGAATTTGCACCATTAGCATTGGCTACCGCACGAACTGCTTGGGGCATCCCGATATGCCTGGCCATTTCACCATAAGATATTGTCCTGCCAAACGGTATCTTTAACAGTTCATTCCATACTGTTTTCTGAAAATCCGTGCCCACAAAAAGAAGCGGCACACTAAATTCTTTGCGTTGTCCTGCAAAATACTCGTTGAGTTGCTCTATTGATTCTTCGATTATTTCTGACGTACTTATTTCAAATTCGGCACACAATACCCGCTTCAACCGTTGATTCACACGATCGCAGTGTTTTTCCACCTGCCAGTCACACAGGCAGAGTTTTCCGCCAAATGAACCGAGCAGCAACACTCCGCAGGGTGATTCATAACTCTTTATCTTGATCGTATTTTTCTCTTTCATACACTTTTTATATGCTTCCTTCATATGTTTATAAGCTGTTTCAGCTTATCGGACTACTTTAAACCAAAAAGACAAAGCGTAGCGAATTAGCTGAAACAGCATTCACTACGCTTTGTTCGGATCGTCCCGTTATCGGCCTTTTATACAATATCCTATATAAAAAGCGGAAAAAACTTACTTATCCTCTTTTATATCAACGACCAGATTCAACTCATCCAATTGTGATTGATCCAAAGCAGCGGGAGCATCCAACATCACATCACGTCCACTATTATTTTTAGGGAATGCTATACAGTCACGGATACTATCAAGTCCTGCAAACAAAGAAACCCAACGATCAAGACCGTATGCCAAACCACCATGAGGAGGTGCTCCGTATTTGAATGCATTCATCAGGAAGCCGAATTGTTCTTGTGCTCTTTCCGGAGTAAAGCCCAAAATTTCAAACATCTTGGCCTGTAATTGTGAATCATGGATACGAATTGAACCACCTCCTACTTCTACACCGTTTACTACCATATCGTAAGCATCGGCACGAACAGCAGCCGGATCTGTATCCAACAAAGGAATATCTTCTTCTTTCGGATGAGTGAACGGATGGTGCATGGCCATCAGACGACCTTCTTCTTCACTCCACTCAAACATCGGAAAATCAACAACCCACAGACAAGCAAATTTATTCTTATCACGCAGTCCCAGCTGACGTCCCACTTCCAGACGAAGTTCGCATAACTGCTTGCGGGTCTTCATAGCATCAGGACCACTCAGAATCAGGATCAAGTCACCCGGCTTGGCACTGAAAGCTTCCTTCATCTGCTGAAGTACTTCCTGTGAATAGAATTTGTCTACACTGGATTTTACATTGCCATCAGCTTCCACACGGGCGTAAACCATACCTTTCGCACCGATCTGAGGTTTCTTGACAAATTCTGTTAATTGGTCTAACTGTTTACGGGTATAACTTGCAGCGCCTTCCGCACAGATACCACCAATATATGCCGCATCATCAAAAACAGAGAAGCCATGACCTTTCATGATATCCATCAATTCCACAAACTTCATGCCGAAACGCAAATCCGGTTTGTCACTACCGTAATATTTCATGGCATCGGCCCATGTCATACGCAGAAACGGTTCGCTCAACTCGACTCCACGTAACTCCTTGAACAAATGTTTTGCCATTCCTTCGAAAGTGGAAATGATATCTTCTTGTTCAACAAAACTCATCTCACAGTCTATCTGAGTAAACTCAGGCTGACGGTCTGCACGAAGATCTTCATCACGGAAACACTTTACAATCTGGAAGTAACGATCAAAGCCGGAAACCATCAGCAATTGCTTCAGTGTTTGCGGAGACTGTGGCAGTGCATAAAACTGTCCCGGGTTCATACGTGAAGGAACAACAAAATCACGGGCTCCTTCAGGAGTAGAACCTACCAACATAGGAGTTTCCACTTCCAGAAACCCTTTACTGTCCAAATATCGGCGCACTTCCATTGTCATTTTATGACGAAGTTCCAAATTTTTACGCACACAATTACGGCGTAAATCCAGATAGCGGAATTTCATACGGATATCATCACCTCCGTCACTATTATCTTCTATCGTAAAAGGAGGAGTTACCGCTGAATTAAGTACATTCAATACCGATACGATAATTTCAATTTCACCGGTGGGAATATTCATATTCTTATTTGAACGTTCGTTCACTTCACCGGTTATTTGAATAACAAATTCACGCCCCAAGTGATTGGCACGTTCACAAAGTTCGGCATTCACCGCTTCGTTGAATACCAATTGGGTAATACCGTAACGGTCACGAAGATCGACAAACGTCATCCCTCCCATTTTACGTGCACGCTGTACCCAACCTGCCAACGTTACACTTTTGCCTGCATCGGAAAGTCTGAGCTCTCCGCAAGTATGACTTCTGAACATATATTCTTAAATTTAATCAATTGTTTGGCAAAGGTACGATATGTTTTCCATTGTACAAAACCGCTACAAGAAAAAAAGTCCCGTAGCTGTATACCAACGGAACTTTTTTAATCTGGATGTACAGATCTCAATTCTTGAACATTTCAATGACATCCCTTAATTCTCCTGGAAATACTTCACCAGTTTTCTCCCACAACATCTTGCCTTTACGTTGGAGGACAAAGCTGGGAGCTATTTCTATTTCATAGGCATCGGCTACTTTCCGATTACTTTCTATATTGACTCTTACAATATTGACCGGTTTTTCAAATTCATGTAACAGCGGTTCAATCCATTCACAATGGGGAGACCAATCCGCATAAAACACAACCAGCAATAATGAGTCCGACTGGTTTACCTCTTCTATTTTTCCAGTTATATCCATTACTGTTTTCAATTTTAAATTATCCTCTACTTCCTAAACTGTTCACGTCAGGATTCAACTCTTTTACCGCTGCTTTCACCTGCTTCTTGGTAGGCTTACCAGTATTGGACACTTGTTCAACAGGAAACCGCTGACCACTATTCGTCAGCTCATCCTTTTGTTCCATCTTTTTCTTTTCTTCTTTACCCATATCTTCTCATTTTTAAGGTTTATGCTAATAATGCAACAAAATAGATAAAAAGATGGTTCACATAAAAAGTGAAAAAGGATGCCTGAAAATTATTCAGACACCCCTTTACTACTACATTTAAAACTACGTGAAATTGAGATTATTATACTTTACGGTCGCAATAACGTTTGCATTGTACACAAATATCATACCCCAGCATAGCTCCAAGAATAAAATCCTGCTCGGGTGACAATTTGTTCAGTGGCTGATTCACTAGGAAACGAATGGCATTAATGCATTCTTTTCTACCGAAAAACAGGTTTATTTTATCATTTCCCACGGGCTGGATTATGTAATTAATCTTTTGATTGATCAGCCGTTTTACAGCAAAATCTTCATACTTCCTCTTGGTAGTATAGAGTACCATCTGACGTACTCCTTTTTTAATTCATAAATATGATTCAGAAATACTTTCAATTCTACCGGGTTTATGTCTGAAGCTATCATAAGGCAATTGTCAAAATTACAGGTTCTTCTTTATTTCTTCAACCCAACTGTTAATACGTTCTTCAGTCTTGCCACTTTCGTTCACGTCATCAAGAGCCAAACCTACAAATTCCCATCGATTATCGCTATAGAAGATGAATACGAATACCCATCGGCAGAAACTGCCCCCACAAAAGTGCAACCTGAATTCTTTAACTGGTCATATATAACTCCCATACCGTCACAAAATGTATCACAATAGGATTCTGAATCTCCACAGCCAAAGAGAGCAACTATTTTACCATTCAAATCTGCAGTCCTTATCATTTTAATGGCGTCATACCAATCATCTTGCAATTCACCGTCTCCCCAAGTAGAAGTCCCTAACAATAAAATATCATAACTTTCCACTTTTTCTGTGGTAATTTTACTTGCATCAATTACATCAACTGATGCCACACCTAATTTTTCAGCTATTGTCTGTGCGATGCTCTCACAAGTTCCAGTAGAGGAACCATAAATTATACCCATTTTTTTCATACAGCAAATCATTTAATTTGTTTGCTGCAAAGTAAAAGGTTTGAAAGAGATTCTGAAATACCTAGAAATAGTGATTTTAATAAAGTTCAAGAAACAAAACTCAGTTTTTGAAAACATGAACTTATAATCTGAAATTTGAGCATCCTAAAAGACTAAAGAAAGGGTCTATCATTACTCAAGACAGAGTTTGATACGACCCTTTTAAGTGTTATAATTACTATCTGTAACTTTTAGGAGCAGTCATTTTCGTTTTGACACATTAATATGTTTTTAGAACCGATAAGCAGCTCCGAAATTAATAACCCCTTGGTCAAAATCATCAACCAATTGGTATCTGAATTCAACATTCATAGCCCAGTTACGTCCCAAAGCGAATTCCGCCCCAGCTCCGAGATTAACCCCGATACGGAATTCATTATGGTTACCCCCATCATCAACATGGACGTGGTCTCCATCCCAGTCAACATCCAAATCATGCATGTCAAACATCCAGTTGGACATGGTCAGACCAAACAGCGGATAAAGTTTGACACTTTGAGCTACCGGACAAAGATAGTGGAAGTTCACATTTAAATCCAACATACTTACATTGTCATTCTCAAAAAAATAATTGAATGAAGGTTCAATACGGAGAGGATTAGTGATATTGTACTGGTATTTAATTCCCAATCCAGCACTTTCAATTTCTGTTCCGTAACTTAATCCAAATCCAATTGCCTGTCTGCCTTTTTGAGCGTAGGTACTGCTCAACATGACAAACATCAGTCCTAAAAAATAAAGATCTTTTCATTTTAAAATATATAAGTGTGTTAATCGTCTTCATCGTCATCATCCCAATCATCATCATCATCGTGCCATTTATGATGTTTATGACGCTTGTGTTTTTTATAATGCTTGCGATGATGCTTATCATGATGGTCACAATAAGAGCAATAATGTTCACGCCAGCATTCGCTATGATAACGAATCCTGTCATAAAATGGATCATAGTACATCGACCCTGGTTTTATGCCTATCTCTACCAATATACGATTCCAGCCATTCCGGTGGTAACGCTTGTAATAGTCACACACCTCCCGCATATGCCTGCCGGAAGTCTTTGCTATTTCAAGAGCCAAACCGACATTCCCCCAATTACTACCACATCTTCTGTAATAATCATCCAATAATTGATTAGATATATTATATTCTACGCATAAACGTTTCCGATAGTCGGATAACTCCACAGCTGCATACTTGTTCGCCCTGCCTATGAACAGAGAAAGCCTGTCTTGTGCAAACATGGAACAAGAAATGACTATAAATAATAACAGTACTTGAATTCGTTTCATATTAAAACCATTTGGCAATAAAACTATTGAGATTGCAAATATAGATATAAAAAAGCAATACACAATTTTTTATGGGGAATTTAGATACTGTCTAATTTTACATTTTGATAAAAAACTACTTCTTCTTTCCTTCCCAATGATTTGTAAAAATTATAATAAAATCCCCCTCAAAACCGTGCAAACCAGCACAGACTAGAGAGGGGGTATGAAAGAGTTTGCTTAGAATTTATATCCTAAAGTAATGCCTATATTTGCATTATGGGGGGCATCGCCATCCATTACCTTGCAAAAACCAAGTTGGGTATCGAGACCTACGAGAATCTTTCCGAACTCCACACCCAGACCGATGTTCCATCCTGCATCAAATCTGTTGTAATCCAGTCCGTCATCACCGAATGTGTCTATTTTGTCATCACCATTAATATGGATGCCTCCAACGGATGCGTCACCATCGAATTTAGCCTTACCACCTACTCCGCAAGCCAAATAAGGGCCTGTAGCGATGACAAGGTTGGTGTTATCTGCAATATTAAAACGAAACTGTACGTTAACAGGCAATTCAAGATAGAGCTGGTTAATTTTCACATCAGCATCAGCATCTATTATATTTCCGTCAAATCCACTTGAATATTTTGCCCCCTTTTGCGAAAAAAACAATGAAGGCTGTAAAGATATCATATCATTAAACTGATACTCCATCCCCACTCCGATACGTGCTCCGGGTTTAAATTCGGAGTGATCTGAATTCTCACCAATATAACTACTAAGGTTAAGACCAGCCTTTACATTAAAAGACACCTGCGAAAATCCCATAGTACAGATTAACGCAAACAATACGGTTAAAAAACTTTTTCATCACATTTATAAATTTAAATATTCAATTAATATCCAACAAACTGTGTGTAAAGACACTGTCACCTGAATTCATGAACAGTAAAAGAGCCGGAGATGTTTCCCACACTCCGGCCTACACACAATTCAAATATTTATCGGTTAGTTCTCATGTATAGTACAGATACTTACACGATTCCAGTCCGGTTCTTCAAACATATTACCAACACCCTGACCTTCTGCTGCGATCCGGCTTTCGGCAATCTTATATCTCTTGACCAGCATATTTCTGACAGCTTCGGCACGTTGCCTTGCGATACGTGCGTTCACCTCTGCCTTTCCTTCCGGAGAAGCATACCCCTTGATAGATACAGTTGCAGCCTTGTGGTTTCTCAAATAAGTAGCGATACGTTCCACGTTAGGTATCTGTGAGGATTCCACCGAAATACCACCCTGACGGAATGTTACCACAGATTCCAATGTCTTTCTGTTATTAGTGATAGTATCTGTTACAATTGTGGGGCCCTGGTTTCTACAATCAGACAATTCTTTTTCCAATTCAGCTGTTTTCTGACTGGCCGCTTCCAATTCAGCATTCTTGTCCGCATTCTCTTGACGTAAACTGTTCACTTGCGCGTTCAGCGCATCCACTTCAGTTTGGTCATACAATTTGGCGAAAGATGCATGATGCTTTCCGTTACTGCATGCAAAATGATATTTTAGTCCAGCAGTAATTTCCCATGCCGCACGGTTGGCATTAAAGCATGTATTTTCAAAGCCATTCGCATTCATATCATATACAAGAGCAGGCTTGAGACCAAGCGTCCATGCTTTTTCCTCCCCTAAATTGAAATTAAAATTCAAGCCTAAACTTACTTGACATACTGTTCAGATCACCATCTCCATTCATGGAATAATGCAGCCATCCTATACCGGCAACCGTTTCCACTTCAAACAAACGTGGAGTGCAAGATAACCTCCAAAAAGATTATTCAGATTGATAGTAGTCAACAGACTCAAATTCATATTGTCAAAGGCTGTTTTACTGGCTGTCGTATTAATACTTGTCATGGCTTCAATACCTAATCCGAACACAGGTGTAACCTGTTTACCCAACCCGATGCCCCATGTGGCACGCATATTTCTAAAAAATGCACTGTGAGTAAGCGGACTGGTTACACCCGCATTGACCCCAACAGACCAGTTATCAGTAAATTTGACTCCTTCTACCGCTTTCTGAGCATAGATGCCGCTTGTAAGCATACAAGCTAAAATTGGCACAATAATCTTTTTCATATCTTGTTTAATTTAAAATAAAAACGCGCAAATATAACAAAGATTACATTTGTGTAATATTATAACATATGTTTTTTAACATAATTCTATTTTACTAAAGCTTTTCGATATTTATTAACTTAAACATATTATATAGGAAACATTTCTTTATAAGTATAGTTATAGAACGAAGAAAAAGCCAACTATAGCAGATATTTTTTTTACTAATTCTATTCAAAATCTGTTCAATCAAATCTTTTTATTTATACATTTGCAAAAACACTTTAGTGATTTAACTTCGCTTCTGTATTAATTGAAATATCGAACTCATGTTAAATAAAACCCCTCCTCGGCAGTCTTTAGACTGCTAAAGGAGGGTTATCATGTTTACCTATTGAAAATCAAGATAGCTTCCGCCAATCGTTTATTTTTCAGCACGTCCACCAGCTTGGATAGGCCAGTACAGATTCTGATACAAGTTACTGTTGTTCAAATCTCGGTCGGCAGAGCCTGTACGAATGTCTGTAATACCCAGAGGATAAAGATAATAAGCTTCACGCCATGTATATCCGTTGAGTAGTTCGTTGGTTTCCAATGTATTGATACTATACGGACGCACATACTTGCTCATTTCCTTCATTGACATGTTGGCATTGGCGGAACCGTCGGCAATAAGCAAGTCACGTGGATCATCTTTGTCGTTAGGGTCTGTCTTGAAGTGCGTGTACATCTCATCCCAGAAGTTTACGCCTTCAGGAACCCATTTGGTCGTGATGAGGCGGTCGAAAGAACGCCAGCGAATCAAGTCGGCAAAACGGAATCCTTCACTGAACAATTCCTGCATACGTTCACGGCGGATATTGTAAAGTGTCTTGTCTACCTGCTGTGTACCCGAATAAACTCCGAAGTCACTTTCTTTATTCAAATCAGTAGCTGCAATGGTTTTCTCGAAATCATCGCTTACGCCGGCGCGCTGACGTATTTTCCTCCAATAGCTTGCGGCGGTAGCATCCAGCCTTCCGTTCTTTTCATAGCAGGCTTCCAGGTAGTTCAGCATGCCCTCAGCCACACGGAATGCCGGGCAGGCATTGGTGCCTTGCTGTTCGTCGCTCTTTCCTTGACTGTAGTCATACGCATAGAACTTGCGTGACTGATAGCCGGAAATCATACGGGTCTGAGCTTCTAGGGAAATCAAGTTGGGAAAATCAAATGTGTCACCCACTTGTTCTTCCCCAGCATCGGGGTCAGAGAATACCAACGTGCTTTCACCCCATACGAAGAGCTGTAGACGCAAGTCTCTGTCGGTCTTTACGTCATCAATAGTCTTGTCGCCTTTGTACTGGTATTGTCCTCCGGTTGCGTAGATAGGCAGTCCGTCTTTCATGAGGAATGATTCGATGAACGGACGGGTATAGCCGCTTCGGGCACCGATTCGTGAACGGTAGATGGCATTGTGCTTGATGCCTAGATCAAAGTTATATTCTTTCCACAACAGAACTTCGGGGACATCTTTCAGGCTCGGTTGGCTGAACATTTCAAAATAAGGATTCCATCCTTCAATCTGTCCGATTTCCGGCTGTAACACTCCATTGTTTGTGGTCAGTTCAGTTGTACCTACCGCCAATGTGGCAGCTTTCATGGCCTCGTCCAGGAAAAAATCGATTTCCGCTTCAATGTTAAAGGTCTTTCCTTGGTTATAAGCCATCTTGGCACCCGGCCAGTTAGCATCGCCCGGCACGCGGCCTGAACCTTTGTGGTATTTCTCGAAAGTAGCTTCAAACAAGGCAACGCGTGATTTCAAGAGAGCGGCTGTCTGCTTGTTTACACGTTGACCCTTAAAGTGGTCACGGTCATACAGACGTTCGATGGCTTTATCCAAATCGCTCAAGATGAAACGGACAACTTCATTGCGTGGAGCCCGTTTGCTATTTTCTACAATTACCTCGTTGTTATCTTCCAACACTTCAGTAACAATGGGAAGGTCTCCATATAAAGCCAACATGCGGTAGTAAGTCAATGCACGGAAAAAGTAGCCCTCACCGATGTAGTTCAGGATTAACTTGTCGTCGCCTTCTATTTCACCGGCTTCATTTCTTGCTTCGGATGTCTTCAAGAAATAGTTGAACGCACGTACAGTTCCATACCATCCCTGCAATTGCTTTCCACCGGACACCTCCCATTTGTCGGGAACAAAAAGCTGTGTGTTTCCTCCTCCTACTACCTGAATGTCTGTATTTCCGTCGGAGCGGGCAATTCCATCATCGTAACCTCCGCCATGAAACATGGCACCGCTGAACGGGTTCTGTAATTCACCATAGTAATTAATCATGTAAGCCCCTAACTGATCGGCTGTCTTGTAAAAAGAGTCGGGAGTAATTTGGCTCACAGGGTCAAGGTCAAGCAAATCGTTGCAGGATGTAACCGTCAACAATGTACCTCCCAACAAAAGGCAAGCGCCTACGTTTTTTATATTTAATTTCATAATAATCTTCAGTTAACAAATTTAAAAATTCAAATTTACACCAACAGAAATGGTACGCTGCAAGGGGTAAGTTTTACCACTGGTTCCGTAGCCGTCGTAGCTTCCGAATACTTCCGGGTCATAGACGCTTGACAGTCCGGTAATGGTAAACAGATTGTCGCATGAAAGATAGATACGGCAGTTGCTGATGCCGGCTTTTTCGGTAATGTGTGTCGGCAGGGTGTAACCCAACTGGATGTTCTTGCAACGTAGGTAAGAAGCTTTCTGCATATAGGCATCTTGAGCCTGTTGGTTTTTCGTTTCATTGAAGTAGGGTTTCGGATAATAGGCATCGGTATTTTCCGGAGTCCAGTAATCCATGTGTTCTTCAAAGCAGGCTGCTTGCCACATTCCGGATCCTGCGCCCCAAAAATAAGGGTCACCTGCGTCAAACATCCAGTCACGTTTCAATACCCCTTGGAAGAAGATAGAGAAATCAATGCCTTTCCAGGCTGCATCCAGATTCAAACCTACCCGATAACGCGGTGAGTTGTTTCCGATGCGTTTCAAGTCACCGTGATTTTCCAAAGTGCTGGCACCTGGGGTTACTTCTCCTTCACCGGTCAAGTCCTTGTACTTCACGTCACCTGCCTGCCATTTGCTTCCCCAGTTTGGCTTGTTGCTTGTCAGCCATTCTTTCATTTCTTCATCGCTTTGTGCCAGTCCTACACTAGTATATCCCCAAAGTTCTCCCAATTCTTTACCATTATAGTAGCCGTAGATTCCTTGGTTTCCGAACTCACCGTCGAACGGATAAGATATGATTTTAGACTTGTTGTCGGAAAGGTTGAAGCGGACACCGTACTTGAAATCCTGAATCTGGTCACGCCATCCGATTTCCAATTCCCAACCGGAGGTACGCATGTTGCAGTTGTTTGTTTTCGGAGCATCAGTTCCCAGCATGGAACCCAATACCGGAGCAGGACCAATCATATCTTTGGTTGTTCTGCGGTACCAGTCGAATGTAGCGGTCAGTCGGTTGTTGAAAGCGGCCAAGTCAAAACCGATGTCCCAAGTCTCGACGGTTTCCCAAGTCATGGTTGAGTTGACGATTCCGGGCAGACTTGCGGTGTTGACACGTTGACCATCAATTAGCCATCCGCTGTTTGCCGTACCGGTGCCTTGCTGCTGATAGAACGGATACCAATCCCAGAAACTGTTATAATTGGAACTAGTGTTACCTAATTGTCCCCAAGAACCACGAAGTTTCAGCGTATTAACTGTTTCACTCAATTTCTCAAAGAACTCCTCACGGGCAATATTCCATCCCAAAGATACCGACGGGAACCATGCCCACCGCTTATCGGCTAGAAAACG
>ENA-OQDD01000249-OQDD01000249.1-human-gut-metagenome-genome-assembly--contig:-NODE-249-length-22701-cov-1.690440_pt1 | contig 22701 bp, 29 predicted proteins | sample MGYA00242507_ERZ504598 | MGnify/ENA primary metagenome ERZ504598 (study PRJEB26092, sample SAMD00036318) | human gut metagenome | host: Homo sapiens | study: EMG produced TPA metagenomics assembly of...
CAATGAAATGGATAAGTGTCAGAGGTGCTTGACAGATTAAGTACAAATGGTGATACTATTACAGAAGATAGTTATAATAAAGCAGTTCAAAATAACAAAATTATCTCATTTTATGGTGATTCCGTGGTGGTATAGTATATGCTCGTGGTGTCAAATAAGGGAAGAATGGTTTAAAATCAACGTTTATAGAAACTATATGGTGACAATATGAGATTTTTATTATGTGTACCAGGAGGTGCCGTACGAGTTCATAAACAACCGCGAGATAATTGGAAAATAATGACAAAAATTATAGTATTTTTTAGTTAATTTTGAATTGCATAAATGCTAAAATGTGGTAAAATATAACTATAAACCATTATAAAAAACAAAATAATTGCAAAGCTAACAAAAATTTAATGAAATTAAACAAGGGGGATTTTAATATGGCAAAAGAGCTAGTTGCAATGCTTCTTGCCGGTGGTCAGGGCTCCAGACTTTATGCACTGACGCAGAAACTTGCAAAGCCGGCAGTTCCGTTTGGAGGCAAATACAGAATTATTGATTTTCCACTTTCTAATTGTGTTAATTCAGGTATAGATACAGTTGGTATATTGACACAGTACCAGCCGTTTGTTTTGAATGAGTACATAGGAAATGGACAGCCATGGGATCTTGATAGATTATATGGAGGAGTGCATGTACTGCCACCGTATCAGAAGGCTTCAGGCTCAGACTGGTACAAGGGAACAGCCAATGCGATTTATCAGAATATTGCATTTATCGAGAGATATGATCCTGAGTATGTTATCATACTTTCAGGAGATCAGATTTGTAAACAGGATTACAGCGATTTCCTTAAGTTCCATAAGGAGAAAAATGCTGAGTTTTCTGTAGCGGTTATGGAGGTTCCATGGGAGGATGCATCACGTTTCGGCCTCATGGTAGCAGATGATGACGACAAGATCACAGAGTTTCAGGAGAAACCAAAGAATCCTAAGTCTAATCTTGCATCCATGGGTATTTATATCTTCAATTGGGATATACTTAAGAAGTATCTTATCGAGGATGAAAATGATCCGGATTCAGAGAATGATTTCGGTAACAATATCATTCCAAACCTTTTGAGGGATGGCCGCAGGATGTATGCTTATCACTTTAACGGCTACTGGAAGGATGTAGGAACAATACCTGCACTCTGGGAGGCAAACATGGAGGTGCTTGATCCTGAGCACAGCGGTATCAACCTGTTTGATGAGAACTGGAAGATATACAGCCGTAACAGCGGTCATACAGGACATTTCAATCGGCAACAACGCAGAGGTTACAGACTCTATGATTACCGATGGCTGTGTAGTGAAGGGCACAGTAAAGCATTCAATTCTTTTTGGCGGTGTCATCGTAGAAGAGGGCGCTGTGGTAGAGGATGCAGTTGTCATGGGTGATACTGTGATAAAAAGAGGCGCTAAGGTCACACACTGTATAGTTGCAGAGGGGGTTACAGTAGGCTGTGATGCAGTTATTGGAGAAAAGCCGGCGGAGGACGTGACAGGTGATGTTGCTACAATTGCACCGGGAGTTACAATTGGCGACAGAGCGGTTATAGGACCAAAGGCGATGGTATATAATGATGTTGAGGAGGGCCAGGAACAATGCTAAACATGAACAACGAAGAGGCTTTGGCCGTTATTTTTGCAAACAGCTACGATGCCCTCATCCCTGAGATGGTATCCGAGAGACTTATGGCTTCCATTCCGTTTGCAGGTCGTTACAGACTCTGCGATTTCCTGATTTCGAGCATGTACATAGCGGAATCGACAATATATCTCTCATAGTTAAGAAAAATTATCACTCTCTGATGGACCACCTGGGCTCAGGTCAGGAGTTTGATCTAGCAAGAAAAAATGGTGGTATCAATATAGTTCCGCCTTATGCACAGAAGCAGATTAAGGTGTATGAGGGCCGTGTTGAGGCAATCGAAAGCCTTAAGGGCTATCTGAGAAAGTGTACTCAGAAGTATGTTATCATGGCTGATGCCAACTATGTATTCAATTTTGATTTCAGGGAGCTGATTGAGGCACATAAGAACACAGGGCTGATATCACTGCAATGTACCGCAAGCAGGAGGTACCGAAGGTATTCTTAAGACCAAACGGCAACAATGATGAGATGTACTATACATTTGATATAGATGATGGACGTATCAAAAGATATATATCAATGCCATGGATATGGGCAAGGTAAACTTTGGCATGAATATCTATATCATGGAGAAGGAGAAGCTCATTAGAATAGTGGATGACGCTTTTGTACATGGTTATTCTTATTTTACAAGGGATCTGATGGCTGCAAACACTGATTCACTCAATATCCAGGCATATGAGTACACAGGCTATGCTTCACAGATTACAGATATGAAGAGCTATTTCGAGGAGAATATGAAGCTTCTTGATGAGGATAACAGGGAAGCATTGTTTAAGAGTGGCAATTCTATCTATACAAAGATCAGGATGATAACCCTACAAGATACATAAATGGCTCAAAAGCAAGAATGTTATGGTTGCTGATGGCTGTGTCATCGAGGGTACCGTGGAAAACAGCATCCTATCAAGAGGCGTCAAGATAGGAAAGAATGCAAAGGTCAAGAACTGCATCCTGCTACAGGATACGGTAATTGAGGATGGCGCCAATCTGGAGTACGTGATCACAGACAAGAATGTTCGCGTATCAAGAAATAGATCACTTACGGGAAATGACTCATTCCAGGTTTACGTGGCAAAGGGACAGACCGTATAGCCGGTTAAGGAGGAACATGGACATGGCAGAGAATAGAAACACAATAAATATCAAATCAGATGAGTCTGGCGAGATCAAGGTAGCAGATGAGGTTGTAGCTATCATAGCAGGTCTTGCAGCCACTGAGGTTGAGGGAGTAAGCTCCATGGCAGGCAATATCACAAACGAGATTGTCAGCAGGCTCGGTATGAAGAATCTCTCAAAGGGAATTCAGATTGAGATAGCAGACAATGAGGTAGTGGTTGATGTAGCACTCAATATTGCTTATGGATACAGCATCCCTGAGGTTTCTACAAAGGTACAGGAGAAGGTTAAGTCTGCAATTGAGACAATGACAGGGCTTTCTGTGGCTACTATCAATGTTCGTATAGCAAGTGTTGATATGGGAGAGAATTAAATAGTTCTTTTTAAATGATCACAAATGTAGTATAATTAAGGATGTCGTACAGACATCCTTAATTTATATAAAATATTATTCACGAGAGGAATTTAAATGACAAGAAGCAAGATAAGAGAAAACGTTTTTAAGATGCTTTTCAGGGTTGAGTTTCATGACAAGTCTGAGCTTGCAGAGCAGATGGAGCTTTTAAATGATGAGCTTACAAATCCTACAGACGAGGAAAGACAGTATATTGATGAAAAATGCAATGCGATTATTGAGCATATGGCAGAGCTTGATGCACTCATCGATGAGAAGTCTACAGGCTGGAAGACCAATCGTATGGCAAAGGTTGATCTGGCAATTATCAGATTGGCAGTTTATGAGATAAAGTTTGAGGACGATATTCCTACAAAGGTTTCAATAAATGAGGCTGTTGAGCTTGCAAAGAAGTATGGTGCAGATGAGTCAGGTGCATTTGTAAACGGAGTGCTTGCAAAGTTTGCATAGCTTAAGAGGAACAGCGATATAGAGCATTGAACATGGCAAATAGAAATATATATTCGGTAGCGCAAGTAAATAGCTATATTAAAAATATGTTCGCTCAGGATTTTATGCTCAGACAGGTGAGCATAAAGGGAGAGGTGAGCAACTGCAAGTATCACACGAGCGGTCATATTTATTTCACAATAAAGGACGCGGGAGCAGCCATGAACACTATTATGTTTGCGGGCAGCAGGGCGGCAGGACTTTCCTTCCACATGAAGGAGGGGGACCAGGTTATTGTGACAGGTTCCGTTGAGGTGTATGAGAAGACCGGCGCATATCAGCTTTATGCCAAAAAGATAGAGCTTGACGGAGAGGGCAATCTGTATCTCAAATTCGAGCAGCTAAAGCATGAGCTTGAGGAGATGGGCATGTTTGCCGCAGAGTACAAGCAGCCTATTCCACGGTATGCCGACCGTATTGGTGTGGTTACAGCACCGACAGGCGCGGCCGTGCAGGATATAAGGAATGTATCATCGCGCAGGAATCCATATGTACAGGTTATACTTTATCCGACACTTGTGCAGGGAGAGGGTGCGGCTAATAGCATAGTGAAGGGCATACAGACATTGGATGCGATGAATCTTGATGTGATAATAGTCGGCAGAGGCGGAGGCTCCATAGAGGATTTATGGGCCTTTAATGAGGAGATTGTGGCGAGAGCCATATTTGACTGCCGCACGCCAATCATCTCGGCAGTAGGTCATGAGACAGACTGGACGATAGCGGATTTTGTGTCAGACAGGAGAGCACCCACACCTTCAGCGGCTGCAGAGCTTGCAGTCAGTGACTACAGACAGACGTTAGAGCGCCTTGACAATCTGCGCCGCAGGATGGACAGAAATCTGACAGGCCGGATTGATTTTTTCAGGGAAAAGCTGTCACATATTAAAACAAGACTTAATTTCCTTAGTCCACAGAATAAACTAAATGAGAATAAAAGGCGTCTGGCAGATATCGAGGATGCACTTGAAAGGATTATGAAGCAGAGACTTCGGATTGCAGACAGCGTCTGGCGCTGCTTTCAGGTACACTGGATGCATATTCACCGGCCAAAAAACTGGCACAGGGCTATGCGTATGTCGAGGTGGAAAAGAAGGGGGCACTGCACAGTGTATCCGATATCAATGCAGGCGATGACATAAATATATATCTGATAGACGGTCATGCAAGGGCCGTAGTTTCGGAGGTTATTAACGATGAGCAAAGAAAATGAAAAACACTGACACTCGAGGAGCGCTTTGCACACTTAGAGCAGATAGTGGCGAGGATGGAGGATGCGGATGTATCCCTGGATGAGGCCTTTGAGCTCTACAAGAAGGGGCTTGATGAGGTAAAGAGTGCCAATGATATGGTACAGGGCATGGAAAAGGCCATGCTTGTGCTAAACAGCGACGGACAACTGGAGGAATTCTGATGAGCTTAAATGGAAATTTAAATAAGTCACAATTCATGGAAGAGCTGCAGCAAAAGGTAGAGCATATTAACGGCGTGCTTGAGAAGTTTCTTCCCGCTGAGGAGGGACAGCAGAGGATTATTTTTGAGGCCATGAACTATAGTGTGAGAGCCGGTGGAAAGAGGCTTCGTCCTATCCTCATGGAAGAGACATACCATATGTTTGGCGGAAGCAGTGCAGTGATTGAGCATTTATGGCAGCAATCGAGATGATACACACATATTCGCTGGTGCATGATGACCTGCCTGCCATGGACAATGATGAGTACAGGCGTGGAAAGAAGACTACACATGCTGTGTACGGTGAGGCTATGGGCATTCTTGCGGGTGATGCACTTTTAAACATGGCATATGAGACCGCAGCAAAGGCTTTTGACATGGAAGTGACCGATGCGCGTGTGGCAAGGGCATTTACAGTGCTTGCAAAAAAGCAGGCGTGTATGGCATGGTCGGAGGACAGGTGGTTGATGTGGAAAGCGAGAAATCCGATGACTGTCCTATCACAAGGGAAAAGCTTGACTTTATCTACAGGCTTAAAACAGGCGCACTTATAGAGAGCTCGATGATGATAGGCGCAATCCTTGCAGGGGCATCGTCTGATGAGGTATCACGCGTGGAGCAGATAGCGGCAAAGCTGGGGCTTGCGTTTCAGATACAGGATGATGTGCTTGATGTCACAAGTACACTTGAGGTGCTTGGAAAGCCGGTAGGCAGTGACGAGAAAAATAATAAAGCGACATATGTCACATTTGAGGGATTGGATAAAGCGGTTTCTGATGTGGAGCGCATCTCCAAGGAGGCAGAGGAGCAGCTTGATGATTTGGGATACGACGATGCATTTCTTAAGGAGCTATTTGAATATTTGATCCATCGGGAGAAATAAGATGGTTTTAGAAAAGATACAAAAGGAAAATGATATAAAAAACTGACACCTGAGGAGCTTGAGCTGTTAAAGGATGAAATCAGGCAGTTTCTTATAGAGAGCATATCGGTGACAGGAGGTCATCTGGCATCAAACCTCGGAGTTGTGGAGCTTACCATGGCGCTGCATCTGTGCTTTAATCTGCCGAAGGATAAGATAGTGTGGGATGTAGGGCATCAGTCGTACACACACAAGATACTCACCGGCAGAAAGGATGGATTTTCATCGCTCAGACAGTATGGAGGCATGAGTGGCTTCCCAAAGGCGGATGAGAGCGACTGTGACTGCTTTAATACAGGACACAGCTCCACATCTATCTCAGCGGGACTTGGGCTTGCGACAGCCAGACAGGTGACAGGAGAGGACTACCACGTGGTTTCAGTCATCGGAGACGGTGCGCTGACTGGAGGCATGGCTTATGAGGCGCTCAACAACGCTTCAAGCGTGAAGGGCAATTTTATTATAGTGTTAAACGACAACAATATGTCGATTTCAGAGAACGTCGGGGGCATCAGCCAGTATCTTTCAGGCTTTCGCACAGCGGATGCATACAGGGATTTAAAGAATAATGTTATGAATTCCCTTAACCATATACCGATCTACGGAGAGCGTATGGTAAAGCATATCAGGAATACAAAGAGCAGCATAAAGCAGCTTTTTATTCCGGGTATGTTCTTTGAGGAGATGGGCATCATCTATTTGGGACCTGTGGATGGCAGTGATATAAAGGAAATGTGCCGTGTGTTTGATGAGGCAAAGCGTGTGGATGGTCCGGTGCTTGTGCATGTGCTCACGAAAAAAGGAGCAGGCTATGGCCCGGCTGAGCGTTATCCTTCTAGATTTCACGGTGCAGAGCCGTTTGTTATAGAGACAGGGCTTCCAAAGAATAAGCGCACGAAGGCCAATTACACAGATGTTTTCTCAACAGTCATGAAGAAGCTGGGCGAGAGAAATCCAAAGGTGGTTGCGATAACGGCTGCCATGGCGGATGGAACAGGGCTTCGCAGATTCCACCGCAATTTCCCGGATAGATTTTTTGATGTGGGAATAGCCGAGGCACATGCCACGACCTTTGCGGCGGGGCTTGCAAAGGCAGGACTTATCCCGGTATTTGCGGTGTACTCGTCATTTTTACAAAGGGCGTTTGACCAGATACTTCACGATGTGTGCATACAGAATTTGCATGTCATCTTTGCAATCGACAGGGCAGGGCTTGTAGGCAGTGACGGAGAGACACATCAGGGAATATTTGACATATCATATCTGTCGGTCATCCCGAATATGACAATCATGGCTCCGAAGAATAAGTGGGAGCTGTCTGATATGATGAAGTTTGCAGTGGCATATGACGGTCCGATTGCACTGAGATATCCAAGAGGGGCAGCCTATGACGGCCTTAAGGAAATCAGACAGCCGATAGAGCTTGCAAAGAGTGAGCTAATCAGAAAAGGAAGCACGGTGCTATCATGGCACTAGGCAGTATGGTAAAGACTGCCGTTGATGTAGTAAAGCTGCTTGAGGCAGAGGGAATCTCTGCTACACTTATCAATGCACGTTTTGCAATGCCTTTTGATAAGGAAGCAATTAAGGAACTGCCGGCTGAACACAGTCTGCTTGTGACTATGGAGGAAAACGTGCAAAGCGGCGGTTTTGGTGAGCATGTGACGGAGTATGTCAAGACTAACGGCATAGCTCTTGAGGTGTTGACAGTTGCACTTCCTGACTGCTATGTGGAGCATGGCAATGTCGAGGTGCTCAAAAAGGAGCTGCATGTGGATGCCGAATCGGTGGCTAAGCGTATAATAGCAGCATTATAGATAGAGGTAACATACAGTATGAAAGAAAGATTAGACGTATTACTTGTAAACAGAGGCCTTGCACCATCACGGGAAAAAGCAAAGACCATGATTATGGAGGGCAATGTTTTTGTAAATAACAACCGTGAGGATAAGGCGGGAAGCACATTTCCTGATGACTGCAATATTGAGATTCATGGAAAGACACTGCAGTATGTGAGCCGTGGAGGGCTAAAGCTTGAAAAGGCTATGAAGCACTTTGATATCACGATGGATGGCAAGGTGTGCATGGATATAGGTGCTTCAACAGGCGGTTTTACAGACTGTATGCTTCAAATGGTGCTAAAAAGGTGTATGCCGTGGATGTCGGATATGGCCAGTTTGCATGGAAGCTGCGTCAGGACGAGCGCGTGGTGTGCATGGAAAAGACCAATATCAGGTATGTGACGCCCAATGACATAGATGATGAGCTGGATTTTGCATCGGTTGATGTGTCATTCATATCACTTACCAAGGTGTTAGGTCCTGCAAGAGCACTGTTAAAGGACGGTGGCGAGATGGTTTGTCTTATCAAGCCACAGTTTGAGGCAGGCAGGGAAAAGTAGGTAAAAAGGGCGTGGTCCGTGACAAGAGCGTGCATGAGGAGGTAGTGAACAATATCATATCCTTTGCACTTTCAAATGGATTTAGCGTGTTAGACCTTGAGTATTCGCCAATCAAGGGGCCGGAGGGCAATATAGAGTACCTTGTACATATCAAAAAGACAGATGATCCTATAAAGGAGGAATCAGTGGATATTCATAGTGTGGTCGAGGCCGCGCATGGAGAGCTGGACAGGAAATAGACTATGAAACATTTTGTTGTGATAGCAAATGCCTATAAGGACAGGAATTTTGCACTTACAAATAAAATAGTGGCATACATAGAACAAAAGGGCGGCACGGCAAAGGGGCTTATGAGCAATGTCGAGGCTATATCCGATAACGAGTTTGAGCTTGAGGATATACCACAGGATACGCAGTGTATTCTTGTGCTCGGCGGAGATGGTACACTGATTCGTGCAGCCACAAGGGTGGAGACACTTGAGATTCCGCTTATGGGAGTGAATCTCGGCACACTCGGCTATCTGTGTGAGGTGGAGGAAGCTACGGTATTTGACGCTATTGATTCGCTCATGGCTGATAAATACATGACAGAGGACCGTATTATGCTCACAGGCATAAAAGAGGCAGTGAGACCTCGAGAGTTGCATTAAATGATATAGTCATCCATAGAAAGGGCAATTTGCAGATATTAAGCTCAATGTGTATGTAAACGGTGAGTTTTTAAACAATTACCATGCCGATGGCATCATTGTTGCGACTCCGACAGGCTCTACAGGCTACAGTATGTCGGCGGGAGGTCCGATTGTGGATCCTAAGGGCGATATGATACTGCTCACACCGAACAATGCTCACAATCTTACGTCAAAGAGCATTGTGCTTTCAGGCGATGATGAGATAGAGATAGAGATTCTAAGCCGCAGGGAGCAAAACGATGAGATGGCGTGTGTCAGCTATGATGGCGACACCACGGCAGAGCTGGCTGTGGGAGACCGTTTTGTTATTTCAAAGGCAGCCAATCATACAAAGATTTGCAAGCTTCACCAGAGAAGCTTTTTGGAGATACTCCGCAAAAAGATGGGAAATTATTCATAACACAGATAAGGATTGTTATAATGAATAGTTACAAATAATATTTATGAGGTGGCAGGACATGAAAACAAACAGACAATCCAAGATAATTGAGATAATCCAAAAGAATGAGGTAGAGACGCAGGATGAGCTGTCTGCGCTTCTTGAAAAAGATGGTTTTCGCGTGACTCAGGCCACAGTATCCAGGGATATCAGGGAGCTTAAGCTCACAAAGATTCCTACCGCAGGCGGCAGACAGAAGTACGCCGTGATAACGGATGCACCTGAGAATCTCTCAAAGAAATACGAAAGAGTACTCAGAGAGGGCTTTTTGTCAATGGATATGGCACAGAATATCCTCGTTATAAAGACTGTATCGGGAATGGCAAGCGCTGTCTGTGCTGCAATAGATGCCATGAAGATGAGAGAAATCGTCGGTTCGATTGCAGGAGATGACACAATCATGTGTGCAATCCGGACTGTTGATGATACATATGCGGTGATGAAAAAAATCCGCAGAATTGTGGAATAATGTTACATGAATATCAGATTATAGCTGAACTGTAACAGAAAATAACATATATCGTCATGCCTGGGAGAGGAAGGAGAAAATATGTTACAAAATCTACATGTAAAGAATCTGGCACTCATAGATGAGTGTGAGGTTGAGTTTTCCGACGGACTAAATATACTGTCTGGAGAGACCGGAGCCGGAAAATCAATCATCATAGGCTCTATCAATCTGGCGCTTGGTGAAAAAGTGCAAAAGGAGATGCTAAGAGACAATGAAAAGCCTGCTTTTGTGGAGCTTATTTTTTCAGTTGAGGACCCAAAGATTATAGAGGCTTTAAGGGAGCTTGATGTGGAGGTCGAGGACGGATGCGTGATTTTAAGCCGTAAAATCACACAGTCGCGCGCAGTCGGCAGGGTAAACGGTGAAGCCGTGTCTGTTTCGCGAATGAAGGAAATAGCCTCATATCTCATAGATATCCACGGTCAGCATGAGCACCAGTCACTTTTATCAAAGAAAAAACACCTTGATATACTTGATGAGTACGCAAAGCAGCCGCTTGGAGATAAAAAGCAGCAGCTTTCAGTCACATACAAAGCATATAGGGCGCTTAAGGATGAGTATGAAAAGTCAAATATCGACAATGAAGAAAGAAGCCGTGAGCTGTCATTCCTTGAGTACGAGGTGAAGGAGATAGAAGAAGCTTCCCTGGTGTCTGGTGAGGATGAGGAGCTTGAGGCGCAGTTTAGGAAGTTTTCAAACGGAAAGAAAATCATGGAGGGTGTAAATGCTGCATATTCTGCCACAGGAGGCGAGATGGAGAGTGCCTCAGAGCTTATTGGCAGGGCGGTAAGAGAGCTGTCGCAGGTATCAGGTTATGATGAGGATGTGGAAGCTCTGGAGAGTCAGCTGTCAGAGATAGACAGTCTGCTTTCTGATTTTAATCACGAGATATCAGGATATATATCACAGGCTGAGTTTGACGAGGAGACCTTCTATGAGACACAAAAGCGTCTGGATGAGATAAATCATCTAAAGAGCAAATACGGCAACTCAATTGATGATATACTGATAGCACTCAATGAAAAGAGGGAGCGTATCAGTGTCCTGAACGATTATGATTCTTATTTACAGAAATTAGAGCAGCAGCTTGCGAAAAAAGGAAAAGGAGCTGGCACAGATATCGGATGAGGTATCAGAAATCAGACAAAAGAGTGCTGTAAAGCTTGTGTCAGAAATTAAATCAGCACTTAATGATTTGAATTTCCTTGATGTACAGTTTGATATGCAGTTTGACAGATTGCCGGACTATACGGCAAACGGCATCGATGCGCCGGAGTTTCTCATATCAACGAACCCCGGAGAGCCGCTTAAGCGCTCGGCAAGGTAGCATCGGGAGGAGAGCTGTCGCGTATCATGCTTGGCATCAAGACAATCATGGCAGAAAATGACCACATTGAGTCGCTTATTTTCGATGAGATTGATTCTGGAATCAGTGGACGTACAGCTCAGATGGTCTCTGAGAAGATGAATGAGCTTGGCCGCAACCATCAGATTATATGTATCACACATCTGCCGCAGATAGCAGCTATGGCAGATGCGCATTTCCTTATAGAAAAAGCAGTCGAGAACAAATCCACGGTTTCAAGGATTCGAAGGCTAACTGACAATGACAGTGTGGCTGAGCTTGCCAGAATGCTCGGCGGTGCAAAAATCACAGATACCGTGATGGAGAGCGCACGCGAGATGAAAGCACTTGCCATGGAGAAAAAAATCTGACATTATCAGTTTACGGCGCGGTTGATTACCAGTATATCACCGGTGGTTAGCCGTACGTTTCCGTTTGGGATGATTACCTGCCCGTTTCTTTGGATCATTATGATAATCTCATTGTGTTTTTTTGATATTTCAGACAGCAGTTTATTGTTATATCTGCTGTCTTTTTCTATTATTTTTTCCACCAGCCTTATACCATGCACCTCATCAGGTGTGATGGCACTAAGCACGAGCACATCATTTTGCAGAATTATTGTTTCACCGTCCGGTATTATATTCTGCTCACCTCTTCGTATAAGCACAATCAGTGTCTCAGGAGGCAGCGTCAGATCCTTTAGCTTGTGGCCGCACCACAGATGATTTTCCGGTATGGTAAGCTGTATGAACTGGATATCTGCTTCCTCGGAGTAATCATTGAAGGTCTTCATTACATCGGCTGTTTTATCAAGCATGTCAAGCTTTCGTGATATCCATGGAAGCATTGAGCCTTGAAGCAGTATTGAAAAAAGTACTATCATAAATATTATGTGGAAGGTGTCGAGGTCATCATTGGTGGCGGTATATGCCATGATGGAAAACACTATGGATGCGGCTCCTCTTAAGCCGGACCATGAGACAAGCAGCTGCTGTTTTATTTTGCTGCGAAATGGTGTGAGCACAAGTGCGACAGAAAGAGGTCTTGCCACAAAGGTCAGCCACATAAATATTAAAAGTGCCGGTACTATGACGTGTGGCAGCTTTGATGGGAAAGAAAGCAGACCAAGCAGAAAGAAAATAAGCATCTGCATGAGTCCTGTTATGCCATCAAAGAAATTTACCAGATTCTTTTTATTTTCTATTTCTGTGTTACCGAGTATAATGCCGACTATATAGGCACTTAAGAAGCCGTTTCCGTCAAAGTAAGCAGGCAGGGCATACGATATCAGAGCAATTCCCACCATGAAAATCGCATCAAACCCCGCGCTTTTGAAGCGTATATATCGAAGGAGCATGATGAAAGCTTTGCAATCAGGACGCCGAAGATTATGCCGAAGGCAAGCTGCTTTACTATGAGTATGGCAATATTTCCCGGGCTTGCGCTGCCCTGAGATATGGATATAAAAGCAACTGTGAGCATATAGGCACATGGGTCATTACTACCGCTTTCCACTTCAAGAAGAGAGGCGGTATTGTATTTCAGATTCAGCTTTTCGAACGCAGTATGGAGAAAACGCTCGCTGCATCAGTTGATGAAATCAGCGCACCGAGGAGAAAGCTTATTTCCCAGCTCATATTAAGGGCAAAGTGACAGAACAGCCTGTGAGAAAGCATGTGATAATAACACCGATGGTGGACAAAAGCACAGACTTAACGGCAACAGCTTTGCACGCTGCCAGTTGGTGCCAAAGCCGCCATAGAACATGATAAATATCAGCGCGGTAGAGCATATCTGTTCAGCGAACGCGTAATTGTCGAAATCTATCTTCATTATTCCGTCAGAGCCAAAAAGCATGCCGAGCACGATAAAGGCTAAAAGTGCCGGAATGCCTATGCGATTGGAGACACGATTTAGCAGGATACATAAGAAGATTACTATGGATGTGATGAGCAGGTATGTATTCATGGAATCCCTCCTTTATTAAATGGTGATTTAAGAATTATAAAGCTATTACAATATTTATTTGTAACTAACAACGTGGGAATAATATGTGAAATTTATAATAAACATATAAATATATCGAAATTATATAGGAAAACACCTAAACTGTCAAACTATACTGGTTTTTGCTCAAAATAATTTGGAATAGTTAGAATGAGATAATAAGATATTAAAAGAATAAAAGAAAAATTACAGGAGCATACTAATCCAAATGGAGGTAATAGTATGCGGAAGTTTTTTGGAAAATTTGTGAGTGTCACGCTGGCTGCAGCAGTGATAGCTATGTTTGCACTAAGCAGTGATGATAAGTGGTGCAGCAGGGTAGATAAGGCATTTGATGAAAGTGCATTAGGAAGTTTTTTAAATGAATCAAAGGCCGGATATGGGAGATATGCGACAGGGCTTCCGGGACAGGCGGCCAGTGTATTGGCTGATTCGGGCGAGAATGGTGAAAATGGTGAAAACGGCGGAACCGGTGAAAACAGTGGAAACGGTGGAACCGAACAAGGCATAGGACAGACAGCAGATACAGCATCAACTCACAGAGATTATGAAGAGACAGATAAAATAAGTGATGGAATAAGTGTTGAGGGCGTATATGCCTGTGGCAGGCTGACCGGTATATATGAGCAGACAGAGGGAGTGCTTGTTGTGAATACGACGGAGGTGACAGACGAGGATGGCAAAAAAGTCAATCCGGCAGATAAAAAGGTGCAGTGCGGTGATTATATCCTATCTATCAATGGACGCACTGTGGCAGACAAGGAGGAACTTTCTGAAGCTGTGAATGATATTATGAAGCAGCATGATGAAAGTCATGAAGATAAAAGTACCGTAAACATTAAATTTCTTCGAGGCGGTGAGAAAATGTCAGCGGATATCACGCCTGTGAGGATGGATGATGGCAAATACTATATGGGAATATGGGTGAAGGATGATCTGGCAGGAATCGGTACTATCACTTATTATACAAAGGACGGCCGTTTTGGAGCGCTGGGGCATGGAATAGGAGACGGAACGCAAAGCGGCAATCTCTTGTATGCAAACAGTGGTGATTTGTACAGCATGAAGCTTACCAAAATCAAAAAGGGAAAAGCCGGCGCGCCGGGCGAGATAGGCGGAGTGGTATATTTTGGCAAAAAAAGCCATATAGGCACACTTGACTGCAATAGTAATCTGGGAATTTACGGACAGCTTGACAGCGATGAATTGTCGGAATATGCCGCAGAGGATACGTATTATCCGGTTGCCGGCAAGGATGAGATACACACAGGCAGTGCACAGATGATATCGGAAATATCGGGAAAACTGGAAAAATATAATCTGGAAATAACAAATATAGATAAAAAAGCGACAGATACAAACAAGGGAATGGAGCTTAAGGTGACAGACGACAGGCTGATAGAGCTCTCCGGTGGCATAGTGCAGGGCACATCCGGAAGCCCTATCATACAGGATGGTAAAATAATAGGAGCAGTCACCCATGTGTTTGTCGATGATCCGACCGGAGGCTACGGCATCTGCATTGATGAGATGCTGTAATTACTGCTCCATTCTGCGAAGCTCAGGTAGCACAGTGCCAAGCATGGTTACAAAGCAGATGCTTCCGCCAATCACGTTTGATACAGGCTCTGCCATAAATACACCGTCGGTTCCCATACCAAAGGAGTAAGGCAGAATATATGTCAGCGGTACAACGATGAACACCTTGCGAAGCAGGGAGAAAAATATAGCCCGCTTCTTTTTGTTAAGTGATTTAAAGGTGGTCTGTCCGATGTACTGCAGATCCATAAATATGAATGCCGCAAAGTAGATATTCAAAGCCTTCACCGCATCATCCATAAGGTGGAATCGGAACTGAAAATTGCAATCAGGGCATGAGGGGCAAGTATAATCACACTCCACATGACAGCTGTATATAGAAGCACGAGCAGTCCCATAGTGAAAATAGATTTTCTCACCCGGCCGGCCTTTTGGCGCCATAGTTGTAGCTTAAAACAGGAGCTGAACCCTCCACTATTGCATAAATTGGAGTCTCGACCATCTGCTGATGCTTGATACGATGGTCATTACCGATATGTACAAATCGCCACCGGTCACTGAAAGCACATTGTTGCAGCATATAGATACCAGGCTGTTTGTGAGCTGCATGACACAGCCGGAGGTTCCAAGGCTTATGATGTCCTTTGCATAGCGCGTATTTTCACCAAATTCAGAGAGTGTCATAAGGCGCACCTTAAGCTCGGCCTTTTTCCTAAGAAAGTGAAGCACATAGAGAGCAGACAGTATTTGTGAGATGACCGTAGCAATAGCTGCTCCTTTGATGCCAAAATTAAATCCAAATATAAAAAGCGGGTCTAAAACCAGATTGGCAACGGCTCCGATTGCCACAGACAGCATGCCGGTAGTGGAGTAGCCCTGAGCGTTGATAAAGGGATTCATGCCGGTTGAAATCATGGATGGGAGTGTTCCAAGCAGATAAATGAGCAGGTATGGGAGTGCATATTTAAGGGCATTTTCAGATGCACCAAAGAGTATTAAAAGGGGCTTTGCAAAAATCATGCACAAAGCTGTAAAAATGACTGCAAATGTGCAGACCATTGTAAAGCTGGTATTCATTATAGTATTTGCGCCTTGTCATCTCTCATGCCTCTTTTATTGAAAAAGCGGAGCGCCGCCGCTTCCAAAGAGATTTGAGAAAGCGATTGTCAGCATTATAATAGGAAAGCAGAGCCCCACAGCACCGAGTGCAGTAGTTCCGACATCAGGTATGCGGGCGATGTATATGCGGTCCACTATGTTGTACAACAGGCTTAGAATCTGCGCTACAAGCATGGGCAGAGCAGCCTGCAATATGTTTTTCTTTATCGAATCGTTATCAAAATCTATTTTTTTCATAAATTACCTCTTTTGGATTTGCTTCGTTCATTATACTCACCACATATAAAAAAATCAAAGGCTCAGCCCGTTTTGATATAGATTTTATTTATGACAAACTAAAAGAAAAATATATTTTACAATGACAAAAAACTACAGTAATATATGGACTATAAAATTACGAATTCTTAAATAACCATATATACCGGAGGATAACATGAAGATTACACAGATACATACAAACAAACCACAGTCACTTTCTTTCGAGATTTTTCCACCAAAGAAGGAGGAGGACTTTAAAAATATTGATGAGATGCTTGAGATACTCTGTGATTGTCATCCTGAGTACATCAGCGTGACATTTGGCGCAGGCGGCAGCTCAAACAATAACAAGACTATCGAGATTGCGAAGAAAATCAAGAACCAGTACAATGTGGAGCCGGTCGTACACCTTACATGTCTGTGCTATAACAAGGCTGAGATAGATGAGTTCACCAGACAGCTTTCATATGAGGGCATTGAGAATATCCTGGCTTTAAGAGGAGATAGAAATCCGAACGTGCCTGCAAAGGAGGATTTTCTCCATGCAAGCGACCTTATTAAGTACATAAAGGACACCACAGGTGATCAGTTCTGTATCGCAGGTGCGTGCTACCCGGACATCCATCCGGAGGCAGCTGATAAGGTAGATGATATTAAGAATCTTAAGAAAAAGGTTGATGCCGGTGCAGAGCTTCTTTTATCACAGCTCTTCTTTGACAATGATACCTTCTTCAATTTTGCTGAGGACTGCAGGCTTGCAGGTATCAATGTGCCTGTTATCCCAGGCATCATGCCTTGTATCAATGCGGCTCAGATTCAGAGAATGGTCACAATGTGCGGAGCAAAGTTCCCGGAGAGGTTCCAAAAGATTGTGCACAGATACGGAGACAACAAGGCAGCACTTTTTGATGCCGGAATGTCTTACTGCGAGAGCCAGATAATTGAGCTTTTAGCTAATGATGTGGAGGGAATTCACCTTTATACGATGAACAATGTGAAGGTTGCAAAGCGTTTAACAGAGGGCATTAAGAACCTTATTTAGAGCTTTTATTATAAAAAATATCAACCATTGCAAAATGTACTCCGGATGATTATAATAGGTATATTAGATTTGTAAATGGAAACAATGTCCATATTAAATCGAAATTAAATTATATAATATATTAAGGAGACAGTAGAAAATGAAAGAAAAATCAAGAAGCACTTTTTCCGGCAACATTGGGTTCGTCCTTGCGGCAGCCGGCAGTGCGGTAGGACTTGGAAATATATGGAGGTTTCCGTATCTGGCAGCAAAGGACGGAGGAGGACTTTTTCTGCTGGTGTATCTGATACTTGTTCTGACCTTTGGCTTTGCATTGCTTACCACTGAGATTGCAATAGGACGTAAGACCGGACAGGGACCGCTCACCGCGTATGGTCTTATCAATCCAAAGGGTAAGTTTATCGGTGTACTTGCGTGTATAGTACCGGCTATTATTCTGCCTTACTACTGTACTATAGGTGGATGGGTTTTAAAATACTTTACACTTTTCATTACAGGAAGCGGTAAAAATGCAGTTGCGGATGGATATTTCACAGGCTTTATTACAGGCCAGTGGGCACCAATCATATTTGGAGTGGTTTATCTGCTTATAACAGCAGCAGTTGTCATTGGCGGAGTCAATAAAGGTATCGAGCGCTTCAGCAAGGTGCTCATGCCTATCCTTGTTGTGCTTATTTTTGCAATCGGTATTTTCTCACTGACGCTCAATTATAAGGATGCATCAGGTGCAGCAAGAAGTGGTCTTGAGGGTCTTAAGATATATGTGGTTCCTGACTTCAAGGGACTTACAATGCAAAAGCTTGCCACAGTATTTGTTGATGCGCTCGGTCAGCTGTTTTACTCAATCAGTGTGGCTATGGGAATCATGGTTGCATATGGTTCGTATGTCAAGAAGGAATCAAAGCTCATGGGCTCAATCAACCAGATCGAGATTTTTGATACACTTGTTGCATTCCTTGCAGGTCTTATGATTATTCCGGCAGTATATGTATTTATGGGCAGAGACGGCATGTCAGCAGGACCGGGCTTATGTTTATATCACTGCCAAAGGTATTTAATGAAATGGGAATAGCAGGAGATATCGTGGGACTGATATTCTTCATGATAGTTGCATTCGCAGCAGTCACATCGTCTGTATCAATTATGGAGCTATTGTATCGATCTTATAGACAGATTTCACTGGAGCCGCAGAAAAAGCGCAATTTTAGTCACGGTATACGGTCTGATTGCAGAGATAATAGTCTGCCTTGGCTACAATAAGCTCTATATGGAGGTTAAGCTTCCAAACGGCACAGTCGGACAGATACTTGATATCATGGATTATGTAAGCAACAATGTGCTTATGCCAATCGTTGCACTTGCCACATGTATCCTCGTTGGCTGGATAGTAAGTCCAAAGGTAATAATAGATGAGGTGACACGCGGAGGCAGCAAATTCACCAGAAAGGGCTTTATATAATCATGGTTAAATTTATTGCACCGGCATTCCTGCTTATACTGTTGCTGCAGGCACTCGGAATCGTTACTTTTTAGTTTTGAAATAAATTTATTGTATATTTTATATAAATACCCTTGAAATACAGCCATCATAATGGTAGTATTTTACTAAATGATGAAAGAGGGGGAGCCACTATGGCTTTTAGACGAGAGAAAAAGCGTATCGGTGATATGCTTATAAATGAAAATGTAATTACTCAGGAGCAGCTGGAAAAGGCTCTGCCTATAGCCAAAGAAAAGCATAAGAAGATAGGAGAAACACTCATTGAGCTTGGGTTCACCAATGAGCTTGAGATAGCAAAGGCATGTCACAGCAGCTGGGACTGGAGCTTGTTAATGTGAGCGCAATCAACATACCTGAGGAGGTGCAAAACCTTGTCAGTGAGACAGTGCTTAGAAAGCATGTTATGATACCATATGCATTTGACAAGAATAATGCCAATGTAGTGCATGTGGCCATGGCTGATCCTATGGATATGGTTGCGCTTGATGATTTTTCAATTGTTACCAATCTACAGGCTGAGCCTGCAGTAGCGACAGGCAGAGACATACTTTTGACGCTTGACAAATATTACGGTGATACAGAGGCTATGAAAGCGGCTCAGGAGTATGCGAGGGAGAGAAAAGAGCGTGAGCAGAAAAATGCCGAGGCTGAGGAAGCTACCAGCAAGGATGTCAACAATTCGCCGGTAGTTTTACTTGTCAACTCTATCATTGAGCAGGCAGCCAGACTCAGGGCCTCAGATATACATATAGAGGCACTGGAAAATAAAGTCAGGGTGCGATACAGAATAGATGGTGCGCTTTATGAGAAGGCAGCATATAGTATACATCTGCTTTCTGCAATTATTACACGACTTAAAATTATAGGTGGTATGGATATTTCCGAGAAACGTAAGCCGCAGGACGGCCGTATCACTATGGAGATAGACAAGATAGAGTATGATATCCGAGTATCAATCCTTCCGACAGTATTCGGTGAGAAATGCGTTATGCGACTTGCGCAGAAAAAGGCACTTACAAGAGATAAAAAGGAGCTGGGATTTTCAGACGAAGAGCTTAAGGCATTTGATCATATACTGATGAATACAAACGGTATCATCCTTGTTACAGGACCTACAGGAAGTGGTAAGTCAACCACGCTTTACACGGCACTTTCAGAGCTCAACAAGGAGGATGTAAATATCATCACAGTTGAGGATCCGGTCGAGGCCAATATAGATGGAATAAACCAGGTACAGGTAAATAATAAAGCTGACCTGACATTTGCATCAGCACTTCGTTCCATTCTGCGACAGGATCCGGACATCATTATGATTGGTGAGATTCGAGATCAGGAGACAGCACAGATTGCAGTACAGGCGTCAATCACAGGACATCTTGTGGTCAGCACACTGCATACCAACAGCTCGGCAAGTACTATTTCACGACTGGAGGACATGGGAGTTGAAAGTTATCTGCTTGCGGATTCGGTAAAGGGAATCATTGCACAGCGACTTGTAAGAAGACTTTGTCCGGCATGTAAGAGAGAGCATCTGCTGACAGAGGAGGAAAAGGCCTTTATGAATATACCGGCATTCCGTCCGGTAAAGATTTATGAGCCATGTGGCTGTGAAAAATGTGCCAATACAGGCTACAATGGACGAATCGGTATATATGAGATAATGACCATAACACCAAAGATAAAGTCACTTATTTCAAAAGGTGTTGATATAGAGGATATAAACAAGGCTGCATGTGATGAGGGCATGCATACACTTAGACAGAGTGCAGAGAAGCTTGTACTCGAAGGAGTTACTTCATTCCAGGAAATGTTAAAGACCACGTTTGAAAACTAAGGGGGAAAAGAAAATGCAGATATAGACATTTTAAAAGCAGCGCAGCAACAGAACTCATCGGATATACATATCGTACCGGGAAATCCGGTTATGCTTAGAATTGACGGAAAGCTTGTACCGCAGGGAAATCAGGTTCTTACCAATGTTGAGACGGACAACCTGCTTTCACCAATTGTTCCGCAGGAGCTTAAAGATGAGCTAAAGGAGAAGGGAGAGCTTGATTTTGCTTTTTCGGTGGAGGGCTTTTCACGAGTCAGAGCCAATGTGTTCAGACAGAGAGGTTCATATGCAGCAGCACTTCGTATTCTCTCATATGATGTGCCTACACCGCAGCAGCTTGGCATACCACAGTCGGTTGTCAATCTCACCACAAAGATGAGAGGACTTGTCCTCGTGACAGGAGCTACAGGAAGTGGTAAGTCGACCACATTGGCAAGTCTTATAGATGTCATTGCATCAAGAGATTCCAAAAATATAATCACGCTTGAAGATCCTATCGAGTACCTGCACTCAAGGCGCCGCTCTATAGTGGAACAGCGAGAGGTTGGAAAGGATACACTCTCATATGCTGCAGCACTAAGAGCTGCACTGCGACAGGATCCGGATGTAATACTTGTAGGAGAGATGCGAGATCTTGAAACTATATCTACAGCTATTACAGCGGCGGAGACAGGACATCTTGTATTTTCTACACTGCATACCAACAGTTCATCAGATGCAATTGACCGTATGATTGACGTTTTTCCACCACACCAGCAGCAACAGATACGAGTGCAGCTCTCAGGAGTTTTAGAGGGAATTGTTGCACAGCATCTGCTTCCAATGGTAAATGGCGGACGAATTGCAGCATTTGAGGTGCTCCTTGCAAACAATGCCATCAGAAACTTAATTCGTGAGGCAAAAGCATTTCAGATTCCATCTATCATACAGACATCAAAGAGAGAGGGTATGATGATGATGGATGACTGTATTTACAGTATTACAGCCAGGGCCTTATAGCGCCGGAGACTGCAGTTGCATATGCACATGATCCGGTAAGCATGGCTAGCCGTGTACACCTTTACTATTGATGGTATAATCGTATGTATTTTACTGTTATGGTATAATGTTGTGGAGTCTTAATAAATTATGATTTAATTTATCTGGAGGTTGCACAGAATAGGTATAAGGAGGAGAAGAAAGTGGCTGACTGGACATATCAGATTATAGACCAGAGCGGAAAAGAAAGAAAAGGAAATATAGTAGCCGAGTCAGAAGCAGAGGCAAAAAATAAGCTTAAGATGGATGGAAACATGGTCATAAGCCTCACCAAGGCAACAGCACTGACCAAGGAAATCTCATTCAGTGTAGGAGGAAAGGTAAAGCCGAGAGACCTATCGGTATTCTGCCGCCAGTTCACCAGTATGGTCAATGCCGGTGTTACGATTCTTGATACGCTGGATATGCTATCCGATCAGACTGAGAACAAAGTCATGGCGAAAGCTATCAGAGGTGTTCATGCCGAGATTCAAAAAGGTGAGACTCTCTCGGATGGTCTCAAAAAATACCCGAATGTTTTCCCTAACATCATGGTGAGCATGGTTGCGGCAGGCGAAGCATCCGGCAAGATTGATGTAGCTTTTGACAGAATGTCTGCACACTTCGAGAAATCAGCAAAGCTTAACGGCATGATAAAAAAAGCGGCAGTTTATCCGATTATCGTTGTGATTGTGGCTATTGCGGTTGTTATTGTAATGCTTGTAAAGGTCATCCCAAGCTACTCAGAGATGTTCAATGACCTGGGAACAGAGCTTCCGGGCATCACAAAGGCAGTTGTTGCGATGAGTGATTTTGTCACCGGGTACTGGTATATTGTGATTGCTGTCATAGCAGCAATTGTTATAGCCATCAAGCTTTATAAGCAGACTGACAGCGGCCAGATGTTCTTTGGTAA
>ENA-OQDD01000250-OQDD01000250.1-human-gut-metagenome-genome-assembly--contig:-NODE-250-length-22499-cov-3.205033_pt1 | contig 22499 bp, 29 predicted proteins | sample MGYA00242507_ERZ504598 | MGnify/ENA primary metagenome ERZ504598 (study PRJEB26092, sample SAMD00036318) | human gut metagenome | host: Homo sapiens | study: EMG produced TPA metagenomics assembly of...
CTTTTGTTTGCGGGTATATTCTACGGCAGGATAGACACGCGGCAGTTTGTCGATGTGGACGTAGCGGGCGGACGATCCTGCCAGCCGGGTAGTATTTCACGCAGTTCCGATATATGCCCTGCTTTGTTCTCTGTCTTTACTTTCTCGAAGAATGCGTCCGTATCGCATAGTGACAAGGCTTCTGTCCCCTGTTCTTCATCTTTTCTGATGAGTGTAATTTTCATATTTGTCTTTCGTTTGAATGTTTTTTGGTTTTATGTACCTCCCATGGAAAAGATGATGTTCTGTCGTGTGGAGAAGACTGCGTATTGCGAGTGTCTATGTGTGCATATTTTAGTAAAGATAAGGTTTCTTTCCGGATTCTGCAAATGCTTTCCGGATTAAATGCCGTCTTTTTCTTTTTCCTTTCTTTTCTGTGTTTTTATTCTTAGTCTCAGTGCATATTCCCTTGTCTCTTATTTGTTTTCTACCTTTTCTTTTCTTATTTTTGTATGTTTGTAATTGGTTATTTACCCTTGTGATTAAGTCTGATCACAAAGGTGATTAAAATTAATCACAAGGGTAGTTAAGTTTAATCACGTCCGTGATTAACAGATATTGAACTTTCATCAATAAAAAAAGAACAGTATGGCAATACTATTTGATTGGTACGAGAATCCCAAAACCTCTGAGCAACAAGGGGAAGAGAATATGTTGCATCCGCGTCTCCGGCTGAATGGGAAAGTAAGCACGGCCCAGCTCCGTGCCCGTATACAGAAATATTGTACATTGACGGAAACGGATGTAATAGCCGTGCTCGATGCGCTGTCACACGCCATGGGCGAGGAATTGGCGGAAGGCAGGCAGGTGCATCTGGACGGCATCGGCTTTTTCCGTCCCAATCTGGTGAGCACCGAGCCGGTAACCGAAAAGACGAAACGTAAAAATACAAAGGTAAGGCTTAAGGGGATTGTTTACCGCCCCGACCGATTATTGATGGATGAGGTGGGGAAGGTAAAGGTGCAGCGTACCCGGTTCTCGTTTCATTCAAGTAAACTGACCGATGAGGAAATTGACGCATTGCTGACGGAGTTCTTCACAACTCATGATTTTGTGCAGCGGAAAAGTTTCCAGCTTCTTTGCAGTATGACACAAAGTACGGCCAGCCGCCATTTACACCGCTTGTGCGAGGAAGGAAAGCTGAAAAATGTGGGACTTCCCAAACAACCGGTTTATAAGCCAATAAATGGGTATTATGTTGTGAATGAATGATTTAAAGTGAGAGAAGCAAGAAATTAGGAGTGAGGGCATGAGGGCAATGCTCTCACTTTTTAGCATGCCCTCACTGTGGGTAGTGGTTTAATAATGAGTAGGTTATGGCTTTTAGTGAGGGCATGAGGGTATAAGTGGGTGCAACTTATTATAAAAAGTTGTTTTACCACCAGATTTGTTTACCATCAACGTATGTGACGGACGTTCTTCTGTTTTCCGTGTGTGTGCAGAAATAGATAAAATAGTTGAAGTCCGTTACTAAAATAGGGAAATCCCTACCAACTAATAGGGATTTTCTTTGTTATGAACTGAAACCTCTGGCTATCTTTGCACTAGAAAAAGTAGATAGAATAACAAATAAAACAGGTACGAGTATGAAAAAGATTGTATTAGCTTCGCTTATGATGGTGTGCTTGCCTTATTGGGCAATGTCACAAAGCGTTGATGACGACCTTTATTTCATCCCTAAGAAAAAAGCTGAAAAGAAAGAGGAGGTTAAGCAAGAGGTGAAAGTGGTGGTTCCGCAGAAGCAGAACACGACTACCGTTTACGCAGCCCCCGGTTCTACAGTGGTGGTGAAGGATGTGAAAGGAAAAGTGCGCGATGTGGATGAGTATAATCGTCGTTATACTTCACGAGATAATAACTTCTCGATGGAGAATGATACCTTGTATATTGAGGAGAAACCTTTGAATGAGAGAGGGGAATGGGTTAATGGTTTTGAGGGCTCTCAAGACGATTATGAATACGCGATGCGTATCGTCCGTTTCCGCAATCCCCGTTACGCCATTCCGGTAAGCAGTCCGCTCTATTGGGATGTGGTTTACGGTTTGCCTTCATGGGATTGGAATGTATATGATGACGGATTGTATGCATACGTTTTTCCCACTTACACGAACCGCTTGTGGTGGGATTGGCGTTGGAATTATCCATATGGCGCCAGCTGGGGATTCAGTTGGGGATGGAGTTCGCCGTGGTACTACAATAGCTGGTACTATCCCGGTTATTGGGGTGGCGGCTACTGGGGTGGCTATTGGGGCTACCATCATCACCACCACCATCATTATTATCCGCATTATTCCGGTCACGGTTGGGGCGGCGGCTACTGGGGAGGCGGTCATGGATGGTATGGCTCAAGCAGACGTAATCCGGGGATACATGCCGGAAGATACACCAACAGCTATGGCTCTTCACGCCCAAGCCGGAATAATTATGTGAATAGTTATGATAGGAATAGTCGTAATTCGTATGTAGGAAATTCCAGACAAAATGTCCGTAATAGTGCTAATAGCTATCGTACCGCAACACGTAACGGATCTTCATCAGGAAGAGTGGTTTCGGGATCTGACGGTGTAAATTCGGTTCGTCCTAATAGAAGCGCTATCAGAACCCGTACAGGAGCAACTCTTTCACCAAGTCAGGCTGCAGGAGTCCGTCCGGGTAATTCGTATTCACGTCCGACAGAAGGAAGGGGTTCTTCCTATACCAGACCAAGCAGTACCCGGAGAAGTGTGGGAAATGCAGCAGGATCTGCTTATCAGAGAACAGGGGCTGCAAGCCGTGGCGCCTATCGTAACAATAGTGGCGTTTCGAACTCTCGCAGCAGTTCATATTCCCGTAGCAGCAGTCCTTCCCGTAATAGTTCGTCTAACTCTTACCGTAGTAGTGGAACTTCTTCTTCCCGTAGTAGTTTTTCTAGTGGCGGTGGGGCTTCCCGTAGTTCCGGAGGCGGTGTTTCCCGTTCAAGTGGCGGTGGCAGATCGCGTACCAGATAAGTAGCAGATTAAACCAGACTGTTGTATTTAATAGAATTGATGTATGAAAAATAAAGTAATAGTAACCGCTTGTACGTTGCTGGCAATGGCAACGGCAAGCGCACAAAATGCTTATGATGCGGAAAAGTTGCTGGGGAATGACTTGAATGGAACAGCACGATTTGTTGGTATGGGTGGTGCCATGGGAGCTTTGGGAGGTGATATATCTGTCATGAGTTCCAACCCTGCGGGTATCGGCATTTTTCGTAGTAATGACGTGTCCGTTTCTTTTGGTTTTAATAATACTTCGACAAAGAGTAACTTTAGTGGCGTGTCAATGAATGAAGACAAAACGCGCGCTTCATTTGACCAGATTGGATTTGTTTATAGCAATAAGATAGGCAACAATACTTCTTTGCGTTTTGTGAATTTCGGATTCAATTACCATAAAAGTAAAAACTTCAACCGCCTTTTCTCTATGGGAGGGGCGTTGGATAATATGTCACAAAGCTTCCAGCTGGCTCAGGAAATGGAACGATATGGATTGACGGAAAGCGAGTTTAATGACATACTGGATGCGAAGAATCCTTATACCAAATATTGGAACCAGTTACCTGTTTTAGGAGTAATGGGGGTGAGAACCGGTGTGGTTGACTGGTTTAATGATCCTGAAAAAACATTCATGCTCCATGGGGGTGGAATGGTTTTAACAATAACTTCTTTAGTAAGGAAACTGGAGGTATCAGTCAATATGATTTTAATGTTTCATTCAATATTGAAGACAGGGTCTATTTAGGAGCTACCTTGGGGGTCTATGATGTGAATTATGACCGTTATACTTCTTATACGGAAAATTTGAATGATGATAAGGGTGCGGATAATGGGGGGTATACATTGGATAATTATTATAGACTGGAAGGAACTGGTATGGATTTGAAGTTGGGGGTTATTGTACGTCCTATAGAAAGTTCTCCTTTCCGTTTGGGATTTGCCGTTCACACGCCTACATGGTATGATTTAAGAGAAAGCTATAATGCCACTTTATCTTCTGATATTTTAGCTTATGAAAAACCCTATATCCAGACATTGAGTGATTTTCTGGTAACTCCGGAGTTTGATTATTTGACCTATGATTATAATCTTACTACTCCGTGGAAATTTAATGTCAGTGCGGGTACTACTTTTGCGGGTGCGGTGGCAGTAGGTGCGGAATATGAATATCAGGATTATTCTTCCAGTAAGCTGAAGGATGTGGATGGTTATGAATTGGGAGATCAGCCTAGCGTTGAGAATTATCTGAAAGGTGTCCATACTTTCCGTATAGGAATGGAAACGCGGATCATACCTGAGTTTAGCATCCGTGCAGGGTATAATTATTCTTCGGCTGCATTTTCCAAAGATGCTTATAGTGCCTTGTCTTTATATAGCACGCGTACTGATTTTAATAATACGGAGTCTAAGAATACGTTTACGTTTGGTCTTGGATACCGTGGCAGTGTAATTTATGCGGATTTGGCATATAAATATGATATGTATAAATCAAACTTTTATGCTTTTGACGATATAGATCTTCCGGCAACTAAAGTGGACAATGAACGGCATCAGCTCTTGCTGACAGTCGGCGCCCGCTTCTAAGAATTTATTGTGAGTCTAATATAATTAACCTGTGATATACCGGAAGAACTTTATAGCTTCCGGTATATTTTTTATTTATCGCGGAATTCTTTCCTTTTCCAGAAGTTGAATCCTGCATATACACGAACGGTTCCGAATGTATTAGTGAGAGAGAAATTCCTTTTCCGATAATCGTATGTATGCATCACCAGTGAAGCACCTACAAAGTACTTGTTGGTATTATAGACCACGGCGGCACGTGTTATCAGGTCAAAATTGATATCCTTTATCCAATGATTGTCGGTGTTAGGCGTATCGTCTATTTTTGATTTTTTATAGGCAATGGCCGGTAAGAGTGAAAGATTGGAAACCCAGTTTTTTGCAAATACCCAGTTATAGCCATAGCCCACGTTGATGCTGTAATCAGAATATTTCACTTTCTTGAAAAGCAGGGCATCATGCAGTTGGGCTCTCACTTCACCGGGAAGCTTTTCGTAATCAAAAGATATGTTGTGCTGGGAATAAGAAAAGCCCGCCATCAGGGAACCCGCGCTTTTACGCTGGTTGGTGGACTGGCTATAGGCTGCCGGATAAGAGAATTTTTTATAATTGAAAATCCAATAGGCGTTCAGTCCTTTGATTTTACTTTGCAATCCGTTGAAATTCAGATTTTTAATGGGTGTGTTCAGATCAAATCCGCTGGAAGAACGTATCTTGAAATCGCTTCCTGTCTTTCTGTAATATAAATCCACACCAAATTTGGAACTATAAAGATTCAGTGCCATTTCGGTTTTCTTGGCCTTGTTCTTGTGTCCGCCGAAAATATCTTTTACATCGAAAGAATATCCTAGAAATATCCAGCGCCATCCGAAATAGACCCCCAGCTTGAAACTGGCATTGGGGGAGAATCCCAAACTTTGTTCGCCGTTGTTTCCTTTACTGCCTAACCGATAGTATTCGTACCAACTGCTGGATTCCAGCATGAAAGCCAGATTGTAGAGGTTAGGCGAGATATAGGTGGTATCGACCGCGTTGAATTCTTTTCCCACTTTCCTGATTTTTCTTCCGGTATGACGGACAGTTGTCGCTATTCCATCGGTCAATGTAATGAGAACACCCTTGTTGTCCTGTACTGTCGAGTCCTTCTGTTCCGCTTGTGCATATACACCGAGGGCGGAAAGGAAAGACAGACAAAACAGGCATAATTGACGGATGTCCATAGGCAGAAATCAGAGTTTGTCAAGTATACGGTCCATTACCCAGTTGGTGGGTGTCGCACTGATGCCGTCGCAGGTACAGACAGCTTTTCCCTGCAAGTGTTCTACTACGGCTTTTATGAGCGGAAGTTGTACATGAGGGGGATTTTCGGGAAGAAACTCCTCGCGGCCTCTTTCAGTATGCAGGGCGATGGGATCGTAAGTGAAAACAGAGAAACAGATCATTCCCTTGTCTCCGATGATTTCTATACGGTCTTCCTTGGCCGATTCATGGGCAACGAAACACCATGATCCTGATCCCGGCAGACCGGAATCAAATTTGAAGCAGGCACTTATCGTATCTTCTGCCGGATATAACCCGCCACGGTTGCTCTTGTATCCTTGGGCTTCGAGAATGCAGCCGAACATATCTTGTAGCAAATCCAGCTGGTGAGGAGCCAGATCATAGAAATAACCGCCGCGGCAATATCAGGTTGTACACGCCAGGGAAGGTTGGTACTGTTGTAATCCAAAGCGCGTGGAGGCTGGGCGAAACGTATCTGTATGTTGATGACATTGCCTATTTCTCCGTCCTCTACCATCTGGCGTACTTTTTGGAAATAAGGAAGATAGCGTCTGTAATAAGCTACGAAACAAGGAATTCCTGTTTCCTGTGATATGCGGTTGATGCGTGCACAGTCTTCATAGCTGGCCGCCATAGGTTTCTCGATGTATACGGGCTTTCCTGCCTTCATGGACATAATGGCAAAAGTGGCATGAGAAGAGGGGGGAGTGGCTATATAAATAGCATTGACATCTTCATCTCCTATTAACTGCTGCGGATCGGAGTACCAGCGGGGAATGTTGTGTCTTTTGGCGTATGATTGAGCTTTTTCTTTGTCACGGCTCATTACGGCCACTACCTCTGAACCTTCGATCAGGGCAAAGGCTGGTCCGCTTTTCTTCTCGGTCACTTCTCCGCAACCGATGAAGCCCCATTTTACTTTGTCTAATTTAACCATGGTAATAACTTTTTTGTCATTCCGCTTAAAATAATAACAATTTATATTGCAAAGATAGGACTATTTTGCAATTTCAGCCGGATAAAAATCAGTTATTGTAATATTTCTTGCGCAACAGTTTGAATGCAGGAGTCTTGACGTAGTCATTTAACCAGGAATTCAGGCTGTCAAGCAATATTGGAGAATGTTTGCTTACTCCCCATGAATAGAATTGTGAGAAGCTGATGGCTGTTTCTATATCCAATTGTGGAAAATCATTGATGGAGGCTTTGGCAATGCTCTCGTCGCATACGGCATAGTCTATGTCACCATGTGCTACCATGGCCAGTAATTGTTCTTGTCCGTATTTCTCCACTTCTTTGATATAGATGGTATCGCCTATTTCGTTACTTAAATTATGTATGCGCAGGATGGCAGGTGAGTTTTTGACTAGATGAAGGGTCTTGCGGGCTAGTTCCAACTGGCTGTGAATGTACAGACTATCGTTTTCTTTTTCGGGTTTACGCTGTACCAGTACTTGTTTGTTCAGTATAATGGGGCGGGTAAACAACAGGGAGTCTTTGTATTCTGTGGTAACTACCGTGCTGTTGGCCAATATATCGTATGTTCCTTTTTGTACGCCTTCCAGTCTTTTGGAAAAGCTCATTTCAGGAGTGATTTCCGGTTTCAGTCCTTTGCTGTGTGCAAAAGCATGGAGCAGTTCGTAGTGGAAACCGGAAACGGTGTCGCCGTCGGCATAAAAACTGATTGAGTTGTACTCGGTAACAGCACGCAGGATTCCCGATGCCGCTATTTCTGCATAATCGCGGGGCAGACTGGTTTCAGCCTCCGTTTTCTTTTTGAAGAAGATGGAGGATAGGGTTACTGCAAGGATACCCATCAGAATGTATTTCAGATATTTTCTCATATAGACCGTCAATCAAAGAAATTCCATGAAAGGCCGAACTTTATCATTCGCGGATTGATTGGGTAGTGAGGCGCCAGGAAGTAATTGGATTTTCCCGAACCGGCATTGACGTGATACATCATAATAAAGAAGCGGGTACGTTTTAAATGCAGGTTGGCATAGACGTTGACTATCGGAAAAGCTCCTATCTCGATTTTGTCATCAGGATTCTGGTTATAGAATTGTCCGATGACGGGGGAGTAGTCTGGCGCGTAATATTTACTGAAATAACGCACATCTGCTCCCATTTCTATCTGGAGTACTTTTTTGGCGAGACCGAATTTCATGTACAAGTTGCCGTAAGCCGACAATTCCGGTAAGGGCAGAATGTCTTGCTCACTTGATTTTGATAGGCTACTTCACCGTCGAGATGAAATATTCCTACTTTCAATTTTTGTTGCAACATTGCTGTGAATATTTGTATATTGCCGGAGTGCTGTCTTACGGCTGCATTGTTCTTGAAACCGGTGACATTTCCTTCACTGTCTTTTACCGGTATGCTGGCATTGGCAGATAAGTGTAGTTCTTTATATTTTCCACTCCGGCACGCAGTTGGTTCCCCATCTGTTCAGACTTAGTTTTCCTTCCAGTCGGGTTCTCATTATTTTGGATAAATCGTTGTTGTCCCACCAGTAATGTTTGGATTGGAAATGCCTGAAATAGAATACGGGGTTCTGGTTCTTGATGAATGCATTTACATCCAGTCTCACCGTATCTCCGAATAAACGGAGATTCAGATCCCCTCTGCCTTCTACGCTGAATTGTCCTGCATCTTCACCGGCTATGGCCAATTCTCCTAGAATATTGTAATGTAATAGTTTTCCTTGTTTTTTGGATAGTTCGCCGCCAATGGAGAGTGAACTTTCCTTATAGTTGTTGATAATGCGCTGTCCCGGTATGTTTGTCGTGTCGGTCAAGGCGAAGTTTCGGTATTCATAACTTAAAAAGGCGGTAAGTCCGGCTTTCGCCCATTTGTTGAATCCTTCTTGTAAAGCAATGCCAATGGTATTTTTGATGGATGTGCGCTTCGTCTTGTCTATTGAGTCGGTCCCCAGATAGTTATGTTCAAAATACTTCTGATTCTGTGCGTCATCGTATGAGATGTATTTGCGATTGTTCAAGTCCACTTGTAATGTATGTATGAAGCTTGTGACAGGAACAAATACCTGCGTTATTTTTACGGAGTCCGTATCCACACTGTCCTGTTTTTCTTTATAGAACCCTAAGTTGTAACGATGTGTCAGGAAGGCATGGTAGCTGGTGTTGTGATTCCATATCTGACTCAGTCGCGTTGGGATTTCGTTGGCGGAATATTCTTTTTTGCCTTCTGCCATATCCAGCGGGTTGGTGATATACCGGTCGTCCGTGATACCTCCGTTTTCTGCCATCTTCAAGTTATCGTTGTTGAATATGAAATGCATGTCATATTTGTCTCCCCGGTAGCTGGAGAACAGGCCACCGTTGAAGAAGGCTGTGGACTGATCTTGGTAAAGCCCCCGGCCATACAGGTAATCTATGTAGAATCCAAACCCCAGTCTTTTGTTTGCATTGATGGCAAAATAGGATTTGAAGCGTTCTTCTCCGTCACGGCTGCCTCCTCCTTTGTAATAGCTCAGGTTCGTGAATGGAGAAAATGTATTGGTGAATATGACATCTTCCGGACGTTGTACGCAAAAGTCGTATGGTCGGTGAAAAAGTATTGGCTGGGATCCCGACGGTCAAAAAAGATGCGTGAGAGGCGGGGGGAACCCAAATTTCCCAAGTAATTGTATTGTCCGGTGTAGCCGCCCATGTCATTTGAGTTCTGGAAAGCGTGCTGCAAGGTATCTACGGGGATATAAGTGACATTGCCAAAACGACTGTCCACTTTCCATGAGTACAGTCCGATGGGGATAGTGTTGGCATCTACTACGGCTGTCGTGTCTATGGGGTTTCCGTTACGGTCATATTGGTTTCTGTCCAGTCCGTTTGCCGAGGAACCGAACTGATTGTTCAGGGTATTCATTGTCCGCTGTGCCATCAAGGAAGTATGGAAGCACAGGAATAATAAAAAAATAATAGAGAATATTCTTTTCATAACGGCGGCAAAGATACAATATAAAAATAAAAGGAAGAGCTTTTCCGCTATGGAAAGTTCTTCCTTTTATTATTCGTTTAGAGTTATTTTAACTTACTGAGGTTTAATAATCTCCATTCCGATTCGGATGGCTTCTTCATTCATCGGTATCAGATGATGGTGACGTTCGGGCAATGTTTTGCGTAAAGCTTTTATTACACTTTCAATGGATACTACGGGACGCAGTTTCAGCAAGCCTCCTAAGACAATCATATTGAAGGTCTTTGCCATTCCTTTTTCGTTGGCGGCATCCATTGCGTCAATACGATAGATTTGTATGTCCTTACGTGTCGGAGGCTCGATGATTCCGTATCCGTCATAAATGAGGATACCACCCGGTTTGATTTTGCCTTCAAACTTTTCCAATGAGGGTTGGTTCAGTATGATGGCTGTGTCATATTGGCTGAGAATGGGTGAAGAGATGCGTTCATCACTGACAATCACCGTTACGTTAGCGGTTCCTCCCCGTTGTTCGGACCGTATGCCGGCATCCAGGTTACTTCCTTGTCTTCCATCAGTCCGGAATAGGCAAGTATCTTACCCATGGATAGCACACCCTGACCGCCGAATCCTGCTATAATGATTTCCTGTTTCATGGTTTCTGTCTTTTTATTCTTTATCTTTCAAATCACCCAGCGGATAGAAGGGGAACATGTGTTCCACCATCCAGTCATTGGATGCTTGCGGAGTCATTTTCCAACCGGAATTACAAGTCGATACAATTTCCACCAAATTGGATCCTTTGCCATTCATTGAGTTTTCGAATGCCTTGCGGATAGCCTTTTTTGCTTTGCGGATGGCAGGAACCGTATGTACGGCCTGGCGGGTAACGTAGGCGGTGCCTTCCAAAGTGGCGGCAATTTCTGTCATTTTCAGCGGATAGCCATGAATGGCTACATCACGACCATAGGGGCAGGTGGCTGTCTTCATGCCAACCAGCGTGGTAGGAGCCATTTGCCCACCGGTCATTCCATAAATGGCGTTGTTGATAAAGATGATAGTAATGTTTTCGCCACGATTTAAAGCATGGATGGTTTCGGCAGTGCCGATACATGCCAGGTCACCATCTCCCTGGTAGGTAAATACCAGACGTCCGGGCCATAAACGCTTGATGGCGGTAGCTACGGCTGGTGCGCGTCCGTGGGCGGCTTCTTGCCAATCGATGTCTAGATAGTTGTATGCAAAAACGGCACATCCTACCGGTGACACACCGATTGTCTTATCTTCCATGCCCATTTCTTCAATAACTTCGGCTATTAACTTGTGAACCACACCGTGGCTGCATCCGGGGCAGTAATGCATCGGATTGTCATTCATCAGTGTCGGTTTCTTATAAACCAGGTTTTCGGGTTTTATGATTTCTTCTTTTGTCATAGTTTCTCCTCCTATTGCTTATAACATGAACCGCATAAAGAATTCCATCAGCTTGAGAAAAATAGCTGCTGCACAGACATAGATGAATACTTTGAAGTCACTTGCCATGAAGTAAGTGATGACAGCCGCTAGTGCAGTGCCATGAAAAGTATGTTCAATATGTTTCTGATCAGATCGATATTCATACGGTCTTATTTTATTAGTTTCTCTTTCAGTGCAGTGATTACTTCATCCGGATCGGGAACAATACCACCCAGACGTCCGAAGTGTTCTACAGGCACTTTGCATTCTACGGCCAGACGGACATCTTCTACCATTTGTCCGGCGTTCAATTCTACAGTGAGGATACCTTTTACCTGTGCGGCGCGTGCTGCAATAGCTTTCGACGGGAACGGCCATAGGGTAATAGGACGGAGCAAACCAACTTTGATGCCTTCTTCCCGAGCCATTTCCATTGCTTTTTGGGCAATGCGGGCACAAGAACCGAAAGCTACGATCAAATATTCGGCATCTTCGCAGTGAAGTTCTTCGAAACGTACTTCGTTTTCTTCTATTTCTGCATATTTTTTCTGAAGATGGATATTACGTTTTTCCATTTCGGCAGGATCGAGTTCCAATGAGGTGATGATGTTGGGAGTACGGTGGTGGGTTCTGCCGGTAGTGGCCCACGGACAACGGGCTATGACTTCTTCATCTGTCAGGCGTGTGCGCTGTTCGGGCAATACTACTTTTTCCATCATCTGTCCGATAACGCCGTCTGCCAGAATAATGGCGGGATTGCGGTATTTGAAAGCCAGATCAAAAGCTATACCTACGAAATCTGCCATTTCCTGTACTGATGCAGGAGCCAGGGCTATGAGGCGATAGTCTCCGTGACCGCCGCCTTTCACTGTTTGGAAATAGTCGGCCTGACTAGGTTGGATGGTTCCTAATCCGGGACCTCCGCGCATGACATTGACAATCAGGCAGGGGAGTTCGGCACCGGCAATGTACGAGATGCCTTCCTGCTTTAAACTGACGCCGGGACTGGAGGATGAGGTCATTACCATTTTACCGCTCGCTGCACCGCCATATACCATGTTGATTGCTGCGACTTCACTTTCTGCCTGCAACACCACCATACCGGTAGTTTCCCAAGGTTTCTCTTCGGCCAGCGTTTCCAATATTTCCGATTGGGGAGTGATGGGATAGCCAAAGTAACCGTCTACTCCGATACGGATAGCGGCGTGGGCTATGGCTTCATTTCCCTTCATTAAAACGACTTCTTCTGCCATATTTGTTACATTTATTGTTGTTTTACTTTATACACAGTGATGCATCCGTCCGGACAGACTGTGGCACATGATGCGCAACCATTGCAGGTATCTTCTAATACCTGGTGGGCGAATGTGTATCCTTTTTTATTCACTTGTTTGGCATTGAGCGCGATTACATGCAGCGGACATGCCACTACACATAGATTGCAACCTTTGCAACGCTCTGTGTCTACTACAATAGCACCTTTAATCTTTGCCATGGGTTAGTTATTATTGATTATACATGTCTTTGTTATAGAAATTCAGAATATTCATAATCATGTCACGGGCGGAAACGGCCGGACTTTCCGGATTACGCTCGATGGCTTCCAGATAATTGTTCAAAGCTTGTTGCCAGTCTCCCATTTGCGGTAGGCGTTACCCAGTAAGTAATAGGGTTCATCGTTGACGTGCGCATCGTTTCGGATGAAATTAGTTAGCGCATGAATGGCTCTTTCCGTATCACCCTGTTCGATAAGTGTCTTTATGTCCTGTAATTGTTCCGTCATAAGGCATGATTGTCTCATTGTTGTTTACAAAGATACTCTTTATTTGTTATGAAAGGGAAGATTGGAGCAGAAAAAACGGCTTTCTTGCTAAAAACATTTAAAAAAAGGAGAGAAAGATAGGGAAAAAATGGAAGAATGATTTCTTCTAATGGTTTGATTATTATAGAAATGGTTTCAAGTGAAACGGTTGATAGAGGAACGGTGTTATTTATTCTTAAAGGGGAGACATGTTTGAATGGTATTTGTCATGGTGCTTTTGGGGAAGTATATGTAGATCGTTTGTATGTTTTTTAGGGGGAGTTGTCAGGTTATCTCCCCCTAAAAGTTTTATGTATTATCAGAATAAACTGTCACGGTATAAATATATGGGAGAAAAGACTATTTTATTACTTCACCTACATACATATTATATGCCTTCTGACCGTCATTACTGGGATTCATCTTTTTTGCTTCCTCACCGGTAACGGTCTGTTTCATCAGTTTCTTGCAGTTTACTATCAACCACGGCTCGCTATTACCTTGCTTGTAGAACGAAATTTTATAATTATCGCTCTGATCCATCAGCATATTGCCCATTGATTTGGCTTGGTCGATTACGCAGAATGCTACTTCTTTGCCGAATAACTGGCCGAAACCTCCCCAGCATTCTTTACCGATTTCGAATTGTTCATCGTTTCCGGCAGTAATTGTCATACGTGAGGATGCCTTGATTTGGTCATCTATGCTTTGTTCTTTGCTGGGAGTTGCATTATTGGCTGCTTTTATTTCGGTATTACCCTCAGAACCACCGATGACAGCCGGTTGGGCAGGGGGAGTTACCGGAGTGGCGGTAACGATTGTTGTTGCATTTGATATCGGAGTAGCTGTCACGCCCGGAGCAGGAGCAACTGCAATTTGTGAGTTGTTCAAGACCTTGTTGCCCAATGTATCTTGGATGGATTTGAACAGTGTGTCTTTCAAGTCAATAGTCTCTCTTCTGAATTTGCCGCAGATGGGAGCCAGCTTGGTCTTCGATTTGTTTAAAGCCATATCGTCTACAATCCATTCCTCTGCACTGTATTTTTCTCCTCCGTCACGAGCTTCATCATACCAATAACGGATACGGGTCATTTCGATATCACATTTTCCGTTTTCGCAGGTGATAAACAACTGATAATAAATTCTGGTTCTGTCCAATGACAATGCAGAGGAGGAGAATACCAGATATTCTTCGCCACCTGCTGCAATGGTTCCTTCATCTTCATTGGTGTAAAGACACGTGCATTGAACTTGCCTTCGGGCTTGAAACGTTCTGTGGCCCATTTCAGCATGGTGCCATATAGCTGGTCTTTCGTTAAAGACGGTGCCTGTATCTCTGTTTTGAAAGAAACTTTACCGTCATCCATAGTTATCGCTCCCGCCAGATATTTGGGATCTGTCTGTGCCATAGCGATGAATGGCAGACATAGGAGCATTAAAAAAAGAATCTTCTTCATAGTAATATTTTTTATTTTATATTTTAATCTAAGCAAAGATAGGAATAAAAAAAAAGAGAAGCTATAATGCCTCTCTTTTTTTACTTTTATTATTATTGCGTGAATTTTACTTTACAGGTATCTTTTCAATGCGCTTTTGGTGACGTCCGCCTTCGAAGCCGCTGTTAAAGAATTCATCCAATATTTTTTCGGCCATTTCATGGTCAATGAATCGTCCCGGCATTACCAGAACATTGGCGTCATTGTGCTGACGTGACAGATGGGCTATCTCGGGCATCCAGCATAGTGCCGCACGGATACCCTGATGTTTGTTCAATGTCATGCTGATGCCTTCACCGCTTCCGCAAATTGCCACTCCGGGTCCGCATTCTCCGGCTTCTATAGCCAGTGCAAGCGGATGGGCATAATCTGCATAGTCACAGCTTTCTGTACTGTATGTACCGAAATCTTTGCATGGGTAGCCTTTTTCAGTTAACCATGTCTTTACAAACTCTTTCAGTTCAAATCCTGCATGATCGGATGCCAGTCCTACTTTTTTCATGCCAGCATTTCTTTTACTTGGTTATACACGTTCTGTGCGGTAAAGCCCAGCTTTTCATCCAATACTTTGTAAGGAGCGGAGAATCCGAATGATTCCAGACCGAATACCTTACCGTTGGCACCTACCAAACCTTCAAGGTTTACAGGAAGACCGGCAGTCAGACCGAATACTTTAGCCCCTGTGGGAATGATACTGTTTTGATATTCCTTGCTTTGGCTGCGGAACAATCCCTCAGAAGGAGCGGATACGATACGTATTTTTATGCCATCCTTGCGGAGAAGTTCTGCACCTGCCTCCAAAGTGGAAACTTCGGAACCTGAAGCGACTAGGATTACATCCGGATTTTCATCGGAGCCTGCAACAATATAAGCGCCTTTGGCAGCCTGTGAGTAGTCGTTTCCTGCAGGCAGATTCGCGATATTCTGGCGGGAGAAGATCAGTGCGGTGGGGGTGCTGGTATTTTCCATGGCCAATTTCCATGCCACAGTGGTTTCTTCCGCATCTGCCGGACGGAGTACCAACATAGAATTGTGTCCTTTGTGGTTTTTCAGTTTTTCCATCAGGCGGATTTGTGCTTCTTGTTCTACCGGTTCGTGAGTAGGACCGTCTTCACCTACACGGAATGCGTCGTGTGTCCAGATGAATTTGACGGGAAGTTCCATCAAGGCAGCATACGTATGGCGGGTTTCATGTAGTCTGAGAATACGAAGAAGGTAGCGCATGCAGCAATCACACCTCCGTGAAGTGCCATACCCAGCAGCAGCAAGCCATGGTTAATTCGGAAACACCTGCCTGCAGAAATGCACCGGTGAAGTCGTCTTTTGTGAATGCATGTGTTTTCTTCAAGAAACCGTCGGTCTTGTCTGAATTTGACAGGTCGGCAGAAGAAACGATCATGTTTTCTACTTCTGTAGCCAGTACACCGAGAACTTTGGCAGAAGCGCTGCGTGTAGCATCTCCGGCTTTTTGTTCGATAACATTCCAATTTACTTTCGGAGCTTTGCCAGAGAACCATAGTTCCAATTTAGCAGCCAGTTCGGGGTTAGCTTTAGTCCATTCAGCTTTAGCCGCATATTTTTCTGCAACAATTTTTTTCAGTTCCTCTGCACGTTTGGCATACAACTCTTTTACTTCAGGGAAGATTTGGAAAGGATTGGTTGGATCGCCGCCTAAGTTCTTGATTGTATTGATGTAAGCATCACCTCCCAAAGGAGCACCGTGGGTGGCACAGTTACGTTCATAACTGGAATCATCCGCTTTGCGTGCGCCTTTACCCATAATGGTCTTACCGATAATTAATGTGGGCTGACCGGTTACGGCTTTCGCTTCTGTCAGAGCCGTGCGGATTGCATCGGGATCATTACCGTCGATGGTAATTACTTTCCAGTGCCATGCTTCGTATTTCTTGGCAACATCTTCGCTGGTAACAGCATCGGTAGCGGTAGACAGCTGGATGTCGTTTGAATCATAAAACATGATCAAGTTGTCCAGCCCCAAATGACCTGCCAGACGGCCTGCACCCTGAGAAATCTCTTCTTGAATACCCCCATCGGATATATAGGCATAGATGGTCTGGTCCATGACATGACCCAGACGGGCTTTCAGAAATTTGGCAGCGATAGCAGCACCTACTGCAAAAGTGTGTCCTTGTCCTAACGGGCCGGAAGTATTTTCAATACCGCGCATGATGTCCACTTCAGGGTGTCCCGGAGTCGGACTGCCCCATTGGCGGAACTGTGCCAGTTCTTCATGGTGAACTTGCCGGTCAGTGCCAAAGTGGAATACAGCATCGGTGACATGTGGCCTGGATCAAGGAAGAAACGGTCACGCCCTTCCCAACGCGGATTTTCAGGATCGTAAACTAAAAACTCAGAGAAAAGCACGTTTACAAAATCAGCGCCACCCATAGCTCCACCCGGGTGTCCTGAATTAGCTTTCTCTACCATCGAAGCAGCCAGAATACGGATGTTGTCCGCTGCACGGTTCATAAGTTTCTTTTCGTTCATATTAAAATAATATTATAATTTGAATGCTATTAGTGAGTCGGTTTATCTTTGCTATTTTATTTAATATCTGCAAAGATAACTCTTTATGTGTAAACCGCAACATGTAAAGAGGCTCTTTTTTAAGCCCGTTTGACTCACTTCTTAAATCGGGTCGCTGCTTCTTCAACAGGCAGTCCTGCCTTATAGTTTTCGATATATGTGTTGAATCCGGCTACATCTTCGGCTGTTGGCGATATTTCAATACCGGCATCACCGGCGAATACTTTGTCTTCCAGAAAATCTGCCAGGGATTGTTTCTTTTCATTGTTGACAAGGTAAGAACCTAGCAGGGCGATTCCCCATGCGCCACCTTCACCGGCAGTTTCCATTACGGAAATAGGGGAGTTTATAGCTGCTGCAAGTATTCTCTGGCCTACACCTTTCGTTTTGAATAATCCGCCGTGTCCTGTGATTCTGTCTACTTTGATTTTCTCTTCATTGAAAAGAATGTCATTACCTATCTTAAGAACTCCGACTGAAGCGTATAAATGGGTACGCATAAAGTTGGCGAGGTTGAATTTGTCATTTGCAGAACGTACAAACAATGGCCTTCCGTCGGCAAGTCCTGTCACGGGTTCACCTGAAATATAATTATACGAAATAAGACCACCGCAATCTGCATCGCCTGCGAGGGCATGATTGTAAAGTTTTCCATATAATTCATTCATATCTACGGGTATACCCAGCAGTTCTTGGTATTCTTTGAACAGATTGATCCAGGCATTGAGGTCGGAGGTGCAGTTGTTGCAATGTACCATAGCTACAAGGCTTCCGTCGGGAGTGGTAACCATGTCAATCATTTCGTATGGCTTGGACAACTCTTTTTCCAATACAATCATGGAAAATGAGGAAGTGCCTGCTGATACATTCCCGGTGCGTTGCTTGACAGCGTTGGTTGCTACCATGCCGGTTCCGGCATCTCCTTCCGGAGGGCAGACAGGTACACCTGCTTTCAAGTGGCCCGACACGTCCAGCCTCTTGGCACCTTCCGGGGTAAGGAACCCTGCATTCTCGCCGGCGGGTAAGACTTTGGGCAGGATATCTGTCAGTTTCCAAGGGTATCCTTTAGGAGCTACCAACTTGTCGAACTTGGCTATCATTTCGGCAGAATAATTCTTGGTAGCCGGGTCTATGGGAAGCATTCCTGATGCATCACCTATGCCCAGGACTTTCTGACCTGTAATTTGCCAATGAATGAAACCTGCAAGGGTGGTCAGATAGTCAATGTTACTTACGTGTTCTTCATTGTCTAAAATAGCTTGGTATAAATGAGAAATGCTCCATCTCAGAGGAATGTTATATACGAATAATTCAGATAAAGCGGCGGCTGCCGGACCGGTATTGGTATTTCTCCATGTACGGAAAGGTACAAGGATTTCTTCTTCTTTATTGAATGCCATATAACCATGCATCATGGCACTGACACCGATTGCCGCCAAGGTTTCTATTTCTGTGTCATATAGCTTTTTTACGTTGGAACGGAGATCTGCATAGCAGTCTTGCAGGCCATGCCAGATAGCTTCCACACTGTAAGTCCACAGTCCGTCTACCAGTGGTTTTCCCAGCTATGGCTTCCCTGGGCAATGGGCTTGTTTTCCTGGTCAATCAAAACAGCTTTGATTCGTGTTGATCCGAATTCTATGCCTAGAATAGCTTTTCCTGCTTCGATGGTTGATTTTGCATCTGATTTCATATTAAAACCTATAATTTAAGGTACAACAATAATGATGATAAAATAAGGTGGGATGTGCCAAGAATCTTATTAGCCTTGACACATCCCCTCTTCATGGATGAATTAGCAAAGTGCTTTGTTCAGCATATAGTAGACTTCGTTCATGCGAAGCTCTTTCTTGAAGTTGCTGATGGTAGTATCTTTGTCGATACGGATCATTTCGATACCTGCAATCTCAGCATAGTCTTCCCAATATTCTGCTGTCAGATCATAAGAGAAGCAAGAATGATGTGTTCCACCTGCCAGGATCCATGCGCCTGCACCTACTTCGAAATTAGGCATCGGAATCCACAGGGCGGAAGCAACCGGTAATTTGGGCAACGGTTTCGGCTCGATGCATTCTACGTCGTTCACGATCAGACGGAAACGGTTACCCAAGTCTACTACAGTGGCGGTACAACCTGAGCCTACTTTTGAAGTGAATACAAGACGGGCTGTCTGGCTCTTGCGAATACCTATGCCTAGGAAGTGTACTTCCAGACGTGGTTTGGAAGCGGCGATAAGAGGACAAACTTCCAGCATATGTGATTGCAGGATAGCACTGTTTGCACCATCGAAGTTCAATGTGTAATCTTCCAGGAAAGAACAACCTTTGGAAAGTCCTTGGTTCATCACCCATACGGTACGGTAGAGAGCTGCTGATTTCCAGTCACCTTCCGCACCGAATCCGTAGCCTTCAGCCATCAGACGCTGGGAAGCCAGTCCCGGAATCTGATCGAAGTAGCTGCCGTCTGTTTGGCCCAAATCATCAAAATTAGTAGTGAATCCTTTAGCGCCTTTGGCTTTGAGGATGGCACGAAGAGCTAATTCGGCTTTTGCAGCATTCCATACTTTCTGATAAGCTTCGGTTGATTTATCTTCTAATGAAGCATCGTGGTCGTATTCGTTAAAGTAAGTTGCTACAAGTGCTTCTACATCTGTATCCTTGATATTTTATGGTATTCCATCAGTTCGCTTGCCGGACAGTAATCTACGTGGTACCCCATACGTTGTTCTGCTTCCACTTTATCACCGTCAGTTACAGCTACATTATTCATCTGATCGCCGAAACGGATGATCAGCATATCCTGAGAGTCTGCCCAACCTGCACAAACGCGCATCCAAACGGCAATCTTGTGCTGGGTGTCTTCGTCTTTCCAGTACCTACACTACTTTGCGGCGGATGCGCATACGGGTACAGATATGTCCGAATTCGCGGTCACCATGGGCGGATTGATTCAGATTCATGAAGTCCATATCCATGGTATCCCAAGGAATTTCCTTATTGAATTGAGTGTGTAGATGTAACAGTGGTTTCTTTAACTGTTGCAGACCGTGAATCCACATTTTAGCTGGGGAGAAAGTGTGCATCCAAGTGATGACACCGATACATTTTTCATCGTTGTTGGCTGCTTTGAACACTGCTTCCACTTCTTTGGAAGAGTTGGCTGTTCCTTTATATACTACTTTTACAGGAAGTTTCCCTGATTCGTTCAGTCCGTTTACCATTTCATTGGAGTGAGCGTCTACTGCTATAACTGCGTCACCTCCGTACAGAAGCTGTGCTCCTGTTACAAACCATACTTCATACTGATCAAATGCTTTTTCCATAATGTTATATTTTAAAAGGGTTATTAATTTCTTTGTTTCTTATTTCTGTCCATAATAGGCATTGGGGCCGTGTTTGCGGCTGAAATGCTTTTCTATTAATAAAGAATTCATCGTTAAATGAGGGTTGGCGGCAAAAGCGATACTTGCCATTTTGGCTACCTGTTCCATGACTACTGCATTATGTACAGCATCATTGGCATCTTTTCCCCATGCAAAAGGACCATGATTTTTTACTAGTACTCCCGGAGTATGTACAGGGTTCAGGTTCTTGAAACGTTTCACAATCACATTGCCTGTTTCCTGTTCGTAGGCACCTTTTACTTCCTCTTCAGTCATATCTGCGGTACAAGGAATGGCGTCATGGAAATAATCGGCATGAGTCGTTCCGATATTGGGGATATCCATTCCGGCTTGTGCCCAGGCGGTAGCATAGGTGGAGTGGGTATGTACACTCCACCTATTTCGGGGAATGCTTTATATAGAACTACATGGGTGGGAGTATCTGAAGACGGACGAAGAGAACCTTCTACCACGTTGCCGTCCAGATCTACTACAACCATGTCTTCAGCTTTCATATCATCGTATGATACGCCACTGGGTTTGATTACTACCAGACCTGTTTCACGATCGATGGCAGAAACATTTCCCCATGTAAAAATAACTAGTCCGTGTTTCACCAAATCCAGATTGGCACGGAATACTTTTTCTTTTAATTTTTCTAACATAATGAATAATTGGGTAATGTGGCAATCTGCTAATTTGTCAATTGGCAAATTATTGCATCGGCACATTATTTTAAAGTTTAAATTTCGGATCTTTTCTGTAGGCCTTATCATTAAATTTATAAAGATAAGCACCTCGTCGGGAACCTGATTTGTCTATACAATCTGTTTTTTCAATGAAATCCATTTCGGCTACCCGCTTGCGGAAATTCCGCTTGTCCATCGGTTCGCCATAGATTGCCTCATATAGATTTTGCAACTGTGTCAGGGTAAACAGTTCGGGCAGCAGGTTAAAACCAATTGGATTGTATGATGCTTTGTGCTTCATCAGTTCACGTGCTTTGGAAATCATGATCGGATGGTCGAAAATGAGCTGTGGCAGTTCGTCTATTTTTGTCCAATGGGCATTGTGCTGCTGCACTAGTTCCCTGTCATATTCATTTACATTGACTAAAGCATAATAGGCTACTGATATGACTCGTTCTCCCGGATCGCGCTCTAAGTCGCCAAATGTGCCTACTTGTTCCATATATACATTTTCCAATCCGGTCAGTTCTGCCAATACCCGTTTGGCGGCAGCGTCTACACTTTCGTCTTCTTGTACGAATCCTCCCATCAAAGACCATTTTCCCATAGCCGGTTCAAAATTTCGTTTTAGTAGAAGCAGTTTTAATTCTCCTTCGTCAAAACCGAAAATGATACAGTCTACAGATACATAGAATTTAGGGTTTATGTTATAATAGGTGGTCATGGTTTAGCGTCGGTTTAAAATTAACAGGCTGTATTCTTCAAGATAATTCAAAGCATACAGCCTTTAATTTATGGTTTACCAGAAATAAGCATAGAATAGTGCACAAAGCAGAACTACACCTAAAGAGGTAATAACATCCCATTTGTTCCAACTCTTTCTGATAAGTTCCTTGTAACTGCCGGTAAAGGTGATGGCTTCCACTTGTTTGGCGGTTGGAGCCGGAGTGAAGCATGATACAACAACCATTAACAACAAGAGGAATACAAGTAGCCATATTTCAAAAATAAGCCAGTTTGTCTGCCAAAACCAAGTTGTATTTTCCCAAAACCAGCCGGTCATCACATCTTTTCCGGTGTTGGTGAGGATATTAGTCAGCAAACGGAGCATACCAATTAGGAAACCTACAATCATGGCTGTTTCACCGGCTTTCGGAGTGATTTTCTTGGAGAATATACCAAGTGCAAATACGGCTACCATGCAGGTGCAAGGAGGGACTGTATGCCTTGCAGGTAGTCGTAAAGGCTGCCGAGGCTCATCATTACAGGAATCCATGCCATGCCGAGGAT
>ENA-OQDD01000251-OQDD01000251.1-human-gut-metagenome-genome-assembly--contig:-NODE-251-length-22479-cov-4.452845_pt1 | contig 22479 bp, 25 predicted proteins | sample MGYA00242507_ERZ504598 | MGnify/ENA primary metagenome ERZ504598 (study PRJEB26092, sample SAMD00036318) | human gut metagenome | host: Homo sapiens | study: EMG produced TPA metagenomics assembly of...
TCCGAGGCCATGGAACTGTGCCAGAGCGCAGGCATCTCGCTGGACGAACTGGCGTTCGTGGCGGTCAAGTCCCCGGCGACCATGACCGACAACGACCGTGCCCCGAAGAAGAGCGCACCGTGACCCTGAAGAAGGTCGAGGTGCATGCCGGTGCCGGTCTGGTCCACGTCAACCTGACCACCAGCCTCACCACCCCCATGCCCAAGATCGTGTGATGACAGGCATGAGGTGAGGTAACTCGCTTTTGAGGGGCGGATTTTCGGTTTTCCGGAGGTCTATCTGCGTTTCGAGGGGCTCTTCGATTGCGAAATCCGGAGTATGACCATTGAAATTGCAATGTTTATACTCCGGTTTTCTTGTTTTAAAAGCCCCTTGAAACGCTAGTAGAGCTTCTGAATGTTGGAAATCAGCCCCTTGAAACGTAGAAAGCCCGCCACCGGCGGGCTTTCTACATCTGAGCTTCCCTCTTTGAGGGGAGCTGCCAGCGAAGCTGACTGAGGGGAGCCAGAATACGCAAACTAGAAGTTGCTACCCTGAGCCGTTAAACGGAAAGCCCGGTGGGCTTTCCGTAGGCGATGCGAGCAGCTATGCTGCGAGGGGAATGGTGGCAACTAGAAGTTGCTACCATTCCAGCCCCAGTCGGTGGTGGCGGTGTAACGGATGTAGGTGCGGTCCTCGGGAATGCCGAGCGTGGAGTTCAGCGCGGCCATAATGCTCTCGGTCAGCTTTTCCCAAGCAGAGCCCGGCACAGAGCGGCCGAACACGTTGACTTCCACATAGGCGGCGGCTGGTCATCGCTACCACCGAAGTAAATCGGCATATTGTCCTCGAACGGGCACATTAGCCAGCCCTCGGACTTGCCCGGCACGGCGGTAATCGCCTTGCCATAGGCAGCCTTCAACGCCTCGCGCTGCTCAGGGTGGTGGGCACGGACACATGAGTGTGAATAACGGGCATAATTCCTCCTTGATTCGGTTCGCTTCCAGTCTAGCCTCAGCGGTTGCTGTTGAACATGGCATGCGGATGTAGGAAGCTGCTTGCAGAACGGACCGGGGCAAGGCCAATTTGGGGAGATTATTGGCCTTTCCAGCCAATATATGTTCCGCAGTCAGCCCAATAGTGTTGAATACCCTTGTGAGAAAACTGATTGAACAACTGATGAAGTTCGGCATTGTGGCGTCATCGCCTTTGTTATCGACTGGGGTATCCTCAACCTATTGGTTGGCATATTCCACATGCACAACGTGCTGGCTGCCACCATCTCTTTCATCATCTCGCTGATTTTCAACTATCTGGCGAGCATGAAATTCGTATTCAAGCATCGTGATGACATGGCGCGCTGGATGGAGATCCTTATCTTCGTGGCGGGCGCTGTAGTCGGTCTGTTCATGAATGACGCGATTATCTGGATTTCCACTTATGGCATGAACCATGATGCCTATGTATCGCAGCATGCCGAATATCTGTTGCGCACCAATATCGGCAAGTTGGTGGCCACTGCGTGGTAATGATCTGGAACTTCTTGATTCGCAAGTGGCTGCTCGACGATACGCACACCAATGCGATGAACCGTCTGAAGTCCGCTGAAAATCGACTGAATGCCGAGGAGCTTGAAGCCAAGTGGCAGAACAGCTTCTCCCACAAGCTCGGCATCTGGTCCCTGGAACACACGCCCAAAGGCTGGCCGAAGTAGCGTTTTGACGTATAAGCCCCCTCGTCAGAGGGGGCTTAGCTTTTGTCTCACACACTCACTTCAGTCAAGGTCGGCTGCTCGGTGGAGCCTTGATCTGCTTGAAGCCAATCAGCGCAATCACCAGCGAGACCAGTGCCAAAGTGGTCACCACCATGAAGCCGCCATGCGAGCCCATGCGGTCGATGAACTGGCCGGCAATCGCCGAACCGGCGGAGGAGCCGATAGAATTCATCGCACCCATCACGCCATGCCTTCGGTCAGGCGGGAAGGCGGCACCAAGTGCAGCATGAGCTGGTTGCCGTTAATCCACGTCGGAGCCTGGCACACGCCGATGATCAGGTAGATGATCATAATCACCACAGATGCTTGGCGAACAGGAACGTGCTGATGCCGATGTTCACCACGGCCAGGCAGAAGTAGAAGCGCTTCCACAGGGCAATCGACCAGTTCTTCGCGCCGTACACCAAGGCGCCCATCAACGAGCTGATGGAGAAGCAGGCGAATACAAAGCCCGTGTACTGCTTCATATTCGACTCGGTGGCGAATGCGATGATCGAGATGCCTGTAGCCGACTGGAACGCGCCCAAGCCGAACCAGGTGACGCATACCGCAATCAGACCCGGTCCCAGATGGACGCCTTCTTGCCGGAACGCGCATCGGCGACCGCCTGCTCAATGGCGGCGTTAATCGTGGCCTCATCGGTCACGCCTTCGCGCTCAAGACGGCGGCGAGTCTCCTCGGCTGCGGTCTCCACCTTCAACGCTTCGGCTCGAGCGCCTCGCGCTCACGGTATTCCTTGCGGGAAATGCCCTCAGCGCGGGCCAGCTGAGTCTGTGACGGTGGCTCAGTGGTCAGTCTCGGTCAAGAACATCAGCGCGCCACCACCACGCACATGCCGGTGAACGAGAATGCCAGCAGACCGGAGATCACGGCCAGTGTGGAAGCCAGTGGATTGCCGATTACCCACATGCATTCGTCCAGCACGCCGCACAGGGAGAGCGCACGGTTGGTACGCTCCTGATCGCCCTTCAGGATTTTGGTCCAGCGCGCGCGGCTCATCGCGCCCCACGGCGGAATAGCTGCCAGGAACGGCGTCAAACAGTACAGCACCCATTCCGGCGCACGATTGGTGATGGATGTGGTCAGCGCGACGGCGGCGACAATCCACACCAGAATCGTTGGAATCGAAACCTGCCGCTGGCCGAACTTGTCGGTCAGCTTGCCGAGCAGCGGCGTGGCCACGGCCAGTGCAATCGCCTGAATGGCGGTGAGCATACCTGCCAGCGAGTAGTTGCCGTAGTAATGCTGCACGGAAATGGTGATGGTCATGCCCACCATCGGGAACGGCATGCAGGCAATCACCGAACCGATGGAATAACGAGCGGTATGAGGTATGCGCAGCAACTCCGCATACCCACCAAAAACTTTGTGACCCACTTCCTTGATGCCAGCCATAATGGTGTTCGAGTTGGACAGGTTGTTGGACATAACAGCACTACGCTCCTTTCCGCTCCCGATTGGATGTTCCCCGCTGACGTGGCGTTGCCGGCGAAGCCCTCATCGAATGATGTGTTGTCCATGGTCGCGCAAAGTTTGCGTTGGATTTCCCTATTCGCATATTTGCGTCACGGATACTCTAATCGTTGGTTAGGGCGCGACACGCGGTAGATTGGAGATATTAAGACAACGTTCTCATGTTCTTCGGCGAACATCGCAAGATGCCCGTAGGAATAAAAAGAAAGGCGGCTCATGAGCGCAACCACCATCACTTCGTTCGCCACGGCAAGGTCTACAACCCTGACCATCTGCTCTATGAGCGGCTGCCCGACTTCCATCTCTCCGATCTTGGCCGGCGTATGGCACAGGCCACCGCCGCTATCTGGCCAATAGCCTCAGACCAATACGATTTCCGCGGTGTATTCGTCTCCCCTGGACCGCACGCGCGAGACCGCCGACGCGATTCTTGACGCGTTGAATCCCGTGCGCGAGGCCCGAGGCGAAGCCCCGCTCATGCTCACCGCCGATGAGCGAGTGATTGAGGCCGGCAACGAGTTCCGCGGCAAGCGTATCGGCCATGGCGAAGGCGCGCTGTGAAGAACGGCAATTGGAAACTGGTCACCAACCTGTACAAGCCGAGTTGGGGCGAATCCTATCAGCACATTGCGCAGCGCATGGATGATTTCGCACGCGAGAAGGTCGCCCAACACCCCGGCGAACAGATTGTGGTGGTCAGCCACGAATCGCCGATTTTCAGTTATCGCCATTATCTGGAGACCGGCCACCCCGAGCACTGGATGTTCCTGCGGCACACGGCGCTCGCTCCGTGACCTCGGTGACGTACGACAACGAAACCGGCCGTGTGATGTCAATCACGTATGTCGACCCAGCAGCCAACGTCAAGTAACGGCACACTGGTGTTAGGACATTGGTTCCCCTCTCTGAGGCTGAGCCGTGAAGCAAACAGTCCAGTGGACTGTTTGTAGGCGAAGACGAGCCGATAGGCGAGCTATTGAGGCGCGGGCGTGGCCCGTCCGCAATTGCTGCTGAGCTGTCACCGTAGGTGACTGAGGGGAGCCAAGAGACGCACTACAATCGAGTGGTGGACGCAAAGGAGCATAGATGACCATTGAACTCAATCGTGAGGCAATCGCACAGGTCACGGCATTGCCGGCGGTAACTGAGGCCGCCGAAGCCGGCTCGGCGCTGATCAGCCTGTGGCCGTTGACCGAAGCCATGCAGATGGACAATGACGCCAAGTACGCGGAGAATCTGCAGGTTCGCGTCACGCGCGCATTCGCCCGCGTGCTGACCGGTGAAGACGTCACGGTGCCCGATGCCGAATTCGTCTATGAAGGCGCCGATGAGATTCCCGGCCGCCCACAGAACATCGTCGATACGCTGCTGGCCGCCAACGATGCCTACGACACGATGGCCGACTACTCCGAATCCGGCGATGTACAGCTGATCTTTGACGCCGCCGAAGCGTTGGACGTTCGTTGGGACACCGATGTTGCGGCTCAGGTCCGTGAGACGATTGCCGCCGTGGAAGCCCAGATTGAAGACGACGCCGCGCAGGGCCGTCTGTCTACGTCCAGCGAGCCCGCTGATGTGGCCACCCGTTTTGCCACTGCGCTCGCCGTGTGCGATGCGCTGCTGAGCGTGGTGACCGGTGACGGCGAACACGATGGCGACGCCGCAGCTCAGGCGGTCAAGGTGCTGCCGATTCTGCTGTACGTCAACGAGCTGCGCGAGCAGTGCTCGATTCCGCGCATATGCCTGACCGATCAGCAGATTCTTGAGCTGATTGATACGCGCGCTAAGGCCGCTGGCGCGGACACGCTGACCGCCACCGCCGAATACATTGCCCCGCTGGCCGGTGCCGAATGGACCAAGCACCGCGACGATGTGCTCTGGAACCCGGACGAAGCCAAGAAGAAGGCCAAGGAAGAAGACGAAAAGCGCAACAAGGAGCCTTGGCCGCCAAGTTTGCGCACATTAAAGATGACCCTGGCAAAGAAACCGTGGAGTTGTGAGAATCAAGCAGCTTAGCCCGCCTGATCGGTTCTCTTACCCCTCGCTCGCGATTCCTCCGTGCCAAGGAAATCGTCTATGTGGTGAAGAACATCGCTTACGCAACGGAAGAAGAAACACTTATGGGCAATGGCGTCAATCTGCGCAGCTCACCAATGACGGCGGTAGCGCGGTAATCAGCGATTACGGGGCGCATCTGCTGCGCTGGGCCCCGGCGGGGCAGCCGGATGTAATCTGGACGCCCCGCACATGGCATTTCGAAGCTGGTCAGCCGGTTGGCGGGGGAGTGCCGGTGTGCTTCCCCTGGTTCGGGCCGGGGTTTGTGCATGGCGGGCAGACTGCGAAGCGACCGATTCATGGGTTCGCACGATTGCGCCAGTGGGCGCTGGACGAAGGGGCGTTTACCGGTGCCCGTGTGCGGTATGTGCTGGATTCCGAACGACTGACGACTGGCGAAGTGCCATGGATCGAGGATGAACCAACGTGCGTTTCCATGCCGCATACGAGGTGTGTGCCAGCGATACGCTGACGATGACGCTGACCGTTACCAACACGGGAGGTGAGCCGATGTCGTATGAGGCGGCGCTGCACTCGTATCTGCATGTCGGCGATGTGCTCGGCGCGCGGCTGGTCGGTTTGCGGGGTGCAACATATCTGGATGCCACGGAAGCCGGATTCCCGCCAAAACTACAAGAACAGCCATCGGTGATGTTCGGCGATCAGCCGGTGGACCGTGTGTATTATTCCGATGCTGCACTGGAATTGCAGGACCATGTGCTGGGTCGTGTGATTCGCATCGGCAAGACCGGCTCGCCGCAGACGGTGGTGTGGAATCCCGGAGAGCAGGGCGGCAACGCCATTGCCCATGCCAAGACGGGTGAATGGCGTGGCTTTGTGGCCGTGGAGGCAGCGGCGTGCCGAGACCGTATCGTTGCCCTTAGTCCGGGTGAATCGTATATGCTTTCGCAGTCCATTGCCGTGATGCCGTTGGGGTAGTTGGCTGAATACAGTGCCGATAATACAGTGCCGAGAATGATGAAGCCCTACTCGCGTTGAGTAGGGCTTCATCATTGGTTGCGGGGAACTTCTTCAACGGAAGTTCACCGATATCGGTTACTGGCCTTGCCAGGGTTTCTGGGCATTGTCGCCGGCGGGAGCCGTGTGCTCAGAAGGTGTTGCGGATTCGTCGCCGGCGTTTTGAGGCATCGGCGGAACCTGGCCGTACTGTGGGGCCGGGGCCTCCGGTTGGCCGTACTGTGGGGCCGGTACCTGACCGTAATCAGGTGCGGGTGCAGCCGGCTGGCCATAGTCGGGGTCGGCATGGCCGGCTGGACGTAAGCCAGGGCCGGCTGGTTGAAGCCGGGTGCGGGCGCGTTCGGAGCGGCGAAATTCGGGGGTACAGGCGTGCTGTATGGTGCGCCGTAAGCACCTGAGGCATGGGGGTTGCCGCCGCGCCATCGTCAAAACGTGCGCCCTCCGGCTTGCTGGGAAGAGCCATGAACACGATATAGACAACGCAGCCGGCCAGCGTAATCAACGCACCAATGACCGCCGCGCCAAGACCGCCGGCGGCCATGCTGCCATAACCATAGTCATAACTGCCAAGCTCCTGAACCCGCCGTACAGTGCCGCACCACCGCCGATAATCATGATGATAAGGCCGATAACCATCGCGATATAGAAAATGGCAACCCACCAGCCAGGCTTGTTCGTGTCATGCAGACGGCGGACGGAAAGTGCAGGGTGGGGATTAGGGTCACCAGACCCCAAATGGTGGCGAGGAAGCCAAGCTTTTCATCTGTGGCGGTGTTGAGGATGTCCAGCACTATATTGATGCCGAAAGCGGCCAGCACCCACCACCAGAATTCACTGCGGGACGCGCGGCCCTTGAACACCGTGTACTTCTTCCAGAAGCGCAGGAAGGCTTCTTGGAAGGAGCATCCGTAGTAAGGCTTATCCAGCGGCACAGTGGCAGTGGGCGCGGCGTATTGGCCGTAAGACGGCGGAACCGGGCCGTAAGGATTGCCATCGGGGGCCGGTGTGCCGTACGCCGGTGCGGATTGACCGTAGGTGTTGGCGTCGGGCGCGGGCTGACCGTAGGTTGGTACGGCCTGGCCATAAGAGTTCGCGGTCGGAGCAGGCTGACCGTATGCCGCTGTCCGTAAGCGGCTGCGCCGGCTGTGAGCTGCGCCGGGGCCGGTGCGCCATACTGCGGTACGGGATTAGGTGTGGGCGTACCGTTGGCCTCAGGCTGCTGAGGCAAAGGCACATTGTTGGGATCAGACATTGATTCCCCTTTCATAAGACCTATGTGTCACATCATATTCTTCCATTGCATGAGTGGAAAACTCAACAATTGCGCCAAATAATGTCCAAAGTTGTGGTGAATGCACTGGAAAGAATCGATGGTTATCAAATCGATATCAGTTGAGGGTGAACGTTGTCGATCGGTTGTGTAACCTGTTACATGAATATTGCGCACAGTTGCGGGGGTGGAACTGGAAAGCAGACGAAGCTTTTGGCGCTACGCATAAAGCAACATACAGAGATGTAGGGAATGCCATGAACCACGAATACACGGATGCCGCCGTTGAGCAGCGCGAATCGCATGAAGACGAATCTCAAGACTAGGATCTGCTGTTCGTGGGCCTGGCCTGCTGATTCTCGTTTGCTGTTTTCTTTTCTTTTGATTTTGCTTTTAAAAGAAAAGCAAATGGCAGGCAAAAGAGATTTCGTTGGAAAATGGCCGTTTTGGGATGGTGTTGGCCCGAAACATCAATAACGAAGCAAAAGAGCGAGGAGCGCTGCTCTCCGCGTCCGGCGCGCGCGGCACAATAGGGAGTTATGACTGATGCTGAAAACACCAAACCCGAACTGCCCAAGAACGTTCGTGTTCGCTTCTGCCCGTCGCCGACCGGAACCCCGCATGTCGGCATGATTCGTACCGCCCTGTTCAACTGGGCGGAAGCTCGCGCCACCGGCGGCACGCTGATCTTCCGTATCGAAGACACCGACGCCGTGCGCGACTCCGAAGAAAGCTACAACCAGATCCTCGAATCCCTGCGTTGGCTGGGTATCGACTGGGACGAGGGCATCGATGTGGGTGGCCCTCACGGCCCGTACCGCCAGTCCGAGCGTACCGCCATCTACAAGGATGTTGCCGCCAAGCTGCTCGAAGCCGGCTACGCCTACGAGTCCTTCTCCACTCCTGAGGAAATCAAGGAGCGCAACCTTGCCGCCGGCCGTCCGGCCGAGTTCGGCTACGATGGCTACGACCGCAACCTGACCGATGAACAGAAGGCCGCCTTCCGCGCCGAGGGCCGCAAGCCTGCGCTACGTATCAAGATGCCTGATGAAGACATCGCCTTTGACGATCTGATTCGTGGCACCATCGAGTTCAAGGCCGGCTCCGTGCCGGACTACGTGATCGTGCGCCCGAACGGCGACCCACTGTACACGCTGACCAACCCGGTCGACGACGCGATGATGGAAGTCAACGTCGTGCTGCGCGGCGAGGACCTCCTGAGCTCCACCCCGCGCCAGATCGTGCTTTACCGTTACCTTATGGAACTCGGCATCGCCAAGGAGATGCCGCTGTTCGGCCACATGCCGTACGTGATGGGCCAGGGCAACAAGAAGCTCTCCAAGCGCGACCCAGAGTCCAACCTGTTCAACCACCGCGACAATGGCTTCATCCGCGAGGGCCTGCTCAACTACCTGGCCCTGCTCGGCTGGTCCATTGCACCGGACCGCGACGTGTTCTCCATGGACGAGATGACCGAGAAGTTCGACGTGCGCGACGTCAAGGCCAACCCGGCCCGCTTCGACATCGACAAGGCCATCTCCATCAACGCCGAGCACATCCGTATGCTTGAGCCCGAGGACTTCCTGCGCCGCTCGGTGCCGTACCTGCACCGCGACGGTGTGGTTTCCGCCGACAACTGGGATGCCCTGACCGACCGTGAGCGTGAGGTGCTGACCGCCGCCGCTCCGCTGGTTCAGCGCGCGTGCGCCTGCTGGGTGAGGTTGCCGGCATGGTCGGCTCCCTGCTCTCCACCGAGGGCTACTTGGAGCCGGCTGACGACGCCAAGAAGCAGCTGAAGGATTCTGCCGGCGAGGTGCTGGACAAGGCCATCGCCGCACTCGAGGCTGTGGATGAGGCTGACTGGAAGACCGACAACCTGCATGAGACCCTGAACAAGGCTCTGGTTGAGGAGGGCGGCTACAAGCCGCGCCTCGCTTTCGGTCCGGTGCGTGTGGCCATGTCTGGTCGTCGCGTGAGCCCGCCGCTGTTCGAGTCCATGGAGATCGTCGGCAAGCCGGTTTCCCTCGCTCGCCTGAAGGGCCTGCGCGAGCACCTGTGAGCTAAGGTTCCTTCCGTGCTCGGCTGAGCTGTAAGGACACTCAAGGTGGGTGTCTGCATGTGCAGATGCCCACCTTTTCTTGTATTCAGTGATGAGCTGGAACAGCTGGAAAGTCTTACCGCTGCGCCGCATGCCAGTGAGAATATGTACGAGGTTGAACATGGCTGGTTTGTGCAGTGAGGTCACGAAACGTGCCTTGTAGGTGGTTTCGCCTTCATGCGTCCATGAAACGGTTGATAGGTAACCGGGCGGCGGTCTTTGACGTGACATTGCATTACAAGCATCGCGACGCGCTCGCTGTCGCAAGGAACATAAGCGCCTCATTTGGTTCTTGAAGGCTGATTTGCCGGCTATGAATGTGCAAGGCAAAGATCATTGCCTCATCTGCAATTTCATCAGTGCATTAGATGGTAATTCATCAGTAGTGCTTACTGATAATCCGTCAGTAGAGTTCATGCAAATTCATCAGTAGTGGCAGCGTAGCACTTGAAATCGTTGAAATTCCGCGCGACACGCCGTAAGTTGCGTAAGGGTGAATACTTGCGTATATTTATCACTCGTTGCGCGGTTCACCGAGCAGCCGGTTGAAAAACTGAATATGCCCCATCGTCTAGCGGTCTAGGACTACGCCCTCTCACGGCGCCAACACCGGTTCAAATCCGGTTGGGGGTACGACGAACAACTCCTTGGAGTTGCTACGCCAAGCCAAATTGGGATGTGGTGTAATTGGCAACACAGCTGATTCTGGTTCAGCCATTCTTGGTTCGAGTCCAGGCATCCCAGCCAATGACCCTCGCGGAATGCGAGGGTTTTTTGTTTTCAGGGAAGTAGCCGCTTGAAAAGCGACTTCCCTGCATATGAGTGCGCATAAGAGCGCTAAGAGCGCATACGTGTGTATGAAAGTACGAGAACGAAGGAGATCGAAGTATGTCCGCTGGGCAGCAGGCTGTACCGGCAAACAACGCCAACAATGCAAGCAATGAAGGCGCTCAGAAGAAGCACATGTCTAAGGCGGCCGTCGCCATTATCGCCGTGGTGGTCGTGGCCATTATCGTCGTGGCCGGTGTGTTCGGCTTCCGCGCCTACTCCGATGCTCAGTACAACAATGCAGTCGCCGCTTGCGCCGCCGCTTCCGAAAATGTGCGCAACGCCACTAATGACTACAACAACTTGGTCAATGGCGATGCTTCCGAAGCTGCTGCGCTCACCAAGAAGGATGTAAAGGATGCCTCCACGCTGGACGCCCTCAACAAGGAACTGAGCGTGGAACTGCCGGTATACGAAGGCTGCGTAGCTGACGACACTGCCGGCTTCAAGTCCGCTACTGCGAAGCTCAACGAGCAGGCTGATTGGTACAAGGCTTATACTCAATCGCTGCAGAAGGCTGTGGATGCCGTGAACGCTTCCAAGAAGTAAGCGAGCACAGCCTCACCATTGTCGTCAAAGCCGTCTTGCGGTTGCGCAAGGCGGCTTTTGCTATTTTGCTCAATCGGCTTGCTGCTGTAATGCTGCTGCATTGATTGCGTCGAATGCAGGTAAATTCGTCTTACTTTTTTTGCGCAGTTTTTCCCTGCGCGTGTCGCGATGATGCGAATATAGATGTGAAGGTTAACAACGTAGTCGTTTATTGGGTTTTGTGATTTCACTCACGTTGTAATTCAATGTCAAATATGTGGCGATTCTCCGTATTTGCTGAGATTGCTATTAAGAATAGCTTCTTGTAAAGTGTCTTATCGTAATTGCGAATGCGTATTCTTCAATGAAGAAGGCATCTGCTTCACCTCGAAGAAGAGATTAAGGAAAATATAGTTAATGAAAAAGAAGAAGACTATATCGGCTGCGCTGGCAACAGCGTTAGCCTTAACCTGCATGGGCAGCGGGGGAGGTACTGCGTTCGCAGTGCCCCTGTCTGATGCTGACTTGCAGACTTTGGCAAGTCAGATTCAGCAAATCAACGATACTTCTGATTCTGCAACTGCTTCCGAGACTCCTTCCGCACAAGCCGATGCGGTTGAAGGCTGGACTATTGATTCCAACATCGCTCAGGGCGACGAAATCCTGGAGATGGCAAACGGTTGGCTGCACCTCAAGTCCACTGCCTCTAACGGTAATGCGGCAGCGAACCCCAGCTCCAGCAACAACTGGCCGGCAGTAGCCGTATGGGGCACAGATTACGACTTCTCCAAGGCCGGCTCCTTCCACGCCACCATCAAATCCCCGCAGGAAGGCTCCGCCAACCGCTTCGGCTTCTACCTGGGCTACAACGACCCGGGCAGCGGCCTGTTCATCGGCTACGATTCGGACGGCTGGTTCTGGCAGACCTACACCGGTGGCGGTAGCGGCAGCTGGTACAGCGGTGCTCGTATCGCTGCTCCGAGCGCCAACGAAGAGCACGACATTCAGTCTCCTGGACCGACGCCAAGGTCGCCACACTGACCGTGGATGGCCAGAAGGCATTCGATGTCGATTACTCCGCAATGACGAACCTCTCCAACAAGCTTGCCATCAAGGCCGGCTCCTGGAAGGGGCTGAACCAGGTCACCGACGTGTACATCAAGGACTTCCCGGAGGTTGTCGAAGCCGCCAAGCACGCGGTTTCCGGCAAGGTTGTGGACGCTGGAGGCGCTGCCATTGAAGGCGCAACAGTGCGTTTGGATAAGACCAAGGTGAAGACCGGTGCAGATGGCACCTTCTCCTTCGCCGACATTGAAGAAGGCGAACACACGCTTTCGATTGCCAAGGAAGGCTATGAGGACGTCTCCCAGCAGGTGACGGTCTCCGGCGCGGATCTTGCCATCGATCCCATCACCCTGAACAAAACCGTTCAGGTCGCCTCCGAAACGCTGAAGACCAAGAAGATGGAAGTTCAGATTAAGAAGAACTTCCCCTCTGTGCTGCAGTACACGATGACCGACGGCAAGGTGATGTACGGCCAGTCCAAGGATGTGCGCACCGTTGAGATCAACGGCACCAACATCGAACTGGGCGATGACGACGTGACCTTCAAGAAGGTTTCCGACACCGAGGCCACCTACACGCTGAAGGTCAAGGATGAGGCCAAGAAGATTGACGCGGTGATCACCGTTCAGATCACGGTCAAGGCCAACCAGCTGCACCTCAACGTCACCAAGATCAAGAACAACCTGTCCGAAGGCATTCCTGAGGGCAACGGTGTGGAGGAGAACGCCATCCAGACGCTGTCCTTCCCGAACCAGAGTCTCGTTTCCGTGCGTTCCAGCCAGGAAAATGCCCAATTCACTGGTGCTCGTATGTCTTCCAACACGCAGAAGCCTGGCGATACCAACTTCGCAGTGACCGAAGATACTAACGTCACCGATAGCGACTACACCTACGGCTTCATCTCCGGTGCTGGCCTGAGTGCCGGCCTGTGGAGCAACTCCGAGCACGATGGCACCTATGTGGCGGCTCCTGTGCGCGGCGGCAGCCAGAACACGCGTGTCTACGCCACCACCCAGCAGACTGGTGACGCCACCTCCCTGGGCCTGGCCAGCGCTCCGTGGTACTACCACCGCACGGTCACCGATTCCAAGGGCAAGAAGTACACCGTGGCCGAAACCGCTCTGCCGCAGATGGCCGTGGCCATCGCCGGCGACGAGAACGAAGACGGTGCCGTCAACTGGCAGGATGGCGCAATCGCCTACCGCGACATCATGAACAACCCGTACAAGTCCGAGGAAGTTCCCGAACTGGTGGCATGGCGTATCGCATGAACTTCGGCTCCCAGGCGCAGAACCCGTTCCTCACCACGCTTGACAACGTCAAGAAGGTGGCCTTGAACACCGACGGCCTCGGCCAGTCCGTGCTGCTCAAGGGCTACGGCAATGAAGGCCACGACTCCGGCCACCCGGACTACGGCGATATCGGCCAGCGTCTCGGCGGCGCCGACGACATGAACACCATGATGGAAGAGGGCTCCAAGTATGGCGCTCGCTTCGGTGTGCACGTCAACGCCTCCGAAATGTATCCGGAAGCCAAGGCTTCAGCGAGGACATGGTGCGCCGCAACTCTGCAGGCGGCCTGAGCTACGGCTGGAACTGGCTTGATCAGGGTGTCGGCATCGACGGCATCTACGATCTGGCATCCGGTTCTCGTGTAAGCCGTTTCGCTGACCTCAGCAAGGAAGTCGGCGACAACATGGACTTCATCTACCTCGATGTGTGGGGCAACCTGACTTCTTCCGGTTCGGAAGATTCTTGGGAAACCCGCAAGATGAGCAAGATGATCAACGACAACGGCTGGCGTATGACCACCGAATGGGGTTCCGGCAACGAGTACGACTCCACCTTCCAGCACTGGGCAGCTGATCTGACCTACGGCGGCTACACCTCCAAGGGCGAGAACTCCGAAGTGATGCGCTTCCTGCGCAACCACCAGAAGGACAGCTGGGTTGGCGACTACCCGCAATACGGCGGCGCTGCCAACGCCCCGCTGCTCGGCGGCTACAACATGAAGGACTTCGAAGGCTGGCAGGGCCGCAACGACTATGCCGCCTACATCAAGAACCTGTACACCCATGATGTGTCCACTAAGTTCATCCAGCACTTCAAGGTGACCCGCTGGGTCAACAACCCGCTGCTGACCGCCGACAATGGCAATGCCGCTGCCGTGTCCGACCCGAACACGAACAACGGCAACGAGCAGATTACCCTGAAGGATTCCAACGGCAACGTTGTAGTAGTCTCCCGTGGTTCCAACGACACCTCTAGCGCAGCCTACCGCCAGCGCACCATCACCTTCAACGGCGTGAAGGTCGCATCCGGTGTGGTCTCCGCAGGCGATGGCAGCGCCACTGGCGACGAGTCCTACCTGCTGCCGTGGATGTGGGATTCCTTCACCGGCAAGCTGGTCAAGGATTCCGAGCAGAAGCTCTACCACTGGAACACCAAGGGCGGCACCACCACCTGGACGCTGCCGGACAGCTGGAAGAACCTCTCCAGCGTAAAGGTGTACCAGCTCACCGATCAGGGCAAGACCAACGAGCAGACCGTTGCCGTCTCCGGCGGCAAGGTGACGCTTACCGCTGATGCCGAAACCCCGTACGTGGTGTACAAGGGCGAAGCCAAGCAGATCCAGGTCAACTGGAGCGAAGGCATGCATGTGGTAGACGCCGGCTTCAACGGCGGCTCCAACACCCTCACCGACAACTGGACCGTCGCCGGAACCGGCAAGGCCGAAGTTGAAGGCGACAACAACGCCATGCTGCGCCTGACCGGCAAGGTCGATGTCTCCCAGCGTCTGACCGATCTCAAGGCTGGCCAGAAGTACGCGCTGTATGTTGGCGTCGACAACCGCTCCACCGGCGATGCATCCGTCACCGTAACCAGCGGCGGCAAGGTGCTGGCCACCAACTCCACCGGCAAGTCCATCGCCAAGAACTACATCAAGCATACGGCCACAACACGAACAGCAATACGGAAAATGGCTCCAGCTACTTCCAGAACATGTACGTGTTCTTCACCGCGCCTGAGAACGGCGATGCCACGGTAACCCTGTCTCACAAGAGCACCGACGGAGCACACACCTACTTCGACGATGTGCGCATCGTGGAGAACCAGTACTCCGGCATCACCTATGAGAAGGACGGCACGCTGAAGTCCCTCACCAACGGATTCGAAAACAACGCCCAGGGCATCTGGCCGTTCGTGGTCTCCGGTTCCGAAGGCGTTGAGGACAACCGCATCCACCTCTCCGAGCTGCATGCTCCGTTCACGCAGGCCGGTTGGGATGTCAAGAAGATGGACGATGTGCTCGATGGCACTTGGTCTGTGAAGGTTAACGGCCTGACCCAGAAGGGCACGCTGGTCTACCAGACGATCCCGCAGAACGTGAAGTTCGAGGCGGGTGCCAAGTACAAGGTGAGCTTCGACTACCAGTCCGGTTCCGATGACATCTACGCCATCGCTGTGGGCCAGGGTGAATACTCTGCCGGCAGCGTGAAGCTGACCAACCTGAAGAAGGCTCTGGGTGAGACCGGCAAGGCCGAGTTCGAGCTGACCGGTGGCGTCAACGGCGATTCCTGGTTCGGTATTTACTCGACCGCAACCGCACCTGATCTGCAGGGTTCCACCGGCAATGCACAGGACTTCGGCGGATACAAGGACTTCGTGCTCGACAACCTGAAGATCGAGCGCATCGAGTCCCAGACCCGCACCAAGGCCGAAGCGCAGGACAAGGTCAAGGAAATCCGCGGCAAGTACGATTCCAAGCGTGCTGAGCTCTCCGATGCCGCATGGCAGCAGTATCAGGACACCTTGGTCAAGGCTCGCGTGCTCATCAACAAGAATGGCGCAACCGCTGAGGACTTCACCAAGCATACGACATTCTCGTGGCCCTCGACGAGTACATGAAGACCGCTCCCGGCAACGAGAGCAGCGACAAGTACGACGTGGCAGCTGACGGCTCCGATGAGCTGGGTGGCTACACCGTGGCCACGGGCAGCGAAGAGCCTACCGCAGGCCTGCCGAGCGAAGGCCCGGCCGGTCTGGCACAGGATGGCAACGACAGCACCCACTGGCACACCAGCTGGAGCGAGAACGCAGTCGGCAACGGCACCGCATGGTATCAGTTCAACCTCAACGAACCGACCACCATCAACGGCCTGCGCTACCTGCCGCGTTCCGGAGGTATGAACGCCAACGGCAAGATCAAGGCTACAAGATCACGCTCACTCTGGCGGATGGCACCACCAAGGATGTCGTCACCGATGCTGAGTTCTCCACCACCACCATGTGGCAGAAGGCCAGCTTCGACGCCGTCGAGAATGTGACCGCCGTACGCTTGACCGTCCTGTCTTCCGCAGGCCAGAGCGACTCCCAGGCCAACAAGTTCGCATCCGCTGCCGAACTGCGTTTGACCACGGACCGCGAGGTTGAGGAAGAGACTGTCGCTCCGGACAAGACCGACCTCAACGACACCATCGCCAAGGCTAACGGTCTTAAGGAATCCGACTACACGGCTGAAAGCTGGACTGCTCTGGTCAAGGCCCGCGAAGCTGCACAGGCCGTGGCGGATAACGATAAGGCCACCGCTTACGATGTGGCTCTGGCGCTGACGAACCTCGAATCCGCTATCGCTGGTCTCGAGAAGACCGGTGAGGAGCCTGGCCCAGGCCCGGTTGAGGTGAACAAGACCGACCTGCAGACTGCAGTGAACAAGGCAAGCAAGCTCGAGAAGGCCGATTACACGACCAACTCGTGGGAAGCTTTCGCCGAGGCACTGAAGGCTGCACAGCAGGTGCTCGACAACAAGAACGCCACCCAGCAGGATGTGGATACCGCACTGAGCGCTCTTCAGGACGCCATCTCCAAGCTGGAAGCTGCCACCGAGCCGAAGCCGAATCCGGAACCGGGCGTGGTGGACAAGGCTGCTCTGAACGCGACCATCAACAAGGCCGCCGCCATCAACCTGGGTCTCTACACCGACGACTCCGCCAACGCTCTGCGCGCCGCGCTGAAGAAGGCCCGTGAGGTCTCCGACAACAGCAACGCCACGCAGAAGCAGGTCGACGCAGCTCGTGAGGCTCTCGAGAAGGCAATTGCCGGCTTGGTGAAGCGTACCGCTGCCAAGGGTGATGGCAATGTCGTCTCCAACACGGGTGCCAATGTCGTCACGATTGCTGTGGCCGGATTGCTGCTGGCCGGTGCCGGCGCCGCAATCGCCTACCGCCGCAATCGCGAGCAGATGTGATCATGAAACCGTAAGGTTCGCGACCACATAAGGAGCACTCCTTATTATCTCGGCCGGTGCCGGTCAGCAATGCCCAGCGCCGGCCGTTTTTGTATGAATCAGTGTTTTCCGGTCACCCAGCGGGCATCGGAATGCACATGGGGGATCATCATCACAATGACCGCAATCAGACAGACGATCATCACCATCAAAATAACGTCCTCATGACCGCGCGTCTGCAGCGTGGCTCCAGTCAAAGCACCGAGCGCCAAAGCCAGCATTACAATCGCGCGCCGGCCAAGTTTGGACTGCTCATGACCATGCGCCGAAGTGTCAGCGATAATCCCAGTTAACGTCATCGTCAACACAGTCGTGGGCAAATCTGGCACCGAAAGCTTACGAGCAGTGGAATTCTGAATGCCCATAGCCGGTGCGAGCAGCACAATCAGCAGAATAATATGCAAATCAATATGCCGAGCAGTTGGGAAGTTCAGACTGGGCTGTGCCGTGCGGGCGATGGCTGAAGCATCAGTGCCACCCATCGACGGTTCAGGCGCAAACTGATTGAGCAGATAAATGCCGACGAGCGCAGCTGCCACAAAAGCCAGCTGGATTGACGTGGACACCAGCAGATGGCGCGCGCGGTTGGCGCCAAAGTAATGAATAATGCGTCCGCCGATGAACGCACCAATCATGAACGTGGCCAGCGTGAGCGCCGAAGTCCACCAGACGAAGCCCTGCGCGTGGGCGAATGCAAAACCAAGGAACACAATGTTGCCGGTCACATTGGCCACAAATACATGACCGAGTGCCAAGTAACTTAACGCATCCACCAGTCCGGCGACAAACGTGAGAATAACCAGAGCTGGGGAAAGCAGACCGTACCGATCATCCTTGCGGGGAATCAGTGTGCGTCCTGCTTCGGCAAGGTGTGAGGTCATGGTGGGAGAGGCTTTCCTTTGCTGTTTGGCGGTATTCAATAGCTGGCGCGCGGCCTTGCACATTATGAAGTGTGTGCCGGACGGTATATGTCAATGAGTCTGCGCTCGCATGCGGAGTGCGTGCAACAGTTCGCTATGAGTTCACCTGCGATTCGCTGAACGCGCATAGTTCGGTAACGCGATTTCGCTATATCTGGTCGTAATACCGATGAGGCTAGGAAAAGGAATGATTATGCAGTCAGATAACAGCCATCATGAAGCACATCAGAACGACCTGAACTACAGCAGTGAGTACCAGTACGATATGTATATGTATGCCGAGTACGGCATCGAGTGGTGATTGAGAGCCCGAGTGAGAATTGGACTCACGACCTCTTCCTTACCAAGGAAGTGCTCTACCACTGAGCTATCGGGGCGATAATGTGCGCACGGCTTAGGGCCGTTGAACGGCTTGCACAACAATACACGCAATCGCGTATTACGCAAATCGACGGGTGTGCGAGGAAGTATTCGGGTGCTCTAAGTTGTACACATGAGCGCAATATTGGCTATTTTGCGCTCATGTGGCATTCGGATGTGCCACGTAATCGCATTTTCGTGTTTTTATGCGCTGTTGTGGCACGAAAATTGTGGGAATTCGGTCGTCTCGGAATATGTGCCATGCCACGCCACTGCAAAAACAGTGAATGTGCACGATTGTGCACATATTTGGACCGCTGCGTATATGCATGTGGGTGCGGATAACAAAAGGGTTTTGACAAAAGCCAAAACCCTGATGGCGGAGGATACGAGATTCGAACTCGTGAGGCTGTTACACCAACACGCTTTCCAAGCGTGCGCCATAGACCACTAGGCGAATCCTCCATGCACTGCAGTGCTTGCTAGAAGTAAGCTCCGTAGGCAACTCGAATAAGCTACCACAGCTTTCGGATAAATGCACATTCAGTGCCGGCTGCGGCGTGTCGCTTTGTGGACAAGGACCACCAATGAGTGCCTGCGCTGATGTGCAGGTCGTTCGTACGGCGTGTGCAACAGGTGATCTCACCGGGGGATGAACCAGTGCAAATCAAAGCGACTCAAGGCAAGTCAGCAAACCCGAGGCAAACCAGAATGAACATGCGCATGCCATCGCGTGAATTATTGCCAGCCTCTTGCCGTGATGCAACATAGTGATTTTAGGCTATGAACCTTGGTGAAACAGTTGGTCATGCAATATGAGGGATGGGGAGTGGCCAGTCGCGGGGAGTTCATAATTCGGGAAGTCTCCCATCTGTGAGCGGGACAATATCGAATATTGAGACAATCTGCGGTAATAATTGATCGAAAAACAGTGCCTAATACCTCTTAAATCCTAAAAAATCAAGACTGTTCCTCAAAAAAGTTTTTCTTTATATTGAGTAGTTGGTTTTTGATTACTTAGCCGCGCAGAGAGAGGGATAGGCATGGTTCGTCGCGCCCAGGCTGCTCTTCGGTCCGTTGAACACACCAGCGTGAGGCAGCTGCGAGTTCTGGCTGCGATTGTATTTCTGTTCGCCATGGTCATCGCCACTGTGGCTCCTGCAGTCACGGCTCCGATGGCCTTCGCCGACAGCAGCACCAGCTCGTCCAGTTCATCAAGCTCGTCCAGCGTTGACTACGCCACCTGGGCCGAAGTCTCCAAGGCGATGGACAAGCAGCTGAACAGCGGTCTTAAGACGTACAAGGATGGCAACACCGCTGGCGCCACCTCCGATTTCATGGGCGCGTACAACAAGATTTACGTGGCCTCCAACTTCACCGCGGTCGTGCACGACACCATTGGCGCGGACAAGCAGCTCGCCCAACAGCAGGCATTCCAAAGCGTTCAGAATCTTTCCTACACGCCTAGCAACGACGATCAACTGGCTCAGCAGATTGATGCGTTGACCGCCGATCTTGACGCCACGGCCCAGCAGCTCGACACCAACGCCGATCTCGCCAAGCCGAAGGCGTACGCCGAAGCGCTGCAGGCGCAGCTGGCCAAAGAGCGCAAGGAGCTCGACGCAAGAAAAAGAAGAACCCGGGCAAGGGCAATCGTTCATGGACCGACGTGGCCAACGAAATGACCCCGATTCTCGACAATGCATACAAAGCTTACGAAAAGGGTGATGGTGCCAAGGGCGCCACGCTCGTGAACAACGCGTACTACCAGTATTACGAGAAGCTCGGCTTCGAAAAGAACGTGATGAACGCCATCAGCGGCAACCGCGTCTCGCAGGTGGAATACCAGTTCAAGATGTGCCGCAAGTCCATGAACGCCGGCGCATCCCTGAAAGACACCAAGAAGCTGATCGACGACCTCAAGGCCATGCTGATCAAGGACGCCGGCATTCTTGACGGTGGTGCCGCCGATAAGGAAGACGGTTTCACCAAGCTGGTCACCAGCTCCTCCGGCCAGGCGTTCCTCGTGCTTATCCGTGAGGGTCTTGAAGCTCTGCTGGTGGTTGCAGCCATCGTCGCCTACTTGGTCAAGTCCGATAACAAGCGCTTCGTCAAGTGGATTTACTTGGGTGTGCTCGTCGGTCTGCTCGGCGCCGGCTTGGTGGCTGTGATCTTCGTGTTCGCCTTCGGCGGCTCCGGCCCGATTCAGGAGATCATGGAAGGCACCTGCGCACTGATCGCCATGGGCATGCTGCTGTGGACGAGTAACTGGATGCTGAACAAGTCCAGCGTGGAAGCGTGGAACCGTTACATTCGCAAGAAGACCGAGCTGCTGTGGCTGATGCCGAAGCCGCCGCAAGTGCCGACAACGTGACGTTGAAAACCGTGGTCTCGCTGGCTATGCTGAGCTTCCTCGCCGTGTTCCGTGAAGGCGCTGAAACCGTGATCTTCTACGAGTCCATCTACACGATGAGCCGCGATACTCGCGGTATGTGGATCGGTGGTCTGACCGCCGCGGTGGTGCTTGTCGGCATCTTCCTGCTCTTCCGCTTCACCTCCGTGAAGATTCCGATTGGTCCGTTCTTCCTGGTCACTTCGATTCTGATGTCTGTGCTGGTGGTGGTGTTCGCCGGCGGCGGCGTCCACTCGCTGATCGAGGGCGACTTGCTGCCCGCCTTCTACCTGAACGGTGTGCCGACGAACGATTGGCTTGGCCTCTACCCGTACGTCGAATGCCTAGTGGCGCAGGCCATCGCAGCCGTTGCGGTTATCGCGCTGTTCGTGGTCGGCTTCATCAAGCAGCGCAAGCTGAAGGCGCAGGCTACTGTCGAGGTCCCGGCCGTGAAGGCGTAGCCCGTCTAGCTCGTCCGTTTCCTCCCATAACTGCAGACAACTGACAGACTTGCGGCACGGCCTCGGATCGATGCCAATTCCTCCAGCCCACGCCGCACTTATCTCATAACTGAATAATTGCAATTATCTAAGCGTGAATCCTAATTCACCAGAGATAGAGAAAAGGAATAACAATGATGAAGAACAAGAAACTGGCCGCTCTGCTCGGCCTGCTGCTCGCCGGTTCCATGACCGTGTCCATGGCTGCCTGCGGTTCCACCAACTCCGCATCCGACACTAAGGCTGACTCCTCCTCCCAGTCTTCCGACTCCTCTTCCTCCGATTCTTCCTCCGATTCCGGCGCCGGTTTCGAAGAGGTTCCGGTTGGCCCGTCCGGTACTGCTGAAGAGCAGGATCAGGACGCCGGCCCGCTGACCGTGGGCGCTGTGTACTTCCAGCCGATCGATATGGAGCCGTCTTCCATGGGCCTGAAGGCTGCTGACGCTTCCTTCCACCTCGAGGCCGACATCCATGCCAACCAGAAGGGCACCGAGCTCGGCTACGGCAAGGGCGACTTCGTGCCGGATCTGACCGTGAACTACACCATCATCGATAAGTCCACCGGCAAGGAAGTCGAGGGCGGCACCGCCACCTCCGGTACCTTCATGCAGATGAACGCTTCCGATGGCCCGCACTACGGCGCCAACGTCAAGCTCGACAAGGCTGGCACCTACCAGCTGAAGCTCTCCATCGAATCCCCGGCCTCCAAGGGTTGGATGCTGCACGTTGACCCGGAGACCGGCGTCAAGGGCCACTTCTGGACCGAGCCGATCGAGGTCACCTTCGACAACTGGGATTACACTCCTCGCCAGTGGTGATTGACTAAGCAGAAAGCCCCCTCGTCAGTGAACCGCACCCCGATTGTTGGACTGAAGAAATTCAGATTCGATGATCGGAGGTGCGGTTCTCTCATATGCGCGAGGATCGGAGGAGACATTACGACGACGGGTTCCGCCGCGAGGCGTTGGAACTC